>WNGE01005213.1_pt1 | contig 15762 bp, 18 predicted proteins | sample 5400651 | NCBI WGS metagenome assembly WNGE01 (sample SAMN13153370, study PRJNA577476) | soil metagenome | isolation source: 60 cm soil or saprolite under grassland replicate 2 | place: USA:California | collected 2016-06-15 | reverse complement strand
TTCGTCGATCTCCTGGTCCAGCCGGAAAGCGCGCGAGACCTTGCCGAAGTAGCGCTCGCTGTGCAGCACGCGCTCGCCGTCCTTCTCATCGCGCTCGGCGCGCGACTCGGCGGTGATCGACACCTGGTCGCCGTCGATGTTCACCTTGATGTCTTCCTTCTTTACCCCCGGCAGCTCGGCGAGCACCTTGTATTCGCCGTTCTGCTCTGCGACATCGACCTTCATGCGGCGCACGGGATTGGCCGCCTCAAACCCGACCGGCCCGACGACAAAGCCGCTGAAAATGTCTTCGAACAGATCGCCAAACGGATCGTAACGAGTGATGTTTGCCATAGGTTCCTCCATCGATTCAGTCCGGGCACAATGCCCGAGTACCGGAAAGATGGGGGACGATCCGGCGGTTTCAAGGGCGCTTGCGGCGCTCGGAGGAACGGGGCACGCTTTTCCCCTCGCGAGGTATGTGCCCGTCGAGGCTGCGACGAACCGCTTGAAGCGGAGCGGCACCGCCCCTATTTAATGTCGCTTTCCCTTTCGCGCGATCACAGCACGAAGCGCGCGAGGTCCTCGCTCTGCGCGAGCTCTTTCAGTTTCGCGTCGACAAAAACGGCGTCGATCCTGACGCTCTCCCTGCCGCGCTTGCCCGCCTCGAAGGAAATCTCCTCGAGCAGCTTCTCCATATCTCCTCGAGCAGCTTCTCCATCACCGTATGCAGGCGCCGCGCGCCGATGTTCTCGGTCTTCTCGTTCACCGACCAGGCGATCTCCGCGAGGCGCCGGATGCCGTCGGGCAGGAACGTCACCTCGACCTCCTCGGTCGCAAGGAGCGCCTGGTACTGGCGCGTGAGGCAGGCATCGGTCGCCGTGAGGATCCTCTCGAAGTCCTCCACCGAGAGCGAAGAGAGCTCGACCCGGATCGGAAAGCGCCCCTGCAGCTCGGGGATAAGGTCGGAGGGCTTCGACAGATGAAACGCGCCGCTCGCGATGAACAGGATATGGTCGGTCTTCACCGATCTTGTCGATCTCGTCGAGGAAGACGATGCCGTTCTGCTCGACGTTCGCGAGCGCCCTGGCGCGCAAGTCCTCGTCGTTTACCAGGCGCGCCGCCTCTTCGTCGGTGAGCATCTTCACGGCATCCCGCACCTTCATCTTGCGCAGCCTCTTCCTCGCGCCGCCGAGATTCTGGAACATGCCCTGTATCTGCTGGGTCAGCTCCTCCATGCCGGGCGGGGCGAATATCTCCATGTGCGCCTGCGGCGAGGACACCTCGACTTCGATGTCCCTTTCGTCGAGCTCGCCCTCGCGAAGCTTCTTGCGGAACTTTTGCCGCGTCGCCGATTCTTCGTCGCCGCCGGTCTTCCCGGAAAGGCCGGCCTCGCCCGGCTCGAACGCTCCGGTCCGGCGCGCTCCCGGCAGGAGGACGTCGAGCACCCGCTCCTCGGCGGCGTCCTCGGCGCGGCGGCGCACTTTTTTCATCGCCGACTCGCGCGTGTCCTTGATCGCGATCTCGGCGAGGTCGCGCACGATCGCGTCGACGTCGCGTCCCACATAGCCGACCTCGGTGAACTTGGTCGCCTCGACCTTGATGAAAGGCGCATCGGCGAGCCGCGCGAGGCGCCGCGCGATCTCGGTCTTGCCGACGCCGGTCGGCCCGATCATGAGGATGTTCTTGGGCGTGATCTCCTGCCGCAGGGGCTCGGCCACCTGCTGCCTGCGCCAGCGGTTCCTGAGCGCGATCGCCACGGCGCGCTTGGCGCGCGTCTGGCCGACGATGTGCTTGTCCAGCTCGTGAACGATTTCCTGGGGAGTCATCTGCGACATGGCGAAAAACCCTGCAGTCCCGGCTATTCCAGCACCTCGACGGCCTGGTTCTGGTTGGTGTAGATGCACAGATCGGCGGCGATCGACAGCGACTTGCGGACGATGCTCTCCGCGTCGAGCTTCGTGTTTTCGAGGAGCGCGCGCGCGGCCGCCTGGGCGTAGGGGCCGCCCGAGCCGATCGCGACCAATCCCAGCTCCGGCTCGATGACGTCGCCCATGCCGGTGATGATGAGCGAGGCCTCCCGGTCGGCGACCGCGAGCATCGCTTCCAGGCGCCGCAGCACCCGGTCGGTGCGCCAGTCCTTGGCGAGCTCCACGGCCGAGCGCAGGAGATTTCCCTGGTGCTTGTCGAGCTTCGCCTCGAAACGCTCGAACAGCGTGAAGGCGTCGGCCGTTCCCCCGGCAAAGCCGGCGAGAATCCGGTCCTGGTACAGGCGCCGCACCTTGCGCGCGCTCGCCTTCACCACGACGTTGCCGAGCGTGACCTGGCCGTCGCCGCCGAGCGCGACCTTTCCGTCGCGGCGGGCGGACACGATAGTGGTACCGCGGAATTGTTCCATGTGCGGGCCTTCAAACGAAGATGGGGCCGGAGCGCCGCCGATCAAGCTACTTGCGCGGGACGATGCGCGCGACCTTGCCTATCCCCATCACGGCGAACAAAGCGTGGATGAGCGCGTTCGCGCCGCGTATCTGGACGGTGGTGCCGTCCTGGTGAAGCCGGGAGAGCACCTTGAGCATGAGGCCGGCGGTGACGAAATCGACGCGCTTCGCCCGCGACATGTCGATGACGAGCATGGCGTTCGCCGCCGCCCAGTCCTGGAGTTGCTGCGCGAGCGCCTCGCTCGCCCCGGTGATATCTCCCGAGAGGGCGAGGGCTCGATCCTCCGGCTCGACGGGACGCTCGACCGCCGCGCGCTTCGATCCCGCGCCCGGTTGCGAATCCCAGGAGGGCGGCGAAACCTCGAAGGTCACGGCGTAATCCACCGCCGTCTCCTCGAACTTGTCCTTGAGCTTCAGCATGCGGTAGAGCTCGAGCAGCAGCGCCCACACGGCGCCGTCGGTCTCGGCCCTCCCCACCCGGCAGGGCTCCTCGAGGAGCCGCAAAAGCTGGGTCTCGCCGGTGATCATCACATTCCTTCCGGCGCCGCGAATGGAGGCGAGCGTCTCTCCGAGGAGCCTGCAGCCGGGCGCGTCCAGTCCTTGCAGCTTGGTGCAGTCCATGCGCACCGTATGCAGCTTTTCGGCGATGTCGCGCAGCTTCTGCAGCTCGGGTGCGCTCGCCTCCGACAGCGTGCCGCTCAGCGCGCAATACCCGATGCCCCCCGTGACGAGCGCGGGGTCGGGGGGCGGCCCGATCTCGATCCACACCGGCGGCGAGCGCTCGAACTTCAACGCGAACTCCATCGCGAGGGCCTCGAACTCCGCGCTCATGCCCAGATGCTGGTAGAGGCCGAACAGCATCAGCCACGCTTGCAGCGCGGAGGCTCCGAGGTCCTCCTCGCGCACCGCGCGCGTCAGCGCCGCGAGCGCCTGGAGCACCTGTCCGTTCGCGAAGAAGATCGCCGCTTCCTCGATGACCGGAGCGTATTCACCGGGCGCAGCGGCTTCGGTGCCCGCCGCCGGGTCCGGACCGCACCGCGCCGGCGGCGCAGCCGGCGGCGGCGGCACCGGGATTTGCGCAGCCGGCGGCGCGACGGGCGCAGCCGCCGGCGCTTCTTCAAGACGGGGTGGCGCCGAGTGCGATCCCGCCGGCGCGACTTCGGGACGCGCTTCGGCGCGAGGCGGTTCCGCCTTGGGAGGAGGGGCGTAGCTGCTGAAATCGAGCGAGTCCCCACCCGATCGCGAAGTTGTCATCGGCCTTGCCGGACTCGCAGGCTTGCCCGGGGCGGGCGCCGATTTTGCGGACGGCGCCTTGGCCGCTGAAGGCTTGCTCTCGGTCTTCTTCTTGGCCGGTTCGCTCCTCTTGCCGAATAGTGAGAAGAACACGAGAGCTGCTCGATCCCCAGGAGATGAACGAGTGGAAACGACGGTTTCCTTGTATCACAGGTGCTCGAAACAAGGCAATGCAGCGACTCCTGCTTGCCCTTGATTGACGCGCGGCGACCGCCAATCGGCGAGGAACGTCGGAACTTCGCTCAGGAAGCCGATTGCGTGCGCCCGTAGAATCCCATGAGCACCCCGACGACGACCATGGCGCATACGATCATCGCGCCCGACGGAAGGTCGAGCCACAACGACGCGAGCAAGCCGAGCGCGTAGCCGAGCACGCCGACCGAATAAGCCTTGAGATGGCGGCGGCCTTTTGTGTAGTAAGTCGAGAGCGCCGGAACAACGAGCGTGGTGAATACGAGATACAAGCCGACCAGCTGCACCGATAACGTCACGGCGCAGCCGAACAGCACGTAAAAACCGATCCGGCCGAGACGTTGTCCCGCTCCGAACCACAGCGCGAGAACGCCCGCGTAAATCGCGGCGTAAATCGGAAGGTGCGCGGCGTTGACCCAGAGGATCTGCCCGATCAGCAGCTCCTTGAGGTTCTCGCCGCCGCGCGGGTTTTGGGCGAGCAGGAGGATGGCGACGCTCGAAGCAAGAACGAAGACCACGCCGATGACCGCTTCCTGGACTTCGGGCCAGCGGCGCTCGGTCCAGGTCAGCACCGTGGCGCAGGCGAGCGCCGCCGCGAGCGCCGCGATCTGCACCGCGGCGCCGGTCGGTTCCCAGCCGAGGTGATCGGCGAGGATCACGCCGACCCCGGCGATCTGCGCCACGGCAAGATCGATGAAGACGATGCCGCGCGCGAGCACCTGCATCCCGAGCGGGACGTGGGTCGCGGTGATGAGCAAGCCCGTGATGAACGCGGGCCACAGGATACCGAAGCTCGACGCGTCGAGATTCATTTTACTGCCGCGAGCAGGCGGGCGATGGTATCGTCGAACAATCCGAACAGATCTTTCGCCTTGTCCGTCCCGCCCACTGTGAAAGGCATCATCACCGTGGGAATGTTGGCTCTGCTCGACAGGAACTCCGCGGCCTGCGGGCTGTTGTACGGCGAATAGACGATCACTTTCGCGGGAGCGCGTTTCATCTGGTCCACCAATTCGGCGAGATGTGAAGGAGTGGGCGGAATGCCGGGTTTCGGTTCGAGGCTTCCCGCTTCGCGCATTCCCGTCCAGTTGATGAAATACGAGAAGTCCCTATGGTACACGACGATCGGCACGCCCTTGAGCGGCGCCGCCTGCCGTTCCCAGCGCGCGATCGCCGCCTGCCAGCGCTCAAGGAACGATTTGCCGCGGGAACGGTAGCTGTCGGCCTTCGCCGGGTCGAGCTGCGCCATGCGTTCCTCGAGCGCCTGCGCAACCCGGGCGATATTGCGCGGATCGGTGTGGACGTGCGGATTGCCGCTAGGATGGATGTCCCCCAGCGCGCGGTCGATGACCTTCGGGATTTCGAGCCTCACGACGTACTGCGAGGCTTCGAAGTAACCCGGACTGCCGAGCTGGACCTTGCCGTTCCCGCTTTGCGTGAGCAGCAGCGGAATCCAGCCGATCTCCAGCTCCGAGCCGGAGCAGACCAACAGATCGGCCGAGCGGATGCGCGCGATCAAGCTCGGGCGCGCCTCGATCCGGTGCGCATCTTGCAGCGCGGTCGTTGCCGTATATACCGACACTTTGTCGCCCCCCAGTTCCTGCGCGAGGGCGCCCCATTCGGGCTCGCAGGCGAAGACGTTGAGCGCCGCCGTTGCCGGCAGCGCGACAACAACCGAGCTTAATGCGACAACAAATCTCAGAATCGTTTTCATGTTCGTCACCTTAGAATTTGTGGGCGCCGTGCGCGCCCAGACTCACGATGTACTGGAGAAATACCTGATGGTCGGTTGCGTCGCTGCGGGACTTGTCGCTCGCCGCTTGCAGGCGGATTCGGCTGAACTCGCTCGGGCTCCAATCGACCATCACCGTGTGCCGCGTCGGGTTGTACGCCGAGAGAATCGGGATATCCGCCGCAGCGATCGCTGCTGATTCCACGACGCCGATGCTAGTCGTGCCCGCGTTCAACTTGTCGTAGCGATAACCCACCCGCCACATCGGGATGAATTGATAGACGCCTTGCAAGTACCAGCCCGATTGCGCCGAGGTAAAACCGCTGGTCTGCGGTCCACTAAAGGCCCCCGCAGTATTTGCCGCGTTGTACGTCAAATCACCGTTCTCGCGCCGACGGAAATACTCGCCCTGCAGCTTGAAGTTAGTGTAGGTCGGGTTTTGGTTCGGCGCCCATTTCAGGATTCCGTCCAACACCCAGAGCCGGCTCGTGCCGGTGAAGCTGTTGGTGACGAGAGTCCCCGTCGAATCCGAATCAGTGAATGTGCGGTCCTGGGGCGAGGTGCTCAGGTACGAGACTCCGGTCTGCCAGGCGACGCTCGTTCCCAGGTCTCCGCCGAGGTGCGCGAAAACGTTGCCCGAGCCGACGCCGTTCTTGTTGCGCGGTCCGGCCGTGCCCGCGGCCGCGGGAAACTGCCTCCCGCGCCCGACCTCCACACCGACGTCGAAGTAGGTCTCGGTCGGCGCGACCCATTTCAGCTGGATGCCGTCCTCGTTCAACTGGTTGCCGAGGAACACCTTGTTCGCAAGCGGCGCGTCGGTGAAGTCCCAGGCGTGCGCGTGAATCTGATTCTGGTAACCCACGCCCGAGAAGAACCGTCCGGCCTTGAGGGTGAATCCATACGACAGGGAAAGGGTCTGGATGTAGCCCTCCTCCACGCCGATGCTGTCTTCGGGCGAGATCGATGCGATCAGCGTCCCGCGGAAGTGATGATCGATGTTTGCCGCAATGGCAAGCTCGGATTCGCCCAGGCTCAGGCCGCGAACGCCCGGTCCGACTTCGCCGAGCGTGGGCGTAAAGCCGTTGATCCTGAACCCGTTCGGATCCTGGGAAAGATTCGAGTAGATGCCGTTCAGGATCACCGAAACGGCCGGGTTCATCGCGTTCTCGCCGGTCGGCCGACTGGAAGCCTGAATCGCCGCCTGCTCGGCGTCCGTCACGCGTCTGTCGAGTTGCCTGACTTGCTCGCGCAAAGTCCTGAGCTCGTCCTGCGTCTGCGCAGTCGCGGCGTGGGGCAGCCCGAGCGCCGCCGCGACGGCGAGCGCCATGGTTGCCTTTCTGTACATGTTGTCTTCTCCAAGTTCATGCGATCGCGAGGCACCTGAAGGGCTCGCGAACACGGCCGCCGCGCGCATGCGAGGCGGACCTGTGACGGGAAACTAGGAGAGAGCGGGAGGAGCGCGCGAATCGAATACGATCCGCGGGGAAAACGGCAGCGGCAGTGCGACCGGCGCGACGGCCGGCAATGCGGTCCGGGAAAGATCGACCGCGAGCGCGAAGCCCGGCAGCGCGCTGTCGACCGCGTGATACGCGATGCACTGCTCGGCGGGATGGTTGACCGGCGGGACGCACTTGCCTCCGCGCTCGGCCATGACCAGACCGCGCTGGAGGTGCGACAGCGCATGCATCTGCGCCGCCTGCTGGGCAAACACCAGCGCGGCGGCGATGAGCAGGTGACGCACAGTGCGGTTCATATCACGGCCGACATTACAGGCGGCATCGAGCGCAAGTCTACTACAATTCCCTTGAAAAAAGCTCCGATGCGGTGAGACACTCTATTTCGCCCAAGCGACGTAGAGCTTCATCCCGCCTCGTAATGGGCTTCAAGTCAGCTCCGGCAGCAAGTGCCTCCGCCACAGCGCATCCGCATTCTCCGACCTGAAAAATCCGAAATGCCCGATCCGTTTCAGTCCGACGTCTTTCGGGGCGAAGCGCTTCATCGCCCGTGGTGCATTGATGTAGAACTCATGCATCGATTCAGTGTTGCGGGCGGACATGAATTCGTCGTCGGAGAAGGAAAACGAGACGATCGGCGTGCGTACCGCTGCATACTGCGCGCGGACACTTTCGCCTTCGACGCCGACCGCGTACTCGGGATCCAGGCACCAGCGCCGCCACTGCTCCATCACCCCCTTCGGGAGATCGCCCACCTTGCGCAGCCGTTTTCCGGGGAAATAGCCGAACAGCCACACCGAAAGCGGTGCCACCACGTACCACAGCCACCAAGCGCGCCACCTCAAAGACGGTGCGTACTCGAGCCAATAGCCGCTTCCGGTCGCGATGGTCACGGCCTTTTCTATCCGATCGCGATTGGGGACGAAGGGCAAAATCTGTCCGCCCAAGCTGTGGCCGATCCAATAGAGCGACTTGCCCGGCGCGCGCTTTGAAAGCGCGTCGACCATCGCGCCGCAATCCAGGCGCCCCCAGTCCAGGATATCGGCTTTGAATCCGCGCAAGTCGAGGGGACGAGACAGTCCCGTGCCGCGGTAATCGAAAGTAGCCGCGAGAAAGCCTTGATCCGCCGCCCAGGTCGCGAGGGGGCCGTAATAGAACTGCGATGTGCCCATTGCGGGGACGATCAGGATCGCGCCGACAGTCTTTTCTACGGGCGCGAAGAATCGAGCGACGATGCGATGACCGTCCGCCGCGGTGACCTCCTGTTGCATTGGCTCGATGGTCCTCAGGACCCGAACCATCGCATCAGAGGCGCTCATCGGCTCTCAACTCGTTTCCATCGGGCGCCCGGCCAGACGCCACTCGGGCAACCCGGCTTCGAGCCGGCGCGCCTTGAGGCCTTTCTTGCGCAGCAGCTGCACCGCGTCGTACGACATCAGGCAGTACGGGCCGCGGCAGTAGGCGACGACCTCCTTGCGCTTCGGCAGTTCGCCGAGCCGCTTCTCGAGCTCGTGGATCGGGATATTCACCGCACCCGGCAGATGGCCGGCGGCGAACTCCTCGGGCGGGCGCACGTCCAGAACCGTCACGAGCCCCTTCCGGGCGCGGTCCAAAAGCTCCCGGGCCGGCACCGGCTCGAGATCATCCTTCTGGGCGAGATAGAGCCGCACGATGCGCTCGACCTCGGCGAGATACGTCTCGCCGACCTGTCCGAGGGCGGCGAGCAGACCGACGATCTCGTCGCCGGCGAGCCGGTAGTAGACATACTGGCCGTCCTTGCGCCCGACGATCAGCCCCGCCTGGCGAAGCTTCTGCAGGTGCTGCGAGGTGTTCGCGACCGAGACGCCGGTCAGCGTGGCGAGCTGCTCGACGCTGCGCTCGCCCTGCGCCAGCAGCTCGAGGAACTCGAGCCGCGTCGCGCTCGAGAGCGCGGTGCCGATACGGGCCAGGTTGGCGAAGATTTCCCGCTTCGGATTTGGAGTTGACATGCGCAATCCTCAAGACTAGTATTCAATTGTTTTCTTGAATATATGAACTATTGAACTTTCCGCCAGTGTAGCAGCAGCCCGCCCTACGCGCCATGACCTCGTATGCCGCCGTCCAGTCCGAGCCGCTCGTCCGGCTGGCGGTGTTCCTTGTGGTATTCACCGCCGTGGCGCTGTGGGAGGTGTTCGCGCCGCGCCGCACGCGGTCGGTCGCGCGCGGCGTGCGTTGGCCGCACAACCTCGGCCTTCTTCTGATCGACGCGGCGGTCCTCAGAATACTCGCTCCCGGTGCGGCGATCGCCGTCGCCCTTGCGGGCGAGGAACGTGGCTGGGGGCTTCTCCACGGGCTTCCGCTTCCGGCGTGGGTCGCGGTTCCGCTCGCAGTAGGCCTCCTCGACCTCGCGATCTACTTCCAGCACGTGAGCTTCCACGCCGTGCCGGCGCTGTGGCGGCTGCACCGCGTGCATCACGCCGATCTCGAGTTCGACGTCACCACCGGCACGCGCTTTCACCCGATCGAGATCCTGATCTCGACCGCGATCAAGTGCGCCGCCATTGCGGCGATCGGCGCTTCCGCGATAGCGGTGCTGGCATTCGAAGTGCTGCTCAACGCCACCGCCATGTTCAATCATGCGAACGCCCGGCTGCCCGAGCGGCTGGATCGTCGGCTGAGATGGTTGGTGGTGACTCCCGATATGCATCGCGTTCACCATTCGGCGGCCTACAACGAATCGTCGAGCAACTTCGGCTTCAACCTTCCGTGGTGGGACAGGTTTTTCGGGACCTATCGCGCGCAGCCCGCGGCCGGCCACGAAGCGATGACCGTAGGGGTCGATGCGTTTCGAACGCCGGACGATTTGCGGCTCGACAGGTTGCTCTTCCAGCCGTTCCGCGACACGCCGGGCCGATATCCGATCAATCGACGCCAGGAAGCAGGATAAAATCTATTCTCCAGCGCGGCTTCGATGTAAAGCGCGGGCGGTGGCAGACTGGCGGCGCTGGGCGCACGATGCAGATGGTCGGCGTCGAGAGACCGACGGCGATCGAGCGAAGCGGGAAAGCCAACCATGTCCGTAACCGCCGAAACGATCGAAGCCCCCTTGGCGCCGGATCAGCTCGCCAAGCGCTGGCAAGCCTTGTGCGCCGACCCGACTTTCGAGGACATCGCCGGCAAGATCGAACTCACCGAGTGGGGGGAGATACTGATGAGCCCGCTCGGCAAGAGTCACGGGATCGCCGCTATGCGCGTCGCCGAGGCGTTGCGAGCCGCGCTCGGCGGGCACACGATGGCCGAAGTGGGCGTCGCAACGTCCATCGGGGTTCGCGCGCCCGATGTCGCTTGGTGCTCCGAGCGCTACCTCGCCGCGCATCCCGAGGAAATGCCTCTGGCGAGCGCGCCGGAGCTCTGCGTGGAAATTGCCTCGGCCAGCAACGCGCTTCCCAAGCTGCGCGAGAAAGCGACGGCTTACGTCAACGCCGGCGCGGTCGAGGCGTGGATCGTGTATCCGCAGTCTCGGAGAATCGAGATCTACGGCCGCGAGGGACGCAGGGAAGCGACGTCCTTCGCCGTGGACACCGCCGCGCTGTTCGCGTAAGCGCCGCTTCTGGATTCGCTCTTGTAGAGCGCCCGATCGGTCTTCCCTGAGCGCGTCGATCAAGGGGCAGCGAACCTTGCCCCGGGCGCTGCGGCATTTGCGCACCAGGGAAGGTCAGACGCCTGCACGCCCGCGCTTCTCGCAAGCAGCGCCTGCAGGGTCTCGACACAGCCCCCGCAGTGCATGCCTTCGACCTTGAACGTCACGGTATTCACCTCTATCTCCTGTTTCCCATCGCTCGCGCTTCATGACCGCGAGTTTGAACCTTGGAGCCATCTCCAAAGTCAAGTCTTCTTTTCTAGTGCTGCGGTTTCGGTGTCCGCGAGAGTTTCTGCGGCATCACAGCATGTATCCGATATCGGAAGCCCCGGTCGGATAGGCGAACATCGTCGTCCTGAGAGTCTCGGCGCTCAATCCCTGCCGGATCGCGAGAGCAAAAACGTTGATCACCTCGTCGGCGTGCGGCCCGAGGAGATGGGCGCCGAGCACGCGGTCGGTCTTCTCCTCGATCAGCGTTTTGAAGCCGTAAGTCGGCTCGGCCGCCTGACGGGCGGTGAACCAGTCCGACGCTTTTTGCGATTTGGTGCGGAACTTGAGCCCGCTTTTTCTCGCCTCCGCTTCGCTCAAGCCGACCGCCGCGATCGGCGGAACGGTGAAAGCGACGCTCGGCACGCCCGTATAGTCGGGCTTTCGCTTGTTGCCTTCGAGCAGATTCGCGGCCGCGACCTTGGCGTCGTGGCTCGATACCGGCGTGAGCGGCGGGCCCATCTGCGCCGCGTCGCCTGCCGCGTACACGGCCGGGTTGGAAACGCTTTGCAGATACTCGTTCAGCTCCAGCCGGCCATTCGTCACCGCCACGTCGGCCGCATCGAGATCAAGCGTGTCGAGCGCAGGCGCGCGGCCCGCGGCGTGAACGACGAGATCGGCCTCGACCGCATTCGACTTTCCTTCGGAAGAGGCGCGAACGGAAAATCCGGCACCGGTCTTTTCAATGCCTTCAACTTTGGTCCGGATGCGAACGTCGATTCCGACGTGGCGGAACTTTTCCATCAGCCAGCCGACGAGGTCCGGATCGAAGTGCGCGAGCATGCGCTCGCCCCGCTGCAGGATCGTCACCTGCGCCCCGGCGCGCGCGGCGACGTGCGAGAACTCCGCCGCGATGTAGCCGCCGCCGACCAATACGATGCGGCGCGGCAAGCGCTCGAGCTCGAGGAAATTCTCGTTGGTCGCTAAGTGCTCTTCGCCGGAGATTCCCAATTTCACCGGCTCCGCCCCAACCGCGATCAGGAAATGACGGCCTTCGATCATCTCGTCCTCGACCTTCATCGTGTTCGGGCCGGTGAAACGCGCATGCCCATGCAAGGTGTCGATTCCCCTGTCGGAGTACATCCGCTCGTGCTTCGCGGGGACGGGATCGGTGAAGCTGCGCTTGAACGCCATCAGCTCCGGCCAGTCGACGTCCAGTTTTCCGGCGACGCCGTGCGTGCGCATGCGGGACGCGAAGTCGACGACTTCGGCGCCGGAAATCAGCATCTTCTTCGGATCGCAGCCGCGCAGCGCGCAGGTGCCGCCGAACGGCCGGAAGTCGATCACCGCGACGCTCCAGCCGGCCGCGCGCACGCGCATCGCGGCCGTCATCGCCGCGGTTCCGGTCCCGACGATCACGAGGTCGTAAGTCTTGCCCATTTCTCACGCCCCGGAATCTAGCCCCGCGAGCCGGCTAAGCGCAGCAGGAGCGCTGCCCCTGCATCGACGGGCACTTGACCGAGCCGAACGAGCAGAAAACGCAGCAGTCGCCGGGATTGGGCCGGAGCAACGCCCCGCAATGAGCGCACTCGTAGTAGAACTGACAGGCGTCGGTGGGCATCGTTTCCGGCTTGGCGTAGCCGCACCGTGGACAAGTCAGAACGGATTGGAGGATCGGCTCGCTCATGGTTTCGGCTTGGAAGGGAAGCCCGCATTCGCCGTCGCCTTGGTCAGCGAATCCACGCTCGCCTTGGCGTCGTCGAAGGTGACGACGGCTTCCTTTTTCTCGAAGCTCACGCGCACGTTGGAGACGCCCGGCACCCGCGACAGCGCTTTCTTGACGGTGATCGGGCAGGCTTCGCAGTACATCGACGGCACGTCGAGCGCGACCGTCTTCGTTTCCGCGAACGACGGCGCGACGAGGCCGGTAAGCGCGACTACAGACAGAAGCTTGAGGATTCTCATCGGAGTTCCTTTTTCAATAAAAAAGCGGTGCGATATAGGGGAAGACGAGGACGACGAGCAGCCACGCCGCCACGATCCAGAGGCCGATCCGGTAGCTTCGCCTGACCCACGGCACGGCGCAAACTCCGCCGGGCTCGCAGGCCGTAGGCCGGTAGATGCGCCACCCGGCCCACCCGAGCGCCGCAAGCGCGACGGCGATGAAGACGGGCTGATACGGCTCGAACAACTGCAAATTCGATAGCCATGCGCCGCCGAAGCCCAGGGTGACGAGCACCAGCGGACCGAGGCAGCACGCGCCGGCCAGTAGCGCAGCGATGCCGCCCGCGGCGAGGGCCGCGGGCTCGGCGCGCTTGCGAGCGCCGTCGGCGGGAAGGTCCATGAGCGGCGCCGATTTGCCGAAGGGTCGGGACACGCGCGTCTCCTTTTGCGGTGCGATTGGAAGCGGTAAGCTTATTCCTGTAGTCGACTACGGAGTCAAGCGATGCCGGAAAATTCCAACGCGGGGATGACGATAGGGCGACTAGCCGAGCAAGCCGGCGTCCACATCGAAACCGTCCGCTACTACCAGCATCTCGGATTGATGTCCATGCCCGCCCGGCCTGCCGGTTCGATCCGCCGCTACGGACCGGACGCGGTTCATCGGCTGCGCTTCATCAAGCGCGCGCAGGAACTCGGGTTTTCTCTGGACGAGGTGAGAGTCCTGCTCAAGCTCTCGATCGGCGAGCACTGCGCCGAGACGCGGACGCTTGCCGAACGCAAGGCGCGGCTGGTCGAACAAAAGATCTCCGATCTGCGCGGTATCCAAGCGGCGCTGAATAAGCTGATCCGCGCGTGCGGCACGGGGAAAAAAGGGCATGGATGCCCGATCATCGAGAGTCTTTCGCAGGATGGGCGACCGAAGCACGGCAAGGACGAACAGCCAAATGCGCCTCGAAGGCGACGCGCTAAAAATCGCGAATCAAGACCATAACATCACGGACACGATGATTTGATGAAATTGCTGATCTCGCTCGCGCTGGCGAACACGATGGAGGCGCGGTCGCCCTGCATGCCGGCGCCGACGATGACGGGCTTGCCAGGCGCAGGGCCGTCCTTCCCCGAATCGGTCTTGAAGCGCAGGTTGAATTCCCAGACCTTGTCCATCTTGCCGTCCGCCGTCCTCACGGTATACGTGTCGCGGCAATGCTCGATCGCGGTCACCTGCCCCTCCGGCGGCGCCTTTTTCAGATCGGGCTTGCGCCCCATCATGCCTTGCCGGCCGCCGGCCGGCGCCTTGCCCTCCGAGACCGATTGCAGATAGGCAATAACATCCTGGCGGTCCTTGGCCTCCTGTATCCCGGCAAAGGTCATGCTCGTTCCTGGTAAGAAGCGCTGCGGATTCGCGAGCCACTTGTCGAGGCTTGCGTCGTTCCACGCGACGCCCGATTTCTTCATCGCGTCGGAATAGCGAAGGAAGTCCTCGACCGTGCCGGCCTTGCGGTACCAGATGTGCGCAAGGCTCGGCCCGGTCATGTGCTCACCGGGTTGGACCGTGTGGCAGGCCATGCACGCCTGAAAAACTTTCACGCCGCGCGCCGCGTCGCCGACGGCCCGTGCTTCGAGGCCGAGGACGAGTCCGGCGATCAAGATTGCATACTGACAGACACGCACGAAACGGTTCATGGCCAGGTCTCCTTACGCGTGTCGGGAATTGACGCGCAACCGGCCCTTGACTACTCCCCGTAGAGCTTCTGCTTCTGCTCCCGCCGGGCCTGCGCTTCGATGGAAAGGGTGGCGGTCGGGCGCGCGAGGAGCCGCGGTATGCCGATCGGCTCGCCCGTCTCCTCGCAGTAGCCGTAGCTGCCATCGTCGATGCGCCGCAGGGCCTCGTCGATTTTCTTCAGGAGCTTTCTCTCGCGGTCGCGGGCGCGCAGCTCCAGCGCGTACTCTTCCTCGATCGTCGCCTGATCGGTCGGATCGGGCTCGAGCTCGTGCTCGCGCAGGTGCTCCGAGGTGAGGTTCGCGTTTTCCAGCAATTCCTTCTGCGTCTGGAGCAGGCGCTCGCGGAAAAACGCGAGCTGCTCGGCGCTCATGTACTGCGAAGCGGGCGCGCGCAACAATTCGGCTTCGGTCAGGCCGTTCTTCTTCGCCGGCTTTTCCTCGGCCGGCTTGGTCGTCTTCGCCGCGGGCTTTTTTACTGCTTTTCCACCAAACATTGTTCCAACCCCTTGATAAAAAGGTCCCGCGGCAGATTCTTGCCGATGAAGACCATGGTGCTCGAGCGCTTCTCGTCCTTCCCCCAGGCGCGGCCCAGGTCGCCGCCCATCAGCATGTGCACGCCCTGGAACACGACCCGATGCGCGTTGCCCTTCATGTACAGGATCCCCTTGTAGCGCAGCATGTCCGGGCCGTAGATCTGCACGACTCCGGAGAGGAATTCCTCGAGCTTCGCGGAATCGAAGGGCTGGTCCGAGCGGAACACGAAGGAGCTGACGTGCTCGTCGTGCTCGTGCTCGCTGTCTTCCAGGAAATCCGGGTCGAGCTCGAGGGTCGCGTTCAGGTTGAAGCCGCGGATATCGAGAACGTCCTCGATCGCCGTATCGCCGAAATGCACATTCCTGATCGGCGCGCGCGGATTCATTTTCGCGAGGCGCCTCTTGAGCTTCTCCTGGTCGGCTTCCGAAACGAGGTCGGTCTTCGACATGAGAATGCGGTCGGCGAAGCCGACCTGCTCCTGGGCCTCGCGGAACTCGTCGAGCTGCCCGGGCGCGTGCTTCGCGTCCACCACGGTGATGACGCTGTCCAGGAGGTAGTAGTTGCCGATCTTCTCGTCGATGAAGAAGCTCTGCGCGACCGGCCCCGGGTCCGCCATTCCGGTGGTCTCGATGATGACGCGGTCGAACT
>WNGE01026884.1_pt1 | contig 15763 bp, 11 predicted proteins | sample 5400651 | NCBI WGS metagenome assembly WNGE01 (sample SAMN13153370, study PRJNA577476) | soil metagenome | isolation source: 60 cm soil or saprolite under grassland replicate 2 | place: USA:California | collected 2016-06-15 | reverse complement strand
ACCGCCGAGATCAACAGCGTGAAGCCGAAGACCCAGCGGTCTATACTGATCTCGGCCAAACGCGGCACGTCTTCGGGAATCAGTCTGATCAGAGCCGCCGTTCCCCACCACGCCAGCAGCAGTCCCAACAAGCCTCCGACCAGCGCGAGCGACAGACTCTCGGTCAGCAACTGTCGTATGACGCGCCAGCGGTCGGCGCCGAGCGCGGCCCGCACCGCGATCTCTTTGTAGCGAGCCGTCGCGCGCGCCAGCAGCAGATTGGCTACGTTGACGCAGGCGATCAACAGCACGCAACCGACCGCGCCCAGGATCAGCCATAATGCCTCGCTGTAATCGTGCGTCAGGTCGTTGTGGTAAGGGATCAGCATGACGCCGCGTCGCGTGTTTGAATCCGGGTATTGCTTTTCCAGATTCGCGCCGATGACGTTCATCTCGGCCTGCGCCTGTTCGAGCGTGACGCCGGGTTTCAGCCGCCCGACCGCTTGCAGAAAATGCGCGCCCCGCTGTTCGTTCTGAGCCGGCTCTTTCGGATCGGATTTTTCGCCGTCAATTGACGAAGTCACCCACACCTCGACCGGCTCGGCTTCGATCGGAAATTGAAACCCCGCTGGCATCACGCCGACGACGTTGAACGGCTTGCCGTTGAGCGTCACCGCGCGACCGACGATGTTCGGATCGCCGCCGAATTGCCGCTGCCACAAACCGTGATTGATGATCGCCGCGCGGATTCCCGGCTTCTCTTCTTCCCCGACAAACCAGCGGCCAAGTTGCGGCTTGACGCCGAGCGTGCCGAACAGCTCCGGCGAAACGACGGCGCTGCGCAAATTGACCGGCGTGGCAATGCCCGTGAACGCCATGTCGTTCGTGTAATACGACGCCATCCGCTCGAACGACTTGCTCTGAGCGCGCCAGTCGAAAAAATTCGGATACGAGATCGCGTTGCGACCTTCCGGTCGCCGCGTATTACTCTCCCAGAGCGCAACCAAACTCTCCGGTTCGGCGTACGGCAGCGGCCGCAGTAGCACCGCGTTGACGACGCTGAAGATCGCCGTGTTCGCTCCAATGCCGAGCGCCAGCGTAAGAACGGCGATCAACGTGAATCCAGGTTTCTTCAATAACATTCGCGCGCCGTAGCGCAGGTCTAGCCATAGGTTTCTCATCACCCCTCCGTTGAATCAATAACGTTTCAAGCGAATGACGCTTCGATCCCCTTCTATCGTCAGTCGCGGCCCTCCGCCGTTGATCACGCCTTCAATATTGTTTCGATCATTGAGGCTGTTTACCGTGAGTCCGAAATCGTTGTAGAGGCTTTCCCTGCGGCCGAGGCGCGAGTTGAGAGTCAGGCCCTGCGATTCGGGGATTTTCAACTCGCATTCGCCGCGTCCGACGTTCAACCGCGAATCGCCCTCGATGCGGACTGCCTGGAGCTGGCTATCAGTCCTGTCGGTTTGGAGATCGAGCCTCCCCTGAAATCTGGTGACCGTCGCCCTCCCTCTGTCCATCCTGATCTGAATCTCGCCCGACAGGTCGTTCGCCGCGACAGGAGTCCTGTCGGTATCAATCCTGATCCGGCCCGCGAATCCCTGTACTTCGACTTTGCACCGGTCGGCGCCCAGATCGAGGTTCAGGCTGCGCGGCGCGCGGATTTCGTAGTGGATGTGCGGCAAGCTCCGCGAGCGCCCCTCGCCATCTTTGTACGGCACATCGTCGAAGTTGGAGCGGATGGTGAGCGAACGCGCGTCGCCGGACACTTCAATGCGGGCCCCCTCGACGGCGCGCCGGCCGTAATCGGCGTCTACGTCCTCCGGCGGTTCGATCCGGGCGTAGATTTCTACCCGGTCCTGATCCCATGAGGTCATCCGCACGCTGCCTTTGTCGGTGTTGAATCTCAAATCGGAGCCGGGGGCGAACTCGACGGTCTTTCTGAATTCCCTGCTCTGAATGCCAGCCGCGAACTTCAGCGGCGCAATCACGAAGATCGCCATTGAGACGATCAGAAATAGCCACATTGTTTTCCTCATTTTGAAACCTCCACAAAAAATGTTCCGCAGGCTCCGGCCACCTTTCTTCAGTCCCGGAGAAAATCAGTCACATCGAAGCGCGACCATCGGATCAACCTTGCTGGCTCGCCTGGCCGGGAGATAGCAGGCCGCGAGCGCCGCCGCGAGGAGCGTGAGCGCGGCCGCGCCGAAGGAGCCAATATCCATCGCGCTGACTCCGTACAAGTTTGTATGCATCGCGCGGCCCACCAAATAAGCTCCTCCGAGACCGAAGACCAGCCCGATGAGGGCGAGCGTTCCGCCTTCCCTCAAAACCATGCTCAAGATGTTCGCGCCTCTGGCGCCCAACGCCATCCGCAAGCCGAATTCATGAGTCCGCTGCGCGACGGCGAAGTTCATCACCCCATAAATCCCTACCGCCGCGAGCAGCAACGCGAGCGCCGCGAAGCTCCCGTACAAGACCATTCCGAAGCGGTCAAAGGCCAGAACCTCTCCGATGTGTTGATCCATCGTCTTGACGCCGGCCAGCGGCAAATCAGGATCAATCGAGTTCACGGCGGCGGCGATGCCGCCAGTCACTCGGGCCGGGTCATCTGACGTGCGCACCGCTACCGCGGCCTGCGGCCAGGGGCTCTGCCAAAACGGGACGTAGATTTCCGGATTGTCGCGGCGAAGAGCGCCGCCGTTGCGAACGTTATGGAAGACGCCCACAATCTGCCACTCTACCGGCGGGCCGGCTAACGGACTGCCCGGAATAATCTCGTCAGTCAGGATCCGCTGCGCCAGCGTGTCCACGCCAGATAAGTAGCGGTTGACGAAGTTTTCGTTGACCATCGCAACCCGCATGCTTTTCGCCCTGTCTTGTTCTGTAAAGCTGCGCCCCTTGACGACGCGGATTCCGAATGCTTCGAAATATCCGGGCGTAACCATCTGAAATCCCGCCCCTGGGCGCGCGGCGGGGTCTACCGGCGGCTGCCCGGCAATACTGAAGCGCCTCCCGAATCCTGTGCCCTGCGTCGGTATACCGGTCGTCACCGCCGCCTTCTGTACTCCGGGAACAGATTCGATCTTTTCAAGCATCTGTTGATACCACCAAAATTCGCCGCAGATTGCGTCGCCCGCCTCCCGAACCCGAACGTCCTCCCTGTTTGAGAACTTCATTCAGATCCAGCCGGCTCGCCTGCCAGGCTGGAGCGCTGCCGAAGAGCAACCCCGCCAGCATCGTCGCCGCCAGTGTGAACAGCAGAACCGGGACGCTGATTCTGACATCGGCCTCGGAGGGAAGCAGATTTATCGGGACGATGGACACGATCAGGTCAATTAGTAACCATCCGAGATAGACACCCAATACTCCGCCGGCCGCGGCAAGTAGAAAGCTCTCGGTGAGAAACTGTCCGAACAGCTTCGCTCTCGAAGCGCCCAGCGCGGCTCTGATGGCAACCTCTCTCTGCCGCGTCGTCCCGCGCGCCAGCAGCAGGTTGGCTACGTTGACGCAGGCGATCAAGAGCAGGATGCCGACCGCGCCGAGTAGAAGCCACAGGTTCTTGATTGTAGTGTCAGGTATAAAGTTATTTTGCAGAGGCTCTACGCTCGCAGGGTTCTAATAAGGAAACAGGCCGTCAGATACGCGGTAGCACCACAGGCCAGCGTTGCATTGAGTCCGAACTGGATGGCGATAACCATGGCCAGCACCGAGCCAAGCACGCTGGAGGCGGCATTCATGGCCCAGGCCCACTCCACGGCGTTCTCATCGGCCGCCTGCCCAGGGAGTGATGGCTTGCTGGAAAAAGCTCGCAGCCCGGTGGGAAATGGCATACCCATGGCGAATCCAAGCGGCACCAAGAGCACGCCGCTGACGATAACCTTTGCCGCGAACGGTAAGCCTACTAGGGCATTTAACAGCGCCGGAAGAATAAACACGTAGAGGAGCAGCGCGGATGCGATCAGCAAAATTGGCAGCCACACGCGCCGCGTTTCTACCAACCAGGTACGCGAAATCAGGCTACCTGCTCCGCTTGATAGCAGCAGAAGGAACACGACAACCGTGAGCGCGTATGTAGGATGCCCAAGGAATAATACAAACCGCTGAATGAAGGCGATCTCAACCAGAATGTATCCGAGCCCCACTGCGATGAAGTAGAACAACTGCAGCGGTTGTTGTGGCTTCGATCGCGCCCGCACGGCCAAAGGAATCACCAGAAATGCGAGCACCGCGAGCAGGGAAATGATCAATACCGTTCCGAGCACGGCCACTCCCAGATTAACCTTCCAGTCGATCCCTTGCTCAAGCGTGTCAGCGTGTAGAAGCTGCCGCATCTTGAGGGTAAAGAAAAAGAAGGGCGCGTTGTCGGTAACAGGTGAAACCTCGTAAGGGTACCGTTCTGCGAATGTGCGCGGATCGTTGAGCTGAATAAGATCTGCAAATGAATCTGAGCTGGGGTGGTACTCGGGCAAGCGGGGAGGCCCGAGAATCAGATCCCGATCGACAGCAGAATAGAGCAGGTCGAGCGCAGGGTAGGCTTGCAAGTGCTTCTTTACCTTGCCTTGTTCGGAGATGGTGAAGGGAGTCCGCTTGGCCAATACGAGTACGGGGATGCCGTCTTCGTCCAGGTCTCCTTCGGAAACCACGATGAAATTGTCTTTTGTGTCCGCCACGGCCATTTCATGCAAGGCTTGCATAGCGACCGAAACCACGCGCAGCGCCTCGTGTGGCTGCGCGAATTCCCAGCGTGTGATGGCGATCATGCCATCCGGCTTCAAGTGTTCGAAATATTCGCGGAAGGCCTCAACTGTATAAAGGTTGTTTTCGCTTAAAGCGAATGCCCCTGCGGCAGTCGAGGCCCAGGTGTCCACTAACGTCATCTGCACGACATCAAAAAGCTGCTTGGAATTGCGGATAAAGGAGCGTCCATCGGTGACGTGAATGTATACATCAGGCCGCTCGTAAAGATGCTGGGCGTAATCTGCGTAGCGGCCGCGCATGATGGTATTGGCGATGATGGGATTGATCTCAATCCCGGTAACGCTCCGGCTTCCATTTGCCACGGCGCGAAGCACATCTACACCGCCGCCAGGGCCAATGATGGCGTAGTCCCCGTGTGGCCGGAGCACGTTCACCACTGCCGGTGGCGCTGACATTAAATTCTTCTCCCACTCTGTTGTTCGCCATTCCCTCAGGTCGGCATTCATGATGTAAGTGGAGGCGTCCGCGTCGATAACGATGGCTTTGGCGTCACCCTGCCTATCGACCTCCACACGAGAAATCGCATTCCAGCGGGCGAACTCAACCCAGGAGGGATCGCGCAGCACGCCCTTCGCGTAGATAATGTCGATCAGCTTTCCCGAGTGGTTTGCGGCAATGAGCAGAAGGGTCGCTACTCCGAGCACGGAAATAGCTCTTCTGGCCAAGACCGAGACCGCCCAAACGGCGCCAGCAACGCTGGCGACAGCAGCAGCAAACAAAATCGTATTCGGCCCGCCAATCCAGTTGAGCAGTGGAACAATTCCAATGCAGGCCAGCGCGCCTCCAGCAAGGTCTGCACCATATAGACGGGGAATGTGTTTCGACTCGCGGGCAAACAGGATAGAGAATTGCAATCCTGTAATGAAGAACGGCATTGCAGAAGCCAGATAAATCTCCGTCAAATTAAGAAAGTTGGCGCCAGTTAATTTCAGTGAAACCGGTACATGCAACACGACCTCGAGCACAACGGGGATGAGCAAAGCATTCAGGGCCGACAACCGGGCAAGGAGCGCGCGGGTTTCCAGGCGTGCGAGTCTGGTTTTCGCAAGATACGCGCACACTCCTCCTGCGCCCAGCCCAAGCAATGCAATCGAGATTGCCAGGAACGCGAAATGGTAAAAAAGAACCACTGAGAATAAGCGGGTGAGTGCCAGTTCCAAAAGCAGCGCTGCGAAGCTGCTCAGCGCAACTCCCGCGAGCACAGCGCGGTCGCAGGACTGAGCGGAGATCACTTGGGTTGCAATCTCGGTTTGACTCATCTGACGAGAAGAACGCGACAGTCTAGCAGAAAGCGCGCAGCTCTCAGACATCGGCTGTCAGCTTTCAGCCCGAGTTATCCTTGGGCCGGGAGAGTTTAGCATCGCTTCAAAGCTGAGAACTGAGAGCTGATAGCTGACAGCTTTTCTAGCTTTCCAAAATTACTTGTGCGATGGCCTGCTCGGCGGTGTGGGATATTGAGAGCGCGACGTGAGCAGCGCCGAGTTTTGCCGCGAATTCGGCAGCTTTGCCATGAAAAAGAATCGTGGGGCGGCCTCCGGGTTGGCGGCATACCTCCACATCGCGCCAGCGCACTCCGTGGTTCCAGCCAGTGCCGAGCGCCTTCATTGCTGCCTCTTTCGCGGCGAATCTGGCGGCGTAGCGCTCCACGCGATTCGCCTTTGAATCGCAGTAGCGAATCTCGCCGTCGGTAAAGACACGTCGCACGAAGCGATCGCCAAACCGAGCAACGGCCTTTGCGACGCGGGGGATCTCCGCGATATCAATGCCAGAGCCAACAATCATGCGCCTACGTTAACACGCGTGGAGGGCACATCGACCTACGCTGGGAGATCAGGAGAAGGTTCAAAAGAGCTGATCTCCGCGATAAATCAGTTGCCCATCAATCAAATGCGCTTCTGTGGCGAGTTTATGCGGCTTGGCTTGACACGTGTCATCGATGTGCAGCACCTCATGCCCGTGCGCGACCAGCCAATCCGAAACCAGCATACGATGGCAGCGGAAGTAAACGCGTTCAGCGCACATATAGGCGGTGCGCGAATGCTCAGCCATTGTGATCAGGTCAGCGATTGCACGCTGGAACTCTACAGTTAGCATGTAGTCGGCGTAGTTGCGGAAGCTGGGGCTGCGCAGCGCGACGTTTGGGGAATCATCACGAATCTTCTTGCGCCGGCCGCCGAGTTCTTTCATCCAGACATACTTGACACCGGCTTCTGGTAAGGACTTCTCCAGCGATTCCCGATTGAAGTGCGGCAGGCGGCGCGACATGGGAAAAGAGCGAATGTCGACCAGAGTTTGGATCGAATGCCCTTGCAAGGCGGCAATCAATTCTTCGAGAGTACGAGTGGAATGGCCGATGGTGTAAAGGGTTGCCAAAATAATGCAGAAGTAAGAATTCAGAAGGCAGAATCAAAATTCTGTGATTCAGGTCTTCAACTCTGCCTTCTGAATTCTAACTTCTGCATTCCGACTTTCTATTCTGCTGATCGTTTCCAGCAACAACCGATCCTGTTCAGGAAAAACGGTGCGCAGATCCAGCAGCACGCGATCTTCTTCGACTCGGGCGATAACTGGGGTATCAGAGGCGCGCAAGCGGGCGGCAAGTTCATCTGCGCTTAGGCCTTTCTGGCTAATGGCCAGCACTCGCGTGGGTAAGACCGCAGATGGAGCAGCGCCGCCGCCGATCACAGATTCGCCGTCGATTACATCGACCTGTAGCGTTGCCGATTGAGTCTTTCCCGCAATAGCCTCGGCGCGTTTGCCGATTTCTTCTTTCGACAGTCGCATCATGCGGAGGGCGGGAATCGCGTCGTGGTCACGTCTTACATAAGCGAGCAGCGTGCCTTCGAGCGCGGCGTAGGTTAATTTGTCTACGCGAAGCGCACGGAACAAAGAGTTGGCTCGCATGCGGGCGATCAGGTCGGCGCGGCCGCTTAGGATTCCTGCTTGCGGCCCCGCGAGCAATTTGTCGCCGCTATAAGTGACAACATCCACGCCCGCCCGCAAACTGTCCAGAACGCCCGGTTCGCCGCTCACGCCAACAGAATTCAGATCAAACAGAGCGCCGCTGCCGAGGTCTTCAACAAACGGGATGCTTCGTTTCTTTGCCAATGCAACCAAATCCTCAATTCGAGGCTGCTCTGTAAATCCGGTGATCTGGAAATTCGAGCGGTGCACGCGCAAAATCAGCCGAGTCCTCTCGTTGAGGGCGCGCTCGTAATCCGAGATGCGAGTGCGATTCGTAGTACCCACTTCGCGCAAGATGGCGTTGGATTTTGCCGGGCGTCCCCGCCCGTCCAGCCGAGCGAAGCTCGGCTGTCTTCTCCGAAAGTAGCTTCTGAAAGAGCCGATCAACGTGAATGTCGCGTTTCCCGCGCTCGCCAGTTTCAGTATCGAATTCGAGGTTGGAGTAGGCACCTGCAATCTCGCGAATATGATCTATAGCGGCATGAGAGAGCGGCGCTCGACCGAGATTCGTGTGCAGGATCACTCCGGTCGCGTTGATTACTGTACGAAGGGAATAGCGCAAGGCCTGCTGGAGCTCTCGCTCTATTGCGCTTGGTATGCCGGAAAGCGCCAGGTCGAGGCTCTCGTCATCGACCAGTGCTGTTCCGATCTCTTGCCGGAGCCGTGAAAGGACAGCCCGAGCTGATTCGGTGACAGCGGCCGGGCCCTCGCGCGAGATTAGATTAGCGATTACGGGAGTCCGCAGCAGCTCATCCACGGAAGGCAGCTTGCGGTATAGATCGGTTTTGGAACCGGATTTCACAGGACAGATTATCCCATGACTTCGCGGGCGAGGGCGCCCGCGCCACGTTCAGCCGTATTCAACCGACTTCTACTAGCCCATACGTCTTTTGCCAGCGGGTGCGCATGTGAACCAGGGCGCGGCTGATTTCGTCCTGCGAAATTTCGGCGTTGGGCCCGGTCAGCACGGCGGCAGCTTCACGCTTGGCGGCTTCGAGCAACTGACGATCGCGAATTATGTTCGCAACGCGAAAGCTGGGTAATCCGGCTTGCCGTGTGCCGAAGAACTCACCTGGGCCGCGAAGCTCCAGATCAAGCTCAGCAATCTTAAAGCCATCATTAGTGCGAACCATGGCATCCAGGCGGCGTTCGCCCTCTTCGGAAACTTTGCCGCCAGTCATCAGAATGCAATACGACTTCGCCGCGCCCCGGCCGATACGCCCTCGTAACTGGTGTAACTGGGCTAGGCCGAATCGCTCGGCGTGCTCGATGATCATGATCGTGGCATTTGCGACATCGACGCCGACTTCAATTACCGTAGTCGAAACCAGGATGTCGAGCTCGCCTTTTTGAAAGAGGCGCATCACGGTTTCCTTCAAGTCGGGATCAAGGCGGCCATGCAGAAGACCTATGCGGAATTCAGGGAAAATACGGTTGCTCAATTCCTTGTACATCTTGATAGCGGCTTTAAGCTCGGTTTCTTCGTTCTCCTCGATGACTGGATAAACCACGTAGGCCTGATGGCCGGCTTTTACCTGCTTGCGCACAAAGTCCCAGACGTCGGTCGAACGCTCGTCCGATACACGGCGTGTAACGATCGGAGTGCGTCCCGGCGGCATCTCGTCGAGAACGCTGATGTCGAGGTCGCCGTAAAGCGTGAGTGCGAGCGTGCGAGGGATGGGAGTGGCGGTCATGACTAGGACATCAGGCTCTGCTGGAACACCTGTCGAGCTTCGCTCGGGAGGGCGGCCGGGGGCGGCCGTCCCCACGTGGCCAGTGCTTGGATTTTTCTTCATCAGTTTGAAGCGCTGCAGCACGCCGAACCGGTGTTGCTCATCAACTATCACCAGCCCAAGGTTAGCGAAATCTACTTTCTTCTCAATCAGAGCATGCGTGCCAATAACCAATTGTGCATTTCCTTGCGCAATGTGACGCCGGGTCTCGCGCTTGCGATCGTCTTCCAATGATCCGGTCAGGAGCACTACACGGTATCCTGCCGGTTCGAGCACGCGCCGCGCGGAAAAGTAATGCTGCTGCGCCAGAATTTCAGTCGGCGCCATCAACGCGACTTGAAATCCGTTCTCCATGGCGATAATCGCGGCTTCAAACGCGACGATGGTCTTTCCCGAGCCCACGTCCCCTTGCAGCAGGCGACGCATGGGGAAGGGCTTTTCCATATCGGAGGCGATTTCTTTCAACACTCGTTTTTGCGCGGCCGTGGGATGAAACGGCAGAATTTTTTTAATAGCCTCGCGCACGGGGTCATCAAGGCGGAATGCGATCCCGGTCTGGGCTTTTTGCTCGCGGCGTTTTAGTTCGAGTCCGAGTTCGATAAAGAAGAGTTCTTCAAAGATCAGCCGAATGTGGGCGGCTGTACGGGAGGTTTGAAGGTCCTCGAAGCTCTCGCCCGCCTCCGGCCAGTGGACTTTCCAAATGGCGTCTCTTGGAGAAATAAGGCTGAGGTGCCTTCGGACTACGGCAGGAATCGCATCCGGCAGCTCCGGCGATAGGTTTTCGAGCGCTGCGTGGATAATGCGGCGAAACCAACGCGAGGTGAGCCTCCCCTGGCCGGCTGACTCGTAAATTGGGACAATCCTGCCAACTTCCAGCGAAGCTGCGGCTTTTTGTTCGGTGCCATCTGAGGAGCCATCGTCAGTAGAGTCGCCCAGAATCTCAAACTGCGGCTGGACGAGTTGCAACTCGCCTCCGTATGGGTCTTCTTCAACTTTTCCATAGAGTGCGACCATCTGCCCGCGCTTGAAGCGATCACGCAAATAACTAGCGTTGAACCAGATGCAGCGAAGGCGGGTTCGCCCCTGGCCAGCCGTCATTTGGAAGATGGGCATTCGCCGGGTGCGGAACAAGCCTGAGGTCCGAACTTCAGCAATAACCGTGGCCATTTCTCCAGCTCGTAATTCATTGATGCTGCGGGGATTGAGGCGGTCTTCGTAGCGAAACGGCAGATAATGCAGCAGATCATCAACAGTATGAATGCCTTTGCCCGCCAATATCTCAGCCAAACGAGGCCCAATTCCCTTGACGTACTGAACGGGGGTGTCCAGTTCCAGCATCTGAAGGGATGGTAACAAAAGCAGCGGTTGGCACTTGACGGTTGGCATTTAGACCGATCAAATCCTGGACTTCTCTGGGCAACGCGGCCTATATTCTGCTTGTGCCCTATTTGCCTGTTGGCGCGCGGCATGTGCGTTCCCACATCGACCTGGGTTTAGCGGTGGACTTCTGGTTCTGCCTGGTCGTTTTCGGGATCGTGAAAACCGTAGCCAAGAAGAGAAGCGAAGCCAAGCTGCACAGGCAGTGACAGGCCATCCTCCTTACTCGTGGGGCGACTCTAGGTTACTTTCGGAACATAGGTAACCCCTGCCTGGCGCGTTAAAATCCGCCAAGGATTATGCAGAAGATCGCAATTTTGTACGACGCCAGCCAGGCGGTGTTGTCAACGTTTGAGCTGGACGAGGTCCTGCAGCAAATCCTGATTATTGCCCGCGATTACTTCCATCTGCCAAACGTCAGTATCCTGCTGCTGGATAAGGAGACGAATGAACTTTACGTTCGCTCCCAAATTGGGTGGGATCAGAAATCGGACGGTGTCCGTGTCCCGATCGGGACGGGATTGATCGGTACGGCGGCTAAAGAAAAGCGCCCGGTCTATGTCCCTGACGTAACTAAGGACCCACGTTATCTCCCGTGCTCCAAGAAGACCGCGTCGGAACTGGCAATTCCACTGATGGTGCGGGATGAAGTTGTGGGAGTTCTCGATTGCCAGAGCGAGAACGTCGACCACTTTGATTCGGAGACGATCGATCTCTTGACCTTGTTTTCAACCCAGGCTTCCATGGCCTTGCAGAACGCGCGTCTGTACTCGCTCGAACGTCGCCGCGCTTCGCAACTGGAGGCGATCAATGCCATCGCGCAGCAGACGACTGCGGTGCTCGACGCGAAAGAGTTGCTGTCCAAGGTCTGCATGCTGATTCAAAACGCATTCCGCGTTTCACATGTATCGGTATTGTTGAAGGATGATGACGACTTGGTGCTCCGCGCTCATCATGGAGACCTCACGCCACGTATCCCGGAAGGAGGCCGCCTGACCGCCAGCGCTGGCTTGTGGGGGCGAGCTCTCGAGACCGGCAAAACGCTGATCGAAAATGATGTGAAGAAGAGCTCTGACTGCATTAATTTCTATGTCGAAACCAATGCCCGGATGTGTATTCCCCTAGTCTCATTCGGGCAGACCTTGGGAGTGCTGGTTTTGGACAGCGCGCAAACAGGGGCGTTCAATCCCAATGACATTCAGTCGCTGGAATCTGTTGCCGACATCTGTGCGACCGCCATTCAAAACGCCCACTATGTGGACCGAGTGAAACAGCTGGCTTATTTGGATGGTCTGACAGGAATCTTTAATCGACGTTTCTTCGAACTGCGAATCGCCGAAGAACTGGAACGAGCACGCCGGTTTAATACCGGGATGGCGGTGGTTATGGTAGACATCGATCAGTTCAAGCGCCTGAATGATGAATTCGGGCACTTGCTGGGGGATGAAGTTTTGCGCCAAGTTTCCTCGATATTCCATCAGCAACTGCGAAAGATTGACGTGGTGTGCCGCTATGGCGGCGAGGAGTTTGCCATACTCCTGGCGCAGACTAACCAGCAGCATGCTCTCGGTGTCGCTGAGAAATTACGCCGCATGGTAGAGGCATGGCAATTTCCCGGTTTGCCGCGTCCAGTGACGATCAGCGTGGGAGCTGCCACTTGCCCTGATCATGGAGTGACGCGCGATGAGTTGGTGAAAGCAGCGGATCTAGGGCTGTACGCCGCGAAGCAGGCTGGACGAAACCGAGTCTGTATGGCTACCGAGCGCCAGAGCAGCGCAGCACAGGTGGCAGGCAAATAAACGCACGGATAGACTCGCCCTGCTAACATTTTACCTTGAGACTCGCGAAGCAGCAGCGCAGGTGTTCGCCGCGCCACGTCATTCAATAGGACCCATGAGTTCGAATGAGCACCTTCTGTCAACGGGTCACAGTGAGAATCGGAGTGGTCTTCACGGTGGTTGTTTTGAGTGTGGCCGGCTCTCTCCTGACAAGGACCGCGGCTCGGGCGAGCCAGACACAAACTGACGTGAATGCCAGAGACGCGCACGGCATGACACCGTTGGATTATGCGGTTGAACAAAACGATATCGGTTCTGTGCTTGCGCTGATTCACGCCGGAGCCGATGTAAATGCGAGGAGTAATACCGGGAGGACAGCTCTGTCTTGGGCGGCTTTGCACGGTTACATTGAGATTGCTCGAGCCTTGGCCCAAGCAGGTGCCGACCTGAACGTCAAAGACGCACAAGGGGGCACCCCGTTCACTTTGGCATTCGAGGCTGGACACTTCGAGGTTGTACAGGCTCTTATCAAAGCAGGTGCCGACGCAGATCCGTCCCAAGTACGAAAAGATGTGAACGCGCAAGACGGGTCTGGAGATACGCCGTTGGTGCACGCGGCCAAACGGGGCGATATTGCTTCCATCCGCGCACTGGTTCAGCTCGGAGCCGATCCGAATGCTCCGGATATGTCCGGCAGAACTCTTCTTGCTTGGTCATCCTTTGGTGGCGGTCTCGAGGTGGTTCGAGCCATGATTGAGGCGGGCGCGGATGTGAATATGAAGGACAAACAGGGATTCACACCTCTGATCCTGGCTGCCCAGATGGGACACACTGCCGCTGTGCAGGCTCTCATCGAAGCTGGTGCCAATGCAGATTCGGAAGGCCCCGCTGGCTGGAGTGCCTTAATGCAGGCATCATATTTCGGCCGCTTGGGGGCTGTGCGTGTGCTCATCCCGGGCACAAATGTGAACTACAGAGCCAAGAACGGCATAACCGCCTTGATGCTCGCGCGTTGGGCCTGCCAACTTGAGATAGTCGAGGCATTAACCCGAGTCGGCGCTGTTCTCGGCTCGGAAGAGTTGAGACGGGCGCCAGGGTTCGCTGATTTTCCTATTAGCCGGATATATAAAGGCGTTCCGGCACCGGTTAACCTTAGCAGTAATCCGACGGCTCGTTCTTTCAGAACCCGGCTGAGACAAGAAGCCCGAAAGGGACCCAATTTTGCTGGTCACTACACGGTGGCTTCGTGGGGATGCGGAAGTAACTGTGAGTCGATTACGATTGTGGATGCGCTCACCGGCCGTGTATACGATGGCATTGGCGATGACAGAGGAGCAGACTTCAAGATCAATAGCAATCTTATGATCGCAGATCCTGCCTACCCTCCAGAGGGACTGGCATATGAAGACAACACCAGCGATAAGCTCCCTGTTCGCTATTATGTCTGGAACGACCATAAGTTCAAGCTCATTTATGAAGAGACTTGTTCTGTGATAGGTAACCATCAAAAGTGTGGCTGTGATGGCTTAAAAGAATCATTCGTGCCAGTGCTTAAGTGAGTTGGGTTGCCAGTGGGTTGCGACTATTTCCAAAGGCCATTACACGAAGACCTGCTTCCCGAAAAAGAGCGAAAACTCCTTTTGGAACGGGTCTGGCTCTGTTGACATCCTGAAGTACGGATCACGTGCTACAGGCGGTAAAGATTGTGGTAATTATCCCTTGAGATCACGTATAACTGCTGCTAGCATGCTGGAGGATGCCCAGTCTTCGCGATCCCAAGCTGAAGTTGCGTCGGGCGAAGGAACACCTTGACGCGCTTAATGTGGAAATCGGTTTGCTCAAGAAGTCTAAGGCGAAGATAATCTCGACCGAGGACGATTTCGAGCATCAGTGGTACGTCGTCAAGATAAACTTCCCCACCAGTCCCCACCAATCCACTGCATCCTTGATTGCTGGAGACTTCGTCTCTTGCCTTCGCTCCTCGCTTGATCATCTTGCTTGGGAATTGGCCCTTTTGACTACAGACACTCCTTCCAGAGATATCTGTTTCCCTATTTGCGAAAAGAACTCGCTGGACACACAGATCAGGATCGTCAAGAGCACATTCGGTATTCCCGAAGGAGCAGTTTCCCTCATGAAGTCGCTGCAACCGTACAACAGCGGGGATGCCTACAAGAGCACCCACCTTTGGCGACTCAATAGATTGTGGAACATCGACAAGCATCGGGAAGTCACCCCTCATAATGTCATTACGGACTGGATTTTCACGTTCGAGAGCGATGCTGAAGTGATCACGGAATCCTTCGGCGATACAGGCATAATGAAATTCCCGCTCGCCCTTAAGGACGAAGTGGAGCTCAATCCAGACGCTATCGGCACAGAAATCGTTTTCGGTGAACGAAAGGACGGAATTAGAATCAAGCTCGGAGATTTTGTTGAAATGTACGAGTTTGTCGCTAATAGCGTACTGCCAGCATTTGCGGGCTTCTTCTCGGAGTGAAAAATACCAGGGTAGATGAGTTATTGACAACACTCCCGTCATTTCCGCCATCGTGCTAAACTGATGGCGGCATGACGGGCATACGCTAGTGAGCGGCCAAGCTAACAAGAGCGATAAACCCGGTGCGAGTCACCGAATTTTGCGACCATCAAAAGAGGTCAAAGCTAAAATGCGTCCGATTGCGCGGGCGACATTTGAGCAGGTTTTGAAGCGTGCGGCGCAGCCAACTCAGCGGCGCGCTTCAAAATCGAAGTGAACAGCAGATTCCCCTGATCCCTCCGGTTGTACCTCCACGAATATTCATCGAGATAGGTTTGCAGATACTTCTGTGAAACGGAGTGATAGACTCCGCCGATTCCGCGTTTCACCAAACTCCAGAAGCCTTCAATGGTGTTCGTGTGAACGTCGCCCATCACGTAAACCTTGGCGCTGTGGCTGATTCTTTTATGTTCTTGTACGCGCCCTCCGACACGATCATAGATCGTGTACTCGTCCGTGAAAACTGTGCTCTTTGGCAATATGTGTTCATGTACGATTCCAAGGATGCGCTCTGCTGTCACGTCGGGCGTAGCCAAAGCCTTTACCCTGCCGATGCCGCGTTTGCCGCTGCGTTCCACGATTCCGATTACCGGGGTTTTCTGTTTGTCACCGCGCATTGGACGGCCAGA
>WNGE01016009.1_pt1 | contig 15763 bp, 15 predicted proteins | sample 5400651 | NCBI WGS metagenome assembly WNGE01 (sample SAMN13153370, study PRJNA577476) | soil metagenome | isolation source: 60 cm soil or saprolite under grassland replicate 2 | place: USA:California | collected 2016-06-15 | reverse complement strand
ACTCACGCGGCGTCCGGGCCTGGTGTGCGGATCAAGGATGTCGTCGAGGACCACAAGAAGATTGTAGAACTGGAAGCCACTGTCGCCGCTCTTACGACGCAGCTCAAGGAGCAAGCTAGGCGAATTGAGCAAATGAATGTGGCTCTGAAGCAATGATGCCCGTCGCCACGTACCAGAAATCAGATTCTATTAAACATTAACCATGAATGACATCCGATGAAAATACCAACTAACGTGAAATCCACAATTCCATTAATTGCAGCCTCGGTTTTCCTGACCGCCTTAGCCTTTCTGCCTCCGAACGCTTCTGCCGTTCTTCCAGCGCCTGATGGGGGCTATCCCGGAGGCAACACGGCAGAAGGGCAGGCTGCCCTTCTTAGCCTCACCACCGGCACTTATAATACTGGCGTCGGTGTGTTTTCACTCAGGAGCAACACCGAAGCCAACTTCAACACCGCCATTGGCGCTGGGACGCTTCTTCTCAGCACCGGCAATGAAAATACGGCCACGGGCGCTGGGGCGCTTTTGAGCAACACCACCGGCACTCAAAACACGGCCAACGGTGCGTTTGCCCTTTTTAGCACTACCACAGGTTATTTAAACACGGCCATCGGTGACCAAGCGCTCACTACCAACACCACTGGCGGGGCAAACACCGCCACCGGTTCTCAGGCGCTCCGTAACAACACTACTGGCAACAGCAACACAGCGATTGGCTGGCAAGCGCTCCATAATAACAGCACCGGGAGTTTCAACGTGGCGTTGGGCCTCATTGCCGGGTTCAACGCAACGACGGGTAATAACAATGTCTATATTGGCAATGGGATGGACGGTGTTGCTGACGAGAGCGACCACACCTACATCCGCAACGTTAACACTACCAGCGTAAGCGGCGGTAGCGCCGACTTTGTGACCGTTGACTTGACCACCGGCTTACTTGGTCATGCCAGTTCCTCGCGGCGTTACAAGGAAGACATCACTCCGATGGACGACGCCAGCGAGGCGCTCTTTGCGCTGAAGCCGGTCACCTTCCACTACAAGAAGGAGATCGATCGCAGCCAGGGTCTGGAGTACGGCTTGATCGCCGAGGATGTAGCCCAGGTGGACCCGAACCTCGCGATCCGCGACGGAAAGGGGCAAATCGAGACCGTCCGATACAGCGCGATCAACGCGATGCTCCTCAATGAGTTCCTTAAAGAACATGAGAAAGTTCGGGACTTGGAAGCAACGGTCGCAGAGCAGCAGAAAGGAATGAAGACCCTCACCGCCCAGCTTAAAGAACACGCCGCGCAAATCCAAAAGGTGAGCGCCCAAGTTGAAATGAGCAGCTCCCCGCCGCGAATGGTCGCGACTAATCCGTAGAACTACCCGAAAACAGACTAACAGAAGGAAACGAAGGAAACAAAGGGGAGTTCAATCCAACTCAAATGAGAATCTTCGTTTTCTTCGCTGCTTTCTGTAAAAAGCTATCCAATCAGATAACAAACCAAACGAGAAAGAACAAACTGTGAAGAATTCGTCGATTTCTTGAAACACGCGCCTCTCTCCATCCGTATTTAGCTTATGAAAAATCGAAACATCGCATTTACAGCAATTCTGTTCTCACTCGCGCTCCTCTGTGAGGCGGCTGGCCCGAAAGCTTTCGGGGTTGTCCCAGCGCCGGACGGCGACTATCCCGGAGGCAATACGGCAGAAGGGCAAAGCGCCCTTTTTAGCCTTACTACCGGCACTTACAATACGGCCGTCGGCCTCTTTTCACTCAGGAGCAACACCGAGGGCAGCTTCAACACGGGTGTTGGTGCCGGCACGCTCCTTTTCGACACCGGAGACCAAAATACGGCCTTTGGCACGGCAGCGCTTTTATTCAACACCAGCGGCTCTCAAAATGCCGCCGTTGGCACGTCCGCGCTTTTAAGCAACACCAGCGGTTTCTTCAACACGGCAGTCGGTCAGCAAGCGCTCACTGCCAATTCCATCGGGAACGACAATACCGCAATTGGTGCCGGGGCGCTCTTGAACAACGTAGATGGCACTTACAATGCGGCCATCGGCTTTCAAGCGCTCCTTAGCAACACCACTGGCTACGATAACGTCGCCATGGGCCATAATGCCGGGACCAGTCAAACCACCGGCAGCAACAACATATATATCGGCTCGAATATTAGCGGCGTTGGTGGCGAGAGCGACGCCTGTTACATCAAGAGCATTTTCGCCCAAACGTCCAACGGCGTCCCGGTCCTCATCAACTCAGACAATAAGCTTGGTACCACCACTTCCTCAAAGCGGTTCAAGCAGGACATCAAGCCAATGGATAAGGCCAGCGAAGCGCTCTTCGCGCTGAAACCGGTCACATTCCGTTACAAGAAGGAGCTCGATCCGGCACGCAGATCGCAGTTTGGGCTTGTGGCCGAAGAAGTGGAAAAGGTGAATCCAGACCTGGTCGTGCACGACAACGAGGGAAAAATCTACAGTGTGCGCTACGACCAGGTGAACGCGATGTTGCTAAACGAGTTCCTCAAAGAGCACCGCAAAGTGGAAGATATAAAGAACGAATTCCACGCGACGGTCGCGCAACAGCAGAAAGAAATACAGGTCCTGACGGCTCAACTCAAAGAGCAAGCCACGCAAACTCAAAAGGTGAGCGCACGGGTTGACCTGGACAGAGCTGCTCCGAGACAAGCAGTCCTGAAAATTCCATGAGCCTATTGCAGGATAACCAGAAAACAAACCAAACGAAGAAACACACCATGAAGACAGAAACAGAGAAACTGAGTATGAAATCCCAAAACTTAATTGCCATTGCGGTCCTGATTACTTGCCTTGCGCTCCTCTGTGCGGCGGCTGCCCCGAAAGCTTTCGGGGTTGTCCCACCGCCGGATGGCGGCTATCCGGGAGGCAACACGGCGGAGGGGCAAAGCGCCCTTTTAAGCCTCACCAACGGCACATACAATACGGCCGTTGGTGTGTTTACACTCAGGAGCAATACCGAAGGCAACTTCAATACGGCCAACGGCGCTGGGGCACTCCTTCTCAACACCGAAGACGAAAATACGGCCACTGGCGCGGGTGCGCTTTTAAGCAACACCACCGGCTTTGGCAACACAGCCAATGGAGCGTTCGCCCTTTTTAGCAATACGGAAGGCTCAGGCAACACGGCGATCGGCATTAGCGCGCTCTTTAGCAACACCACTGGAGGCGACAATACGGCCAGCGGTACCTTTGCCCTCCTTAATAACACTGAAGGCTCGAGCAACACCGCCGTCGGTCGTGACGCGCTCCTTAGCAACACCGCGCACAACAACACGGCTATCGGCCGTTCAGCGCTCGGCAGCAACACCACCGGCACCCGAAACACAGCTAGCGGCGTCGGCGCGCTCGAAAATAATACCACTGGCAGCTATAATACGGCCACTGGCCTTGGGGCGCTCTTTTTCAACACCACCGCCGACAACAATACCGCCGTTGGAATTAACACGCTACTTGACAACACCACCGGCGACTCGAACACGGCCTGCGGCGCAACTGCGTTGCTTAGCAACACCACTGGCCGCGCCAATACGGCCAACGGTGCAAATGCGCTCTTTAGCAATACTACCGGCCTTGGCAACGCGGCCAGCGGTGTTAGTGCGCTCATTAACAACACCACTGGCAACTTGAACGTTGCCTTGGGTTTTCAGGCAGGCACCTCCGTTACCACGGTCGATAGGGTCATTTGTATCGGTGCTAACATCGATGGCGAAAACGTCCCTGATAGTTGCTACATCGGCAATATCTTTGGCCAAACGTCTGTCAGTGGGCTTCCGGTCCTCATCACGTCACACAACAAGCTAGGCACGACGACTTCCTCAAAGCGTTTTAAGAAAGATATCAAGCCGATGGACAAAGCTAGCGAAGCGCTCCTGGCGCTCAAACCCGTTACCTTCCGCTACAAGAAGGAGATTGATCCGGCAGGCAGACCGCAGTTCGGCCTGGTAGCTGAAGAAGTGGCCGAGGTAAATCCTGATCTGGTCGTGCGTGACAAGGAAGGGAAACCCTACACCGTGCGCTACGACGCGGTGAACGCGATGTTGCTTAACGAGTTCCTCAAAGAGCACCGAAAGGTCGAGAAATTAGAAGCGACGCTTGAAGCGGTCAACGCCCGTTTGCAAGAACAGGCCGCCCAAATTCAGAAAGTGACTACGCAGGTCAATGCAACGCAGCCGCTGCCGCATTTGGTCCGAAACAATCCGTAAACGAAAAAACAGTAGAAGCAAAAAGAAGAAAACATACCAAAACACAAAAAGAAGAGAAAGTCATGAACCATCTAAAAATCCACCATTCCTATTCATTCCGCTCGCTGCGCTTTCAGATGACGCTGACCGCGCTAGCTGTGCTTGCGCTGGCGTCCATTCCGGTTGCACGGGCGAGCGAGGACAACCGTGCGCCGGGCTTGCCATCTCCTCTCTGCGACCGTTTGCGGGTATCGACGGGAGATAGAGTGGCCTTCCATGTGTACGCGCTGGGCGTGCAGATCTACAGATGGAACGGCACCAGTTGGGTGTTTGTGGCGCCATCGGCGAGATTGTTCGCCGACGCCGAGTATCACGGGGAAGTCGGCATTCACTACGCCGGCCCCACTTGGGAGAGCCACAGTGGCGGCCAAGTGATCGCCAGCCGTCTGGAAAGCTGCGCCCCCGATCCGACCGCGATTCCCTGGTTACTGCTGCAGAAGGTCTCGACCGAAGGCCCTGGCATTTTCGATCGCGTGACCTACATCCAGCGGGTGAACACCGCCGGCGGTTTACCTCCCACTGCTCCCGGCCCATACATCGGCGCTCAGGAAGAGGTGCCTTACACTGCAGAGTATTACTTCTACCGCGCTCAGGACTAACATGAAGAATACATTCCCGTTAAAACGTAGAGTAAGAACAAGGTGCCTTACACTGCAGAGTATTACTTCTACCGCGCTCAGGACTAACATGAAGAATACATTCCCGTTAAAACGTAGAGTAAGAACAACAAACGAAAAGCATCCCAAAGAAAAACGCAGTTAGACCCATGAACATACTAATCAGAGGCCTGATCCGCTGGCCTCAAAGCTTGGGGAACAAAGGAATATGAAAACATCAATTAATACCCAGTCAGTCACCAAGAGGATCGCAGTCTTTATAGCCGCTTTGACCTTGATGCTTTGTCTCACGACGAGCATCACTCGCGCGGACGAAACGTGTTCGTCACCTTACCTCGCCCGAATCGAGGGACAGGAAGAGTTCGTTTATGTTTGGACGCTGGGAGTGGAGGGAATAGGCGATGGCTCGGATAAACTGGTCACCGTCGATGTAAAACCGGGCTCGCCTGATTACGGCAAAGTCATCAACACCACTTCCGTTGGAGGACGCAATGAAGCGCACCACGGCGGCTTCACTGACGACCGGCGGCAATTATGGCTGGCCGGACTCGACACCAGTCGCCTGTTCATCTTCGACACTTACAGCGACCCGGCCAAACCGCGTCTGGTAAAAACCATCGACGACTTCGCGGAAGCTACGGGCGGCGCGATCGGACCTCACGGCGCGTATGCCTTGCCGGGACGAGTGCTCATTCCGTGTCTATCGAACGCGAAGGATCACGGCGGTCGCACAGCATTGGTGGAATACAGCAATGACGGCAATTACATCGCTACCCATTGGCTGCCGACAAAGGATAACGCGCGCGGCGCAGCGAATGAAAACCTTGCAGACGGATACGGGTATGATGCACGCGTTTTACCAAGAAAGAACGCGCTGCTTACCTCATCGTTCACCGGATGGAACAACTACACCATGGACTTCGCCAAGCTAACAGCCGATCCCGAGGCGATGAAGCATTTCGGTTCAACCATGGTCATGTGGGATTTCCATACGCGTCAGCCAAAGAAAGTGTTCGAGGTACCAGGCGCGCCATTGGAAGTCCGGTGGGCTTGGGGTGACAAGCACAACTACGCCTTCACCGCTACGGCGCTGACATCCAAACTTTGGCTGGTCTGTCAAAACAACGACGGCGAGTGGCAGGCAAAGGAGGTTGCCACGATCGGCAATGTTAAAGGCGGCGTGTTACCTGTGGATATTAGTCTTAGCGCCAATGACAAAACTTTGTTCGTCGATTGTTTCGGTGACGGCAAGTGCCGCGTTTTTGATGTTTCGAATCCGCAACAACCGAAACAGATCTACGAAAAACAAATTGGGCGGCAGGTCAACATGGTTTCGCAAAGCTGGGACGGAAAACGGCTCTACTTTACCAGTTCACTCCTGGCACGATGGGACAAGAAAGGTAAGGATAACGATCAGTTCCTACGCGCCTACAGGTGGGACGGCAAAGAATTGAAACCAAGCTTTGATCTCGATTTTGCTGCGCTAAAGCTCGGCCGGCCTCACCACATGCTCTTTGGCGCGAGGAAGCTCGGTGCGAACCGCGTAGTCGCATCAGCACGATAAGGCAAAGCGATGAAAATTGGAATGATTCGGGTAGCCGCGGTGCTGGTTACAATTTGCCTGACTGTCGGGGCTTTGTCCGTCGCCGCCGACAATCCGTCGTCACACGACAGCAACTACGATTACGATCCACCCGTTGCGGGTAGCTACGCATTACCAGTTATCAAGATGGCGCCCAACGGCGCAATTCTTGATTCAACTGGGCAGGCACTAAATCTGAGTGAGCTCACCCATGGCCGGATCACTGTCCTAAGCTTCATCTACACCCGGTGCGCAGCACCGCGAGCATGCCCGTACGCTACCGGCGTGTTGTACGACCTGCACGCACTCAGCGCTGATGATCAGGGCCTGGCAAACAATACGCGTTTAGTCAGCCTAAGCTTTGATCCCGATTACGACACGCCGCAGCGCCTGGCCAGTTATTCAGAAGCGATGCGCGAACGGACATCAGGGTGCGAATGGCGCTTTATCACAACGCGATCGCGCGCGGAGTTAGACGCGATTCTGAACGGCTACGGTCAGGCTGTGGACAAGCGCTCCAATCCTAATGATCCACAAGGTCCGTTGTATCACATTCTACGAGTTTTTCTCATCGATCGGGAAGGTTACATCCGCAACATCTACAGCTCCGCAACGCTCGATCCGCGTCTCATCCTTGCCGATGTAAAAACCCTGTTAATGGAGGAAAAAGGAGTTTCGAAACGGTAACTCGCATCACTCGGCTGATTCTTGCCAGCGTGCAGTCTGGTCACAGTTTGAGCTTGTCCCCAGCCGATTCCTGCCAGCGGTGAATCACTGCGGCGTAACGTGAGATCACCGGCGCGTATTGGCGATCCGCGTAAAGATTGCATGTTTCAAATGGATCGTCCTTCAAGTTATAGAGTTCATTCAAATCTTTGTCGCGCAGGCAAAGTTTCCAGCTATCCGGAGAAACAATTGTCCGCGTGGATTCTTCGACGGCGCGCTTCACCATACGCCGCCGAGCAAGCTTGGTTCCCTTTTTTATCTTTGTTCGGTTTGACGCCCACTCGATGAGGACGTTTTCTGAAGCGGTGGTGTCGTCGCCGATTAACGGCAATAGGCTTTTGCCGGCGCACTGAGAGTGTTTCGGCTGGCCGAGGAGGTCGAGCAATGTCGGCACGAAATCGATGTGACTAACAGGGTGTGGAACAGTTTTGGCACGTGTTTGACCCGGCAACCGAGCCAGGAATGGAACGCGCGTGGCTTCTTCAAACATCGTCTCTTTCCCAAAGAGATGATGCGCGCCGAGGCTGTCACCATGGTCGCTCGTGTGAACAACGATCGTGTTGTCAGTCAGGCCGCATCGTTCAAGACAGGCGAGGATGGCGCCGATGCTCTGATCCACCAGCGTCACTAGCCCGAGATAGCGCTGCTTGATGCTTCGGTATTCTTCCGGTGTAATGCCGAAGAACAATTGAAACGGCAAGCGTTCACGGTCCAGAATGGCTTCAGCTTCCTGCCATTCGCGCATTAAACGGTAGCGCAACGGAATATCTTCGCTCTCGGGAAGCGTGGCCGTCACATCGAGTTCCACCTCGTCGAGCGGGTGTTCGTCATTGAGCGGTCCGTTGTAGGGCGAATGTGGTTCTACAAATCCAACAACGAGAATAAAGGGATCACGCTGATGTTTTTCGATGATTTCACAGGCGTGTTTCTCGAGAAATTTCGGCCGCGACAGTTCGATCGGCAGGCTGCTAATAGCCAATTCCGAGAACCGTCCGTTCGATTTGTCCGGCGCAATGCCCTTTGAAACGAGGAAATTTGTGTAGTCGCCGTGATCGTCAGTTGAAATCCATTCATCAAAACCTCGTCCGATTGGCCCTGCTTCGCCCAGATGCCACTTCCCGATGTACGCGGTGCGATAATCCCTGTCCTCCATTAGCTCTGGGAAAACCAGACACCGGCGATCGAGTGGCACGCTGTTCCGTGTGCATCCGTTGATGTGCGGCCAGGTGCCTGTCATCAGTGACGAGCGCGAAGGCGTGCAAACCGGATGAGTAACGTACGTCCGCTCGAAGATCACCGATTCAGAGGCGAGCTTGTTCAGGTTCGGCGCGTTAACCCTCGCGCCCCCGTAACAAGCGAGCGTATCCGCTCTTTGCTGATCCGGCAGAAAAAGAATCAAATTCGGCTTTCGTTGTGCGGCCATGGGTCACGAGTCTCGCACTAAATTCGCCCGGGTCATCCGCGACCGCGCCAGTTCCAAATGAAGAGAAGGTTTGTCATTCCGAGCGAAGTCGAGGAATCTCTCGATCTTGTCTGACACACAAGGAGCGTTCATGAACAAAATAAGAGATTTCTCCACTTCGGTCGAAATGACAGAGGGGATCCTTTGAGTGTTTCATAATTCACATGAAACGGTTTTTGATCTTACAGCTGATGGGCGCGTTACTCGCTGCGATGGCGAATGCGGCAACGAACTTCGATGTGGCAGCAAAGGCGACGAATGAGCTCGCGGTGGATCTTCACAAACAGCTCGCTACAGGCGACGAGAACCTTTGCGTTTCACCGTATTCAATTGAAAGCGCGCTAGCGATGACCTTCGCCGGCGCCGACGGCGAGACGCGCACCGAGATGGCGCGTGTTCTGCATCTCACAAATGATCGCGCCGTGCCCGCCTCTTTCGCTTTGCTCCAGAATTCACTTGAAGCGATGAGCGCAAAGACGGCTGAACAGGTGAAACAATCCAAGCAATCCGGCGGACCAAGCGAGCCCATCACGCTGAACTTCGCGAACCGGCTTTTCGCTCAGAAAGGATATGCCTTTCGCCCTGCATTTCTGATGCAGCTGACACACAATTACGGCGCGGCATTTGAGCCTCTCGATTTCATTGCTGATGCCGGAGGAGCTACGCAGCAAATTAACAAATGGGTCGCAGACCAGACACGCGACCGGATTCGGGATCTCATTCCCAAGGGATCACTCGATAAGACAACCCGCCTTGTCCTGGCGAACGCGCTTTATTTGAAAGCCCCGTGGGCGAGTGAGTTTTCCGAGAAAGCAACAAAGCCGGAGCCATTCCACATTCGCGGTGGAGCTCCTGTTGATGTTCCGATGATGCGAAAGACGGATAAGCATTTCGGTTACGCGAAACGCGATGGATACACGGTCGTGAGTCTTCCGTATGTCGGCAACGATCTACAGTTGCTCGTCTTTCTTCCCGCTGAGGTAAATGGTCTGCACGCGGTCGAGTCCAAGCTTACCGGCGAGACGTTGGCCGGTTGCGCAAAACTCGATACGCGCGACATCGATCTGCATTTGCCAAAGTTCAAGCTCGAACCGCCGACGATGGCTTTGGCAGAAAAGTTCGAAGCGCTTGGGATGAAGACTGCATTCGATAAGCCGCAAGGCAGCGCTAATTTCGACAAGATCGCGCCAAGAACGCCGAAGGATTACCTCTACATCTCGCAAATCTTTCACAAGACGTTTTTCGCGGTGGACGAAAAAGGAACTGAAGCGGCGGCGGCCACCGCAGTGGCGATGATGGCAGGGAGCGCTCTGAGATCGCCTCCGCCACCGCCGATCGAAGTGAAAGTCGATCACCCATTCGTCTATGCAATTCAGCATGTACCGAGCGGCGTCTGTCTGTTTCTCGGACGCGTCACTGATCCTCGGTGAAATGGACCTGTCGACTCTCGCAAATCTAATCAACGCATTTGCCGTCACGGCCGCCCTCATTTTCGCAGCCGCGCAAATTGGTTATTACCGTCAGCAGAGAAGACGAGATGCGATGCTCGAGTTAGTGCGCTCGTTTCAAAGTCCTGCGTTTACGAGCGCGCTGCGCCGGGTCCTTTCGCTTCCCGACGACGCCGACGCACAGAAAATACGTGAAGTGCTCGGACCTGACGGGGAAGACGCGGTCTATCTGGTTTCGCTGACCTGGGAAAGCATCGGTCTGTTGCTTTTTCGCCGCGAGCTCACGCTCGATTTGATCGATGATTTCTTTAGCGGTCCCATCCTTCTTTCCTGGAAGAAGCTTCACGTTTGGGCCGAGGAATGGCGTCGCGCGCAGAACCGCGAGACTGGCTCCGAATGGTTTCACTGGTTGGCTGAAAGAATGATGGAGCGAGAGAAAATCTTGCCGCCGGTGCCCGCTTACATTGCACATCGCGATTGGCGTGAACCACGCCGGCGGTTGGCCAAGGACGGATCGGCCGCGTCCGATCCAGATTAAATCAAACGATCTTCCTCGTTCGCGTAACTGAGGGCTCCGTGGACGATGCGTGCCGCGGACGTGAATGGATGCGGCTCGATTTTATTTGCGTCGAGAATGTGTATGACTTCGATGCCGCGCGCCTTCAGATAATCTGAGATGAGCGAGCGATGACACCGCCACCAGACGGCTTCCGCGCACATGATCGCGGCGGGCCCTGCCTCACCAGCGAGAGCGAGAAAACGCTCGACGCCGTTGTGGAATTGCTCTGTCTCCATGTAATCTGCGTAGCCGCGAAATGAAGCATTGCGCCACGCCGTGTTGCGCGAGTCAGCGTTCGTTTTTCGTCTTCCGCCCAGTTCCGGAAAATGTTCGTAGCGAATACCGTTGGTATTTAGCGATTCCACGAGCGCCTCCTTATTGAACTGTGGATAACGCTTCGATCCCGGTAATGACCGCACGTCGACAAGCAGCTTGATTCCATTCTTTTCGAGCAAGGAAATGAATTCGTCGATGTTGCGGGTCGAGTGCCCAATCGTCCAGATTCGCATGACACAAGATAAACAATAATTCGGGCGCGTTCGAAAGCAGACGCGTCTCGCGTATTTCTGGGGAGCACAGGCTGCCAGCCTGTAGGTGCTGGCAGCCCTGCCGGCAACATCTTCACAGCGTAATTTCCAAGCAGCGCCCAAATTTCCCGGTCTCGGCAAGCTGCCGAGACCTGCAGGCTGGCAGCCTGCGCTCCCCAGCACGCGCCGAATCAATGTGCCGGTTTTGGCGGCGCCACAGCCTCGCTCATCGACTTGAGCATTCGGCCCAGATCGCTGTTGGTGGAGATGACTGCGGTTGTGTCTTTTTCAAACGCGACACGCATAACGTCGAGGGTTCGCAGGAAAGAATAAAGTTCCTGGCCATCAGGTGAATTAAACGCCGCTGCGTAAATCGCCGCTGCCTCGGCGTCGGCTTTGCCCTCGATCTCCAGCGCGTTCTTCGTCGCGGTGGAACTGATCGAGGCGACATCGCTTTCCTTTTGACCGCTGATATTTGCCGCCTCGCCGCGTCCCTCGGAGCGGAAGCGCGCAGCGATTTGATGCCGCTCGCTCGACATGCGCTCAATGATTTTCTCGGCGACCGCTGGATTGTATTTGCTGCGCTTGAAACGTTCATCGAGCAATTCGATTCCGAAGTCGGCAATCTTTTGCCGGGTGCGTTCGGTGATCTGTTTCTCAATTTCGCCGCGCCCGAACTCAACATCGGGAATTGTGCTGGGCAGAAGCGTGCCGCTTTTTTCCAGCTCCTCGTCGCGCAACGGTTTTCGTCCTTTGGTTACTCGAATAATTTCGACGAGATCGTGCGCGGCGACGGCGGTGCGCGTCTCGCTGCCGAGGATATCATCAAGGCGAGAGAGCGCACTGCGCTCGTCGTTAAGCCGATTATAGTACAGGAACGGATCGCTGATACGCCACCGGGCGAAGCAATCGACAATGATGTAGAGCTTGTCCTTGCCGAATCGTGTAATGATAACGTTTTCGTATTGATGGACGACGAACAGTAGCGTTCCCCATTTGAGCGCGCTCAAAATGAAAAGAATCCCGAGGATCGACATCAACGGGCTCTGCAAAACGCGCAGAATACGCGAGACAGCCGCAGGGCGAGGAGTGACATCGATCACGTTCATGGCGATGTCCGAGTTTGATCCGTCGGGAGAAGCGGCAATGTCTGGAGAATATTTTTCAAGCTGTCATCGACGATGATTTTCTTTTGCAAGCTGGGGAGGATCGCTTGCATCGCCTCGAGATAAAGACGGCGGCGCGTCACGTCTGGCGCTTTTCGGTACTCGGCGAGTAATAATGAAAATTTTTGCGCCTCGCCCTTTGCTTCGTTCACGCGGCGGAACGCATACGCTTCAGCCTGTTTCTCGCGCTCCTTGGCCTGGCCGCGCGCGTTCGGCACGGCATCGTTATACACCGCCCACGCTTGATTAATGGCAGTCTGCTTTTCCTGTTGCGCCTGGTTGACCTCATTAAAGGCAGCCTGCACTGCGGGCGGCGGGCGCACTGTCGCGAGTTGCACTTGCTGAATCTGAAGTCCCAGGCCGTACTGCGAACAAAGATCGGCCAAACGTTTCAAAGTCGATGATTCAATGTCGTGTCGCCCAATCGTGAGGACTTCGTCCACGGTGCGATCGCCGATCACCTCCCGCATCACGCTTTCGGAAAGATCACGCAACGTCTTCTCCGGTTCGCGTGCCCCAAACAGGTACGTTTTCGGATCAGTAATGCGGTACTGCACCACCCACGGGACGAGAGCGGTGTTGAGATCGCCCGTGATCATGGTTTCCGTTTCCCCCGGTTCCGAGTCGCCTTGGTAAATGTTCGTCGAATTCGGCGTAGAAAAACCAAACTCGAGCTTCAATAACCGCTGCGTCGGCACGATGTGGATCTCATCGATGTATGGAATCGCGTAGGCCAGACCGGGATCCACAAGATCGTGATAAGCGCCAAAGCGCGTCTTCACCCCAATGGAGTTTGCCGGGATCGTGGTAAAACCCAATAATAACGTCAGGAACGTGAGGGCAATCCCGATGCACGCAATCAAACCAAGAATCAACCGCAGCGGCTTAATCGGAAGACTCTCGGCAACCATCGGTCTCGGCATAGAGGACCTGTTATTGACTCAAACCTGTCGCGAAGTGCAAGCTTTCAATGCAAGCAATGATGGCTTCCCAGCCGTCACGTTTGATTGGACAGCTGCCCAAGCCGTCGTTCCTTGATCCGTTGTCGCTCCTTGACTCGCTTCGTCTGCGCTCGAAAACTGGAACATGAATATGAAAAACATCATCTTGTCAGCAGTCTTTGGCCTTGGCATGTTCGTCTTGATGGCAGCGAAATCTCAACAGCAACCCGAAGTCGGCAAGGCCGCGCCGGATTTCAGTCTTACTACCGGCGACGGATCGAAGGTGAGCTTGAAAGATTATCGCGGCAAATGGGTGGTGCTCTATTTTTACCCGAAAGATTTTACCAGCGGTTGCACGCTGGAAGCCCACAATTTCCAGCGCGACCTAGCGAAGTATGAACAGACGGACGCAGTAATCCTGGGTGTGAGCGTCGACACCGCGCAATCGCACAAGGATTTTTGCGCGAAGGAAGGACTCAATTTCAAATTGCTTGCCGATCCGGACGCGAAAGTCTCCACCGAATATGGGTCGGTGATGGATTACAAGGGCAGCAAACTCGCCGCGCGAAACACGTTCATCATTAATCCAAAAGGCGAAGTCGCCAAGGTGTATACCGGGGTGAAACCGGCCGAGCACAGCGAGCAAGTCCTGAAAGATTTAGGCGAGTTGAAAAAGAGCTAAACACGAATCGACACGAATTTTTTGCCCCGAAAGCTTTCGGGGCTTTGGAGTGCGGCGGCTTGACGCCGCTTTTGAAGCGTAATCAGACGAGATGTGATTAGGTCGGATTCGATTCTTGCAGGGGAGCAGTAAAATTTTTCTGGCTGGCGAATCGAAAAGAAAACCAAAAAGTAACAGGAGCTGACATGGCAAATAGAAAATCTATCGATTGCGGAGATTATCCGAGTGAGAAGAATTGCTCGCTAAGAATTTCCGGCACGGAACAGGAAGTGTTGGACGCAGCGGTCCAGCATGCCGCCTCGGCGCACGGGCACAAAAACACGCCGGAATTGCGCGAACAGATCAAATCGATGCTCAAAGACGAGGCCGATTAGCGCCCGCAGCAGCAACCAAGTTTACTTCGGCTTAGCCGCGGCCGCCGCTTTTCATTCGGCGCATCTGTACTTGCGCCTCGGTTTCCAGTTCGTTGAGCAGCTGCTTGGAAATATTCGAAAGCTTGCCTGACCACGACGCGCCTACGACGACTGGAGGAAAATCTGGCAGCTCCAGGACGCGCACGCCTTCGGCTGGCTTGAGGCCCGGGATTGCTACTGCCAAACCGATTCCGTATCCGCTCGCGACGTAACGCTCGATCAAGCGAGCGGAGTTGACCTCGATACCGCAAAACCATTCCACTCCCAGGTCTTCGAGACCGCGCTGAAACGAAGCGTGGATGGGATCCGTTCGCGGGAACGCGATCAATGTTTCCTCAATCTTATCGCGCTTCCACAGCTCTTCCGCGCAAGCGAGCCTGCACTTTCTGTGGACGAGCAGAATCAACGGCAGGTCGAGTAACGGTCGAACCTGAATCCCAGCGCGCGATTTTTTCTCAACGACAGTAATCGCAAGATCGACCTCTCGGACCAGGAGCAACCTCTCGGCTTCGGCACGCCCTGCTTCGTGCAGATAAAGGCGAAACTCGGGAAATTTGGTTCGAAGTTTCTGCAGCAGTTCCGGGATATAGTCGTGCAACACGATCGACGGCGCGGCAATGCGCAACTGCGGCGACCTGTTCTGACGTAGCTTTTCACCGACGATCTCGACGTTGTCGAAGAAAGGTTTGATAAACTCGAATAGCTCCATGCCTGCAGGCGAAAGCGCGAACGGTCGTCGCTGAAACAGCTTGGTGCCAAGGGACTCCTCGAGCTTCGCGATCTGGCCGCTCACTGCGGGTTGCTGGATGCCGTAGGGAATATTGCGCACTGCGGCTGCGATTCCGCCGTGTTTCGCGACGAAATAGAACAACTCGAGGTGATGAATGTTCATGATCGAAAGCGTCGATGAAATCCGCAATTTTTATCAATTAACATCCGCCGCGCAAAGTAGTTATGCTCTCCTACAAAGCCGAATATTCGGTCAAATCTAACAAACATATGGAACTCCTGATCCTGTTCATCGTCGGTCTATTGATTGCGATTTTCGTCCTGCCGTTTGTCGCGCTCGCCAAAGCAAACAGCGCAAAGCGCGGCCTTGATGATTTAGCTAGGCGATTGTCATCACTTGAAAACGAAGTGCGGAATCTGCGGCCGCACGCCGTCCCCGCCCCGACATCGGAAGCCGCTGTGGCAGCCCCGAAAGCTTTTGGAGTCGGGCCACGACTTCCGGTTACAACACCTGCTGCGGCCGTGCCAGAGAAAGAATCGGTGCCGCCGCCAATTCCGGAAAAATTCGTCGAAAGAGCCGTTCCTCGAATCGCACCGCCACCCAGACCCCCGATTAACTGGGAGCAATTCATGGGCGCGA
>WNGE01017920.1_pt1 | contig 15764 bp, 16 predicted proteins | sample 5400651 | NCBI WGS metagenome assembly WNGE01 (sample SAMN13153370, study PRJNA577476) | soil metagenome | isolation source: 60 cm soil or saprolite under grassland replicate 2 | place: USA:California | collected 2016-06-15 | reverse complement strand
GGGAGCGATCGTCGACGAGGCCGCGCTCTACGAGCACCTCCGCACCCACCCCGAGTTCCGGGCCGGGCTCGACGTCTGGTGGCACGAGCCGCCCGACGGGGGATTCCGAACGGACCACCCCTTCTTCGAGTTGCCCAACCTGCTCGGCTCGCCCCACAACTCGGCCATCGTTCCCGGCGTGCTCGAGACCGCCGCCCGGCGGGCCGCCGAGAACGTCGGCCGGTACCTCCGAGGGGAGCCGTTCACCGGCCTGATGCGCCGAGAGGATTACGAAGAGGCGAGCACGTAGCCGGGAGCCGGCGGGAGGACGCGGATCTCAGCTGGGGAGGGGATGCACCGGATCGCCCACCCGAACCGCTCCCGGCTCGACCACCTCCGCGTACACGCCGAAGGGCAGGCCGCCCTCCGGGTCGGCTCCGCGATAGGCCGCGATCACCTTCAGGGTGTCGAATTCCCTGAAGCCCGTGTCCGGGTCGAGGGTGGTGATCCGGCACCTCGGGTCGGTGCGGATCACCTCGACCGTGGCCTCGCCGATCCTCACCCGCCGGCCTACCCACCCGTCCTCCTCGTGGGCAGCGGAGCCCGCGACCTCGACGAGCATCCGCCACCTCCGGCGGTCCAGCGGGCGATCGCTCCGGCCCGCCTGCCGATCCAGCTCCTCCGCGGACGCGGTGGAGAAGATGGACACGGCGTGCGAATCGACGGCCTGGCCCGGCCGGTCCGTCCTGACCAGACGAACGGGGCTCCCCACGTGGTCGGACAGCGCCATGGCCCAGGGCCCCGCCACCTCGCGGCCGGCGACCGGCCGGCCCCAGAAACTGGTGCCGACCGTCGGGCCCCTCACCGCCGCGACCTCCCCTTCGACCGTGCCCCCGCCCGGGAACCGCAGGGCGAGGCGCTCGGCCGACGGATCGTATTCGGCCTTCACCGGGAAGAGCCGGTCGTGCGCCGGACCGCTGAGCAGCCGGCCATCTGCGTCGACGACGTAGAAGCGCCGGTCCTCGGCCACGCCGAAGCGTTCCAGCCTAGCGCGCCTCGAGCCAGGCCCGGAAGGACCGGGCCAGGCCCTCGCCCCCGCGAGGCGGCTCCCTGCGGTCGAGCCACGAGGTGCGCTTCTTCTCGTCCTCCAGCCGGACCCACTCGTAGGTGTACGTTCGGGGCCCGGCCCAGAACGGCTCCTCGAGCCAGGCCTCTTGGTACAGGGAGGCCATTCCCGCGTAGCCGTATCGGGGCCGCCCCCTCCAGAAGTCGTCCACGTCGTGGATCGGAGAGCCCCTGGTCCGCGAACGGATGTCGGCGACCTGCGAGTACTCGCCGACCCAGCAGAGCTGCACCGACGCTCGGGCCACGAACAGGCCCCCGTGGAGCTGGATCCAGACCCGCTCCTCCGGGAAGGCCCCGCCCTTGTGCAGGGGGCCGGGCCGGTCCCTGATCTCCACTCCGAACGCCAGGGCGGGCCCCGAGGCCGACCCGGTGAGGTGCTCGAGCTTCCTGATCAGGACGTGGTCCACCGCGGGCCCATGGTATCGGGAAGGCTCATCCGCCTCGCCCGGACCGGGTAGCATCCTCCCTCCGGTGGATTCGCGGACGATCGATCTCGACGGGCCCGTCCACTACGCCGATTTCGGCGGCGCCGGCCCGACCATGGTGCTGGTCCACGGCCTGGGCGGCTCGTTCGTGGACTGGGGCGCCGTGGGGCCCGATCTGGCCGAGCGGGCCAGGGTCGTGGCGCCGGACCTGGCCGGCTTCGGCCACACGCCGTTGGACGGCCGATCGGCCACCGTGGAGGCGAACCGGGACCTCCTGGACCGGTTCATCGAAGCGATCGCGCCGGAGCCGGTCGCCCTTGTGGGCAACTCGATGGGCGGGCTGATCTCGGTCCTCGAGGCTGCGGCGAACCCGGAGCGCGTGGCCGCGATGGTGCTGATCGACCCGGCGGTGCCTCCCGTCCCTGGGGAGCCGCTCGATCCCGTGACCGAGCAGTTGTTCGCCGCCTACGACACGCCGGGGATCGGCGAGAGCTTCCTGCGGCAGATGGTCGAGGCCCTGGGCCTCGAGGAGACCTTCGACCAGATGATGTCCTACATCTGCGCCGACGCCACCCGGATCGACCCTCGACTCCGCGAACAGCAGCTGGCGATGGCCCGCGAGCGTCTGGCCCAGCCGTGGGCCGACCGGGCCTTCCTGGAGGCCGCTCGCTCCCTGCTCGGCATGCTGTGGCACGAACCCTCGAGGTTCTTCGACGCGCTCGGGCGGGCGGCGGCGCCGGCGCTGGTCCTGGAGGGGGAGCTCGACCGGCTGGTGCTGGTGGGCGCGGCCCGCGAGATCGCCCGGCGCCGCCCCGACTGGACGCTCCGGGTCATGCCTGGGATCGGCCACGTCCCGATGATGGAGGACCCGGCGGGGGTGGTGGAGGCGGTCACCAACTGGCTCGAGGAGCAGGGATTCCTCGAGGCGACGGCCGCCGCTAGCCGCCCTTCGAAGACTTGATCGCTTCGGTGATGGCCGGGATCAGCTTCAGCGCGTCGCCCACGACCCCCAGGTCCGCGTACTGGAAGATCGGGGCGTCCTTGTCCTTGTTGACGGCGATGATCCGCTTCGACTCCTTCATCCCCACCAGGTGCTGGGTGGCCCCGCTGATCCCCACGGCGAAGTACACCTCGGGCTTCACGGTCTTGCCCGTCTGCCCGATCTGCATGTTGTAGGGCACCCACCCGGCGTCCACCACCGCGCGCGAGGCGCCCACCGCGGAGCCGCCGATCGCCTCCCCCAACTCCTCGAGGAGCTTGAAGTTCGAGGCCTCCTGGAGGCCACGTCCGCCGGCCACCACGACCTTGGCCTCCTCGAGCTTCGGACCCGACGCCGCCTCCTCGTGGCGCTCGACCCGCCGGGCCTTCTTCAGCTCGTCGGGGATCTCCACGTTCACCGGAACCACGTTCGCAGAACCGCCGCCGCCGGGGGAGGCCTCGAAGGACTTGGCCCGGACGATCACGAGCTTCGGGTCGGGCCCGGAAAGCGTGACGTCGACCACCTGGGATCCCCCGAAGATCTGGGTCTGGGCGTAGTCGGGCGCCAGCACGTCGCTGGCGTTCGACATGAGCGTCGAACCGAGGCGGGCCTGGAGTCGCCCGGCCACGTCGCGAGAGTCGTACGTGGGGGAGAACAGGATCAGCTCCGGCTGATGCTCCTTGGCCAGCTCGTGCAAGGCGTGCGCGTGGGGCTGGGCGAGGAACTCGCCGAACACCTCGTCGTCCGAGGCGAACACGGTCTCCGCGCCGTACTCCCCGAGGGTCGACGCCGCCTCGGTGGCACCCGGTCCCAGGACCACCGCCGCCAGCTCCGTGCCCAGGTCGCGGGCCTTGGTCAGGTTCTCCAGCGCCGTGGCCTCGACCTTGCCGTCGGAGGAGGCCTCCGCGTAGACCCAGATCCCCGGCATCTTCAGATCACCTCTCGCCGGCCTCGCGCTCGGGGACCGGTTCGATCCCGATGACCTCCTGGGTCGGTTTGGCCTCCTCGCCCGACAGCCCGAGGTCCGACAGCGACAGGGTGTCGACCGGCTTCTGCTTCGCCTGCATGATGCCCTTGAGCGTGGGGTAGCGAGGGTCGTTGGCTCCGGCCGTCACGGTGATCAGCGCGGGGGACTCCGATTCGACCACGTGGTAGCCGGTCTCGGTCTGGCGCTCGACCCGCACGGACCCGTCCTTCACCTCCACCTTCCGGGCGAAGGTGAGGGCCGGGATCCCCAGGAGCTCGGCCACCGCCATCGGCATGGTCCCCGTGTAGCCGTCGGTGGATTCGACGCCCGCCACCACCAGGTCGAACTCCGAGCGCTTGACGGCCGCTGCCAGGACCCGGGCCGTCACCATGGAGTCGGCTCCCTTCAGGCCGGGGTCGGTGACGACCACCGCCTTGTGGCCGCCCATGGACAGCGCCTTGCGCACCGCCTGGAGGGCCGGTTCGGGGCCCATGGTCACGAAGGTGACCTCCCCGCCGGACGCCTCCGCGACCTGAAGGGCGGCCTCGACGGCGTGCTCGTCCCCGGGGTCGAGGCCACCCTCAACGCCTTCGCGCTTCAAGCGGAAGTCGTCGCCCATCTGGGGGGTTCCGGTTGGGTTCGGGATGTACTTCACCAGCGCCACGACGTTCATCCAGTCCTCGCTTCCGGTCCGGTGCCTCGTCTTCTCCCCGCGCGAGCCGCTCGTTACCGACGGGTAGGATAGCGGGCCCGCTCCTTGCCCGGGTCCCTCCTATCTTGCCCCGAGCAACCCGAGCACCAACCCGATCTGACCCAAGTGGTACGAGACCATGATCAGGACTCGGCTCCCGGGGAAGTCCGAGACGAACCGGCTCCAGCCGATCATCCCGTCGCTCGCGTAGAACAGGACCGCCCCCGCAGCGGCCAGGGCGCTCCGTCCGGCGCTCCAGCCGGGCCTCCCCAGCGTGAGGATGGCGAACACCACCATGGCGCTGATGACCAGGACATAGGCGGTGACCGGCGGGACGAGTGCCTGGCGGCTCGAACGCGACAACCCCCCGCGGATCCGGAGCCACATGGGAATGCTCACCGCGGCGACGCCGAGGGTCGCGGCCACAACCAGACCGGCGCTGGGGCCAGGGACCCTCGGCGTGTTCAGGGCCGCGACGTAGGAGACGTGGGCCAGCAGGAACGACGCCAGGCCGGCCACGAACAGGTCGCGGGGAAGCATCAAGAAGACGTCGCCGGCGAGGGAGAAGACCAGGGCGGCGGCGGTGAAGGCGCACCGCAAGGCCGGGTCGCCGTGCCGCAGCTCGATGGCGGCCGCCAGGAGCAGCGCCATGACCAGCGGCTTGAGCGCGTACTCCGCTCGCGTCGATCGGACGGCCACCGCTAACCAATCCCCGACCGCAGCCGCCAGCGCCGCCGAAACCAGGGCCACGCCCATCGAGGCCACAGTATGCCCCCCGGCGACCGTGCTCCCCGAGCGCCCGGCCCGAGCCCGTGCCGGGGCCGTACCGCCCCCACTAAGGTGGCGCCGCCCCCGGGCCGATGGCTAGAGGAGATGGTGAAGATCGAGACGTTGCTGGCCGGGCTGGTCGAATCCGAAGGAAGCGACCTGCACCTCAAGGTCGGCATGCCGCCGCTCATCCGGGTCCAGGGCCAGCTGGTGCCGTTCGAAATGCCCCCGATGAGCGTCGAGGACACCGCCCGGTTCGCCGACGAGCTGCTCCCAGCGCGGAAGCGGGCGCAGCTGTCGGAATCGGGCGACGCCGAGGTGGCCCGGTCATTCGACGCCCTCGGCCGCTACCGCATCAACGCCTACCTGCAGCGCGGGGTGGTGGGCCTGGTCATGCGGTTGGTGATCGCGAAGATCCCGACCATCGAGGAGCTTAGCCTCCCACCCATCGTCGCCGCGCTCGCCGAGGAGCGCCGCGGATTGATCCTGGTGACCGGCCCGGCCGGGACGGGGAAGACCACCACCATCGCGGCCATGATCGGACACATCAACCGGACCCGGCGGTGCCACGTCATCACGCTGGAGGACCCCATCGAGGTGGTCCACCGGGACGAGATGGCCTCCATCGACCAGCGCGAGGTGGGAAGCGACATCCCCTCCTACGCGAGCGGGCTGCGGTTCGCCGTTCGCCAGGACCCGGACGTGCTCTTCATCGGGGAGATCCGGGACGAGTCGACCGCCGAGGCCGCGGTGAACGCGGCCGAGACCGGGCACCTCGTGATCTCGACCATGCACACGATCGACGCGTCCGAGACGCTGAACCGCTTCACCGACCTGTTCCCCGACCCCCGCCAGCGGCAGGTCCGCAGCTCCCTGGCCGGGAGCCTGAAGGCCGTGATCTGCCAGCGGCTCCTCCCGCGGGCCGAGGGCTGGGACCGGATCCCGGCCGTGGAGGTCCTCGTGGTGAACGGCCGTGTTGCCGACCTCATCCTCGAGTCCGGCCGGGCCGCCCGGCTCGGGGGCATCATCGAGGAGGGGCGTTCGTACGGCATGCAGACCTTCGAGCAGGCACTGGTCGAGCTGGTGAGATCCGGACAGGTGACGGCCGAGGAGGCGAAGGTGGCGGCCACGAACCGCCACGACTTCGGCCTGGCCCTGGTGAAGCACAAGTTGGCCTGACTCCCCGGACCCGCGGGGCCCGGCTCATGGCGTGGGGTTCCTCGCGTCGTATCGGGCGAACTCCGGCACCAGAAGCCCCAGGACGAAGACGCCGGCGATGCACGCGATGCCGCCGGACACGATGGAGAACGGCACGCTGACCAGCGAGCCGACCACCCCGGCCTCCAGGTCGCCGATCGACGGACCGGTGGCCACGACGGCCAGTTCGATGCCCGACAGGCGGCCCCGCATGGCATCCGGGACCACCGCCTGGGCGATGGTGGTTCGAAAGATGCCGCTCCACATGTCGGCCGCCCCGGCCACTGCGAGGGCGAGCAGCGCGAGCCACAGCGAACGGGACAGCCCGAAGGCCACGATGGCCGCCCCCCACACGACGATGGAGGCCATCACCGCCTGGCCCTGCCTCCGGACGTGCTTCGCCCTCCCGGAGAGCAGCGTGATGAGGATGGACCCGGCGTTGGGGGCGGCGTAGAGGAGGCCGGCCGTCCTGGCGCCTCCGCCGAGCCGGAAGGCCATGGCCGGGAACAGCGCCATGGGCATGCCGAAGATCATGGCGTCCAGGTCGAAGCTGAACGTCGACTGCAGGACCGGCCTCCCCTTGAGGAACCGGAACCCCTCGCGCAGCGCGTCCACGAAGCGCTCCGGAACCTCGTGTTCGGCCAGAGCCAGGGGAGCCATCATCGAAATCGTGGCCAGCGAAACCAGGAAGCTTGCCGCGTCAACGAGGTAGGTGCCAGGGAACCCGATGGTGGCGATGAGCAACCCTCCGACCGCGGGCCCGGCCAGCGACCCGAGGTTGTAGGACACGCTTCGCAGGGCGAACACGGACGGGAGGTCCTCCTTGGGGAACAGCAGCGGCGGGGCCGAGCGCACGGCAGGGGAGTACAGCGCGTAGGCCGCCGCCGACAGCGTGGCGAAGACGTACAGCGCCCACAGGTGGGGGCGGGCGAGATGAGCGTTGAGGGCCAGGGCGGCGGACAGGACCGGAAGGACAATGTAGGCGAACCGGAGCAGGCGCCGGCGTTCGATCCGGTCGGCGATGGTGCCGCCGACCACCGACAGCGTGAGGAGCGGGAACAGTTCGCACAGGGCGAGCAGGCCCACCGCCAGCGACGACCGCGTGATCAGGAAGACCTGGTAGGGAACCGCCACGGCCGTGATGTGGCTGCCCATGTCCGAGATCGTCTCGCCGGTCCAGAGCAACCGGAACTGGCGCGACGTCCGGAGCGGCGTCAGGTCGACGACGAGCGTCCGCGTCCGGCCCAGCAGGCTCGGCGGGGTGATGCCCGGCGGGGTCTCGGGGGGCAGGTCGACGTCGTCGCTCATGGCGGCGCCGAGGGTAGCAACAACGAAGCGGGGGGCTCACCGGGAGCCCCCCGCTTCGGTCGTGCGTTTGCCGCGGTGGTCGTCCCTAGCTCAGGTGGCGAGCCCCCCGGTCATGTCCGAGGACACATTGTTGGAGCGGGTGTCCATCCATGACTGATGGTACGTATTGCCCGTCCAGATCCCGCCGGTGTAGTCCCCGATGAACCCTCCCCCGAATCCGTCGTTGGAGAAGAGCATGTTTCCGGTGGTGGACGTCTTCTTCTTCAAGAAGGTGGTGCCGTTCATCGTGACCACGGTCGCAGCGACGTACTGGCCGCTCGTATTGCTGAACATGAACGACACCGCGATCCGGCCGGCGTCGTTGGTGGATGTCCAGATCCAACCGTAGTTCCCCGACAGGGGCAGGACGACCGGCGTGGTCCACGTGGCCCCTCCGTCGCTTGAGGACGTGAGCTCGCCCTTCGTTTGCCCGCCGGTGTAGTTGTAGAACGCCGCCCACAGCTTGCCCGTGCTGGCGTCGTAGTCGATCGCCGGGATGTTGGAAAGGCGCTCCGACGAGCCCGGGAAACACCCGTAGTAGCCGCCGCAGGTGTCCGGCGCCAGGTTCACGTCGGCGATCTTCGTCGGCGTGCTCCACGTGGTCCCGCCGTCGGTGGACTTCGAGTTGTACTCCGTGACCGAGGTCCCGGCGCAGTCGCCTGCGGGGCCGGAGGTGTGGCAGCGCATCCAGGAAACCCACACGGTCCCGTCGGCTCCGACGGTCAGGTCGGAGAACTGGTCGAGGCTCGGAAGGCTCTGCAGCGAGTCCACCGCCACCGTGGTGAAGGAGGTCCCGCCGTTGCAGGAGTGCGATACCGTGATCCGGCTGGCGGTGGCCGAGGAGTTGAAGTCCGTCAGCGAGACGTAGATGCAGTTCACGTGGGGGCTCGTGGCCGAGGTATCGACTTCCATCCACTCCTTGTCGGTGAGCCCGTTGCTCTGGATCGAGCTGATGACCGAGTGCGCGGCGCCCCAGGTCATCCCGTTGTTCGTCGTGGACCGCAGGATGATGGTCCAGGTCGCTCCGCAGTCGATGCCCGCCGTGTAGCCGACCCCGTTGCGGTCGTAGCCGACCGCCGGGTCGCCGCATCCGCTGTCGTGCACCACGGGCAGGCAGGTGTGGCGCCACGTGGCCCCGCTGTCGTCGGAGTTGTAGAAGCCCTGGAGCGAGCCACAGCTGTAGTCGTTCCCTCCCGACATCAGGTGGGTCGAGGTCACCGGGTCCGCCGTGAGCGGGTCCTCGTTCACCGGGTTGCTGGTGGTGCCGTCCGCGACGACGTTCGGCAGGATCGTCACGCTCGGAGACTGGCTTCCGAACGCCGACGCCGTGCCGGCGCCCCCGGGCCCGGCGACCCGCGCGCTCGGAATTGTCGCCGACAGCGGGCTCCGCGGAAGAACGGTCCGCGATCCCGATGCCAGCGCCGACGCGGCCACACCCCACGCAAGGATCGAGGCAGCCAACAGGACAGCCCCACTGCGGGATGCAACACGAACCGGCAGAGATCGCCCGCTATCGAACAGGCGTGTCTTCGCCATCCTTCCCCCCTTTCTCGACTGGGTCCATTTCACCCTATGCCTCCTCGTCCACGCCGGCCAAACGCGCTAGTGGGCGGGGCGAACGAGAAACCGGACACTATCCCTATACGAACGGAAAGCGCAAACGGATCATCCGGGCGAGCGTGACGAACGAGCCGATGTACGATGCCGCGGTGAAAGGCGATCGCGTGGAGATCGTGATCGACGCTGGCGCCGGACTCCAGCGCTACGAGATCGCCGCCACGAAGGCCGGTCGGAGGGTCGAGGTCTCCACTTCGCGGGGGCAGATCGAGGTCTCCGAGGTCACCCGCACCGGCCAGCCGGTGCGGACGGCGAGGTTCCTCGCGGGCCGGGTGGTGGCGCTCGTCGAGCACCCGGCGGAGGCCGAGGAGCATCCGCGTCGCCGTGCGGCGCCGAAGGACCAGGCCTCACTCATCTGAAGGCGCCCGTCGGCCGGGCCTTGCCTCCCCCAGAGGCTACCGACGAGTAGGTTGTGGCCGATCGGGGAACCATTCCGGCATTCCACCCCCGGCCTTTGTGGATCGAAGGAGGCGATGGCGAAATGGCCCGCGACTATCACTTCAAGTTCACCGTCCTGGGACGGTATCCGGCGCACCTGAAGGGCAACCCCGCGCACGTCACCGTGAACATGGCCGCCGGGCGCAACGATCACATCGTCCACAGCGGCACCCTGACCATGAGCGAGCAGGAGTGGGACGCGTTCCTCGGCGCCCTGCGTGCGGCCGGGAACGTGGCCGTCGACGTCGACGAGGGCCACCCGCCGGATCGCTCCTGAGGCAGCGAGCCGGTCCCCACCCGGAGTCGGTGGTCCCCGCTATACTCCGAACATACGTTCGAGTAGAGGGGGGCGGTGCCGAACTCCTGGATCGAACAACTGAACGAGGCCCAGCGGGAGGCGGCGTGCCATCCGGGCGGCCCGGTCCTGGTGGTGGCGGGAGCGGGGACGGGCAAGACGCTGACCCTGGCGTGCCGGGTCGCATGGCTGATCGAGTCCGGGGTGCAGCCCGAGCGCATCTTGCTGCTCACTTTCAGCAGGAGGGCTGCCCGGGAGATGCTCGCCCGGGCCTCCCGCATGACCGGCCGCGAGGCCCGTGGCCGCGTGTGGGGCGGCACGTTCCACGCGGTGGCGAACCGCCTCCTGCGCCTGTACGGGCGCCCGCTCGGGAAGCGACCTCGGGCTGGGCGGCGGAGACCGGCGGTTCCCCCGCAAGGAGACGCTGGCGGCGATCTACTCGCGGACCGTGAACGCCGGAGAGAAGCTCGCGGTGGTGCTGAAGCGCTCCTTCCCCTGGTGCGTGGAGGAGGCCGACGGCATCCGGTCCATCTTCCGCCTGTACACCGAACGCAAGCGCGGGCAGAACGTGCTCGACTACGACGACCTCCTGCTCTGGTGGCGGGCGCTGGTCTCGGGGCCCGGAACCGGGGACCGGGTGCGGAGCCTGTTCGAGCACGTCCTGGTCGACGAGTACCAGGACACGAACGCCCTGCAGGCCGACGTCCTCGCGGCGATGTGGAGGCCCGGGGGCAACCTGATGGCCGTCGGCGACGACGCCCAGGCCATCTACTCGTTCCGTTCGGCCACCGTGCGGAACATCCTGGAGTTCCCGCAACGCTTCCCCGGCACCACGGTGGTGAAGCTGGAGCAGAACTACCGGTCCACACCCTCGATCCTCGACGTGTCGAACGCGGCCATCGCCCTCTCGCCGCAGCGCCATGAGAAGACGCTGTGGTCGGCGCGGGAGTCGGGGGAGCATCCCGTCCTGGCGACCTGTCTCGACGAGGCAGAGCAGGCGGACCTCGTTTGCAGGCACCTCCTCGAGCATCGCGAGCGAGGCACGCCCCTGCGGCGGCAGGCCGTCCTGTTCCGCGCGGCGCACCACAGCGACCTGCTCGAGGTGGAGCTGTCCCGCCGCAACATCCCCTTCGTCAAGTACGGAGGCCTGAAGTTCCTCGAGTCGGCGCATGTGAAGGACGTTCTGTCCGTCCTGCGGATCCTCGAGAACCCCTTCGACGAGGTGGGCTGGTTCCGCGTGCTCCAGCTGCTGGACGGGGTCGGTCCGGCCGCGGCTCGCGGCGTCATCGCGGCACTCGGCGTCCAGCGGAGCGCGACCTCGACCTTGCCCGCCGATGATGGCGGAGGGCCACCGTCCCCGATCCGGCTGCTGGGCCTGGCGGCGCTCGACGTGCCCGCAGCCGCTCGCAGGGAGCTGCCCACCCTCGCCGCCGTCCTCGACGACTGCTCGGGGCCGGGCTCAGGGGAGGCGCCGCCGCTCGCCGCCCAGATCGAACGGATCCGCCGGTTCCTGGAGCCGGTGTTCGGACGTCGCTACTCCAGTGTGCCCAGCCGCCTCCGCGACCTCGAGCAGCTCGAGCTGCTCGCCGGCGGCGCAACCTCTCGCGGAAGGTTCCTGGCCGAGCTCACCCTGGACCCCCCGGCTTCGACCAGCGACCTGGCCGGGCCCCCGCTCCTCGACGAGGACTACGCGATCTTGTCCACGATCCACTCCGCAAAGGGTGGTGAATGGGACGTGGTGCACCTGATCCACGCTGCCGACGGCATGATTCCCTCCGACATGGCCACCGGCGACGCGGACGCCGTAGAGGAGGAGCGGCGCCTGCTCCACGTCGCGCTGACCCGGGCCAGGGACGCGCTGTACGTCTACTTTCCGCTGCGGTACTACCGGCGCCCCCGGGGGCTGGACGACGCCCATGCGTACGCCCAGCTCTCCCGGTTCATCCCCGAGAGCGTCCGGGACCTGTTCGACCGGCGGGGGCCCTCGGAGGCCGACCCCGCGGAGGCCGAGCCGGCGGCCGCGGCGTTGGGATCGGGCCGGGCTTACGTGGAGGGCTTTCTCGCAGACCTCTGGGAGTGACGGGTCCGAAGAATGTCGGACTTGGAGTCTGGGAAGGGCTTAGTTCGGCGCCTTCGCGTCCGATAACGGAATGAGGAGGAAACGGACGTGAAGCGAACCAGGATCGAGCGAAAGGACAGGCCCATCCGCGAAGAGCGGACACCCGTCCTGCCCCTCGATCCACGCGACCCTGACGTGGCCAGGGCCAAGCAGCGTTCACGCCCGACCCTGCGCGACCGGCTCTAGGCCGGACGCGACCGCGATCACCGCTCCGCCCCGCCGGAGCAGGCGTCAGCCCGTGGCTCGGGGACTCACCACGGCCCCGAGCAGCCGACGTGAGGCAGCCGCGACCTCCTCCACCGCCGAGTCGAAGGCCTCGGCGTTCGCCCGGGACGGCTTCCGGAAGCCGCTCACCTTCCTGACGAACTGGAGGGCCGCGGCTCGGATCTCCTCGTCGGTGGCCGGTTCGTCCGGTCGGCGCAGCGTCTTGATGCTTCGGCACATGATGCCAACGATACCGGGCTTCCCCGTCTGCCTGTAAGCTCCGGCCCACACCTCGGCCAGGGGAGGGAAATGGAACCTTCGATCACGCCCGAGGGCTCCGCAGAAGGGCTCGGCGCTCGGCCCGCCGCGGTCCCCCCGGATCGCGTCCGCGACGACCTGTGGTGGCAGATCGGACTCGCCACCGTCGGCGTGCTGATCCGGGCGTTCCTGCGGCTCCGGTTCGAGGGGCTGGAGAACATCCCCGATCGGGGGGGCGCGATCCTGGCTCCCAACCATGTGAGCGTGCTCGACCCCATCGCCCTGGCCCTCGGACCCTCGAGCCGAGGCCGGACCGTCCGGTTCCTGGCGGGTGCCGAGTTCTTCGGGGAGGGCAAGCACATCGTCGCCTTCGGCCTTCGACGGTTCCGACAGATCCCGGTGCGTCGGGGCATGGCGGACTGGGGTGCGCTGCGGGAGGTCGCCGGGGTCATACGGAGCGGCGCGCTGGCCGGCATCTTCCCCGAGGGCCGAATGGGGGACGGACCGGGCCTCCTTGCCGGGCAAAAGGGCCTGGCCCGGGTGGCGCTGGTGGCCGGCGTGCCGGTGATCCCCGTGGCCATCTGGGGAACCCAGCAGCGGTGGCCGCGGTCGGCGTTCAGGTGGGCCCGGCCGTTCCGTCCGACCGTGAGGATCGTCGTGGGCAGGCCGATCGCGGTGGCCGGGGATCCGCGCAACCGCAAGGACGTCAGGAACCTGACCGATCGGATCATGATGGAGATCGCTGCGTTGCTGCCCCGGGCCCAAGCTCCCCAGGTTGGCTGATCAGGCGCGCGGCGGACCGAACGGGCGGGCCCGGAACCTCCGCGGCGTGACCGTCCGGATCCCCCGATCGGACGACCACGGCGCGTAGGGCGCCATGGTGAGGCCCGCCAGGGCCAGCAGCACCGTGTCGTAGTTCACCCTCCACCCCGCGAAGTCCAGCCAGCTCCTGTCGCGATCCTCCTTCAGCGGCACGCCGGCCGCGGCGAGCCGGTCGCAGACCTCGTCGAACTCCGAGCGGGCGACGGAGATGGGGTCGCCGCGCTGGGGCGCCGCCTCGTACGGGATCCCGAAGAAGTCGGCGATCCTGCGCATCGCGAGGTAGCCGGAGCGGATGCAGAACTCGGCCTGGACGTCGCGGGGGATGGCCAGGGTTGAGGCCATGATCGAGGCCGTGTCGAGCACCGCGCCGCCCGCCGTGACCCAGGAGTGGTCGGGCTGGGGCGACCGAAAGAACACCAGCGCGGGAAAGGACGTGTGGCTCTCCTCGATGTCGACGAAGAACTCTTCCCATCGCACCCACACCTCGTTCAGCTTGTCGATCCGCCCCAAAACCCAGAATCGTTCGATCATCTCGGCGGCCGAGGGCGGCGAGCCCGCCCGGACCTCGAGCGCGGTGACCGCCGCCTCCCGCCGGGAGAAGGCCGAGTAGATGCTGGGGAGGTAGGTGATCAGCATGGCGAGGAGGACGAGGCCGGTGCCCGCCTCGGCGAACGCGAGGACCGTGGACGCCAGGTCGGGCGGCTTCTCGAATCCGAGCGTCAATACCGAGGAGCCCGAAAGGACGAAGGAGGTCCGCGGGGAACGTCCTCCGAGCCCCCAGAACATCCCGGTGAATCCGGCCAGGACGAAGGCCACCCACACCACCAGCGTGGCCAGGAGGCTGACCGGTCCGTACAGGGCCATCACCCGGTCGCGCCGCTCGTAGGCGGCCCGGGGGCCGACCCGGATCATGAACACGGTTCGCATCCGAAGGAAGACGATCCGGGTCAGCCGGGACGGGACCGCCCGCGGCAGGATGACCGTGCGAACCGCCGAGCCGAACGTGAGGTACACGGCGATGGCTCCGGCGACGAACGCAAGGACCTTGAGGGCCACCATGCCGGGAGTTTGACCGACGTGCGAGCCGGCTGCACGGGGCCGTTGCGCCTCGGGCCAGCGCGGGCGAGGATCGTGGCATGCTGATCCTCTCGCGGGCCGACGTGCAAGAGCTCCTGGACCTGGACGACCTGGTCGACGCGGTGGCGGAGGCCATGGCCGACCTGAGTGCGGGTTCGGTCTCGGTCCCGCCGCGGGTCGCGGCCTTCGTGGACGACGTGGGCGGCCTCCTAGCCGCGATGCCCGCGTACCTCCCCTCCAAGGGTGCGCTCGAGACCAAGCTCGTGAGCCTGTTTCCCGGCAACGCCGGATCCGCCCTTCCGACCCATCAGGCCGTGATCGTGACGTTCGACCCCGAGAACGGCACGCCGTCGTCGCTGATGGACGCCACCTACATCACCGAGGTCCGAACGGCCGCCGGTTCGGCCCTGTCCACGAGGCTCCTGGCCCGCCCCGAGGCGCAGGTGCTGGCGGTGATCGGCACGGGGGTGCAGGCCCGAGCCCACGCCCGGGCCGTCCCTCGCGTGCGGCCCATCCGCGAGATGCGCGTGGCGGGGCGGGACCCGGCGAAGGCCCGGGCCTTCGCGTCGGAGCTGGCCGGGGAGCTGGACATCGAGATTCTCGCCGTCGATTCGCCACTGGACGCGATGGAGGGCGCCGACGTGGTGTGCGCCTGCACCCATGCCGTCGACCCGGTGGTCCACCGGCAACGGGTGGCGCCGGGGATGCACGTCACCTCGGTCGGCCTGAACCGGGACGGGCGAGAGGTCGACGGCGAGACGGTTCGCGACTCACTGGTCGTGGTGGAGTCGAGGCAGGCCGTGCTGGCCCCCTTCCCCGCGGGGGCCAACGACCTGACCTGGCCCATCCGGGACGGCCTGATCACCGAGGACCACATCCACGCGGAGCTCGGCGAGCTGGTGGCGGGCACCCGTCCGGGACGGACCACGCCCGAACAGATCACGCTCTACAAGTCGGTGGGCGTCGGCGCGCAGGACGCCGCCGCCGCGGCGCTGGTGCTGCAGGCTGCCAGGGACCAGGGCGCAGGCGTGGAGGTCGAGCTCTAGCCGGCGACCTCGGCGCGCATCAAGTCGCCTTCGACTGCACGGTCATCTCGTGGATGGCCTTCGTCAGGTCGAGGATCTGTTGCGAGATGTGCAGCAGTTCCTGGTTCTGCCGGTCCTCCTCCTGCACGAGGTCCCATTCGTGGTCGGCCAGGACCTGGCGTTTCTCGTCCGCCCGGTTCTGGCTGATCATGACGAAGGTCGACAGGAAGATCGCCTCGAGTGAGACCAGCATGGTCAGCAGCCCGAACGGGAACTTCTCCACGCGCAGGCTGATCCACAGGACGAACCACACGATGTGCACGTAGACGAACGGCATCGATCCGGCGAACCGGGTGATCCCGTCGGCGATCCTGTTCTGCAGGTTCCGCTTTCGAAGTTCGGCGTGGCGCTGCAGCGCGGGGTGGACGGAT
>WNGE01004643.1_pt1 | contig 15768 bp, 7 predicted proteins | sample 5400651 | NCBI WGS metagenome assembly WNGE01 (sample SAMN13153370, study PRJNA577476) | soil metagenome | isolation source: 60 cm soil or saprolite under grassland replicate 2 | place: USA:California | collected 2016-06-15 | reverse complement strand
ATAGCTGATTGCTCAGCACGACGTACGTGCCCGACGCGGCAATCTGATGATAGATGTGAAAGCGCTCGGTCAGTAACTTTTTCCAGTAACCGACGCGCTCTTGCTCGACAATTAGATAAACAGCGCCGCTCCCGTCCCATTTCAGTAAGACGGCGTCTTCGCTCAAGAAGATGTCAGTCGACGGGGTGCCTATAGGGGCCTCTTTCTGGCGGTTTTGATTAACCAGGAAAAATTTCCTGTTCAGGTAAAAAATGAGGCTGCTGCTGTCGTCGAGCGGTCCTTCAAAAACGGCCTCGCCGCTTGCATCCAGCCGCGGATTCAAAGATCGGCACAGATCGGCGAGCGAGAAATAAGGCGCCATTCGAGCAACGCCTTCCATCATGCCGAGCCCACCGGGGACCATCGCAACGGCAAGAGCCACGGCGGCAAGTTTCTCGCGTCGCTTGAAAATAAAATAGAGCGCAACCAACGAGAGACAAATCAGCGACACCGCGGTGATCGTCAGCATGGGCCGAAACCAGAGCCAGTTCGAAATCGGCATGTCATGCAGGGCCTTCCAGGCTGTCCAGCGCGCGTCCATCACTCCCCAATGGCCGTTAAGAGCGTCCGTCACCTTGGGAAGGAGCAATGCAAGCGCGAGCGTCGCCGTCCCGGTGAAGCCGACCCCGATCGCACCGGCCGCACGTAAGCCCGCGGGCATTCGGTCCCACGCCGCAGCCGCCCAGAGCGCCAGGGCACTCCACATGGTCATCGAATAATAATCCTGGCGCTGGCCGAGAAAGAGTAGCGGCACGAAGACCACGCCCATCCAGCAAAGCGGCAACGCATCGGAAAATTCGATCTCACGTGGCCGCATCACGCGCCGCCAGGCGAAAAGCAGGCCCGGCAAAAGTACAATCGACCACGGGAACCACCATGCTAAATGCATGATCAGAAACTGGTAAGCGGGCATGCCGATATAATCGTGCGTCGCATCGGAAAGCCCGCGCAAATGCCCCGACCATTCATGGCTGATCAGGTAATGAAAATACCCGGGGAAATGCCATTCCGCCCAGATGTGCCAGGGCGCGACAATCAAAGCAAAGAGCGCCGAATATTCCCATCGCAAAAGCGCGCCAAATCGGATGCGGGCTTCTCGATAAAATAGTGAGAGCAAAAGAAAAACCGCCGCCGGATAAACGACGCCAAGCAAACCTTTTGTCAGGCAGGCAAGCGCAGAGCAGATCCAAAAGCCAGCGAACCAGGCGGACCGATAACGGCGGCGCTGATAACCGCAGAGACCGCAGAAGATCGCGCCTGCAATAAGCGCACTGACAAGCGGCTCAGGCATCACAATGCGCGCAAGCAGAAATGTGCCGCAGAAACTCAGATAAATCAGACCGGCAATAAATCCGCGCCAGTGATCGGTGAGCTTTTCACCAATTAAGAAAATCAGCGCGACTGAAACAACTACTGCAAGCGCAACTGGAAGTCGCGCGGCAGCCGCGTTCACGCCGAAAAGCTTGAACGAAAAAATAATGAGCCAGTAAAGCAACGGCGGTTTTTGCAAGCGCGGGACGCCGTCATTAGTGGGCAGGAGCCAGTGATGTGTCTCGACCATCTCACGGGCCGCGCCAGCGTATTGCCCTTCAGTCTGACTGTAGAGATCGCCCGATCCGATCGTGGCGACGTGCAAAAGTGCCGCTAGCGCAATCAGAATAACAAAAAGCGTACGGCGCACAGGCGGCGCCGGGAGCGCCTGCGGCTCGAGCAGAGTTTCTTCAATGCTAAAAGTGCGAGTGCCTGCGGTCATCGATTCTGCAAGCCGCTGTTCCTCGGGCTTCGAAATTTTTCCCAGCTTTCCGGCAAACGCAGCAATTTTCCCGCTGGCATCTCGATGAGCGCGAGGGATTGACGGCATTCGGCAATCAACCTGCTGTCTTTCGGCCGGGCGATGCGGAACGCGCACCAAAATCGCACGCGTTCCAGTTGATCGAGCCAACCCTCAATCACAAGGCGATCGCCAAGTTTGGCCGCGCGACGATAGTCGATCTCGGTGTGGACAACCACGGGGTACCTTTGCGTCTCGGCCATTTCTGCAAGGGCGAGACCGAGTTCTTCGGCGAGCAGTGTACGCGCTATCTCGATGAAGCGCAGATATGCAATGTTGGACACGACGCCGCCGCAGTCGGTATCGAAGAACATCACCTGCACTTCTGTGCGGATACGCGGCATGGCAGTAACCATCATCAACAATCATCCTTAAAAGCTTTCGAAAGCAACGCCAATCGTCGGGGCCGATGCCACTCATGCCACCGGGCTGCGGACGTGCTCGGGGCGAGGGCCGATTCCAACGAAGCGGGCGGGAAGCTGGCGCAAGATCGGAAAATGCTTCAACAAAAGCGGGAATAAAGGCAGAGAGGATTTGCTGGACGTTTCACGGCCGGTGACGACGTGGCGGTGGATGAAAGCTTGCATCCGCTGAATCAACGCAGCAGGCCATTCTCGACGGCGTTGGACTTTTTGAAAATCGACGATCGACACCGGCCCCTGTCGTAATTTTTCTGCGAGCAAATTTGCCGCCGCGACGGCGTCTTGAATGGCGAGATTAATCCCTACACCCCCGGCAGGCGACATGGCATGGGCAGCGTCGCCGATGCAAAGCAACCCTTCGCGATACCACTTGCGGAGTCGATTGATCTGCACGGTAAGCAGTCTAACTTTCGACCAATCGTCGAGCTCGGCGACGCGGTCGCCTAGGAAACCTACCATCCTGACAAGCTCATCGTGAAACCGCGAAAGACCGCGCGCCTTAATCAGATCGAACGCGCCTTTTGGGATCACGTAGCCACATTGCCAGTAATCGCCGCGATCGAGCAGGACGACTAGTTTGCCGTGCTGAAAAAAACCGAGACCTTGTTGCGGATCGTCCTCGTGTTTGGAGATTCGCATCCAAAGCACGTCAATCGGCACACCAAACTGGCGCACTTCAAAGCCGGCTCGATCGCGCACCGTGGAACTGCGCCCATCCGCGCCAAAGACGAGATCGGCCCGCACATTGAGTTCGCCATCCGGTATTTTGGCGCGCACACCAGCGACGCGATTGTTCTCGATGATCAAGTCGGTTACTTCGTGTTCCATGCGAAGTTCGAAACTCGGCAAACGCTTGGCACGGCTGGAAAGAAAATTAAGGAAATCCCATTGCGGCATGAAGGCGATGAATTTGCAGTGCGTCGGCAATCGCGAAAAGTCAGCGATCGGCACAGTCTGGCCGTTGATGACGCCGCGTAGCTCGGTCAATTCCTGATGTGGCTGCTCGAGGAATTCCTCGAGCAAATTGAGCTCATGCATTAGCTCGAGCGTGGATGGATGAATCGTGTCGCCGCGGAAATCGCGCAGGAAATCGGCGTGCTTTTCTAGGACAACGACCTGCACGCCGGCGCGCGCGAGAAGGAAGCCAAGCATGATTCCGGCCGGGCCGCCGCCAACGACGACGCAACGTGTTTGCGATTTTTCAGGAGATTTAGCCACGGATAGAGACGAATGGGCACGAGTTCATAAAACACGCGACTATTGTTGCAAGATCGACATCACGGCGTCGGCGACCTCCTGGGCGCTGACTGCTTTCATGCAGCGGAAATCGATTGGGCATTTGCGCAGAAAGCACGGGCTGCATTCGACGTGATGTCGCAAAACGATGTGGCGATCGCCGAGAGGCCCAGTGAGGCGCGGCTCGGTCGAACCAAAGATTGCTACCGTTGGGACGCCGAGCAGCGCGGCGAGATGCATTGTGCCGGTGTCATTCGTCAGCAGCAGCTGGCACTGGCGCAACTCATCGATCAGTTGCTCAAGCGTGGTCTGCCCGATGCGATTTACGCACGAGTCGCCCAGCGCAGCCGCAATCTGCTCGCCGATTGGTGCGTCGTTTTTCGTTCCGAACAAAATCCATTGCACGGGCGATCGTGCAGCAACTGCTGCGGCTGCCTCAGCGAAGCGTACCGGCAACCAGCGTTTGGCCGGTCCGTATTCTGCGCCTGGTGAAAGACCGAGTTTGAAACGTTCATAGCTGATAGTTGATAGCTGATTGGAACCCGCAATTTGAATGTTGGATGTTTCTGCGCCGCATTCCCGCGCGATCTTAAGATAACGATTGCTCTGATGTTCCGGCGGGCCGCGCCGCGGTGGCTCGGGGATGATTTGGTTGAGCAGCCAGCGACGCGAATGGCCGCGGTAACCAACCCGGCGCGGCACGCCGCTTAGCCAGGCTTCCAGGGTAACCCGAAGCGAGTTAGGGAAAAGAATTGCTACATCAAAAGTTACTTGTCGGCGGATCGCGTGCACTGTGCCTACGAGCGAATTTTCCGTTAGAGGAACAATTGCATCCACCTCTGGAACCAGCTTCCACATCGGTGCAATCTTCGAGGGCGCGGCAACGGTGATCTGAGCGTCCGGACGTCCCCTTTTGATCGCCCGAACTGCAGGCACACTCATCACGGCGTCGCCCAGCCAGTTGCTTGATCGAATGAGGATTCGAAATGGAGTTAGCTCTTGAGCGGAAAGGCCGGACGGCAGATAGACGCCCCGTTTGTATCGCTCAAGGAGGAAATTTGGTTTGGGCGTTTTCCAGCGATTATGCACCCAGAACCAATCTTCCGGCGCGCAGCGGATTTGCTGTTCAATTACTTGATTTGTTTTTGCGGAAAGCGATCCCACCGATTCCTCGTTGTCTTCCAATGCAGGCGAAATAACGATCCGCCACCGCGCTCGTCCATCCGTGTAGATCGCCACGCCAACCAGTGCTGCTCCGGTGCGTTTCGCCAGCAACGCTGGCAGGGGCGATGTCGATGCAAGACGGCCAAAGAATGGCACCCACACGCCGTGATCGCCGGCATGTTGATCGCTCAAAATTCCAATGGCCCCGCCGTCGCGAAGCAGTTTGATTGCCTTGTCGAAGCCTTCCTTGCGATCGAACATTTCGACACCGGCGCGTCCACGCACCCGCCGCACGTGTTCGTCGATGAAGCGGTTGCCCAGCCTTTGATAGATGGTGCTGTTTCTGACGTAGCCGATGTACTTCGGGAGGATGTGGGCGAATAACTCCCAATTTGCGAGATGGCTCAGGATCAGCACAACCGGACGGCCTGCGCGCAATTCTCGATGGATAAAATCCAGATTTTCCGCCTCGATTCGTGTCGCCATTTTTTCCAGCGGCATGCCAGTGAGCTTGACGCTGCACAAGAGATTCGCGCCCAGCCTCTGAAAATGACGGCGAACAAGGCGACGCAATTGCTGCGGTGATTTTTCATTTCCGAACGCGATGGTAACATTGCGCTGTGCCAGGCGCCGATAATTTCCCAGAATGATCCAGGCACAGAAGCCGAGAAATTCTCCGAAAACAAAGAGAAGCGGCAATGGCAAAGCACTGGCGATCGCCGATCCTGAGCGATAAAGAAGATAGACGATAAAATCGAGCATGCAGGATCGGTCAGGGTCGCGGGAGGGCGCGGCAGGGTAAATTTGCCTGCGGCTTGCTTCAACCAATATAATGTGCGCGGTGTTACAATGGCCTTTCTATCCTGATTTCGCGGGCGTTATCTCGCGGAAGTTCGAACGAGGCCGGTTTCTCGTTATCGGAGCAGACCCTCAGAAACTTGAGCGGCAATTTGCCGAAACGGGAAGGGAAGCCGTCATTCTCGGAGCTTCCGGCGATTTATCGACGAGACTTCGGGAGGGTAACGGCGCAGCGCACTTTGAAGTCGCGGTGTGGTTTTACCAGCTGGAATCCAGTGACGACGATCGCCTGGCAGAAGAACTCTCGCGGTGCGCGGACGACATTGTGCTAATGCCCGGCACATGTGTGGACGTTAGCCAACGGCGTCAGCAGCTTGTCGAATGTTTTCGCCGATTCGGTTTGCTGCCTGATTATAAATGGGATCCGAGCGATCTGGATCCGGCAGCCGTACGGCTCCGGCGCCAGCCGAACGAAACTCCCGATACGCTAATTCCAGCGGTGGAGACGAATCTTGCGAGACTCAACGCACGCTTGAGCGGCTTAGAGCGGATGCTGCGCACCCGCGTATCGGAATTAGAAGCGGCTGATCGGCACATCGCCGCGGTCGAGGGAAGATTGCTTAAGCTGAAAGAATACCGACGCGAGCTAAAGGTGTTAAAAGAGCAGAGGCAGCTGTTGCGCAAATCCCCCGAGCGCAGAATCGGTCAGGTGTTGCTGGCACCCTATCGCCTCCCAGAAAAGCTCGTGAAAGCAATCCGGAAAAAACTGCATCCGCATGCCGCAAAGTCGATGCGATCGACTGCTCCAACTAAGTATCAGGAGTGGTTTGAGCGGCACCGCGCGAGTGCGAGCGATCTCGAGCAAATGCGACATGAGGCGCGTGCGTTTGCTTTTCAACCGCTGATTAGCATCGTCACACCAGTCTTCAACACGCGTGTTTCATGGCTTGAGGAAGCGGTGCAGGCAGTGCTGGCACAAGCGTATGAAAATTGGGAACTGATCCTCATTGATGATGCTTCCACAAATCCCGAGACGCTCGAGGTTCTATCCCGGCAATCCTCACGCGACGCGCGCATCCGTCTGATTCGCCTTGAGCAAAACAGCGGCATTTCTGTAGCCTCGAATCACGGCGTTGCCGAGGCGCAGGGCGAATGGATCGGTCTGCTCGATCATGACGACCTGCTTGAGCCGGATGCGCTTTTCCAAACGGCGAAATTGCTTCAGACGCATTCCGATGCCGATCTCATCTACTCTGACGAAGATAAATTCACCGAAGAAGGTTTTGCGGCTCCCATGCTTAAGCCCGATTGGTCGCCAGACTTCTTCCTGGCCTGCAATTACCTCTGCCACTTTATCACCGTAAGGCGCGAGCTTGTCCTGCGGATCGGCGGATTCTCTTCTCAATTCGATGGGTCGCAGGATTACGATCTCCTGCTTCGCGCCATCGAGCGGACCGATCGGATTCATCACATTCCGCGGGTGCTGTATCATTGGCGGCAAAGCGCAAGCTCCAGCTCGAGTGGCCTTCGGCAAAAACCCGGGCAATTCGAAGCCGGACGGCGCGCAATTGATGAACACCTCGTACGAAAAGGCATCAGGGGTCACGTCGCCATCGACTGGCGCACGCACGCTTATTGGGTCAAGCGGGAACTTGCCGAAGTGAAGAAAATTTCCATCATCATTCTGGTGCGCGATCGCATTGGGCTGCTGGCGCGCTGTATCGAGAGCATCACGACCAGGACAAGCTATCCCAATTATGAGATCGTCGTTGTCGCCAACGATAGCCGAGCGGAGGAGGTGCGCGCTTACTTCGGCCGGTCAGAACACCGGCTGCTGTATTATGAAGGGCCGTTCAATTATTCGGCGATCAACAATTTCGCCGTCGAGCAAACCGAGAGTCCGTGGCTGCTCTTTTTGAACCACGACATGGAGGTTATCGAACCCGATTGGCTCGCCTACATGGCCGAGCATGTGCAGCGGCCAGAGGTGGGCGCAGTCGGCGCCCGGCTATTGAATCCGGATGACACGATCGCGCATGCCGGGGTTGTTCTCGGCGTGAACGAAATCGCGCAGCCCGCCTTTCGCGGTTTTCCAGCGGAACATCCCGGAGTGTGCCGGCAACTGCAGGTCATGCGAAATTACAGTGCGGTCTCTGGCGCGTGTCTGCTCACAAGGCGAGACGTGTTCCACGAGGTGGCGGGATTCGATGAGGAGTGCCTGCCGGTTACCTTTAGCGACGTCGATCTTTGCTTAAAGATGCGCCGAGCTGGTTATCTCATCGTTTACACTCCGTTCGCGAAGTTGTATCACCACGAATCCGGGACCGGCCGCCGGACGGTGGAACCACTCGAAACCGAGGTGATGCGCCAGCGCTGGCCCGAGGTGCTCGAATGCGATCCGTACTATAATCCAAATCTTTCTCGCGACCGCGCGGATTTCTCGTTAGGCAAATAACCGAAGTTTTTCATGAGCACTCCCGATAACAAATTTTGGCAAGGCCTGAACCAACTGCCGCAAGATCTCTGGTTTTTCCGTGGCAGGTCCGAGCGTGCAGTAATTTTGGTTTTGCGCATTGCAGAAAGTCAGGGAGCGCCACCAGGCACGCAGAGATCGAGCGCGACCTTCGGGAAACTTCCGCTGTCGCGAGGTGCTTCGCTCAAGCGATGTAGGCGCGGCGGAAAAGCGAGTTCAAAGCCGGGCAAGGTTAAAGAGAGATTTGGGCTGTAAAATGGGTCGCAGAGCAGTCGATCTCCCCATCTTGCGATCATCCAGTGCAGCTCTTCCTGGAAGCGTGCATTGTGCGCGAGCGGACCAATGCCGCGGGAAGCGGATTCGTGATGGATCAGGTTAGCGTAGGGCGTCCAGACAATTTGCCAGCCTCGTTCCCCCAATCGCAAACAGAAATCGACATCGTTGAAATTTGAAGGAAGTTCCTCGTCAAATCCCTGCACGCTCTTGAATACTTCCTTGCGCATCGCCATGCAGGCCGCGGTCACCGCGGAATAATTTTGCGTCAGGATGAATGTGCGGTTGAGCTGCGCCACCGGTTCTCGCGGAAAACGATGGAATGCGTGCGAGGCCACTCCAGCCAGGCCGGTGATGACGCCGCCATGCTGCAAGGTGCCATTCGGAAACCAAAGACGGGCGCCAACGGCCCCGACCGCGCCACGCGCCGCGTGACTGACCATCTCGCGCAGCCATCCCGTTTCATTTGTCTCGATGTCGTTGTTTAGGAAAACGAGAATTTCGCCCTCAGCTTCTTTGGCGCCGCAGTTAATCAAGCGACTGAAATTGAATTTACCTGGTGCGCTCACCACGCGCGTGTTCGCTTCTTTCGCCAGGCTGCTGAGATAATCGCGCGTTTGCGCGTCGACTGAATCGTTATCGACGACGATGATCTCGAGCGGAGAATAATCGGTGTGCTGGCGCAGCGACGCGATGCAGGTCTCTAGCAATTCTAATTGATCGCGCGTCGGGATGATAACCGAAACCAGCGGTAGCGGGTCAGGCAAATCGTAGATAACGCGATGCCATTCCAGATTTTCGGGGCAGGCGACGACCTGGCCTGCCACGTTCGTCCGCAGCAAATGATTGGCGATCGCGCGCCGCGCTGCTTCGGGCGCGTACGGCTTGGCCGCGGCCGCGGCCGCGACGCTACCTTCGACCATCCGCCAGTGATAAAGCACGCGTGGGATATGTCTGATTTGGGCATGATGCAATTTCTCAGCGCAGCGCAGCGCAAGATCGTAATCCTGTGCTCCTTCATAACCTTCGCGAAAACCCCCGATCTCGCGGAGCAATGCGCACCGGTAAATCCCCAGATGACTGATATAATTCTGCCCTAGCAGAAGTTCCGGATTCCAGTCGGGCTTAAAGAACGGCCGGCAACGCGACCCCGATTGGTCGATCTTATCCTCGTCAGAGTAAATGAGGCCTGCCTCGGGATACTCCCCAATCGTTGCCGCAACAAGGGCGAGGGCATGCTCGGCCAGGAGATCATCTTGATCGAGCAGTGCGATCCACTCACCCGTGGCCAGTTCCAGCGCGGAATTTGAGCATGCCGCAATGTGGCCGTTGCGCTCACGAAACGTGACTTTAATCCGCGGATCTACCGTCGTGTATTTTTTTAAGGCGGGTGCGACCGATGCATTGGTGGACGCATCGTCGGCTATACACAGCTCCCAGTTCTCGTAAATCTGCGCCCGAACCGAATCTATAGCGGACGAAAGGTGCACGAGATCGGGGTTGTAAACCGGCACGACGATGGAGATGAGAGGATGTCGGAGCAAGGCGTGCAGCTGCCGACGAACGACGATGCGCTCGCATTCGCCGATAGTATCGAATTGCTTCACCCAAGCGTCATAGGAACGATCGCTTGACATTCGATTTCTCGAACCACTCGATTTCGCTGCCAACGAAACGGAAGGTTCTCCAGGGAGTTTTCTCTGCTGCTCAGCAAGCTGGCTCATTCGGTCAGCGCCCGAGTCATCATCAGATCGGTCCATTCTCCTCGTCATGGGTCGCCAATGAAATCGCCTCCTCCAACAGCGTGAGGAACTCCGTTCCGAAACGCTCGAGACCAAAATGTTGCTCGTAGGCATTACGTGCATTTGTCGCCAGCTTGCGCAGCAGTTTAGGATCGTGAACGAGGCGTTGGATGGCGGCGGCAAGACCAACGGCGTCGCCCGGTTCCACAAACAAGGCTTCCTCTTCTGCAATCAGGTTCTCCCCTACGACTCCTACTTTGGTGCTGAGAATGGCTTTGCCCAGTGCCATTGCTTCGATCAAGGTCAAGGGACCCGTTTCGTCCCACGACGCGCAAACCATTACGTCCGCTTCTTGAATAAGGGCAAGTGCGTCGCCGTGCGCGACCGTCTCGCGAAAGCAAAGGTGAGATGAAGTCTCCGCCGCAGCTCTGACCTCTGCGGCAAGCTTCGCATCATGGGGTCGGCCGACGACGAAAAACTCACTGCGATCAAGCACATCCGGCGGAAGCTGACGCAGCGCTTCCAACAATGTTTGCTGCCCTTTGCGATGCTCGATCGTGCCGAGCAGTAGAAAACGCAAAGGGCCAACCCGCCGTTCTCGTCCGGTGGCAGGTCCCTGAGCGACATCTGGGATACCATAAGGCAGTACGCGAATGGGGCGCTTGGCGAAAGCTTGATAGATGCGGCGGCTGCGTTTGTCCGGTGTGATAATCAGCTCGGCGAGTCCAAGAACAACCGGGAGAACAGAATATTTCTTCAGAAAATGATTGCCGACCAAACCTTCTTGAATCCACCAGATATGGGGAATTGCTTCCATGCGGGCGTCGCGAATCAGCGGTGCCGCAAAGATGGTGCTGGCCACGACGCAATCAAAGTCGCGCGCGAATCTGGTGAATGATCGGTGACTTCTTACCGGCAAGTGACAACCAAACTTGGTAAATGCTTCATAGCCGGTGGCCAGCAGCGGATCGATGATCAGCGGGATGTCCGCTTCAATCAAGGTTTCGCGCAATGGTCCATCTACCGGTGACATTACTACCACAAAGTTCCCCTGCGCTTTGCACCACTTCGCCAGATGCGACACGATGATCGGTGCGCCGCTTAGGCTTAGCTCATGAGAAATCAGCAAGAGATTCCGCCCTGAATTTCTGCTAACGGAATTTCTGCGGGCGAACATCCGGATCGGCTCGGGCGAATCGCCGTACAGCCAATCCCGCATATTGTTAGTGTAGTAAGGATCGTGACAGGTAAACGCTGCCCACCGTTGCAGGAGAAAAATGGAAGATTTATCAAAAATATGCGCCTTTGTCTGTTCCTCCGCGCCGATCGAGACGTGCCCGTGGTGAGTCATGGTCGCGAACGGCGTATAAACGCAGCGCATGCCGGCTTCGCGGATTTTGAAACAAAGATCGAGGTCGGAATGCGCGATCGGGGTGTTGATTTCATCAAATCCCCCCACGCCAAAGAAATCCTCGCGCCGCATCGCGAGACACGCCGCGGACAATGCCGAAACCGTGCGCATGGATTGCGCGAAATTGGTGTAATCCACGGAATCGCCGGACCATTGGTGCAGCGCCGTGCCCACCAATCCGCGCACACCGGTGACCAAGCCGGCATGTTGAATTCGCCCTGTCGTGTAAAGCAGTTTCGGCGCGACCGCACCGACTTCTTGGTTTTGCAGCGGTTCGATGACGTTCTCAATCCAATCGCGCTGTCCCGCTTCGATGTCGTCATTAAGAAAAATGATGCGCTTGCCGGTTGCCGCTTGCGCGCCCGCATTGCATTTTGCAGAAAAGTTGAAAGGCGCATCGAACGCGACGAAGCGAGCCTGAGTGTTGATCGGTTCGGCTAACGTGCGGAGCCGCTCGATCAATTCGGTGCTGGTCACGATGATGAACTCCGCGTTCGGGTAATCGGTCGCGGCTGGCAAATCGCGTACGCATTTCTCCGCCCGTGTCGATGAGTCGGTCGGGATAATCACGGAAACACGCACCGCTTTTCGCAAACGCATGCGTACGCGATTGGCCGTCGCATATTCCAAAACCTCCGCATCCAATCCACGCCGTTTCACCGCATCGGCCAAAGCGGCGAGATTCGTTTTCCGAGCTTCCGGTTTTCCACCGCTCGCGCCAGAGGCAGCGTGTTCCCGCCAGTGATAAAGAACGTGTGGAATGTGCACGATTTCCCCCGCCCGCTCGGTGGCGCGCAAAGCGAAATCGTAATCCTGGGAGAGATCGAATTCCTGGCGGAAACCGCCGAGGGCAAGGGCAAGCTCGCAACGATAGACGCTCAGATGGCCGACATACATGAACGAGTAGAGCAACTCTGGACTCCATTCCGGTTTGAAGAATGGTTTCGCCCGTTCCCCCGATTCGCGCAGACGATCTTCGTCGCTATAAAAAATGTCGGCCTTGGGCTGGCGGCGGATCGCACTGGCTAATTCATAAAACGCGAAGGGCGCGAGCACGTCGTCATGATCAACCAAGGCAACGAAATCGCCGGTCGCGACCCGCAAGGCCCGGTTGGTATTTTCGGAAATGCCGAGATTTTCCTCAAACCGCTGCACGCGAATGCGCGCGTCGGTTTTCGCCCAGCGCTGTAGCGAGTCAAGTGTCTCGCGGTTCTTGGATCCGCCGTCGACCACGCACGCTTCCCAATTATCGTAAGTTTGCGCGACTATTGAAGCGAAGAGTTCGTTAAGAAACTTCACGGACGGATCGAACAGCGGGATCAGTAAAGAAATTTTCGGGCGTTGATCCCATGCGCCTGATTCGCGTCGCTGCTTGTCCAAATCGTTGGTGGTGGGTTCATGTTCCGCAACCCACTTTACGTAATTTTTTTCCATTGGGCCCAGCGCAATTGTTTTTGGTGGCGGAACTGGCGGCGCCAAAAATATCCGCCTTAGGTTGCGCGGAACCCGCGCGAATTCCCGTGCGACACGTTCTCTGATCGACCTCTGCGGTCTAGGCTCCTTGGGGATCGCGAAGCATCGACCTTTATTCCGGCAGGCTGCCTTCGCCGCGGTGACCGCCCGCTGTAGTTCCGTCATCTTGACATGCATCTTCTGGATTTGGTCGAATTGGTTCTCCATCACCAGCTGCGCATCTGCGCGGTCCCTGCTCAAAATCGAAAACCGTTCCGCGAGCGCGGCGAAGTCAGCCAGGCAGCGTGCCTGGTGCTCGATCACGCTTTGCGCTTTGGCCCGGTCTTCGATAATCGTGTCGAACCAAGTCTCGCGCGCTTCAAGGGCGCGGGCGCGACGTTCGGCCTCTCGTGTTTGTGCTCGCACCATTATTAACTCTGCGATCAGCCGATATCCTTCAGCCAGCGCTCTTGTCTCATCGAAAAGTGCCGTTCGAAACGGCGATGCCTTCGCCGCGGCCGCTTCCGTTGCAACGCTAAGGCCAATTCCTTCGCCGAAATCCGCCACGGCCTTTTCTCTAGTAAAACTCGCCCACGCGCTTCGGGGTGCATCTTTTCGTTCCAGCTCGGTCCCGTGCAATAAAACCAGCGCGCTGGCGGACAATTTCGGCCGCCAAATCTCCAATTCCTGCCGCACCGTTTCGCCGGAATCGACGTCATCAATCAGCAAGACGTCGATCGAACCATCCGCGAAATCGGCCGCGGCCTTGACCTCATCGGCTTCCAGCAGCTGGGATACCGTCACAAAAAATTTCGCCGTCGCTTTTTCAGCGCATTTCCATGCCGGATCATCAAGCGGCGACTCATCCGCCCGCGCCCGTCGCACAGCAACGCAACGCGATGACAGATTTTGCTCAGCCACGGCCTGACAAAACGCGAGGTGCGCCTGCGCGTCACCCAGGCCCAACGTAACAATCAACGCTGGCTTCTCCTGCATGACGATGTCATAAAAGAGGGGTAGATAGACTCGTGTCGGGCCACCGGTGAAGAATTTCGGCTCAAAATTTTGCGCCGTGTAGAATCGCGACCCCATCGCCGTCAGAGTGTAAAGGAAAAGCGAGGCGCGCCAAGTCCCCAAAACCATGCGCTTCGCTCTAAAGTGGTCCCATTACGATCAAGATGCTTGCGGGACAATCACTCTGTACGATTGATTAGACGACGTGCATTCGAGCTCGATTGATAAAATGACTGCTTTTCGCCGCAGGTATCTCGATGCGCAAGCAACCAAGCCGCTTATTATTCTCGATCTCGGGAGTCAGGATATTCGCGGAAGTTATCGACCAATATTTGATCGTCCTCCGTGGCGATATGTCGGCGTCGATATCGCGCCGGGTAAAAACGTCGAATTAGTTATCCGCGACCCGTATAACTGGCGGGAGCTAAAATCCAATAGCATCGACGTGCTTATCTCGGGCCAAACATTTGAGCACACCGAGTTTTTCTGGGAAACGGCCGAGGAGATAGAGCGGATACTGAAACCAAATGGTCTTTGTTGCATTATCGCTCCCTGGACTGGACCTGTTCACCGCTATCCACTCGACTGCTGGCGGATGAACTGTGATGGAATGCTTGCCATCGCTCGATATGCCGGGCTCGAGGTCTTAGAAGCTTGGACGCAAACAGGCGACTCACCTAAATACGACGCAGATAGCAATCAATGGCACGAGTCGATTTTTGTCGCACGCAAGCCCGCTAGCGTGATGAGGTTCCGTAAGCGGATTTACCGCTGGCTAAAGCGTCGCGTTCGTCCTCCTCTAAAAAATATCGATTGCTGGATCCAGGTTTTTTATGCCGCCGATCAAATTCATCGCGAAGAGCAATCGGTTTGTTCATTCCTAGATTGCGGCCGCTGGCAGAAGGTTTGGATTGGTCTTCCAGTAAACGCGCGCGTGCGTTATGTCCGAATCGACTTTTCCGGGCCACAGCTCCGCCTGATCGAGATCGCATCTCTGCGTGTTTCCGATAAAAAGCGAAATTTCCTGGAGTTCCCCGCACAAAACGTTTGGAAGGAAATTCAACTAGAGGGCGATGCCGAACGTTTGGAATCAGCCGAAAATCTCCGTATCAAGACTGATGGCATTGATCCGCAGCTGCACTTACCCGCCTTGCAAGAAGCCACCGGAGAGTTGCCGCTTTTTGTGGAAATGCAGGCGCGCGCGAAATGCGAACCAAGCTTAAATGGGTAATGCGTAGCTCACGCCACGCTGCTCAACGTAACTTCATGCCCGAAGCTCGGATCCAGTCATCGTCCGTGCGAATCCGCAGGTCGGAGAAACCCGCGCGTCTCAGGTACGTCTCGAGTTCTTGCGGGGTGGAGTTCTGTGTCATGTGTGGCGGACGATTTGTGGGAGAGAAGGCACGATGGGTTTCGAACACCTTCCAGCCGCCGTCGGAGCAGAGATTTATATTGTCGACATAAATTCGACCGCTCGGTCGCAACACACGAAACGCCTCGATGATATAGTTATATCTGTCCCAAGATTCGAGATGCATGAAGACGACCGTGCAATAAACAACATCCACGGAAGCATCCGCAACGCCTCTCAAGTCATAGCCGGATATCTCCTTCAACTCCACGTTCGGCAAATCCTGTAGTCGTTCCGCTGTCAGCGAGAGCATATTCGACGCGACATCGCAGCCGATCCATTTTCGACAGAGCGGTGCCACCACTCTGCCTACGCGTCCAATCCCGCACCCGATCTCAAGAACCACATCATCCTTCTGAATACCCACGCTTTCCTGAAGAAACCCCAAAGTTTGCTCACCAGTCGCGCGCAGCGCATCCTCGTCCGTCACTCCGATAACATGCAATTTCGCCTGATCGTGCGTGGTTGAGAGTGCCGACCAAACCTTCTTGTATTCAGAGCG
>WNGE01004642.1_pt1 | contig 15770 bp, 14 predicted proteins | sample 5400651 | NCBI WGS metagenome assembly WNGE01 (sample SAMN13153370, study PRJNA577476) | soil metagenome | isolation source: 60 cm soil or saprolite under grassland replicate 2 | place: USA:California | collected 2016-06-15 | reverse complement strand
AGCAACGCCACGGGCACGGCCATTGAATGGTCGCAGACCGCGCAAGATCTCGGCGCAGACGCCGTACTGGTCGTCGCTCCCTACTACAACAAGCCGACGCAGGACGGACTCTACGCACATTTTCGTGCCGTGGCCGAAGCGGTCAGCGATTTGCCGGTGGTGATTTACAACGTACCCGGCCGCACCGGTTCCAACATCGCAGCACCGACCGCGCTCAAGCTGGCGCGCGAAGTTGAGAACATCGTCGCCATTAAAGAAGCATCCGGCGATCTCGCGCAGATTATGGCGATTCTGCGTGGCCGCCCCGAGCACTTTCGGGTTTTTTCCGGCGACGATGCAGTCACACTTCCGCTTATCGCGCTTGGAGCCGACGGCCTAATCTCCGTTGCATCAAACGAGGCGCCAGTGCTGATGTCGCGACTCGTCGCACTGGCGCTTGCCGGTGAGTGGGACGACGCGCGAGTCTTGCACTACAAACTACTGCCGCTGATGGAAGCAAACTTCATCGAATCGAGTCCCGGGCCGGTCAAGGCTGCATTAGCTTTGATGGGATTGATCGAGGAAAACTTGCGTCTACCGTTGGTGCCCGTTCAGGAAAAAACGCGGACCCGCATGCGCGAGGTGCTACTGGAACTCGGACTGCTAAAGGAAGCAACCCATGTCGCTGCCTGAAGAAATCGAAGCGCTGAACGCCCACGGGGAGTTAATCGACATCACGCGTGCTCGAGGTCTCTTCAATGAATTGAAAGCCGCGCTGAATCGTGGCGAGGTTCGCGCCGCCGAGCGCACAGCCGATGGCGCATGGCACGCGAATGCCTGGGTCAAGCGCGGTATCCTCCTTGGTTTTCGCATCGGCGCGCTCACCGACATGTCTCCTGCAGACAAGAGCCTGCGTTTTTTCGACAAAGACACTTATCCTGTGCGCGAGTTGACGCTGGACCACAACGTGCGCGTTGTGCCAGGCGGATCGAGCATCCGCGATGGGGCGTTCGTTGCGACCGGCGTTGTCTGCATGCCACCGATGTACGTCAACGTCGGCGCGTACGTTGACGAGGGTACGATGATCGATAGCCATGCGCTTGTCGGCTCGTGTGCGCAGATTGGTAAGCGGGTTCACTTGTCTGCTGCGGCGCAAATTGGCGGCGTGCTCGAACCCGTCGGTGCAATGCCGGTCATCATAGAAGACGATGTGCTGGTGGGTGGCAACTGCGGCGTTTATGAAGGAACGATCGTCCGCGCAGGAGCGGTGCTCGCTCCCGGCACGATTCTGACCGGCGCGATCCCCGTTTATGACCTGGTGCGTGACCAAACCTACCGGAGGACTGATGGAAGTACGCTTGAAATTCCCGCGGGTGCGGTTGTTGTTCCCGGAACGCGTGCTGTCTCGAGTGATCGCGGCCGGGCCTTGGGTTTATCGCTTTATGCGCCACTGATCGTCAAATATCGTGACGAGAAAACTGATCGAGCGGTGCAACTGGAAGACTATCTGCGTTGAGCGCCTGACTGACGGGCGTCAGGAAAGTCTGGAAGTCTTGAAAGTCTAGAAGTCTTGAAAGTCTGGAAGTCTTGAAAGTCTGGAAAGTCTTGAAGTCTGGAAAGTCTTGGACGCTGGCACCAATTTCGAGACGGCTTACAGACTTTCTAGACTTCCAAGACTTCCAAGACTTCCTAGACTTCCTTGACTTTCAAGACTTATGTGAGATTTGAGATCAGATCCTTCGATAGACGAGCTGCCTGGCAAGCGCCGCTTCAGTCGCCAACACAGCGCCGCCGGCGGCGCCAAGGATCAGGTTGTGAGAAAGTCCGGTGAAGGAAACGGTCTCGTCATCGCCTACTCTCAACTGCCCAAGGCTAACAGCCATCCCATTTTCAGTCATAACATCCAAAACAGGTTGGGGCCGGTCCGGATCCGTAAGGTAGTGAATAGGCTTGCGGGGCGCCGATGGCAGTTGATCGGCCATACTGTAATTCTCCCAGCGTTCCAGGATTTGCGCCGCCGTTGGAGTCGACTTGAAATTAACTGTCACGTAGGCCGTATGACCATGAAGAACGCTCACGCGGACGCACTTCGCTCTTATCTTCGGGCCAGCAGCCGGCACTATTCCGTCGGCCCCGACTTTACCCCAAATCTTCAAAGGCTCAACTTCTGATTTCCGTTCTTCGCCGTTGATTAACGGAATGAGGTTCCTCTCAATTCCCGGAAAAGTGTCAAAGGTCTTCCCCGCTCCCGAGATTGCCTGCTCGCTATGAACATTTATTCTTTCAATGCCGAACTCTCGTAACGGCTGCAGAGCAATGACATAGCTTTGGATCGAGCAGTTACTCTTCACGATAAGTGCGCCGGTGCTGTAGCCTCTTGCTTTCCGCTGGATCGGAATCATATCCAGATGATGCGGATTGACTGCCGGTATTACCATCGGTACGAACGGGTCAGGCCGGTACGCCGAATTGTTAGAAGTCACCCACACGCCTTTTGCGGCGTAAGTGTGTTCCAGCCGTAACACTGCTTCTCGGTCAAGGTTGAGGGCACAGAACGCGACATCAACAAGCGCGGCAATCTCGTCCACTGCCTGGACATCCCGAACCTTCATCGCGGCAATGTCATGCGGCACGTCACACCCCATGGCCCAGCGCCCCTGCACCGCTTCTGCGTATGACTTACCGGCTGAATTCGCCGACGCTGCAATGGCAACCACCTCGAACCACGGGTGATCATTAAGAAGTCCAACCAATTGCTGGCCGACCATTCCGGTTGCTCCTAAAATAGCTACCTTCAACTTGCCATCTCTGAGGCTGTCACCGGTCTCTTCAATTCGAACGATCTCTGCCGCTTGCATCATTGTTGTCCTTCAAGTTGCTGCAATCCAGGTCGCTATCGCTGAACGGGTCAATGCCACCTCGCGGTAGAGATTTCGTATGAAACCCGGCAATCCCACCCACGGCAGTAACGGCAGTGGGTGGGTAGTTCAGATCCAACCTACATAGATGGGCTTGCGGAATTTAGGAATTCCACCAACGGGAGTTGGTGGATGGTTAAGATCCAACCTGTTCGTTCCCTAGAAGCGCCAAAAACTGGACTGTTTTAAATGCAGTCGGCCGCTTTGTTTCGGAGGCCGGATCTGAACAATCCACCCACTGCCGTAACTGCCGTGGGTGGGATTCTTCAATCATCGCATAGTACAGCATAGTCTGAAATTCCCAACCGGTCACTCACTCCAGCCTGTGTGACCCTGGCCTTGCGGTCTTTTTCAAGGTGCGAACTGATTATTGGAGCCAGCAGTTCGGCGTCAGCAAGAAAGGCGTCATGTCCGTGTGATGAGGTAAGCTCGGCGTAGCTTGCGCTCACGCCAGCCGCACGCGCACGCTCAACGAGAGCGAACACGTCACTCGCAGGAAAGAGCCAGTCCGACGAGATGCCAACCAGCAGCAGACGCGCACGAATCCGCTGCAGTGCTGCCTGCTCGGATCCGTATCCTCGCGCAAGATCAAATGTATCCATCGCCTTGGAGATGACCAGGTACGAGTTGGCGTCGAAACGCGGCGTAAAGATCGAGCCCTGATAGTCCAAATAGCCCGCTATGTCGAAACGTCCAGACAGTGAACTATGCGGATCTTCGCCGCCGCGGTCAGGCCGTCGTGCAAAGCGTTCCGTAAAAAGTTCTGACGATTTATAAGTAAGGAGGGCAATGGACCGCGCGAGTGCCAAACCAGCAACGGGCTGCCGATCCAGCGCATAGCTGCCATTCAACCACGCAGGGTCGTTGCGAATTGCCTGCCGCTGGACATGATTGAGCGCCAGTGCCATGGCGGAAAGCGGCGCCGCCCCAATGGCGATGCACTGCTCAACTCTTTCTGGGAAATCAACGGCCCAACTCAAGGCCTGCATCCCGCCGATGGAACCGCCGATTACAGCGTGAAGCCGCGCGATGCCGAGATGATCCAGCAGCCGCGCTTGCGCTCCGACCATATCGCTAATCGTAATCAGTGGAAAGTCGCTGCCATAGCGCTCGTTGGGTTTTCGAGGATGTTTAGAGCCTGGTCCAGTCGAGCCATAGCACGACCCGATAATATTCACTCCGATAACACAGTATCGCGTCGTATCAAATGGTCGTCCGGGTCCGAACAACTCCGGCCACCAATCCGCGACGCGCGCCGAACCGGACAGCGCATGACAGACGAGGAGCGCATTGTCACGCGCTGCGTTCAGTTCGCCGTGGAGGGCATAGCGTAAGGTCACGGGCTGCAACTGACCGCCAGTGCTCAGCGTGTACGGCTCATCGTTTGCGAACGTGAAATCAGCTTCAACTGTGGGCTCGATAGCCACTCTCATTTCTATGCTTGCTCCTTAACGGTCTCTTAAGAAATATTCGTTGGAGGATTGGCAGGCTCGCAATGCGAGTCGCGGCTTTGGCTGGGCGTGATTCCTTTGCCAGAGCTCCCGAACGCTGTGAAAAAACCCGACGACGAATCAGGGGTGGGCTGACGACTACTTCACGTATCAGTCCCCGTCGTTCAAGCTCGCGAATGATTCTCTTAATACTGGAGCTGACAGACTCTCGATCTGTTTCGACGACAACGGCGGGTGCGAGCGGTTCTTCGTAAGGGTCAGACACTCCGGTAAAACCCTTGATCTCGCCGGCGAGTGCCTTCTTATAAAGCCCTTTCACGTCGCGCTCAGCGAGCACGGCAATCGGACACTTCACGAAGACCTCAATGAACTCGGCTCCATCCCGTTCAATTGCGCTGCGCACCTCGTCGCGCACTGCGCGATAGGGAGAGATCACCGCTGCCAATACTCCCACACCATTACGCGAGAGCAGACGACAGACGTAGCCGATGCGATTAATGTTGGTGTCGCGGTCTTCCTTAGAAAAGCCTAAGCCTTTCGATAGATTTGTGCGCACATCGTCTCCATCCAGGATCTCGATGTCAACTCCCCGAGTGCTAAGTTCAATCGCCAATAGTTCGGCCAATGTCGTCTTGCCCGCACCGGACAATCCCGTCAGCCACAATGTGAAACCTTTTCTATCGACCATGTACTGTTCCTTTAAGCTATCAAATAAAGTCTGGAGTCGTGAGTCTGGAGTCTGGAGTCCGAGTTGTGACGTTACTGTTGTGAATTCAGAGAACAATCTCTTTGAGTCCAGACTCGAGACTCCAGACTCCAGACTCCAGACTCCAGACTCTAGACTCTAGACTTTTCTGGGCCGCGATCAGTACCTCCGCTACCTCAGGGCGCGAGAACTCGACCGGTGGCAACTGCCCAGCACTTAGCATTTCCCGTACTTTCGTTCCTGACAGCGTGACGTGTGCGGCCGTATCATGCGGGCACGTTTTGGTGGACGCCATCGCTGCGCAGGAACGGCAATAGAAAGTATGGTCGAAAAAGAGCGGCGTAAGACCCAACTCTTCGGGTTCAAATTCATCGAAGATGTGATGTGCATCATAGGTGCCGTAGTAATTACCGACTCCGGCGTGATCACGACCCACAATGAAATGCGAACAGCCGTAGTTCTTGCGAATGAGTGCATGAAAGACCGCTTCGCGCGGTCCGGCATAACGCATCGCCGCCGGAAGAACAGACAGGACGGTGCGCGTTGCCGGGTAGTAATTCGCCAGGATTGCTTCATAAGAACGAATGCGCACGTCTGCCGGCACATCATCAGATTTGGTCTCGCCCACCAGCGGATGCAAGAGCAAACCATCGGCAATTTCCAACGCGCACTTCTGAATGTACTCGTGAGCACGATGCACGGGATTGCGCGTTTGGAAAGCTACCACCCGGCGCCACTCACGCTGTTGGAATAGGCTACGGGTCTCCGCAGGGTCCCGGCGATAGTGCTGAAAAGCAACATTGCGAGGCCGGTTGAGAAGACTAATCTTCCCACCCAGCAGCCACTCACCTTGACTGTAGAGTGCGCGCACGCCCGGATGCTTTGCGTCCGTCGTGCGATATACCAGTTGCGCTTCTTGTGCTTTGTCGTAGCGGAATTTTTCGGCGAGATGGAGTATTCCTAAAAGGTGGTCCCCTTCATAGAGCGCTAAATCCTCAAACTGGCGAAACGCGCTCGCTTGCTCGTTCGTCACAGAGAGCGTAATGGGAATTGGCCACGCAACGCCGTTTGCCAACCTCATATTGGCGCACACCGAACCGTAGTCAGAGCGATCCAAAAATCCTTCAAGTGGTGAGTACGCGCCTGTGGCGATCATTTCAAGATCAGAGATCTCACGCGCGTTAAGGTACAACCGAGGCATGCAGACCGAAGCCTGCACCAATCGGTCCCGCTCAAGCCCTGTAACTTCACGATTAACCAATGTGCCCCCATGGGGACGGATAAGTTTCATTTCGTATTGATCCCTTTTATTCCAACCTCGCAAGCCCGGAACGCTTTTAGTGATGTAGACCACACTCGGTTTTACTGGTGCCTCGCCAGCGTCCGGCTCGCTGCGTTTCACCAATTTTCACGGGGGTCGTACAGGGTACACACCCAATCGACGGAAAAGAGTGGTCATGAAGCGGGTTGTATGGCACATCGTTCCTGGCGATGTAGGCCCAGACATCACGCTCAGACCACCCGGCAAGCGGGTTAATCTTGATTAGACCAAACCTCTCATCTCGTTCGACAACGCCGATATCGGCTCGCGCAGGTGACTGATCACGTCGAATCGCTGTGACCCATGCGCGCAGCCCGCTGAGCATTTCTCTCAGAGGTTCGACCTTGCGCAGACGGCAACACAGATCAGGCTGACGCTCCCACAACCGCTCGCCGTATTGGGCAGCTTGATCGCTGAGTGAGAGATGTGTCGTCCGACGCTCAAAGCGGACGCCGTAACGCGCTTCAAGCTGATCGCGCAAGGCGTATGTCTCCGGGAAGAGCAATTCAGTATCGAGATAAAAAATTTGTGTGCCCGGACTGATGACGGAGAGCATTGCAACAAGCACAGTGCCTTCAGCTCCGAAACCTGTAGCGAGCGCAACATCCGAACCAAACTCTTCGACGGCCCACCGCAGCAGTTCTTCCGGCGAGGCTGTCTCGAGTTCAGCAGATATGACCTTCAGATCTTCATCTGTCGTCTCGCGATCGACTGACAGAGCTGCCACAGACATCAGAATCTCCCTTCGTCCCTTTTGGAGTGCGGCGGCCCGGCGTCGCTTTGGCCTGTTCCTCCTTGGCACTCATCTACGTTTCAAGAGGTTTGGCTTACAAAGCTATTTCGCGCCAGGAGTCCGCTGCGAACTTAGGCCAAAGCGCTGCCAGGCCAGCGCACTCCAAAATATCAACAGGCTACGGCTAAAGCTGCCACCTCGAGAGTTTGCTCAAACCAGTTGAGACGTTCGCGCAAACGTACCACCTCGCCGATGATGATGACTGCGGGTGCGCGCATCCGGGCCCGCTCGGCCTCGACTGCTATCGTGCGAAGTGTGCCAATCACAGTTTGCTGCCCCTCATAAGTACCCCAACGAATGACAGCCGCGGGCGTCTCCGGCGAACGCCCGGAGGTCATTAAGCTATTCGCAATCTCGTGCAGATGCGCAACGCCCATCAACACGACGATGGTGTCTGCCGATGCAAGACTTCTTAAAGCCCCGGGCTCAGGCTTGCCATCGCCAACCTGCGCGCCGGTGAGCACAGCAACTGATGATGAAAAACCGCGATGTGTCAGCGGGATGCCCGCGTAGGCTGGAACGGCAAGTGCCGAACTAATGCCGGGCACTACTTCAAACGGGATGCCGGCGGAATGAAGCGATTCGGCTTCCTCGCCGCCGCGTCCAAAGAGAAACGGGTCGCCACCCTTGAGCCGCACGACGCGCTTTCCTGTTTGTGCCTGATCGATAAGCAGACGGTTGATCTCGTACTGCGGGGTCTGCTGGCCTCCGCCGACTTTGCCGACGTAGATGCGTTCGGCGGCCAGAGGAACGTGGGAAAGCAATTCCGGGTTGACAAGATAGTCGTAGATCACCACATCGCATGATGCCAACAGGTCACGAGCTTTGACTGTTAATAGTCCCGGATCACCTGGGCCCGCACCTACGAGATAGACCTTCCCGACTTCGGCCCTGTAATGCTGGGCGTCTGGAGCGTCGTCATACGCCTTGTGATCTATCGTTTCGAGGATACGTCCGATCGACGCCTCAATCACTAAAGGATGCGCCGACAACGGCTCCGTGATTCGATAGCTAACGTAGGGAAAACGCTTTGCCACTGTCGCCACTTCGCGGGGCAAGTCCCCTCGCGTGTGCCGTCCCGGCGAGAGGAAGTACGGGTGAACGATGATTGAACGCGCCCCCCGTTGGACCATACGACCGAAGCCTTCAGAGATGTTCGGATGCTCAATCTCCAGGAAGGCGGCTTCAACCAACGCAAAGCCACCACGCTCGCCAATCTGGCGGGCTGCCTCTCGCACATCGGAATTGGCTTCTTCGCGGCGACTACCGTGACCGACGACAAGCACTCCGTTACTCCCTTGACCTCTCATCGCGCAACCCCCGCCTGTGCTCTCTCCTGAAGTGTGCAGTAAGCCACGAGGCTCCGAGCTTCGTCGAGGATTCTTCGGGCCGCGGCCTCCGGTGTCCGACAAACTTCAGTTTGTCGCGAGCCCCCATTGAGATTTTCTTCCGCTGTCCGACAAACTTCAGTTTGTCGCGAGCCTCCATTGAGATTTTCTTCGGTGGTATCAGAACGATCTGAAGCTTTAAAGGAGTCTGTCTGCAATGGGGCTACCGACTGACGCAAACTTTCGAGCACATCGTTTTTTAGCTCTTCAAACCTCGACGAAATTCCCTCCCAGGTTCCTCCAGTCTGGCCGGACAGAACAAACAGGTTCTCGAATTCCCACAAAGCCTCAGCCGTGGTAAAGGGATCTACAAGTCTCTGGTAGAGAGGAACGCGAGCCGCCGCTCCCGCCGCTTCATAAGCCGCGAGCCCTGCTTGCTCATATTCTCTGTGGTAGATCAAGGCCGCCGCTTGGGCCAGCCATTCCTGAGCTGCTTCGATGGACGGCACGGTCTCTGCGACCGTTGAGCCGGCGCACTCGCCTTTGATTCCCTTGCGCACGGCAAAACTCTCGTGCTCGTGTCCGTAGTCCTCGTAGAATGAGGGGTCTGCTTCAAACGAAGGCACCTGCTGTAACGGCTCAAGGATCTTTTTCAAACGTGGGATTCCAATTCGTGTGACAAATGAGTTGAACTCCTCTCCTGACCGCTTCTCCTTCTCGAAAAGTTCCAGCAGAGTGTCGGTAACTTTCACGCAGTTCTTTGCCGGAAACTTGCCAATCAGTGAACCAAATTGCGCATTGCCAGGCAGCGTCTGGCCACCTACGGTTACAAAGTGGGCGGGTACGCCGCGCTCTTCATGTGAAAGAGCAGCAGCGTAGAAGCCAATATCGGCTATCGAATGTTGAGCGCACCCGTTGGGACAGCCAGAGATCTTCACACGCAGAGGCCGAGCCAGTTCGCCATACTTCGCCAGCGAACTATTGAAGGCGTCGCCGAGGGCGCTACCGAGACCTTTTGCAGAGGCAATACCCAGCCGGCAAGTGTCAGATCCCGGACACGTGGTGACGTCGGCAATCGTTCCCACACCGCGCTCGGCGAGTGATAGTTGACCGAGCGAGGTGTAAAGATCCCAAAGGTCGTCTTCACGCACCCAGGGCAGATAGATGTTCTGTTCTGTTGATACTCTCAACCGGCCAGCTGAGAACTGATGGACCACCGCAGCGAGACGGCGCGCACGATCCGCTGTGAGGTCTCCAAGCTTTATGCGCACGTGGACTCCGCGAAAGCCCGAAAGTTTGTGCTCAATGACCGAGTCGCGCACCCATAATTGAAACTGAGGATCGACCGTTCGGGGATCCAGTACTTTCAATACGGCCGAGTGCTCCTCAGTCTCCGGCACGAAGTTCTCGGTCTCTTGAAAGTAATCGCTTAGCAGTATTGGGCCAACTCGCTGTCGTTCATCGTCCAGAGCCGCGCGAAAGCGTTCCCAGCCCATCGTCTCGATGAGAAATTTCATGCGCGCCTTCATTCGTGCTTTGCGTTCACCGTAGCGATCGAAGAGTCGCAACGTAGCAGCAGCCAGATTGAATAGTTCATCTACGGGAAGAAAGTCTTTGTAGAGATGGGCCAGATGAGGCGCGGCGCCCAGGCCCCCGCCAAGATAAACTCGGAAGCCGCGCCTCAGTTCGTCATTCCGCGTCTGGGTGACAGCCCATAAGCCAATGTCGTGAATTCGCAACGCGGAGTGATCCTCAGTGCAGCCTTCAAACGTGATCTTGAACTTTCGACCCAAATTCTGGTTGTACTTGTTGCGCACCAGGAAGCGAAATAGGGCATCGGCATAAGGCAATACATTGAAAGCCTCAGTTGCCGACGTGCCGGCGCGATAGCAGGCGGTGATATTGCGTACGGTGTTTCCGCAAGCCTCGCGAGAGGTGATGCCGGCTTCTGCCAAATAGCGCAGCAGTTCAGGAGCTTCTTCCAGTTTGACGTAATAGATCTGCGCATCTTCCCTCGTGGTGAAGTGTATGAAGCCGCTGCCATATCGGTCGGACGCATCGGCCAAGCGTACTAATTGATCTGCGGTCAAGCGCCCGCCGGGAATCTTGATCCGCTGCATTTGGACTCCCTCCTGGCGCTGAGCATAAGTGCCGAAGTGCAGCCGGAGCTTCTGCATCTTTGTCTCGTCCAGTTCACCCGCTCGGTATTTCCCGATCTGTTCTTCGTAATGCGCCAGTTCGTCCGACACCACATCAGGGAGAGCGAACTGCGACTGCAATGCGGTGTTGTGCTGCGGTTCCATGGCGATGCCTTTATCGTGACGATTGGGCTTAGTTGCTTCAACAAGCCCTTGGTCTTGAGCTCTGCCCAAAAAAAAACTCTCGCGCTAAAGAAGCACGAGAGGTGTGACTCGAACGATTCTTTAGCGACTAGGGAAACCTCCTACACATACAGTTACACGCCATTCGCATGTTGTTCAGACACATGCAACAGCCCGGAATTCGGTTATTCATCTTTTTGGATAATTGTACCACGGTGGCACAAACTCTAAACCTTCACCATCACAGCAGTCAACTCAATTTTTTTTATTACCTGATAAATAAGATTGCGATTCAGTTTGGAGTGCGGCGGCCCGGCGCCGCTTTGGCCTGCGCTTCTTGCCACCTCAACTGCGAATAAAGCGCGAAGCATTTCCTTCCCAGGAAACTGTCGCGAACGTTAGGCCAAAGCGCTGCCAGGCCTAGGCCCGGCGCCGCTTTGGCCTGCGCTCCTTGCCCCGCAACTGCGAATCAAGCGCGAAGCATTTCCTTCCCAGGAAACTGTCGCGAACGTTAGGCCAAAGCGCTGCCAGGCCAGCGCACTCCAAATTAGCGACTCCTTCGAACGGCGTGTGGTATTTTGTGACGTTACGATCTATAAACATGCCACCCCTAACGTTAACCCATGATCGAAGACTGCCAGATGATCGTTCCATCTACTCGAACTGCAAATTTCCACTACGCAATTCGCAACCTTGTCAGTGCCGCCGAAGCTCATGAGCGAGCGGGCCACCGCATCATCTACCTGAACATTGGTGATCCACAGGTTTACGGGTTCCGTCCACCACGTCATATCGTGGAAGCCGTCACTCGGGCGTTGCGAGACAGTTTCACCGGCTATGCTCACTCGATGGGGTTGCGGGATGCAAGAGATGCAGTGGCGGGGTACGCGACGAACCTGGGTGCGCCTACCGCAGCCGAACAAGTACTGATAACTTCAGGAGCTTCAGAAGGCGCGGACCTGGTGTTGACCGCATTGGTTAACGAAGGAGATGAAGTTCTACTCCCCGCGCCGGGTTATCCAATCTATCCAGCCATCCTCAATAAGCTTGGTGGAGTCGCACGTTATTATCGGCTCGAAAGTACGAGATCGTGGCAACCATCGATTGAGGATATAGGCTCCTTAATAAATGAGCGCACGCGTGCGCTGCTTTTGATTAATCCAAATAATCCGACAGGATCGATCATCCCGGATGAAACAACCAGGCAACTTTTACAACTCGCAAGGCGGCACAACTTACTGGTGATCGCCGACGAAGTTTATCGAGAACTGTGCTTCGTTAAGCAACCGACACCTGCCTCAGTTCTGGCGCAAGAGTTAGATGTTCCGCTGATAACCCTGGAGAGCCTGTCGAAGACTCATCTGGTGCCGGGCTGGCGGGTCGGCTGGATGCGTTACACTCATGAAGAGCAGATGTTCGAGCTTACGCGCTCCATCGCTCGGCTGGCTAGCGGAAGGCTCTGCTCGCCAACGCCAACACAGTATGCAGTTCGACCCGCTCTGGAAGGCAACAAGAGTTTTCTCGATGACTTCATGAGCGAGATCAGGAGAAGACGCGATTTTGTGGTCGCGTCTGTCGGAGGTATCGACCGCATTTCCTGCGATGTTCCCCAGGCCGCTTTTTACGTGATGATCAAAGTCGATGATCCGCTGGCCCGGACTGATGAGATCTTTGTTCACGATCTGCTGTTGCAAACGGGCATACTGGTCGTACCTGGCTCAGGCTTTGGTTCGGACCCGCGAGAAGGTTTATTTCGTATGGTTTACCTGGCTGATGAGGAAGTGCTGCGCACCGTTTTTGAAAAGGTTAGCGGCTTTCTTAACCGTTTATGAGGAGTAGGTGGCATATGACCTCAGCAAAACAGAAGCTCAACTTTAATACGCAACTGGTCCACGCCGGTGAAAGAGGCGAAACACCTCATGGCAAGCCTGTCTCGACGCCGATCTATGCGACCGCCACTTTCACCTATGATTCGATGGCGGAGGTGGACCAGGTCTTCGCCGGTGAGAAGCAAGGCTATATCTACACTCGCTACGGCAATCCGACTGTCGCAGCGCTTGAGCAGGCGGTCCAGGTACTGGAAGAGGGCGCCGTCAGCTGCGCTTACTCCACCGGAATGGCAGCCTTGCATGCAGCCATCTTCGCCTGCGAGCTCGGCCCCGGGGCAACGATTCTGGCGTCACAGGATCTCTACGGAGCAACGCTTGATCTGCTTTACAAGGTCTTGGGCTCGTACGGCATCAAAACCGCAACCGCTGATTTCTCGGACCTCGAGGCTTTGAGGGCCAAAGCGCTTGAGGTCGGTCCGCGACTGCTGATTGCTGAAACAATCTCAAACCCTCTTCTTAAGGTCTGTGATATTGCCGCTTGCGCTGAAATCGCGCGTGAGCTTGGGGCGCGGTTCATCGTGGATAACACATTCGCTTCACCCTATCTCTGCCAGCCTCTTAAGCACGGTGCGGACTTCGTTGTTCATAGCGCGACCAAGTATTTGGGGGGACACGCTGACGTCATGGGCGGACTGGTTGTTGCGCGCGACAACGCAGACCTTCTGGCACTTGTGGGCGTGATGAAACTTGTTGGTGGAGTCCTGGGCACGTGGGAGGCGCATGAAATTCTTCGCGGAGTGAAGACACTGGCCGTGCGCATGGATCGCCAGTGTGCGAATGCTCTTAGTTTAGCGACGCGTCTGGCCAACCACACGCGTGTATCCCGCGTTCATTATCCCGCTCTCGCGGGAGCGCATAGCGCAGAGACGGTCAAGCGTATGCTCCGCGCGCCTCATGCGGGCGCGCTCGTCTCGATCGAGTTAAAGGAGAACACGCAAGCGGCAGCGTTTCGTTTCATGGATGCGCTCTCGCTGTGCGTACGTTCGACGAGTTTAGGCGATGTGTTCACGGGAGTGCTGCACCCGGCTACAGCTTCGCATCGGGAGGTAGCTCCGAAACGACGACTCCAACTAGGTATCTCGGACGGTCTGGTGCGAATTTCCCTCGGGATAGAAGACATAGAAGACATCATTGCCGATATCGAGCAGGCACTGGAAAAAAGCGCGGAGGAGTAATACGATCTTATTGCGCTCTATCGTCCGGCAGCTCGCTAACAATCACGTCCAACACCCTGAACGCACCTCCTTCCGGCACGGTGAAGGAAACCTCCATGTCGCCACTATCCGTGGCCACAACATCTAATGATACGTGATGGTCGCTTTGGAAGTGACACGCATGCCGCTGCGGAGATTTGGATTCCCGAAATGGGTGGCTGGATTTATCAGGATCAGACTTTCAAACGTAGGCGTTCGAGTGCGCTCGTCAACCGGGCCGGTGCATTCGTGAGTTGCAACGAAGTTGCGTTGTGAGTGCGCTGGGGAGGAGAGGGAATATTTATTCCAAAATTCTGCGCGTCAACCAGTTATCCGAAGTTAGACGCCCGGCGAACAGGATTTGTCAGAAAAATTTTGGTTACACTTACCGTTGGTTCTGAAGCAGCGAGAGTTGGTGTGCGTTTATTACAGTGTGCGTATATGCACAGTTGAGATTCCTTGATGGTAATAATACAAACGCTTGACCTTTCGCTGAGAGAAACTGCCGTCGCCGTCCACGTACCGTCTGATTTGCAATGTTTTTAGGTCTGAGTACTAGGCGCTCGGCAAATCATGAGCTTATAATCTTGGCTCGACGAGTTACTCACAGTTTGAATCAGCGCTCGGATCTTCGCACCAGGTTAGCAATCAGCAATGGAATTTCGCACGGACATGTCTCTCCTACTGGACACGCTTCCAACGACAGACATTAATGGGCAGGATCATGAGGTTATCTGCCTCCGTGACACAGAAACTGTTTCGGTTGTCGTTCCATCTTATAACCACGGCCGCTTCATTGCCCGTTGTCTTCGTTCAGTAATAAAACAGGGCTACAGTCCGCTGGAACTGATTGTTATTGATGATGGCTCAGATGACGAATCGCCGAAGCTGATTGAAGCTGAACTAAAGAATTGTTCCTTCGCCTGCGACCTGATATCTCGGCCTCATAAAGGTCTGGTGCCGACTCTGAATGAGGGTCTCAGGCAGAGTAAGGGAAAGTACTTTGCTTATCTGGGTTCGGATGACGTCTGGCTGCCCGGGTTTCTTGACTCCAGAGTGAAGCTTCTTCAGTCACGAGCTAATGCTGTGCTCGCATATGGTCATTCGTTCGTAATCAACGAGGTTGACCAGATTGTCGAATGCACGAACGAGTGGGCCCCTTACCGCGATGGTTGCGTACGCGAAATGTTGCTGCACCACGTGGTTCCTTTCAGCCCTTCCGTCCTGTATCGTCGGGAAGCTTTGGAGCGGCAGGGCTGGAACGAGAATAGTGGATTGGAGGACTACGACCTTTATCTTCGGTTATGTGGTGATGGTGAGTTTGCTTTTGACGACGATGTCCTCTGCGCGTGGAGAAGCCACGGAGAGAATAAGAGCCGCAACCTGGACTTCATGCTAACTCAATGTTTGGAGGCCCAGCACCGCGCGATGGCCGACCTGAATATTCCAATGGAAGAACTCGCCAGGGCGCATTCTGAGTTGAAGTGGCGATACGCCGGTGATTTCATACGAGCGGGACAAAAGCTGAAGGCGCTCAGATTGATCAGCACCAATTTGAAAGGCGCTTCTTCGTACCGGTCTGTGGCACGAATGATGGTGGCTTTGGCGCTGCCCAACCCTTTGTTGCGGTGGCGCAGGCAAATTGCCGAACACCACGCGACCAGAAGTTACGGATCTATCCAGCCTTAATTAAGTGTTATTGAGAATCATAAGTGAGTATTGACTGTTTTGAGTAAAATGAGTGCGATTAACCCCGTTGCGTCAGAAGTCAACGAGGGCAAACAGAATTTCTCCGTTCGCGGTAGAACCCCTCTGATCGTTAACCAGGCGGACCGGCCACTCGGCGGTCTGGATATCCCAGGGATCTGGGC
>WNGE01004640.1_pt1 | contig 15773 bp, 14 predicted proteins | sample 5400651 | NCBI WGS metagenome assembly WNGE01 (sample SAMN13153370, study PRJNA577476) | soil metagenome | isolation source: 60 cm soil or saprolite under grassland replicate 2 | place: USA:California | collected 2016-06-15 | reverse complement strand
GGTTGATTCCCGGCCGGCTGCTCGAGAGGTGGAGGTCGGAGATGAAAAGGACCGCCATTCCTCTCCTACCCGACCTCCGCCTTCTCGATGACGACGTCCTCCACCGGAACGTCGGCGTGTCCCCCGCGGCTGCCGGTCTTGACCCGCTTGATTTTGTCGACGATGTCCTGGCCTTGGACGACCTTGCCGAACACGCAGTAGCCCCAACCCTGGGAGCTGGGCGCCGTGTGATTCAGGAAGTCGTTGTCCTTGACGTTGATGAAGAACTGGCTCGAGGCCGAATGCGGCTCGGAGGTCCGCGCCATGGCTATGGTATAGCGGTCGTTCTTGAGGCCGTTGCCGGCCTCGTTCTTGATGGTTCCTCGAGTCGGCTTCTGGCGCATTCCCGGCTCGAAGCCGCCGCCTTGGACCATGAAGCCGTCGATGACGCGGTGGAACACGGTGTTGGAGTAGAACCCCGATTCGACGTAGGCGAGGAAATTCTTGACCGTTTCCGGCGCGCGCTCGGCGTCCAGTTCGAGGGCAACGACGCCGAAGTTGGTGTGCAGCTTTACCATGGGTTCGGTTACTTGGCCGGCTTCAGCTTCACCGATTCGATCACCACCGGCTTCTGCGGGACGTTTCCGTGTTGTCCGGAGGTCGCTGTCGGCACCTTGGAGATCCGCATCACGGTATCCATCCCGTCGACCACACGTCCGAACACCGCGTACCCGTATCCCTGTGGAGAGGAGTCGCGGTAGTCGAGGAAGCCATTGTCCTTCACGTTGATGAAGAACTGCGCGCTCGCCGAATGCGGGTCGGGCGTGCGCGCCATCGCGATGGTCCCGATTTGGTTCTTCAGGCCCGCCTTGAGCGCGACCCCGGCCTCGTTTTCGATGGGGGCGCGAGGCGACTTCTGGCGCATGTCGGGCTGGAAGCCTCCGCCCTGGATCATGAATCCGTCGATGACGCGGTGAAAGATCGTGCCGTCGTAGAACCCGCTCTTCGCGTACTGCAGGAAATTCGCCACCGTCTTGGGGGCCTTGTCGGGGTAGAGCTCGAGCGTGAAGGCGCCCATGCTGGTCTTGAATTCGACGCGCGGATTCTGCGCCCACGCAAAGGGCGCTGCAATAAGCAGAATGAACAGTGCGGTCAGGCGTTGCATTTTTTGCCTCATCCGGTGCCCTCGTAGACGATGCGCCAGCGCCCGTCCTCCTGGATCCAGTACTGGCGCTTCTTCACGGTGTTCGACAGGTTGCTCGAGCGGTACTCCTGATCGAAACTTACGAGCACGAGGTCTTCCTTGCCCGGATCGCGGAGCATGCTGACGTTGCTCACCTTCACCTTGATCCAGCTCTTGCCGCTGTTGACCAGTCGCTTATGCTGGCCCCAGGCCCCGAAGTCTTGACCTTGGGCGGAGAATTTCTTCGAGTAGTGAGACAGGTAGCGCTCCGTGTCGAGGCTCTCCCAGTCGGCGCGCCATTGCTCGATCTGGTCGCCGAACGCCTTGCGCTCGCTCGCCCAGTCGTCGAAGCTGAGCAATTCCACCTCTTCGCTGATGATGACCGGCGTCAAGCCCACCTGGAGGATTCGCGCGAGCGCGTCGAGGTCGGGGTTGGCGAGGACCACGCAGCCGTTGCTCGATCGCGGGGGCCTGCTGTAGGTGTCCGAAGGGGTCCCGTGCAGCCAGATGCCGTGGCCGTCGCGGCCCTGGATGCGATCCCACTCGTTCGGGTAATTGATGGGGAAAGCGCCGCTGCCGTAGAAGTCCGAAAGCTTTTTCTGCGGCAGGCTCTCGGTGACGTGATAGACGCCGATCGGCGTCTTCTCGTCGCCTTCGCGGACTTTAAGCGCGCCGTTCTTGCCCGAGCTCACGTAGTAATCGGCAGCGAACTGCGGCTTGCCTTCGTCGTTGCGGTACACGTAGAGCCGCGAGCGCCGCGTGTCGACGACGACCGCGTATTTCTGGTCGTCTCGCAGTTGGAGCAGGTAGCGGGGCACCCGGTCCGCCGGCGGCCGGTCCCGGTGGGCGCGCAGTCGCGCGAGCGCTTCGGCGCGCAGTCCCTCGACGCGCTCCTCCGGCACATTGGGGACCGCCCCCATCGTGCTGATCGGCCGAGTCCGAGCGAGCAGCAGATCGCCCCTGATCAAGTGAGCGAGGCGGAAGTTGGGTTTTATGAGGATCAGCCCGTCGAGATTCTGGAGCGCGACGTCGAGACGCCCTCCCACGATCTCCTCATAGACGGCCGCGAGCAGGGCATCCGCCGTCACGTCGATCCGGGCGCCCTTTGCAGGCGAAAGCGCGGAAGGGGCCCCGAAAGCGGCGACCGCGACGGCGACGCACATGAGGATTCGCCCCGACATCAGCCCCCCGCCCGCTCCTGCTGGATCAGCCAGCGGCCGTCGCTCCTGACCAGGTGCAGCGTTTTGTTGCCGTTGATCTTCAGGCCGTCCGAACGGTACGCCTGCCGAAAGCTCACAACCGCGCCATTATCACCCTTGAGCGTGACCTTGGGAGAATCGACGGCGACCTCGATTTTTTTGGGCGTGGAAATGCGCTGCTTTCGCGCGGCCTCCCATTCGGCGCGGGTCTCGCCCTTCGGCGTCTTGAAGTCCTTGGCGTAGAAGGCAAGGTAAGCGTCCACGTCCTGTTTGGACCACGCGCCGGCCCAGGCGCGCACGGCCTGGAGCACGTCCTCCGTATTGCCTTCCCGAGCGCGAGCCGGCTGTTCTGCCGGCTTTGCGGCGGGGTTCTTTGCCTGTCCGGGGGCGGGCTTGGTCGCGGCGGCGGACTTCTTCGGGGCAGTCGCCGCCGCGGACGGCCGGGCCGGTTCCGCGGTTTTCCCGGCCTGGGCGATCGAGGAGGCCGGAAGACGGGGTTCGCTCGTGATCAACAAGTCGCGAATCAGCGAGAGCTTGTTTTTTGCGGCGGAGTTGGAGGAATCGAGCTGCAGCGCCTTGTCATACGCCTGGCTCGCGAGCTTGGTGTATACATCGCCCAGGTTTTCATACGCGGTCGCAAAGCGCGGGTCCGTGCGGATGGACATCTCCAGCTGCTGCCGCGCCTTTTCGTACTGACCCTGCGAGGCGTAGAGCACCGCGAGATTGTTGTGAGGCTCGGGCAGCTTGGGATAGTCCTGCGAAAGCTTGGTGAAAACCTCGATCGCCTCCGCGACTTTGCTTTGCTCGGCGAGTATCAGTCCCTTCTTGAAGCGACCCTGGGCGTCGCTCGGATTCTGCGCGAGATACCGATTGACCCGTTCGAGCGCCTGCGCGTGCTGGCCCCGTTTCAGGAGGCCGTCGATATCTTGAAGCTCGTCCGCGCCTGCCGGTGACGCGGAAAGCGCCGCAGCGAAAAGCAGGACCGCGAGCCGCGCGGTGGGCCGAGCGAGGTGATTCATTGTGCTATACTTTTTTCGGGCCAAACCGGGAACACCGCATTCTATCAAGAAGCTCGCAAAGTTCACAATAATCAGCCTCTTGCGGGAATTTCCTCGGTTTTGTCGCTTTTCTCTCCGGCGGCCGCGCTGCGGCCTAATTCGACGTGCCGCACGCTTTGCTGAAAATCTATAACAGCCTCAGCCGCGCGGAGGAAACCTTCGTCCCTCTCGATCCCCCGCGGGTGAGGATGTACGTCTGCGGGATTACGGTCTATGACTACTGCCATCTCGGGCACGCGCGCATGATGATCGTGTTCGACATGGTACAGCGCTGGCTGCGCGCGAGCGGCTATCAGCTGACCTATGTGCGCAACATCACCGATATCGACGACAAGATCATCCGCAGGGCCGCCGAAACCGGCGAACCCGTCCCTGCGCTGACCGAGCGCTTTATCCGCTACATGGACGAGGATGCCGCCGCGCTCGGCGTGCAGAAGCCCGACCTCGAGCCCCGCGCGACCGCGCACGTGGCGGAGATGCTGGAGATGATCCGGAAACTGGAAGAACGCGGCATCGCCTATCGGTCGGGGAGCGGCGATGTCAACTTTGCGGTCAGGAAATTTCCCGGCTACGGCAGGCTCTCGGGAAAGTCGCTCGAGGATCTGCGCGCGGGGGAGCGGGTCGAGGTCGACGAGTCAAAGCGCGACCCGCTCGATTTCGTGCTGTGGAAGCGAGCCAAGCAGGGGGAGCCCTTCTGGCAATCGCAGTGGGGAAACGGCCGCCCGGGCTGGCACATCGAGTGCTCGGCCATGAGCACGAAGCTGCTCGGGGCGCATTTCGACATTCACGGCGGCGGGCAGGACCTGCAGTTTCCGCATCACGAGAACGAGATCGCGCAGTCCGAAGGCGTCCTGGATCGAAATGACACGCAAGCCTTCGTCAAATACTGGATGCACAACGGCTTTGTCCGACTGCAGGACCAGAAGATGTCGAAATCGACGGGCAACTTCGCCACCATCCGCGAGCTGCTCAAGCGCCACGACCCGGAGGTGGTGCGTTTCTTCGTGGTGCGCGCGCACTACCGGAGCCCTCTCAGCTACTCCGACGAGCATCTGGAAGACGCCCGGCACGCGTTGGCGAGGCTCTACACGGCGCTCAAAGGTTCGCCTCTCGACGCTGGACCGCCCGACTGGGATGAAGCCCACGGCCGCCGCTTCCGCGACGCGATGGATGACGATTTCAATACGCCCGAGGCGGTGGCCGTGCTTTTCGACCTCGCCAACGAAGTCAACCGCGCGCACTCGACGGCGCTCGCGCGTCAATTGCGCGCGCTCGGCAGGCTGCTCGGTCTGCTGGGGCGGGAAAGCGAGGCTTTCCTGCGCGCCGGCACGGGACTGGGAGAGGAGATTTCCGACGCGCGGATCGGAGCACTGATCGCTGAACGCAACGAAGCGCGCCGCGCGAAAAACTTCCGGCGCGCCGACGAAATCCGCAATGAATTGCTTCGCCAGAGAATCGCCCTTGAAGACGGCCCGCAGGGCACGACCTGGCGCCGCGCTTAAGGAGTCGGCCTGGGAGCCTCGATGACTCCCAGGCCGACTGAAGGGGTAATGGGGTCCTACTTAAGGAACTTGCCGCCGCGGCCGATCATCGTCATGTTGACATATTTCGAGCCGCTGTGATTGGTCGGCGAGAAGCTGACCACGAATTCGCCGAGATCTACGTTGTTCATGCTTTCAAGCGCCGCGATCAGCTTTTCGCGGGTCAGGTCCTTGCCCGCGCGCTTCAGGCCCTCCACCATTACCTTAGCGACGATGAATCCCTCCAGGCTCGAAAAATTGAAGTCCGTGTTGCCCGCCTTCGTCATGATCTCCTGGTACTCCTTCACGACACGGACGCCGCTCGAGGTCCAGGGGAAGGGAACGACCTGCGAAATCGTGATTCCGTAGCCTTCGTCCTTCAGGGCATCGGCGAGCGCCTTGCTGCCGACGAAGGACACATTGTAGAATTGAGTGATGCTCCCCGCTTTTTTCATCTGCCGCACGAACTCCGCGACCGAGGTGTAAGCCGAGATCATGACCACGCCGCCGGGCCGGGCCGCGTTGATGGATTTGACCGCATCTTCCACCTTGATCGTGTTGCGCTCCACTTTGCCGAGGGCGGAAATCTTCAGATTGCGCTTGGCCATGGCTATTTCCACGCCCTTCAGGCCCGCCAGCCCGTAGTTGTCGTCCTGGTAGAACACCGCGATATTCGTATTGCCGTTGGAGACCAGCAGGTCGACGATCTTCTCGGTTTCGTCGTAATAGCTGGCGCGCACGTTGAAGATGTAGCGATTGACCGGGGTGCGCAGCAGCTCCGCCCCGGTAAAGGGTCCGACCAGCGGCACCCTGGCGTTGGTTATGATGGGCATGGCCGCCGCGGTCGTCGGGGTGCCGACGTAGGAGATCAAGGCGAATACCTTGTCCTCCTCTATCAGTTTCGTGGTGGCGTCGGCGCACAAATTCGCTTCGTACCTGTCGTCGCGAGTCTTGAGCGCGATCTTCCTTCCGTAAACGCCGCCTCGCGCATTGATATGGTCCAGGTACGCTTTGGTGCCGATGTTCATCTGGATACCGAGCTGGGCGGCGGGGCCGGAAAATGCCGCCGACTGTCCGAGCAAAATGGATTTGGCCGTGACACCCGGCACCTGCCCGAACGCCGGGAAGCTGAGTAAAGCCGCAAGCGTGGTCAAATAGATACGCATCGTTCGGTCCTCCTTTAGGCTTCCCCTGCCGCTGATTGTAGATCAACTGCTTCCCGGCGGGGTGCTGACCCCACAGCGTAGAGGCAAAGCCACCAAGGTTCCGGAATCTTCGCTATTCAGCGAAGAACTCCTTGACCTTGTCCATCCAGGACTTCGCGCGGGGGTTGTGGCGCTCGGGGTCCTTCTGGCTGATCGTCTCGAATTCGCGCAGCAACTGCCTTTGTTGCTCGGTCAGATTGACCGGAGTCTCGACAATGACGTGGCACAGCAGATCGCCTTGCTCCCGGCTGCGCACGCCGCGAATGCCCTTGCCGCGCAGCCGGAATACCCTTCCCGACTGGGTTTCCGCGGGGATCCTGATCCTTGCCGAACCGTCCAGCGTCGGGATTTCGATGTCTCCGCCGAGGGCCGCCGTCGCGAAGCTGACCGGCATCTCGCAATGCAGGTCGTCGTGGTCGCGCTGGAACACGGGGTGAGGCTTGACCTGGATCTGCACGTAGAGATCGCCTGCCGGACCGCCGTTCACCCCGGGCTCGCCTTCTCCCGAGAGGCGAATGCGGTCGCCGTCGTCGACTCCCGCCGGGATTTTCACGGAGAGCGTTTTTTGCTTCTTTACGCGCGCGGCGCCGTGGCAGCTCGGGCAGGGTTCCGGGATGATTTTTCCGGTCCCGTGACAGCTCGGGCACGTTTGCTGGATGGAGAAAAATCCCTGCTGCATGCGTACCTGGCCGTGCCCTTCGCAGGTCGGGCAGGTTCGCGGCTTGGTTCCGGGCTTGGCGCCCGAGCCCTTGCAGGTTTCGCAATCCTCGTACGTTGGAATTCGAATCCGGGTTTCGGTGCCGCGCGCCGCCTGCTCCAGCGCGACCTCGAGGTTGTAGCGCAAGTCGGCCCCGCGGTATACCGAGGAGCGGCCGCCGCGCGCCTGGTTGAAGATGTCGCCGAAGATATCGCCGAACGCGTCGGCGAAGCTCGAGAATCCCGCGCCGGCGCCCGCCATGCCCGCCCGCGGATCGACTCCGGCGTGCCCGTAACGGTCGTAGGCGGCGCGCTTGTTGGCGTCGGTCAGGACTTCGTACGCCTCTTTTGCTTCCTTGAAAAGCTCTTCGGCCCTGGGGTTGTCCGGGTTTCGATCCGGGTGATGCTTCATCGCGAGGCGCCGATAGGCCTTCTTGATCGACTCCTCGTCCGCGTCGCGGTTGACGCCCAGCACTTCGTAGTAATCCCGCTTCGCCATCGCTCGGCTCTTTCCTTGCTAGATGCGCAAAGGCCGAGTTGAGCTGCGCGCTTGCGCGTCAGCTCGAACTCGGCCAGTTAAGGCGGCGCGTCGTCGCGCCGCTCTTAACCCTTCTTGTCTTTGACCTCGGTGAATTCGGCGTCGACGACGTTGCCCTCATCGGGCTTGCTCGACGCCTTGGCCTCCTCGCCGGCCTGGGCGCTTCCTTGAGCCTTCTGCGCATCGGCGTACATCTTCTCGCCGAGCTTCTGCGCCGCCTGCGCGAGCGCCTGCGCCTTGGCGTCGATCTGCGCCTTGTCGTCGGACTTCATCGCCCCTTCGGCGTCCTTGAGCGCGGCCTCGATCTTCGATTTTTCGTCCGCCCCGAGTTTTTCGCCGTATTCCTTGAGCGACTTTCCTACGGAATGGATCAGCGAATCGAGCTGGTTGCGCGCCGTCACGGTCTCGAGCTGCTTCTTGTCCTCGGCGGAGTGCGCCTCGGCATCCTTTACCATGCGCTGGATCTCGGCCTCGTTGAGTCCCGAGCTCGCCTTGATCGTGATCTTGTTTTCCTTGCCGGTCGCCTTGTCCTTGGCGGACACGTGCAGAATGCCGTTCGCGTCGATGTCGAACGTGACCTCGATCTGGGGCATGCCCCGCGGCGAGGGCGGAATTCCCTCGAGGTTGAACTGGCCGAGACTCTTGTTGCCCGCGGCCATGTCGCGCTCGCCCTGCAGCACGTGGATCGTCACCGCCGACTGGTTGTCATCGGCGGTCGAGAAGACCTGCTGCGCCTTGGTGGGAACCGTGGTGTTCTTCTGGATGAGCTTGGTCATCACACCGCCCAAGGTTTCGATACCTAGAGACAGCGGTGTCACGTCGAGGAGCAGCACGTCCTTGACATCGCCCTTGAGCACGCCGCCCTGAATCCCGGCCCCGACCGCGACCGCTTCGTCGGGGTTGACGTCCTTCCTCGGCTCCTTGCCGAAAAAGTCCTTCACGGTTTCCTGGACCTTGGGCATGCGCGTCATCCCGCCCACCAGGATCACGTCCTCGATGTCGGAGACCTTGAGCCCGGCGTCCTTCAGCGCAATGCGGCAGGGCTCGACCGTCTTCTCGATCAGATCCTCGACCAGGCTCTCGAACTTGGCGCGGGTGATCTTGATTGCAAGGTGCTTCGGCCCGCTCTTGTCCGCGGTGATGTAGGGCAGGTTGATCTCGGTCTGCTGGCTCGAGGAAAGCTCGATCTTCGCTTTTTCCGCGGACTCCTTCAGACGCTGCAGCGCGAGCACGTCGTTTCTGAGGTCGATGCCCTGTTCCTTTTTGAACTCGTCGCAGAGATAGTCGATCAGGCGCTGGTCGAAGTCCTCGCCGCCGAGGAACGTGTCGCCGTTGGTCGAGAGCACCTCGAACTGGTGCTCGCCTTCGACCTCGGCGATCTCGATGATCGAGATATCGAACGTGCCGCCGCCAAGGTCGTACACTGCGATCTTGCGGTCGCCCTCCTTCTTGTCCAGGCCGAACGCAAGCGCGGCCGCCGTCGGCTCGTTGATGATGCGCTTGACCTCCAGTCCCGCGATGCGGCCGGCGTCCTTGGTCGCCTGCCGCTGCGAGTCGTTGAAGTAGGCCGGAACCGTGATCACGGCCTCGGTGACTTCCTCGCCGAGATAGTCCTCGGCGGTTTTTTTCATCTTGCGAAGAACCTGCGCCGAGACTTCGGGCGGCGCGATCTTCTTGCCGCGGATCTCGACCCAGGCGTCGTTATTCTCAGCCTTGACGATCTTGTAGGGCATCAGGGCAATGTCCTTCTGCACCTCTTTTTCCTCGAACTTGCGGCCGATAAGGCGCTTGATTGCGGAGAGCGTGTTCTTGGGATTGGTGACCGCCTGCCGCTTGGCCGGCGCGCCGACGAGGATTTCCCCGTCCTCCATGTAAGCGACGATGGAGGGCGTGGTGCGTGCGCCCTCGGAGTTCTCGATCACCTTGGGCTTGCCGCCCTCCATGATCGCGACGCAGGAGTTGGTCGTGCCGAGGTCGATTCCGATGATCTTTCCCATGGCCTTTCCTTTTGAATTTTCCGCAAATAACCTTGCAACCGATATGGGGATCAATCCCTTGAGTTCAAGCTTGGGCGTCCTTGGGCGCCGCGATGGTGACGAGCGCCGGCCGAACCACCCGGTCGTGCAGCGCGTAGCCCTTCTGCAGCACGTTGATCACCGTGTTCGGCTCCTTCTCCGATGGGAGCATGCCGATGGCCTGATGTCGGTGCGGGTCGAACTTTTCCCCGACCGGGTTGATCTCCTTGAGATTGGCCTTCTCGAATACCGCGCTCAACTGCTTCAAGGTCAGCTCGACCCCGCTCTTCAGAGTCTCAAGGGCGGCGGAATCCGCGGCAAGCGTCGCTTCCAGACTGTCCTTGACGGGAAGCAGCTCGGCGGCGAGGGACTCGATCGCGTACTTGTAGGCGTTTGCGAGCTCGATCTGCGTCCGCTTGCGGATATTGTCGGCCTCGGCTTTGGCCCGGAGCCAGGCGTCGTGGTGCTCCTGCGCCTTCAGCTCCGCCTGTCGCAACAGCTCCTCGGTGTCGCGGGCAGTTTCGGTCTTGGGTTCCCCACGTGGGCTGTCCGCGGACTGCGTCGCCGATGCGGACGTATCGACCGGGTCATCGCCTTCGGGAGCCGATTGGATGGGTGGGTCCGGGTTAGGCATAGATTCTCCGCAAGATAATCAGGTCAACTTGGGTTATCCGGCGAGATTTCAAGACCGGTAGCGCACGCCGCGGCCAGTCAGGTGTCTGCGCCTTTGCCGAGGGCCCGCCTGCGGCTCTCTTCGGTCTGGGCTTTGGCGGCATGGGGACTCCAGGACTCGCTGACCCAGTCGCCGAGATGCTCGCGTGCAATGGCGGCCAGCGCGCGGATCCAGTCGTCGCGCTCGTTCAAGCAGGGCAGCAGATGAAATTCCCTGCCGCCCGCGCCGAGAAAGATTTCCTTGCCCTCGATGCCGATTTCCTCCAGCGTCTCCAGGCAATCGGCCACGAAACCCGGGCAGATCACGTCCAGGCGGCGAAGGCCCCGCCGGCCGCAGTCCGCCAGGGCCGACGCGGTATAGGGCTTGAGCCATTCCAGGCGCCCGAAGCGCGACTGGAAAGCGATCTGCCAGTGGCTGTCGGCAAGCTCGAGCGCCTCGGCGAGCAGGCGCGCGGTCTTCTGGCACTCGCAGTGATAGGGATCGCCGCGGGCAAGCGTGTAGCGCGGCAAACCGTGGAAGCTCATGAGCAACTTGTCCGGGCGGCCCGACTGCCGCCAATGCTCGCGCACCAGGTTCGCGAGCGCCTCGATGTACGCGGGGTGGTCGTGAAAGTGCTTAACCAGCCGGATTTCGGGCACGTTCCGGACGCGCTTCATGAACGCCGCGACTTGATCGAGCGCGCTCGCGGTGGTGCTCGCCGCGTATTGTGGATACATCGGGAGCACGAGGATGCGCTCGCAGCCTTCCGACTTCAGGCGCTCGAGCGCGCCGGGGATCGAGGGCTCGCCGTAGCGCATGGCGAAATCGACCGCAAACGGCGAGCGGACCTCCAGCCCGAAGTAGCCGCGCAGCAGGCGCGCCTGCCGCTCGGTGTGCGCCCTCAGGGGCGAGCCGTCCTTGGACCAGATGCGGGCATATCTCTGCGCCGAAGCCTTGGGCCTCGCGTTGAGAACGAACCCGTGCAGAACCGGCAGCCAGAACGCGCGGGGAATCTCGATCACGCGCGGGTCGGACAGGAACTGCTTCAGATATCGGCGCACAGCTTGAGGCGTCGGCGCATCGGGCGTGCCGAGGTTGACGAGCAGGATCGCCGCCCTGGCGAGCGCGCCGTGCTGGTATTTCGGCTCAGGGAGAAAACCGGGCATGGGGCGCGCGCGCCCCTAGTGCTGCGACAGCGCGGAGGACAGCAGCTTGGCGGTGATGTCGACGATCGGGATCACGCGCTCGTACGCCATGCGGGTCGGGCCGATCACGCCCACGGTGCCGACCACCTGCCCGTCGACTTCGTAGGGCGCGGTGACCACGCTGCATTCGTCGAGCGTCGCGATCCCGGATTCACCGCCGATGAAGAGCTGCACTCCCTGGGCACGGGTGCTGAGCTCGAGGATCTGCATGAGCAGCGTCTTCCTTTCGAACAGCTCGAACAACTCGCGCAGCCGGGACATGTTCGAGGCGAGATCGTGCGAGTCGAGAAGATTCCTCTCTCCGGATATGACGTAGTTCTCGGTGGACTCCGACAAGGCCGCGCTGCCTGCTTCGAGCGCCGCGGTCATAAGCTGTATCATGTCTTCCCGGAGCTGCTTCAGCTCGTCGTGGACGCGGCGGTGGATCTCCTCGAAAGTCAGGCCGGCGTAATTCTGGTTGAGGAAATTTGCCGCCGTGGTCAGCTCGGAAGGCGAGTAGGTCTTTTCCGTGAACAGAATGCGGTTTTGCACGTCGCCGTCCGGCGTGACGATGATCAGCAGGACGCGCTTGTCCGAAAGCGCCAGAAACTCGATGTGACGGAAGGCCGGGGTCCTGCGCTTGCTTGCGACCACGACGCCCGCGAAGTGGGTGAGCTCGGAGAGCAGCTGCGAAGCCGCGCCGATAAGGCGCTGCGGGTGCTCCGCGTGCAGGTTGACTTCGAGCTGGCTGATCTCGACCCGATCGAGGGGCTTTACCGTGAGCAGCGTGTCGACGAAAAACCGGTAGCCGCGCGGGGTGGGAACCCTTCCCGCCGAGGTATGCGGGCTCGCGACGAAGCCGAGCTCCTCGAGGTCGGCCATCACGTTGCGGATCGTGGCCGGACTCAGATCCAGCCCGGAGAAGCGCGACAGCGAGCGCGAGCCCACCGGCTCGCCTTCGGCGATATAGCGCTCGACCAGGGTCTTGAGCAGGATCTGCGCGCGACGGTCCAGCATAGGTCGCGATTCTACAGAATCGGCTCGATTTGCGGTTTTGCTCGGGAGATTTCGCACGGGCTTTTTGTCACTTGTGCATGGTCATGATTTAATGGCGGTATGTCCGCTTTCAAGACGATCGCCCTGATAGGCCGCTACAACTCCCCGGACGTCGCGGCCGCGCTCGCGACGATGGGCGACTACCTGCGCAAGCAGGGGCGCGACGTGCTGGTGGAGAAGGAGACCGCGCAGAACAGCCGCATCACCCGTTTTCCCGTCGCGGATTACGATGAAATCGGCGCGCGCGCCGACTTGGCCGTGGTCCAGGGAGGCGACGGAAGCATGCTCAACGCCGCACGGCATCTGGCGGCGCACCGCGTGCCCCTGGTCGGCGTCAACCAGGGCCGGTTCGGTTTCATGACCGACATCGCCTCGGCCAACATGCTCGACGCGATGGCCGGGATCCTCGCCGGCCGCCATGCGATCGAGGAGCGCACCATGCTTGCCGCCGAAGTACTGCGCGACGGCGCCGTCACGCTCGCCACGCTCGCGCTCAACGACGCGGTAGTGAACAAGGGGGCGGTGGGGCGCCTGATCGAGTTCCTCGTCCATATCGACGGGGAATTCGTCTACGATTTGCGGGCCGACGGCCTCATCGTCGCGACGCCCACGGGCTCGACCGCCTACGCGCTTTCATCGGACGGGCCGATCCTGCAGCCGAGCGTGCCGGGGTTCGCGCTCGTGCCGATCTGCCCGCACACGCTGTCCAACCGGCCGATCATGGTGAGCGATCGCACGGTGATCGACATCACCCTGAAGCGCTCGATCGAGGCGCGGCTTCATTTCGACGGGCAGATGCAGTGCGATCTTCAGGAGGGCGACCGCGTCGTCGTTCGCCGCGCCGAGCATACCGTCAAGTTCGTCCACCCTCCGGGCTACAGCTACTACGCGATGCTGCGCGAAAAGCTGCACTGGAGCGAGGTCCTTTAACCCGCCGCTGCCGTGCTCCTGCACCTCGCCATTCGGGATTTCGCCATCGTCGATCGGCTCGAGCTCGAGTTCCGGCCGGGTTTCACCGCGCTCACGGGCGAGACCGGCGCCGGAAAATCCATCCTGATCGACGCGCTGTCGCTCGCGCTCGGTGAGCGTGCCGGAAGCGAGCAGGTGCGTTCCGGGGCGGAGCGCGCGGACGTCACCGCCGAATTTGCCATCGAGTCGCTGCCCGGCCTCGGGGATTGGTTGCGGGAACAGGCGCTCGAGGGCGATCCGAACCGGATGCTCCTGCGCCGCGTGGTGGACCGCAGCGGCCGCTCGCGCGCCTTCGTCAACGGCCACGCGGCGACGGTCAACCAGTTGCGCGAGGCAGGCGACCGGCTGGTCGACATCCACGGCCAGCACGCGCACCAGTCGCTTCTCAGGTCGGAGGCGCAGCGCCAGGTGCTCGACGCGCACGCCGGCCTCGTCCCGCTCGCAAAAGAGGCGGGTGACGCGTACCGCGAATGGCAAAGACTTTGCCGGGTGAGACTCGACCACGAAAGCAACGCTCTAGCGCGCAACGCGGAGCGCGAGCAGCTCGCCTGGCAGGTCGAAGAACTGTCGCGGCTCGCGCTCGCACCCGGCGAATGGGATGCCATCGGGTCCGAGCACGGCCGGCTCGCCCATGCGGCGAGCCTGATCGAAGGCGTGCGCGGCGCGATCGACGCGCTTTCCGAGTCGGAGAACGCCGCGCTCGGCGCGCTGTCGGGAGTGCTCTCGCGGCTTCGCCCGCTCACCGAATTCGACGGTTCGCTTCGCGAAGCGATCGCGCTGCTTGAATCCGGTGAAGCGCAGGCGCGTGAGGCCGCCTATGCGCTGCGACATTATGCCGATCGCATCGAGCTCGACCCGGAACGCCTGCGCGAAGTCGAGCAACGCCTCGAGGCCGTGCACAATGCGGCGCGCAAGTTTCGTGCGGCGCCGGAAGCGCTGCCCGATCTCCTCGCCTCGCTGCAGGTGCGCCTGAAGGACCTCGAGATCACCGCGGACTTGGAGGCGCTCGCCAGGCAGGAGCAGGCGGCACGCTCGCACTACGATCAGCTCGCGGCACGGCTTTCGGCCGAGCGCAGCAAGGCCGCGACCAAGCTCGCCCGCGAGGTGAACGCGGCGATGAAGGAACTGGCGATGGCGGGAGGGCGGTTCGAGGTGGAGCTGCGCTCGCTTCTTCCGGACGGCGGCGCGGCGGGCAACGAGCAGGTCGAATTTCTGGTGACGACCAACCCGGGCGTAGAGCTGCGCCCTCTCGCCAAGGTGGCCTCCGGGGGAGAACTGTCCCGCATCAGCCTCGCGATCCAAGTGATCACGAGCCAGGCGGCAGCGGTGCCTACCTTGATCTTCGATGAAGTCGACGCGGGGATCGGCGGAGCGGTGGCCGAGGTCGTGGGCAGGAAATTGAGGACCTTGGGCGAGGAACGGCAGGTACTGTGCGTCACGCATCTCCCCCAGGTGGCCGCCCAGGCCCGCGAGCAGTGGTCCGTGGCCAAGGGAACCGAAGGCGGCGGTGCGAAGAGCCGCGTCGCAGTGCTGGACCAGAAATCCCGCGTGGAAGAAATCGCCCGCATGCTGGGCGGGGTCGCGATCACCGCGACGACGCGCAAGCACGCGGCGGAGATGCTCGGCTTGCGGTAGTATTTACAAGTTCTTTTTGACGTCAACCAGCCTAAGAGGGTAGAGGATGAATCACGCAAATCTTCAGGCGGGCGCAGGCCAGATCGTTCCGCTTGCCGTCGTCGCAGTCCTCCTTGCGGCCGGGTATGTCGCGATCGATATGTACAGCGCGAGCCAGAAAGACATGTTGACCGTCGAAACCCGCGGGCTGCAGATGATTTCCGCTCTTGCGGCATACAGGCGTGAGAGCGGCGCGTATCCGGACGCCCTGGACAAACTCGTACCCAAGTACGCCGTTGCAGTGAGCAAATGCCCCGACGGCACGCCGATTGGATATGTGCTCGCGGCGAACGAGTACGTCCTCAGCTGCCGCAACGTCGTACTCAAGTACAAGCCTTACGGCTACGACTCGCGATCGAAGAGCTGGAGCGGCTGATTATCACCCGGATTTTCAGTCATCGGGTTTGTGCGGTCGGAGTTGTTCGGCTAGAATCCGGCACTCCCTGAGGCGCGTAGCTCAGTTGGCTAGAGCGCATCCTTGACATGGATGAGGTCGTTGGTTCGATTCCAATCGCGCCTACCAATGGGTAAGCCGGACGCGCAGCGCCGGCTTACCCGCTCGCGTTGGAACGGACGCGGTGCGCCGTTCAACGCGCGAAGCTGATGCCGAACATCCGTCTGCCCGATGGCTCCGTGAAGAGCTTTTCCGGCCCGGTCACCGTGGCCGAGGTTGCGCAAGCGATCGGCTCCGGCCTCGCGCGCGCTGCGCTTGCCGGCAAGGTGAACGGGAAGCTGGTCGATGTGACGCACCGCATCGAAAGCGACGCCGAGCTTGCCATCGTGACCGAGCGCGACAAGGAAGGCGTCGAGATCCTGCGGCACTCGACCGCGCACCTCCTCGCCTA
>WNGE01010843.1_pt1 | contig 15778 bp, 14 predicted proteins | sample 5400651 | NCBI WGS metagenome assembly WNGE01 (sample SAMN13153370, study PRJNA577476) | soil metagenome | isolation source: 60 cm soil or saprolite under grassland replicate 2 | place: USA:California | collected 2016-06-15 | reverse complement strand
CCCGCCGTCCGAGGCGAGCATAAGAGAGTAGTGCGAGCCGCAGGACGTCGCGGGGCTGGGGCCCCGCCGTCCGAGGCGAGCATAAGAGAAGTGCGAGCCGCAGGACGTCGCGGGGCTGGGGTCCCGCCGTCCGAGGCGAGCATAAGAGAGGAGCAGACGCCATGTTTGCTCAGGTCCGGGCAGCGGTGGTTTCTCTGGTCGCGCTGACGGTGGTCACGGGCGTCATCTACCCGCTGATCGTGACGGGCATCGCGCAGGCAGTCTTTCCCTCCCAGGCCAATGGGAGCCTGATCGTCAGGGGCGGGAAGGCCGTGGGCTCGGTCCTGATCGGGCAGCCGTTCGACGATCCCAAGTACTTCTGGAGCCGGCCATCGGCCACGAGTCCCTTCGCCGACAACGCGGGCGCCTCGTCGGGGTCCAACCTGAGTCCGACGAACCCGGACCTCATCAAGGCGGTGCAGGGGCGCGTGGACGCGCTCCGGGCTGCCGATCCCGGCAACACGGCACCCGTCCCCGTCGATCTCGTCACCGCTTCGGCCAGCGGGCTTGACCCACATGTCAGCCCGGCCGCGGCGCTGTACCAGGTTGCTCGCGTCGCCAGAGCGCGGACGCTCGATCCGCAGGCGGTGAGGCAACTCGTCGAGCAACACACCGAAGGGCGATTCCTCGGACTCCTCGGCGAGCCCCGCGTCAACGTTCTCGAGCTGAACCTGGCGCTCGACGGCAAGTAACCCTCATCCACGGGTACCGGAGTCCCTGACATGATTCGACTGGCGCAGCGTGATCATCCGGCCCGAATTGCGCGTCGACTGGTCCCCGGACGCCCGGCCGTACAACGACCAGACCAAGAAGGTCCAATTCGTCCCGGCCGTCGACATCATCGTGAGGTTTTGAGCACGTTCCCGTGGTCCCAACGTGGAGCGGAGCCCGATCGCGTCGGCGCGAGGAGGGTCACGGATGAGGCGAGAACATGAGGTGCTGGTGTGGATCGTGACCGGCGGGCTCGGCGCCATGGCGCTCGGTGTCGTCCTGATTCCGCTCCGCGCGCTCACCTCGGCGTCGAACCTCGCCTTCGTGTTCCTGGTCTTCACGATCGTCGTGGCCGAGCTCGGTGGCCGCGCCGCCGGGCTGGTGACCGCCGTGGTGTCGGCGATCAGCCTCAACTTCTTCCTGACGGAGCCGTACCTGACGCTGACCATCACGAAGCCGGATGATGTCGTCGCCTTCTTTGCGCTCGCCGCGTGCGGGCTCATCGCGGCGGCGTTCGGCACGCGACGGGAGCGCTGGCTCGATCGAGCTGGCCGCGCGGGGAAGGATCTCGACATCTTGAAGACGATCGTCGGGAAATTGACGGAGGGGGTTCCCCTGGAAGAGATCCTGGGTGATCTGAAACGGAGTTTTGGGCTGAGCGCCGTGGTCCTGCGCGACGCAGGGGAGCGCATCCTCGCCGCGGTACCTCTGGGCTCGACACCACCGGTGCCGGACGCCGGGTTGACTCTCGAGTCGCTGATTCCGTCCGAGGAGACGAGAGTCCGATTCGGGTTGCGGGGTGTCCGGCTGCCCGCGGGAGGAGGACGTCTCCGCGTTCCCACGGATCGCGGCCCGATCTCAGTCGACCTGTGGGAAGGCGACGCGCGGGGATTCGACGTCGACGAGAGTCGCACCCTGACGATCGCCGCGTCGGCGATCGGGCTGGCGGTCTCCCGTCGCCATGCCGGGTAGCGCTTCGCCCCCCCGATCCGAATCTTTCGGGCTCTAGCCGCTTTCTCCGCCCAGGCCTGCCCGGCTGGCGTTAAGATTGTGATGGCGATGGCGCAGAGCGAGTTGCGATGACCGAGCACCGACCCGATCCCGAGGCCTTGCTGGCGCGCGCCAAGGAGGAGGAGGCGCGCAAGTCGCGCGGGCGGCTCAAGCTCTTCTTCGGCGCCGCCGCCGGCGTCGGCAAGACGTACGCGATGCTCGAGGCGGCGCGCGTGCTCCGGGCGGACGGGGTGGACGTCGTCGTCGGCTGCATCGAGACCCACGGGCGGGCCGAGACGGAAGCGCTGCTCGAGGGCCTCGAGGTCCTGCCCCCCCGCGTCGTGGCCTACCGGTCCACCACCCTCAAGGAGTTCGACCTGGACGCCGCGCTGGCTCGCCGACCGACGGTCATCCTCGTCGACGAGCTGGCGCACACCAACGCCCCGGGCTCTCGCCACGCCAAGCGGTGGCAGGACGTGCTCGAGCTGCTCGACGCCGGGATCACCGTGTACACGACGCTCAACGTCCAGCACGTCGAGAGCCTGAACGACGTCGTGGCCAAGATCACCGGCGTGATCGTGCGCGAGACGATCCCGGACTCCGTGCTCGAGCGGGCCGACGAGATCGAGCTCGTGGATCTCCCGCCCGACGAGCTGCTCCGCCGATTGGAGGAGGGCAAGGTCTACCTGCCGCAGCAGGCCCAGGAGGCCATCCGGAACTTCTTCCGGAAGGGCAACCTGATCGCGCTCCGGGAGCTCGCGCTCCGGCGCACCGCCGAACGGGTGGACGCGCAGATGCAAGCCTACATGCGCGATCACGCCGTCGTGAAGACCTGGCCGGTGACGGAGCGCGTCCTGGTCTGCGTCAGTCCGAGCCCGCTCGCCGCCCAGCTCGTCCGCGCCTCGCGCCGACTGGCGACGCGCCTCGGGGCCGAGTGGATCGTGGCCTACGTCGAGACTCCGGCGCACGCGCGCCTGCCCCAGGCGGCGCGCGACCGTGTCGTCCAGACGCTTCGCCTCGCCGAGCAGCTGGGCGCGGAGACGGTGACGCTGAGCGGCCCCACGATGAGCGAGGAGATCCTGGCCTATGCGCGGGCCCGGAACGTCAGCAAGGTCGTCGTGGGGAAGCCCGGGCGCTCCCTCTGGAGACGCATCGTGTTCGGGTCGATCGTCGACGCCCTCGTCCGGGAAAGCGGGGAGATCGACATCTACGTCGTGAGCGGCGAGCGGGAGGCGGAGCCCGTGAAGCCGGCCTGGGTCCGCCCCCGCCCTCCCGACTGGCCCGCCTATGGCCTGGCCCTCGGGGTGGTCGGCGTCTGCACGGCGATCGCGTGGGTCATGTTCCCGCACGTGGGCCTGTCGAACCTGATCATGGTCTACCTCCTGGGCGTGGTCGGCGTGGCCACACAGGTGGGGCGCGGTCCGACGGCGCTCGCGTCCGTGCTGAGCGTGGCGGCCTTCGATTTCTTCTTCGTGCCTCCCTACCTGTCCTTCGCAGTGTCCGACAGCGAGCACCTGATCACCTTCGCCGTGATGCTGATCGTGGCTCTGGTCATCAGCGGGCTCACCGTGCGGACTCGCGCCCAGGCCGATTCAGCCCGGCAGCGGGAGCGCCGAATCGCGGCCCTGTACGCGATGAGCCGCGAGCTGGCGACCACGCGCGAGGTCGACGGCCTGCTCGGGACGGCGCTGCGTCACATCGGCGAGGTGTTCCCCGGGCAGCTGGCCGTCTTTCTCCCCGACGACACCGGGCGGGTCGCGGTGCGGCGGACGCATCCGAGCCAATTCCCGATGGAGGCCAGCGAGCTGGCGGTCGCGCACTGGGTCTACGAGCACCGGCAGGTGGCGGGACGCGGGACGGCGACGCTGCCGGGGGCGCGGGCCCTCTACCTGCCCCTCGTCGGATCCCGAGGGGCGGTCGGGGTGCTGGGGATGACCCCGGCGGAGTCGTGCTCCCTCGAGGGCCCGGAGCAACTGCACCAGGCGGAGACGTTCGCGAACCAGATGGCGCTGGCCATCGAGCGCGCGCAACTCGGCGAGCAAGCGCAACGCGCCGAGGTCCGGGCGGAAGCCGAGCGTCTGCGGAACTCGCTCCTGAGCTCGGTGTCTCACGACCTCCGGACGCCGCTCGCCACGATCACCGGGGCGTCCAGCAGCCTGCTGGAGAGCGGGGAGCTGCTCGGCGATGCGACGCGACAGGAGCTGCTCCGGTCCATCCATCGGGAGGCCGAGCGGCTCGATCGGCTGGTCAACAACCTCCTCGACATGACGCGCCTGGAAGCGGGCGGCGTCACCGTCCACAAGGAGTGGCAGCCGCTCGAGGGCCTGGTCGGCGCCGCGCTCAAGCGTCTGGAGAGCCGTCTTCGCGATCGACCGGTGCGGATCGATCTGCCCGCCGACCTGCCGCTCGTCCCCATCGACGCGGTGCTGGTGGAGCAGGTGCTCATCAACGTCCTGGACAATGCCGTGAAGTACACCCCGGAGGGAAGCCCGATCGACATTTCCGCCGCCGCCTCCGGCCGAGCGGTGACCGTGGAGATCGCGGATCGAGGCCCAGGGTTCGCGCCCGGCGACGAGGAGCGCGTGTTCGAGAAGTTCTACCGGGGTGGGGCAGCGGGCGCCCCCGGCGTCGGGCTGGGGCTGGCGATCTGCCGCGCGGTCATCGACGCCCACGGGGGCAAGATGTGGGCGGAGAATCGACCGGGTGGTGGGGCGGTGTTCCGCTTCACCCTGCCCCTCGGGGAGTCCTCGCCCGACATCCCTCCCCCCGATGGCTGAGGCCGCGCGCCAGCCCACCTCCCCCATCGTGCCCGACGCGAGCGCGCTCAGCCGGAGGCCGACCATCGTGCTGATCGAGGACGAGCCCGAGATCCGCCGGTTCCTGCGGGCCACGTTCCTGGCCGAAGGGTGTCGCCTCTTCGAGGCGGCGACGGGAGAGGAAGGACTGCGGGAGGCCGAAGTGCGCCAGCCCGACATCATCGTGCTGGACCTCGGGCTTCCTGACATGGACGGGCTCGAGGTGATCCGGCGGCTGCGGCAGTGGACCGCGGTGCCGATCGTCGTGCTGTCGGCCCGAGGCCAGGAGCACGACAAGATCGCGGCGCTCGACGCGGGGGCCGACGACTACGTCAGCAAGCCCTTCGCCGTCGGCGAGCTGCTCGCGCGCATCCGCGTGTCGCTCCGGCACGCCGAGCGCACGGTTCGCGAGGTCGGCGAGCCCACCTTCAGCGTCGACGATCTGCACGTGAACCTGGCGCAACGCCGGGTGCTCGTGGCCGGGAAGGAGGTGCATCTGACGCCGATCGAGTACCGGCTGCTCGCGACGCTCGTGAAGCATTCGGGCAAGGTGCTGACCCACGGCCAGCTCCTGCGGGAGGTGTGGGGTCCACCCTACGCCGACAAGGCCCACTACCTGCACGTGTACATGGCCCAGCTGCGTCGCAAGGTCGAACGCGACCCGGCCCGGCCCCGCTATTTGCTCACGGAACCGGGCGTCGGCTACCGTCTCGGCGACGAGTGAACCTCGGGCACGCGCGTGGCCCACGAGGGCGCCACCCGCCGTCTCGCGGATGAGCCTGCTCGCAGCGCGTTGGACCGAGCTCCGTTCCTGCGGGATGCTCGCCTCGGACGCACGGGGCCCAGCCCGTGGCCGTCCTGCGGCTCGCACTGCGGGATGCTCGCCTCGGACGCACGGGGCCCAGCCCGTGGCCGTCCTGCGGCTCGCACTGCGGGATGCTCGCCTCGGACGCACGGGGCCCAGCCCGTGGCCGTCCTGCGGCTCGCACTGCGTCCTGGGGAGAGGCTTCGGAAGGGGGGCGAAGCCCCCCTTCCGAGGTTGTCATACCGGCCAGGTCTCGCGGCGCAGGCCCATGTCCCAGAACATCCATTCGTAGCGGCTCGTCGTGATGAAGTGGCGCTTCATGGCCTCGCGCTCGGCGGCCTCGAGCTCGCGCGCGAGGGCGTCGGCGCACTCGAGCACGGCCTCGACGACGCCGCCGAACTCGGTGGAGGCGTAGGTGCCGATCCAGCGGGCGTAGAGCGGATCGGGCGAGCCGCTCCGCTCGAGCGCCTTGCCCACTTCCCAGTAGATCCAGTAACACGGCAGCAGGGCGGCGACGGCTTCGTGGAACGGCGCCGCGTGGGCCACGGCCAGGAGGTAGCTGGTGTAGGCGAGGTTGGTCGGGGCGAGTGGGGTCGAGGCGACGTCACCGGGGCCGAGGCCGAACTCCTTGAAGAAGGACTCGTGAAGGGCCCGCTCGACCTTGAGGGCCCCCGCCGCGTGCTCGTTGAACATGATGATCCACTCGTCGCGGGGCGCGCGGGCGGCGGCGAGGGACAGCGCCCGGGCGAACTCGCGCAGGTAGAGCGCGTCCTGCACCGCATAGAACTGAAAGCTCGGGCGCGGCAGCGAGCCGTCGGTCAGTCCCGCCACGAAGGGATGGCCCAGGATGGCGGCGTAGACCGGCTCGATGGATCTCCAGAGGTCGGCCGTGAAGCGCATGTCCGCAGCATACTACGGCGGCCGCGCTAGAATGGAGGAGCGGCCGCGACGAAGGGAGCCAGCATGCTAGAGCCCAGCCAGCGCGTGAGCGTCGACCTCTCGAACCTGACCATCAAGGGCGTCCACTTCAGCCAGACTCGCCTCGGACGCACGGGGCCCAGCCCGTGGCCGTCCTGCGGCTCGCACTGCGTCCTGGGGGGAGGTTCGGAAGGGGGGCGGAACCTCCCTCCGAGTTTCTCTACGCGCAGCCGGAGCGCGGTGTGCCGGGCGCCCGCCGCGGCACGAGGCCGCAGGCGAAGGTGGCCGGTTGCTTCCGGTACTGATCGAGCAGGGCGGCGAGCCGCGCCAGCGTCCGGTCGCGCTTGGCGAGCCCGATGCCGTAGATGGCCAGGTCGTTCACCAGTCGCGTGTAGAAGACGTGCTCGGCGTCGCCTCCGTCGCGCATGCAGGGGGTGGGCTTGCGGGCTACGCGCAGCTGCGGGCCGAAGGCGTTCGCGTACTCGGCGAGGACGGGTTCGGCCCGGAGATCCCGCGGCACCTCCGGGAACCGCGCCAGGAGCTCGTCCACCGTCATCGGCGTTCGCCCCGATCGCGCGTGCTCTTCCAGATCGGGCGATAGGCGGATCTGCATGGTGTACCTCCACCGGCATTATACGCGCGCCGGCGCTGGCCCACTACCGTCCACTTCGCTCGGTTGGCGCCCAGCGCATGGCTGTGGTGTAATCCCGTGTCGGGGCCACCGAAGCCACCGAGCCGGACCGAACCCCGAGGAGGAACCGACATGACACGACTGGTCGCGCTGGCCATGGCCCTCTTGTTCACCGCCGGCATCGTGGGGCGGCCGGCCGTGGAGGCGCAGACGTCGAAGCCCGCCGCGCCGGCCGCGAGCGAGCCCGCCAAGCCGGCGGCCAAGGAGAAGACGGCGCCGCTCGACATCAACAGCGCCTCCGCGGAGCTGAAGGGCCTCCCCGGGATCGGCGAGGTCTATTCCAAGAAGATCATCGACAACCGTCCGCACAGGGGGAAGGACGACCTGGTCAAGAAGAAGATCATCCCGCAGGCCACCTACGACAAGATCAAGAACGACATCGTCGCGAAGCAGAAGTAGACTGCCGCCCGGATCGGAGGGGGCGGTCACCCTCAGGCTTTCTTCGGGATGCAGCCGATCGGCCGGCGGGCGCATCATAACGATGGCCAAGCGTTCGAGAGCGCCATCAAAGGAGGCAGATCGATGAAGCCCAGCATCGGCATTTCCGACCCCAACCGGCAGAGTGTCGTCAAGATCCTGAACGCGCTGCTCGCCGACGAGTACGTGCTGTACACCAAGACGCGCAACTACCACTGGAACGTGGTGGGACCGCAGTTCAACGATCTCCACAAGTTCTTCGAGTCGCAGTACGAAGCGCTGAACGACATCGTGGATGACGTGGCCGAGCGGAGCCGGGCCCTCGGCGGCAAGGCCGCCGGCACCCTGGCCGAGTTCTCCCAGCAGTCGCGGCTCAAGGAGCATCCCGGCCAGTACCCGGCGGCCGACGCGATGCTCGCGAACCTCCTCGCCGACCACGAGGCCATCGTCCAGAGCCTGCGGGGCGACCTCCCCACGGTGATGGACAAGTACGATGATGCCGGGACGAACGACTTCCTGACCGGTCTCATGGAGAAGCACGAGAAGATGGCCTGGATGCTCCGGGCCTTCCTCGAGGGGTCCAAGTAGCCGAGAAGCGCCGGCCTCCCTTCACGGGGAGGAACCGGGAGGAGGCCATCGAGGCCTCCTCCCGGCGATGGCCCGCATGCGCTCGCTCAGCGCCACGGCCAGCCGATCCACCTGGCCGGCCTCCTCGCTCATCGTCACTGCCTGGGCCGTCGGACTCCACGGAGCCCAGCGCCCGCGCGTGGCGGCAGGGAAGAGGATGACGGCCGGCGCGCCCACCGCCGCCGCCAGGTGGCTCACCCCCGAGTCTCCGCCGAGATAGGCCGAGGCGCGGTCGAGGATGGCCGCGAGCAGCGGCAGGTCGGGTTCGATCAACCGGAGCGTGCCGGGTTCGAGGATGCGCGAGAGCTGATCCACGACCTCGCGATCGGCCGGACCCTGATGGATGAGCGCCTGGCCCCCGGTGTCCCGGATCACGTCCTCGATGACGCGGGCCAGCTTCTCGACCGGCCAGATCTTCCGGCGGCCGCCCGCCCCGGGATGCACCACGAGCAGCGGCCGCATGGGCGCCGCGCCCAGCTCGACCAGCACCCGGTTCGCCTCGTCCCGCCAGGCCTCCGGCAGATCGAGCGGCGCAAGGTCGACGGGGGAGGTCGCGCCGGTCGTGGCGAGCAGATGCCGCCACACCGTCATCGGGCTCTCGTCGTCCGGGACGGGCGATGCGATCACGCACTCCCTCACGATGGCGCGAAGCCGCTGGGGATACAGCTCATCTCGAGCGCCGAACCATGAGATCACCCGGCGGAAGCTGGCGAGGCGCGCAACCAGCGACGATGGCGCCGGCTCGGGCGTGAAGAGCGCCTCGAGCCCCAGCCCGTCGAAGGGCATCGCGGCGTCCACCAGGCCGAGGCCGCGGAGCAAGCCGCCGAGTCGTGGCTGGCCCGAGAACGCGAGCGGCCCGTCGGGACGAAGCGCCCGGAGGGCGGGCACGGCCTGGAGCACGTCGCCCAGGGCACCCGGGTGGATGACGAGCAGGGCCGGACGGTCGGCGGCCGAGGGCACGCTCAGCGCGCGGCGGTCGGACGGTTCGAGCCGAGGCACGGGATCACGTTGCGAGCCAGACGAGGTCCGACCAGTCGGCAGCCCGAGGCGCCCCGACGGGGAATCCGAGAGATTGCCGACGAGCGAGAACGTGGCCGTCGCCTGCCGCAGCCGTGAGGGGGAGGTGAACGGTGAGATGGCTCGCTCGAAAGATATGGCGACCGACATCGGCCCGGTGTCCGGCGGGCTCCCCCTTGACCGGCGCCTCGGCGGGCCATAGGATTCAGCGAGGTTGCATCGCCGCGCCACTTCTCCACGAGAGCGAGGTCCTAATGCGATTCGGGCTCTTCACATCGCTCGCCTACACGACCTGGGATGACGTCCGCGCCTTGTGGCTGGAGGCGGACGGCGCGGGCTGGGATGCGGCCTGCGTCACCGACCACTTCATGCCCAACACCGCCGATCGGATGGGCGACTCGCTCGAATGCTGGACGGCGCTCGCGGCGCTCGCGAGCCAGACTGCGCGCATGCGCATCGGGACCATCGTGGCGGGGAACACCTACCGCCATCCGGCGGTGGTGGCCAAGATGGCGGCCAACGTGGACATCATCTCCGGCGGCCGGCTGATCTGCGGCATGGGGGCGGGCTGGCAGGAGAACGAGCATCGCGCCTACGGGATCGAGTTCTACACGGTCGCCGAGCGGCTGGCGCGGCTCGAGGAGGCCTGCCGCGTGCTCAAGGCGCTCTGGACGGAGACCAAGGCGACCTTCAAGGGCCGCTACTACCAGCTCGACGACGCGCCCCTGCAGCCGAAGCCCATCCAGCGCCCGCACCCGGAGCTGATGATCGGCGGGGGTGGGGAGAAGGTCACCCTGCGCATCGCCGCCCGTCACGCCGACCACTGGAACACCTGGGGCGGGCCCGAGACCCTCGCGCGGAAGAATCGCATCCTGGACGAGCACTGCGCGGTGGTGGGCCGCGATCCCCGGAGCATTCTTCGCTCCGGCGTCATGCCGGTCGTGATCACGAGTGACCGGGCGGCGGTGGCCAAGGTGGAGCGCGCGTACATGACGCGGCTCGGCGCCGACGAGGCCAAGGCGCGCGACACCGTCCTCGGCGGCACGGTCGCCGAGATCAAGGACAAGCTCGCGCGACTCCAGGAAGCCGGCGTCGGCATGCTGTTCATCCCGACCATGTTCCTCCCCGCCGACCGGCGCTCCACGCTCGACCGCTTCATCGCCGAGGTCGCGCCCGCCTTCCGCTGACTCAGCGGCACCAGCCTGCGACGACTCCGCAGGCCGCTCAAAAGGGTCCAGCTGCGAGGCGGCGCCCGAAGGCCGCACGCGAGGCGTACTCCCTGTACGTTGAGCGTGCGGCCGAGGGCGCCAACGAAGCAGATGGGCCCTTTTCAGCGGCCTGCTGGCCGGTAGCCCACCAGCTCCAGCAGGTTCCCGTCGGGATCGAGGAAGTAGAGGCACTCGTGGTCCCCCCAGTCGATGGGGGCATGGTACGGGATGTCGCGCTCGGCGAACAGACGCTGGGCGCGCTGCAGGTCCTCCCACGAGACCTCGAAGGCGTGGTGGCTCTCGCCCAGCGGGTTCTCGATCAGCGCGAGGGCACCGGGGACGCGGTCGGGCTTGAGGAACAAGGCGCAGTTGCCGTCGCCGTGGCGCAGGAGGCGCTGGTCCGGCAGTCGCATCTCGACGCTCAATCCCAGCACCTCGACGTAGAAGCGCTCCGCGCGGTCCAGGTCGCTCACGTCCACGCCGAAGTGATCGAGCCGCTTGACGTGGATCACGCCGCCGTCCCCACCGTCTTTCGCCAGTGAGCGCTGATCTCGGCCAGCGAGGCGACCCAGACGCGCGGCGTGTGGCGGACGTGGTCGATCAGCTCGCGGAGGCAGGCGAGCCGCGACGGCCGGCCGATGAACTGGGGGTGGAAGGTGAAGTTCGTGACGCCGCCGGCGGCGGTGATCCCCTCGAACTCCGTCAGCCATCCCTGGAGCACCGGCCCCGGCGCCTGCATGCTCCGCTGGCCCGAGAAGAGGAAGAACGGCGCATCGTCGAGGACCCAGGACACCGGGATCTCGACGAGGGACCTCCCGCCGATGGGCGCGTGCAGGTAGGGCGCCAGCCGGTCCATCATGTTCGAGGAGTAGTCGAAGCTCTCGCCGGCCAGGAGCGCGAGCGTGTCGGCCGAGAGCTGCCAGGCGGGCGCGCGGTACCCGATGGGGCGCCGGCCCGAGAGCGGCGTCAGGACCGCCAGACTCTTCAGGAGGATCTCCTTCTCGCGTCCGGGTCCAAGATCGGTGACGCGCTCGTGCTCGTCGCCGTGACAGCCGATCTCGTGGCTGTCTCCCGCGATGGCCCTGACGGCATCGGGATAACGGGCGGCCACCCAGGCCGGGACGAAGAACGTCGCGCGGATCTCGGCGGCGCGCAGGAGGGCCAGGATGCGCGGCAGCGCCTCGACCACGCCGAAGCGCCCCTGGGACAGCGCGACGGGCTCGTGGACGCCGCGAGCCATCCAGAGCGTCTCGGCGTCGAGGTCGAAGGTAAAAGCGCAGGCGGCCCGGGCATCTCCGGGCCACTGGGGCGGACGGGAAGCGGTGACAGAATTCGTCATGGGTGCCTTCATCTTAGCCCAGGGGGCGACGCCCCACCAGTCGGCCGCCGGGCGCTTCCGGCGGCCTTTCGTAGCTGGGGGGAACCGTGGCGGGGTCAGTGTAGTATAGAAGCCGTATGGTCAAGTGCGTGGACCTCATCCAGCGGCTCGAGGAGAACGTCAGCCGCGCTCTCGTCGGAAAGACCGGGCCCGTGCGGCTGGCCGTGGTGGGGCTCCTCGCCCGCGGTCACCTCCTCATCGAGGACGTGCCGGGAGTGGGCAAGACCACGCTCGCCGCCGCCCTCGCCCGCTCCATCGGCGTCGGCTTCCAGCGCATCCAGTTCACGTCCGACATGCTGCCCTCCGACGTGCTGGGCGTCTCGGTCTGGGAGCCCAAGCTCGGCGAGTTCGTCTTCAAGCCGGGGCCGCTCTTCACCAACATCATCCTCGCCGACGAGATCAACCGTACCACCCCGAAGACCCAGTCGAGCCTCCTCGAGGCCATGAACGAGGCGCAGGTGTCGCTCGATCACTCCACGTATCCCCTGCCGCGGCCGTTCATGGTGCTGGCCACGCAGAACCCGCGCGAGTACGAGGGCACGTTCCCGCTCCCGGAGTCCCAGCTCGATCGCTTCCTGCTCCGCATCCGCATCGGCTATCCCGACACGGCCGACGAGAAGGAAGTGCTCCGCGGGACCGTCGCGCCGACGCCGGCGCGGCTGCAGCCGGTGCTCACGGTGGAGGAGGTGCTCGAGTTGCAGGACGCGACCGAGCGGGTGCGCGCCGAGGAGTCGGTGCTGGATTACCTCGTGGCCCTGGTGGGCGCGACGCGACGCTCGCCGCTCCTGTCGCTCGGCGTGAGCCCGCGCGGCTCCCTGGCGCTCTTGCGGGCGGCGCGGGCGCGGGCGCTGGCCGACGGGCGCGACTACCTGCTCCCGGACGACATCAAGGAGCTGGCGGTGGCGGCCCTCGCCCATCGCGTGATCGTCAAGGCCCGCCTGGGAGCGCCGGGCGCGGGCGGCGTGGACGGCGAAGCGGCCATCCGCGCCATCCTGCAGGACGTGCCGGTGCCGCGGTAAGCCAGTCGGAGGGACCCGACCTCCGAGCCTCCCCCCACGAACAGGGTTGCGCCGGCGGCGCCGGCGCTCGAACCGAGGTTGGTCCGGCACGCTCCGCCAACCGCAAACCGGGGTCGATCGCATTTGAGCAGGACGAACAGCTGGGTCTGGCGGCTGATCCACCCGCGCCGCACCATCTGGCCGACGCGCGACGGTGCGTGGTGCCTGTGCGTGGTGATCGGGCTGGGCGTCGCCGCCGTCAACACCGGCAACAACCTCCTCTACCTGCTCGTCTCCCTCCTGCTCGCGCTGATCATCGTGTCCGGGGTGCTCTCGGAGCAGTCCATGCGCGGGCTCGAGCTGATCGCCGTGGACCCGGAGGAGATCTACGCCGGCCACCCCGCCCTGTTCGGCATGACCATCGCGAACCGCAAGCGATGGTTCACGTCCTACTCGATCACCGTCGAGGTCCTGTCGCCCACCAGCGCGACGCGTTTCCTCTACCTGCCGCGGCTCGGGGCCGGGGCCGATCGCCTGCTCACCTGGGAAGACACGCTGCCGCGTCGCGGTCCGCACCGGCTGGCGGGGGTGCGGATCACGACGCGGTTCCCCTTCGGTCTCTTCCTCAAGGCGGGGCGGCCCATGCTCACCACGGAGGTGGTCGTGTATCCTGCCGTCGTCCCGGTCTCCCCCGAACTGCTGCGTCACTTCGGCGCCACCGGCGGCAAGGCGACGCGGCGGCGGGGCCGAGGCACCGACCTCTATAACCTGCGCGGCTACCGGGCGGGAGACGACCCACGCCTCATCCACTGGCGGAGCAGCGCCAAGACGCAGACACTCATGGTCCGCGAGCTGGAGGCGGAGACCACCGAGGATACGCGGCTGGTGCTGGTGGGGACGGGCGCGCGCGACGCCGACACGCTCGAGGCGGCCCTGTCCGAGGCGGCATCGCTGGCCGCCCATCTGATCCGTGTCGGCGCCGGCGTCGAGCTGGTGGGTCCCGGCTTCTACGTGCGGCTCGGTCGGGGCAAGAGTCATCTCCGGCGATTGCTCATGGCCCTGGCGCTCTACGACCCTCACGCCACGCCCCTCGCCGCGGCGCCCGTGGACGAGGCCGAAGGCGCCTTCCTGGCCCTGCGCCAGATCCGCGTGCGCCTCGGCTGACCGGGGTCAGGCTTTGGCTTCTATACAATCGCCGCCGGAGTGAACGCGCGAGCCTGAATGTTCATGAGTCAAAGTCTGACCCCGCGAGGTAGATGACGTGTCCCCCATGCTCGCGCTCCGCCTGGCGGCCTACCTGCTCGTCTGTGACGGGGTCGCCTCGCTCTTCCTGGCGGGGCTGATCGGTCCGCTCGGGGCGGGTCTGGTCGTGCTCGCCATGCTCGGGAGCTGGTGGATCGAAGGAGCGCGCGAGCGCGGGGCCGTCCGGGCGTGGGTGGCCTGGGGACTGGTGGCCACGGCCGCCGTCGCCATCGCGATGGACTTGGCGTATCTCGCCCCCACCGCCCTGGACGGCATGGTGCACCTGCTGCTGTTCCTGATCCTGGGGCGGCTGTTCTTGCACCGCTCGCCGCGTGATCTGCGAGACGCGGGCTTTCTTTCGTTCTTCCTCCTCGTGGCCACGTCCTCGGTGACCTTCAGCGTGGGTTTCCTCTTCGTGTTCGTCGGCTTCCTGCTGCTGGCCACGTGGATGCTCATGCTCCATCACATCGTCGCCGAGACCGAGCGGGCGAGCGGCCCCGCCGGGCCGGCCGCCGCCTCGCGTGTCGGGTTCCGCAGCCAGCTCGCGCGCGTGAGCCTGGTCGCCGCCGCCACCACCTTCGTCCTCACGGGAATGCTGTTCTTCGTGATCCCGCGGATGGGCCAGGCGGCACTGCCTATACGGGCCCAGCTCAGCCGGATGGTGACGGGCTTCTCGGACCGGGTGGAGCTGGGTGCGTTCGGCGAGATCGAGACCGACAAGACGGTGGTCATGCGCGTCTACGTGTCCGACGACATCGAGGAGCCCTCGCTCCTGCCCAGCCTGCGCTGGCGCGGCATCGTGTTCGACCGCTTCGACGGGCGGACCTGGGCGGTGGGTCGGCCCGCGCGGGTTCCCTTGAGGCGCTGGCCGAACGGCCAGTTCCTGCTCGGTATGCCGCTGGGTCGGGGTCCCATCGTGAGGCAGGATATCTATCTCGACCCGATCGGCACCGACATCGTCTTCGCGGCGCCGCGGGCGCTGCGCATGGATCTGCGGGCCGGCGGCTTGAACGCGGACGACATGGGGAGCCTGTCGGTGCCGAACGCGAGCGCCCGCCTGCACTACCAGGTGGAGTCCGAGCTGGAGTTGTCGCCGACGCCCTTCGCCACCGTTCGTGGTGCCGCCGCCGAGTTGTCGGGCGTGGCGCGGAACCGCTACCTGCAGCTCCCGCCGCTGTCTCCCAGCGTCGCCCGGCTTGCCCGCGAGGTGACCGCGGGCAGTCACGAGCCCTACGAGTCAGCCGTGAAGCTGAACCACTTCCTGTCCTCCCGCTTTCGTTACACGCTCGCGAAGCCCCAGACCTCGCTCGAGCCGCTGGACGAGTTCCTCTTCGTCCGCCGCTCGGGCAACTGCGAGTACTTCGCGGCGGCCCTGGCCGTCATGCTGCGCACGCTGGACATTCCCGCGCGCGTCGTCGGCGGCTTCCAGCGAGGCGAATGGAATCCCTACGGGCGCTACTTCATGGTGCGCTTGAGCGACGCGCACGCGTGGGTGGAGGCCTACTTCGACGGGTTGGGATGGGTCACGCTCGATCCCTCGCCGCGCGTGTCGGCGGTGACCGAGGACCGGCCGTCGGCCGCCGCCCTCTACCTCGACGCGGCGCGCATGCGGTGGTACCGCTACGTCGTCAACTGGAGCCTCCAGGACCAGCGGCTCCTCGCCTCGACCGTTCACCGGCAGGCCCGGGACGCGAGGCTGGCCTTCGCATGGCCCGTCGAGTGGCGGAGCAAGTTCTGGCTCCTCATCCCCGCCGGCATGGCCGCCGCCGGCGCCCTCGGGTGGCTGATCTGGCGCTTCGGCCGACCGCGTCGGGCACGGCAGGCGGGGTGGCGCCCGCCCCGCTTCTACGAGCGCGCCCTGCGGGCTCTCGCCCGGCGCGGGCTCTCCCCCGAGCCGGCGGAGACGGCGCGGCAGTTCTGGGCGCGGGCGCAGTTCGAGGCG
>WNGE01008479.1_pt1 | contig 15779 bp, 12 predicted proteins | sample 5400651 | NCBI WGS metagenome assembly WNGE01 (sample SAMN13153370, study PRJNA577476) | soil metagenome | isolation source: 60 cm soil or saprolite under grassland replicate 2 | place: USA:California | collected 2016-06-15 | reverse complement strand
TGCTGTCGATCAACGAGGCCGGCGTCTACCTGGGCGGCGAGCGACCACGCACGATCCCGTGGAGCGATGTGCGCGGCATCTGCCGGGTCGAGCGACGCGACGTCAACGCCGAAGGCGCCGAGACTTGGTACCCGCACCTCGTCGTACTCCTGTACGACGAAGACGCGCTACCGCGGAGCTCGAAGGCTTGGGGACCGTCGCGTCAGTGGCCCGGCGCCTTCGAGATCTTCGGCCGCTCACTCCGGTACGACGACCTCGTCGCAGCCGTCGCCCGGTACGCACCCCACATCCCCGTCACCGACCGCGGCCGCGTGCAGGATTAGCTCAACTGCTGTTCGAGGTCGGACGGTACGTCCATGGCGCCGAGCGGTCCGAGGCCGAGGAACCAGACCTCGTCGTCGACGCGCGCGCCGTGGCCGTCCTTCACCGCCGGCAACGCCTTCCAGAGGTTGCCGTTGACAACGGCGTTCTCAGCGGTGGTGTCCGGCTAGCCGTAGCTGGGGTAGAAGATCCAGTCACCGGGCGCCTGCGAGATGTTCTCCTGCGACACCTCGACCGCGAGGTCCTGCACGCTTCTGACCGTCACCTTGAGCACCCACCAACCACAATCCGCGACCGATTCTGGTTGACCCGTGCCCAACGTGCGCTGGCCTGGGCCTCCTAGCCGAGGAGGTCGCGGTGTTCGCCGGCGGCTAGCGTGACGGTGGCGGTGCGGTCGGGGGTAAGCGCGATCTCATAGGTGCCGAACTGGGCGGCGTGGACTGTCGCCGCGGTGAGCTCGCCGTCGTGCCAGGTGACGTCGAAGGTGAGGCCGCCTCGGGCGCGGAGACCGCGGAAAGAGCCGTCGGGCCAATCGGGTGGCACCGCGGGAAGCAGGCGGATGACGTCGGTGTGGCTCTGGATGAGGAGTTCGGCGATGCATCCCGTCATGCCGAAGTTTGCGTCGATCTGGAAGATGTCGCCGTCGCGGTGGAGGAGGTTGCCGGAGACCAGCTTGCTCAGATAGTTGCGGATCACCGCCGCCGCCTTCTCCGGCTCGAACAGCCGCGCCCACAGCGCAACCAGCCAAGCGCTCGTCCAGCCGCCCGGCGTTGCACCGGCCGTTCGGAGCTCCAACGACGCCCGTGCAGCCGCGGCCCAGTCCGGCGTACGCGTCGGGTCGATCTCGGCGCCGGGGTAAAGGCCGTAGAGGTGGGACTGGTGCCGGTGGTCCGGCTCGGACGGCTGCCAGTCCGTCGGCCATTCGAGCAGCCGCCCGTCGGCCGCCGTACGGATCTCTGGAAGACGCTTCCGCGCGGCCTGTGCACGCTTGGCGAGGTCGGTGCTCAGCCCCAGCGCCGCCTCCGCTTCCAGCACGTTCGCGAACAACTCACGGATGACCCAGATGTCGTACGTCGTGGTGAGGTCGACCGAGGCCTTGTCGCCGGACGGCAGGACGAAGTGGTGCTCCGGCGCGGTCGACGGGACGAACTGCAGCCGGCCGTCCCGATCCTCGACCAGCATCGCCAACACGAACTCGGCCGCGCCCGCGATCAGCGGATAGGCCCGATCGCGCAGGAAATCCAGATCCTGCTGGAACCGGTAGTGCTCCATCAAATGGGCGGTGAGCCAGACACCGCAGGTCGCGCACATCGCCCACACCGGATCGTCGCCACCCTCGCCCACCGGCCAGGTCGCGCGCCAGATGTCGGCGTTGTGATGCGACACCCAACCGGGAGCGTCGTACAGGATGCGCGCGGTCTCCGCGCCGGACCCGGCCAAGCCGTCGAGCAGATCGGTGAGTGGCTCGAAGCACTCGCCCAGGCCGGTCAGGTCGGCGAGCCAGTAGTTCATCTGGGTGTTGATGTTGTTCGTCCAGTCGCTCGCCCACATCGGCCGGCGATCCTGGTTCCAGATGCCCTGCAGGTTCGCGGCCTGCGTACCCGGCCGCGACGACGCCATCAGGAGATAGCGCCCGAAGTTGAACATCAACGCGACCAGATCAGGATCGTTGCCCCCGGCAGCAACCGCACGAATCCGCTCGTCGGTCGGCAGGTCGACAAGCTCACCGAGCTCGAGCTCCGCCCGATCGTAAAGCCGCACATGATCTTCCATATGCCGCTCACGAAGCTTGTCCAGGGCAACCGCATCGAGTACGGCGGTTGCCTCGCGCAACGCCACCATCGGATCCCGCCCCGGCGGAACGGACCAGCCGGCAAAGGTGCTTGCCGCCGACAACACCACCGTCAGACTGTCAGCTCCGCGGACTCTCACGCCTGCATCGCTGACCGAGGCTGTGCCACCAGTGTTGTGGGCCCGGAGCGCGACGCCGAAGCCGATGCCGTGGCCGTCCCGGTACCGAATCGGCTCCGGGCTGGACCGGTACTCGATCGTGAGGTCCGACGGCGCGTGGCCGACGACCGCATAGGTGCCATCGGCAACTTCTACCCGCACCGGGTGCTGACTCGTCAGTTCCAGGTCGAGGTCAATCGCCCCGTGTCGATCGGCCGTGATCGTCCACACCATCACCTGGTCCGGCGTGGAGACGTAGGCCTCCCGCCGGAACCGCACGCCGTCGACCGTGTAGTCGACGGCGGCGATCCCCCTCCGCAGATCCAGACTGCGCCGGTAGTCCTGAGGCTCCCCGGACGACAGGATCAGCAGGTCGGCGAGCGGTTGGTACGACTCGACCAGCGGACCCTGAAGCGCCCGGGTCCGCTCGGTCGCCGCCAGTTGATCCCCGTCGTCCAGCAACAACCGCCGTACGTCGGCCAAGACCTTCGGACCGTCCGTCACGTTCAACGCTCGCGGACCGTCGCCCGACCAGACGTCGTCGAGGTTGAGCGCGATCCGCTCCTCGTCGACCCGACCGAACACCTTGGCCCCGAGGTGACCGTTGCCCAGCGGCAACGCCTCGAACCAGTCGGTGGCGGCTGTTGTGAACCACAGTTCATGCGACATGGGGATTTACTTGCTCCCGGACTTGTACTTGTCGTAGGCCTGCTGCTGGATCTCCAGGTACCGGGGCATGCCGGTGCTGTCCAGACCCTTCACGTAAGCATCCCAGTCGGTGTCGATGTTCTTCGAGCCGGTGATGAAGGCCAACTGGTTCTGGTTCACGTAGTTGTTGAGGTTGGTCTGCAGGGTGGCGGTCTCGCCGCTCAGGCTCGGGTCCGGCCAGACCGAGGTCTGCGGGAACCACTGCGACTTGTCCTCGTGACCCTCGTACAGCTTGGTCGCCTCCCACAGCCGCCGCTCGAGGCCGGCCCCGGTGTAGATGTCCTTCGGCACAACCTGCGCGTTCCGGAAGGCCAACGTGTTGTTGTACTGGCCGAGCGCGCCCCAACTGATGTTCTTCGGGGCGTTCTGCGCCGGCTTGTAGAGCGGCTTGGTGCTCGCGTCGAGCGCGATGTCAGCGGCACCGGGCTTGGTCCAGCCGACACCCTCCGGGCCCATGTTGGTGATCATCTGGCCCTCGTCGGTGTAGATCCAGTCGAGCATCTTGATCGCCGCGACCTGGGCCTCCTTACTGGCTTTGTTGGTCAGCATGAACGTGTAGCCGGTGGAGGTCGGGTGGTTGTACCCGGTGTAGCTCTTCCCTTCGGGACCGGTCAGCGGCGGCACCGCGTCGTACTGCTTGTCCCGGCCGTCCTTCGAGTCGAGCTGGACGAAGATGCCCGGCCACAGCACCGGCACGGACCCGAGTACGACCGCCTTCGGGTTGTTGCCCTGGGCCTGCAACGCCTGCGCGTTCTGGGTGAACGCGGCCTGGTCGATCAGTCCGTCCTTGTAGAGGGAGGCGATGTACTTCAGGCCTTCCTTCCACTGCGGGCTGGTCACCGGCGTGACCACCTTGTCGCCGTCGAGGGTGATCAGCGACCGGACACCGTTGTTCGCGCCGACCGGGTCGTAGGCGAACGCGTTCATCAGGTACGCGATCAGGCTGCTGTCCTGGACGTCGGTGGTCATCGGGATCTCGTCGGCCTTGCCGTTGCCGTTCGGGTCCTTGGTCTTGAACGCCTCGAGCACGGTGCGCAGGTCCTCGGTCGTCTTCGGCACCTGCAGGCCGAGCTTCTTCAACCAGGCGCTGTTGATCCACAGCTTGTCCGGGTAGGTGCAGTGGAAGCAGTCCGCCCACTGCGGCAGCGCGTAGATGTGACCGTCCGGCGCGGTCGCCATCTCCTTGTACTCCTTGTTGGAGTCCAGCACCTTCTGGATGTTCGGCGCGTTCTCCTTGATCAGGTTCTCCAGCGGTACGGCGACGCCCTGCTGACCCAGCTTCAGCACCTCGGCCTGGGTGAACGCGTCGATCCACGGGATCAGGAAGAACAGGTCCGGGTAGTCCCCACTCGCCAGCGCGATCTGCCGCTTCTCCTTGGCCGGCCCGGCGTCGTACGTCGTGGTCTGCCAGCGGAACTGGATCTTGAACTTGTCGCTCATGATCTTGGTGACCGAGTTGGTCCCCAGGTTGGTACTCGAGTCCTGCGGGGTGAAGGTGTCGATGACGACCTTGCCGTCGGCCGTCGTCTCGTTCGCCGCCCCCTTCGCCGACTTGTCCGAGCTGCACGCCGCCAGGGCGAGCGCGCCGGCCGCGGCCAGCGCGACGACCTTGCTCACGGATGAGCGCATTGCTGTGTTCCTCTCTGAAGTTGGGCGTTCAGCCCTTGACCGCGCCGACCATCACGCCCTTGGTGAAGTGGCGGGCGACGAACGGGTAGATGACCAGTACGGGCAGGCTCGAGATGACGATGAGCGCGTACTTGAGGACATTGGCCAGCTGTTGCTGTTCGAGCTGCTGGGCCAGGCTTGTGGTGGTGGTCGAGCCGGTGAGGGTGTTCAGGATCAGCACGTTCCGCAGCACGATCTGCAGCGGGTACAGACTCGGGTCCTTCAGGTAGACCAGTGCGTCGAAGTAGCTGTTCCACTGGAAGATCGCGTACATCAGCGCGATCACGGCGATCACCGGCTTGGACAGCGGCAGCACGATCGACCAGAGGAAGCGCAGGTCACTCGCCCCGTCGATGGTGGCCGCCTCGTACAGCTCGTCCGGGATGGTCGAGCGGAAGAAGGTGCGCGCGATGATCACCTGCCAGACCCCGATCGCGCTCGGGATCACCATCGCCCACCGGGTGTTCAGCATGCCCAGGTCCTGCACCACGAGGTACGTCGGGATCAGGCCGCCGGAGAACAGCATCGTGAAGATCAGCAGACTCATGATCACGTTGCGGCCGAAGAAGGTACGCCGCGACAACGGGTAGGCGATCGCGATCGTCAGCGTGACGCTGATCAGGGTGCCGCCGGTCGCGTAGATGAAGGAGTTCAGGTACCCCTTCATGATCATCGGGTCGCTGAAAGCCTCTTTGTACGCGCGGATGCTCGGCTCGACCGGCCACAGCAGTACCCGGCCGGCACTCACCGCCGACGCACTGCTGAACGAGTTGGCGACGATGTAGATCAGCGGGACCGCAACGATGATCAGCGCGATCCAGAGCATGATCTTGACGCCGGCCAGGAAGACCTTGTCGGTCCGCGTCTCCTCGATCGTGGTGCGCTGCGACCGGTTGGCCGTCGTACGCCGGAACCCTTGCAAAGTAACGCTCATCCACGTCCTCGCTTCGCTCCGGGCGCGGATGAGGCACGGTCCGCGCTGTGCTTCTTGATGAACTCGCTTCGCTCGTTCATGACCACAGCCCGTTTCCGGTGATGCGCTTGGCGGCGAAGTTCACGCCGAGCAGGAGGAAGAGGCTGACCACGGAGTTGAACAGCCCGATCGCGGTGGCCATGCTGAGGTCGGCGTTCAGCAAGCCGGTCTTGTAGACGTAGGTGGCGATGATCTCGGACTGCGCCTGGTTCAACGGGTTCTGCAGCAGGAACGCCTTCTCGAAGCCGATCGACATGATGTTGCCGACGCCGAGCACGAGGATGATCACCGCGGTCGGCATGATCCCGGGCAGGTCGACGTGCCGGATCCGCTGCAGCCGGCTGGCCCCGTCGATCCGGGCCGACTCGTGCAGCGCCGGGTCGATCCCGGACAGCGCGGCCAGGTAGATGACAGCGGAGTACCCGGTGGTCTGCCAGACGTCGGACCAGACATAGATGTGCCGGAAGTAGTCCGGCTTGCCGAGGAAGTCGATCGCCGGGACCCCGAACAGGCCGATGGCGTCGTTGACGAACCCGAGCCGCGGCGACAGCACCAGGATCGTCATCGAGACCACGACGACGGTGGAGATGAAGTACGGCGCGTACGTCACCAGCTGGACGGTCTTCTTGAACCTGCCGTTGCGGATCTCGTTCAGCGCGATCGCCAGGATGATCGGGATCGGGAAGCTGGCCAGCACGGTGTAGACCGACAGCAGGAACGTGTTCTTCACCAGGGTCCAGAACACCGGGTTGGCGAAGAACAGCTCGAAGTTGCGGAACCCGACCCACTCGCTCCCCCACGGGCCCCTGACCGGACTGTAGTCCTTGAACGCGATCACCGCGTTCGCGATCGGGATGTACTTGAAGATGACGAAGTACGTGAGCGGTACGACGATCAGCAGGTAGAGCTGCCAGTGCCGGCGCAGGCTACGACGCGCCGCGGTCCGGCGGCTCGGCCTGGGCCTCCGGGCGGGCTTCACCACCTCTCCGCGCACCGGCGCCGGCTTCACCTCGAGCGTTGCGCTCACTCCGCATCCCTTCTGCTTGCATTCCGATATCCGATAGGATGTCGGATCCCACTTACCCGGAGGATGACACAGAACCTGCGCGAGCGGAAGAGCCCTTCACCCTCAATCCCGGACCTTCTCAGATCCCTTGTCCTGAAGGGTTCTTGCGCGTTGCCTAAGGCAACCAGTCAGCAGGAGACAGCCCACTGATCCCATGGCTGCGCCGTGGGATGCAGGCAGGCCTCAGTCCCGCCCGGAGTCGCTCTGAGCCAACGGCTCCAGGCCGAATCAGATTTTATTTCCTCTGTGAACTATGTGGCAGTCAACCCGCCCACAGCCGCTGCTGTCAAGACCTTGCCCCTGCGGTTGCGACAGTTGGCGGCATGGAGCTGGTACTACGTCCCGCCGCTGACGGACACGTGGCCGAAGCGTCCGGCGTCGCGGTGGGGACCGTCTCGTTGGCTGGGTGATCAGTGGGGTCGCGGACGGCCGTGGGTCGGGGTGTGCGCCGACTGGCTCCGACGCGGACTTGCGTCGGCTCTCGTCAGAAAACCACGCGTGGCGGCGGCGACTTTCTCCGCCACCTCGGGGCGTGAAAAAACCTGACCCGACCATCACGGGGGAACGGCCGGGCCAGGCACTTTCGATGGTACTCCTGAAAGCCAGATTAAAGCGGGTAATTCACGAGCGGACTCGCCGGACGTTCCTCTACCCTGACGCCATGCAACGTCGCTCCTGAAAGCGCATCACCGCGCTCGCCCGGGTCCAGCACCCGGAGCAGAGCAGCCGTCGTGCGTCACGCCCAGCGCTTGATCGTCCCGAACCCGGCGCCGCGCACGGTTGACGTCGTACCCACTGCAAGCAGCTCGTCGCACCGGGTCGCGGACTCACAGACGATCCGCGCTTCCCCACCCGCGCATGTGCTGCTTGACGGAGCTTCCGATGTCTCTACCTGCCTACCGGTCCGCGGATCCGGTCCGGACCTATTACGCCTACGGCGGCGCCTCCGAGTTCCTCGCCGCGCTGACCTTCACGCTCAGCATGGTGTACTACGTCCGCGACGCCGGACTGAACCCACTCCAGATGGTCCTGGTCGGGACCACGCTGGAGCTCGCCTGCTTCCTGTTCGAGGTGCCGACCGGCATCGTCGCCGATCTGTACAGCCGCCGGCTGTCGATCATCATCGGCTTCACCCTGATCGGGGCCGGGTTCCTGCTGCAGGGGCTGGTGCCGGCGTTCCTCGCGATCCTCGGGGCCCAGGTGCTCTGGGGTATCGGGTACACCTTCACCTCCGGCGCCGACCAGGCCTGGATCACCGACGAGATCGGCGCGGAACGGGCCGGGAAGGTGTTCGTCCGCAGCCAGCAGTTCAGCCTGGCCGCGAAGATCGCCGGCACCGTCACCGCGGGCGCGCTCGGCCTGATCAGCCTGCCGCTGCCGATGACGCTGTCGGGCGCCGGGATGATCCTGCTCGCGCTGGTGCTGGTGGCGTGCATGCGCGAGGACAACTTCCAGCGGACGCCGCGAGCGGAGCGGGAGACGTTCCGGCACATGGCCGACACGTTGAAGCACGGACTCGCGGTTGCCCGGCGTCGTCCCGTCGTACGAACCCTGGTGCTGATCAGCCTGATCTCTGGGCTGTCCAGTGAGGCGTTCGACCGGTTGTGGTCGGTGAAGATCCTGGACTTCAGCTTCCCGACGGTCTTCGGTACGGCGGACCCGGCCTTCTGGTTCACCGTGCTCGCCCTGGTCGGCACCTTGCTGTCGCTGATCTGTTCGCTGGCGCTGAACAGGCTGTCGCCGGAGCGGGTGAGTGCGGCGCATCCGAACGGCGTACTCGCGTTTCTCGCTGTCCTGCAGGTGGCGGGGGTGATCGCGTTCGCGCTCCTGGATCACCTCTGGCTCGCGCTGGCCGCGATGTGGCTGCGGACGATCGCCGGCACGATCGGCTGGCCGATCGAGTCGGCGTGGCTGAACCGGCACGTCGACTCCCGATCCCGGGCGACCGTGATCTCGATGGTGTCCCAGGCCAACGCCATCGGCCAGGTCGTCGGCGGACCGCCGCTCGGCGCCGTGGGCCGCTCGTCGCTTCGCACGGCTCTGCTCGCCTCGGGGCTCATCCTCACCCCGATCCCGGCGCTGTTCCTCCGCCTCCGCGCGGCCCGAGCCGAGGAGAAACAGCCCGATCCGGTGTGACGGCAGATCACTCGTCGAACTTGATCCTGATCTCGACGCGGCGGCGGTCGTACGACGACTTGATCAGGCTGGCGACGGTGGTGACGAACAGGGTGCCGGCGATGAAGCCGAGCGAGGTGAGGATGCCGATGTGCGGCAGGTGGATCTTGCCGATGTCGTCGATGTGCGAACCGTGCAGTGCCTCGATGATCAGCTTGACGCCGATGAACGCGAGGATCACCGACAGGCCGACGTTCAGGTAGATGATCCGCTCCAGCAGCCCGCCGATCAGGAAGTACAACTGCCGCAACCCCATCAGCGCGAAAGCGTTGGCGGTGAGCACGATGTACGCGTCCTGGGTGAGGCCGAAGATCGCCGGGATCGAGTCGAGCGCGAAGATGACGTTCGCCATCCCGATCGCGGAGATGACGATCACCAGCGGCGTCAGCATCCGGCGGCCGTCGACGCGGGTGGCGAGCTTGGCGCCGTCGTAGTCGTGCGACAGCGGCAGGATCCGGCGCAACCCCCGCAGTACGACGTTCTCCTGGAAGTCGGCCTCGTCGTTCTCGCCCTCGAGCGCCAGCCGGACCGCGGTATAGACCAGGAACGCCCCGAAGAGGTAGAACACCCAACTTGCGGCCGCGATCGCCGCGGCACCGGCAAGGATGAACACCGCGCGCAGCACCATCGACACCACGATGCCGATATAGAGCACCTTGTCCTGCGCCAGGCCCGGTACGGCGAACCTCGCCATGATGATGACGAACACGAACAGGTTGTCGACGCTCAGGCTGTACTCGGTGATGTAGCCGGCGACGAACTCGCCACCGGACGCCCCCGAACTGAACAGGAACAGCCCGACCGCGAACAGCGCTGCCAACCCGACGTAGAACAGCACCCACCGGGTCGCGTCCTTGATCGTCACGGTGCGGTTGCGCCGGGCGATCACGACCAGGTCGAAGGCGACGATCGCCAGCAACCCGATGATCGTGAGAACCCAGACGGCAGGGGGCATGTCAGAAACCACGGCAGTCCTCCGGACGACGGCATGCAGCTTGGTCCGGAGGTCTCTTCCACCCGGTCTCCCGGGCCGGCAGCACCGGTTCGGCCGTCCAGGCCTCCCGTGATGACGACACTGCCGCTACGGGCGCACCTCAGCGCAGCCCAGAGGAATACTCCCCTCCACAACACACCGATCCTACCCGAGCCTCCCTCTCACCCACAGTGCACCACCTCACATCAGCGTGTTCAGGCCCTCCTGACCAACGCCGTCAGCTGAACACGCGCCGCGGGACGAGCTCAGCGCAGCCGGTGCTGGTCCGCCCAGGATGAGATTTCGGTGGCGATTTGCTTGGGGCGGTCTTCCGGGGCGTGGTGGCCAGCCTCGCCGCAGTGGACGACGTCGAGGGCGGCGATGTTGGCCTCGCACCACTCGGTCATCTCCTTGCCGATGAGCAAGGTCGGTGAACCTTCGAAGGTCATCAGCAGTTTGGGTACGGCGGTGCTGTGCGCAAGCCAGGCGTCGTACGCCTCGATGCGTGCAACGAGCTCGGCGGGCTCACCACCGAGCGGCATTTGACGGGCCCAGGCGAGGATGGGGCGACGGCTCTCCGGCGTCGGGTACGGCGCGAGATACACCGCCAGGTCCTCGTCGGCGACCGGCGTGAGCACGCCGCCGGTGAATGCCTGGCGGACGAAGCGGTTCTGCTCGAGCACCAGTTCCTCACCGGCGCCCGGCGTACGGATCAGCGTGAACCGTTCGCGCGCTTGTGGCGTCAGGTCCTCCCAGGCCATCGGCTTCACGATGCTCTCCAGGAACGCGATGCCGAGGACGCGATCCGGGTGCCGCGTTGCCCAGTCGAAAGCGAGCGCGCCACCCCAGTCATGGCCGACCAGGATCACGCGGTCGAGGCCGAGGGCGTCGAACCAGGCGTCGAGGTAGCGGGCGTGATCGGCGAATGCGTACGGGATGTCAGGCTTGCCGGACTGCCCCATGCCGATGAGGTCGGGTGCCAGCAGCCGCCCGCTGCCGACGTACGGCAGGACGTTGCGCCACACATGGGACGACCCGGGATTGCCGTGCAGGAAGACGATCGACGTACCGCTGCCGATCTCTTCGTAGCGAATGGTGGAGTCGAGTAGGCATGTCGGCTTCCTTCGATGTCGAGCGGAGTGTCGAGCAGGACGGTGAGATCGCGCACGAACGCCGCCGTACGCTCACCGCGGCGACCACCCAGCGGCGCCAGCAACCGATCCAGCAGTCCGGCGACCGCCTCGATGGCGGGCTGGACGACGTCACGGCCATGGTCGGTGAGCTCCAGCCGGACCGTGCGAGTGTCTACGGCGTCGCGAGCGCGCTGGATCAAGCCGTCGGCGTCGAGGCTGCGCGCCAGCTTGGACACATACAGCGCCTCGAGCCCGGTGTGATCCGCGAGTTCCCGCTGACTGGGCGACTGGCCGGAACGCTCCATGCCATAGAGCGAAGCCAGCATGACGTACTGCGCGTGCGTCAGCCCCAACGGCGCCAGCGCCCGGTCAACGGCGACTCGCCACTTCATCGACAACCGCCAGACCAGGTGCCCCGGCGTCGGCTGCATCGTCCTGCTCATGCCAGATACTGTACATGGCTATTATGTACATGGCTACTATGTCCGGGCTGGAGCGCCGACCCGCTCTGCTGCGCTGGAGTCAGCGGCCGAAGTCGGCGTACTGGGGTCTGCCCTTGATGAGGGATTGCTCAGCGAGGGCGAGGCGGCGGGCTAGTGAGGGACGCAGGCGTGGGGTCGCCTGGTCGAGGGTCAGGAACTCGTGGCCGCGCGCCTCCACCGGGTCGATCGCCAGCCGGTTGATCAGCGTCGGGTCGAGTACGCCGCCGTCGAACACGAACGCCAGCGAGTCGGTCCAGACGCCGTGCGCGGGAACCCAGTCGACGACGAGCAGGTCGCCGACCGGGAGTTCGAGCCCGATTTCCTCCTGGATCTCGCGACAACAGGCTTCGTACGGCGACTCGTCGTACTCCGCGATGCCGCCCGGGATGTCGAGTGTCGGTTTGTACGTCGGTTCGAGGAAGAGGATGCGGCCTGCCTCGTCGCGGATCAGCGCTCCGCCGGCCACGGTCTTGCGCGGCAGCCGAGAGGCGATGCCAGGGTTGAACTCCTTCTCGGGTTCACCTTCGGCGGCGAGGTCACTTTGTCGGTTCACGCGTCTAGTCTCATATGAGACTTCACGGGAGGCGCGGATGTTGCGAGGCAGAGCAGGGAAAGGTCACTGGTTCGGGACGGTGATCGACGCGCCGGATCCGCAGGCGCTCGGGATGTTCTACCACCAGGTGCTGGGGTGGGAGATCGCCAAGAACGAGCCCAGCGAGTTCTGCCTGGCGGTCCCCGGCAACTCCGAGACGTACCTGGCCTTCCAGACACAGACCTCCGCTCCCTGGGCCCGCCCGGTCTGGCCCGCGCAGGAAGGCCGGCAGCAGATGATGATGCACCTGGACATCGAGGTCGGCGACCTCGACGCAGCCGTCGACCACGCCCTCGAACTAGGCGCGACCCTCGCCGACTTCCAACCCCAACAAGACGTCCGAGTCCTCTACGACCCCGCCGGCCACCCCTTCTGCCTCTACCTCGGCTAGCCCCGGCTCGGCCGCTCGCCGTGTCACCGGCGCGCCACGTCACCCCACGACATCGTTGCCTGGCTCAACTTTCGTCGGGCAGGGGGACCGAGTGGATCAGCGCTACTCGTCACGTTCCGTCGAGGCGGCGGAGGACCTAGGCCGCTCCCCGCCACTTGATAGACCCGTGATCGTTCGGACACGACGAGCCATCATCTCGACGGGACGCGTCAGCAGGCGCATCGTGGGATGAGAAACCACCGGGAGGGGTCATGCGCGCACTTGTCGACATCCAGGAGAGCGTTCACGTCGACGCGACGCCGGACACGGTCTGGCAACTCGTCACCGATGTACGACGACATCCGGAGTACGCCGGCCCGAAGAGCATCACGAAGGTCATCGACTTCGACGACACGCTGCACGTCGGGGCTCGCTGGGTCGCACACGAGAGGTTCGGACCGCAGAAGTTCGACGCGCCGTCGGAGGTCACGACGTACGATCCCGGCCACGAGTTCGGCTGGGTCTCGTACCCGCCCATGAAGGAGGAGAACCGCGGCGACGGCGGCAAGGTCCTCTGGACCTACACCGTCTCCCCCGAACCTGACGGCACCCGGCTGACCCACCACATGCAGGTCCTCCCGCCTGCCAAAGGCGCGTGGCAGTTGAAGACGATGTACGCCGTACTCCGGCTGCCCAAGAAACAACGGCGAGGCATCCTGACCAGCCTGAGCAACATCAAGACCACTGCCGAACGCCAGGCCTGACGTTTGCCCCCGGCAAAGTCTGTGGTCACGGGGTGTAGACCGGTGATCTGCAGTCGGTAACCGAACCAGGTAAGTTGCCGAGAGCCCTTACCTGGCACGGGTTGTAGCGCGCATCATGCGCAGTGGAGGCGCGTCGTCGGGGGACATCGCGCGCCGGGGGTGTCATCCGTGGGGGGCGACATGTGGCAACGCAGGCGTGGGTTCGTCATGGCGGCGGCGATGATGCTGGTGGCAGCCCTGATCACACAGGTACCGGCAGGGGCTTCGACGTTGCCGACCGGGTTCCGCGACTCCGTCGTACTGAGTGGGCTGACCAATCCGACGGTGCTGCAGTTCGCGCCTGACGGGCGGATCTTCGTCGGCCAGAAGAACGGTGTGATCAAGGTCTTCCAGAGCCTGACCGACACGGCGCCGATCACCGTCGCCGATCTGCGGACCCAGGTCGACGACTACTGGGACCGCGGCCTGCTCGGGATGGCGCTCGCGCCCAACTTCCCGACAAACCCCTATATCTACGTGCTTTACGCGTACGACGCTCCGATCGGCGGCACGGCACCGACCTGGAACGACGCCTGTCCGACACCGCCTGGTCCGACCACCGACGGCTGTCTCGTATCCGCACGGGTATCGCGTCTGCAGATCAGCGGCAACGTGATGACCGGCAGCGAACAGGTGCTCGTCAACGACTGGTGCCAGCAGTTCCCCAGCCACTCGATCGGCACTCTCCTGTTCGGGAGTGACGGATACCTGTACGTGAGCGGCGGCGACGGCGCCAGCTTCAACAACGTCGACTATGGGCAGTACGGCGCGAACTACGCCGGCGACCAGGCGAACCCCTGTGGCGATCCGCCTGGTGCGGTCGGCACCGCGCTGACCCCGCCCGGCGCGGAGGGTGGCGCGTTGCGCAGCCAGAGCGTACGGCGTACTGACGGTCCCGCAACGCTGGATGGTGCGGTCCTGCGGATCGATCCGGCGACCGGCGCGGGCGTAGCCGGCAACCCGTTCTTCTCCTCGCCGAACGCGAACGCGCGACGCATCGTTGCCTATGGCCTGCGCAACCCGTTCCGCATCACCCAGCGCCCCGGCACCGACGAACTGTGGATCGGCGACGTCGGCTGGAACACCTGGGAAGAGATCAACCGCGTGGTGGCGCCGACGACCGCGGCGAACTTCGGCTGGCCGTGCTATGAGGGAACGCCCATACAGGGCGGTTACCAGGGCGCCGGCCTCAGCCAGTGCTCGTCGTTGTACTCCGCGCCTGGGTCAGTCGTTGCGCCGTACTATGCCTACAACCACAGCGCATGCGTGGTGAGCTACACCGGCTGCCACAGTGGTGGCTCGTCCATCACCGGCATCGCGTTCTACCAAGGTGGGTCGTACCCAACGTCGTACAACGGCGCGTTGTTCTTCGCCGATCACACCCGCAACGAGATCTGGGCGATGCTCGCGGGTACGAACGGTTTGCCTGACCCGGCTCGACTGCAGTCGTTCGTAGGTGTCGACTCGACCGGTGGTGCCGCGGGGCATCCCGTGGATCTGAAGATCGGCCCTGGTGGCGACCTGTTCTACGTCGACATGGAAGACGGCACCGTCCACCGGATCACCTTCACGGCCGCCAACCAGCCGCCGACGGCTGCCTTCACGGCCAACCCGACCAACGGTCCCGTCCCACTGACGGTCAATTTCGACGGCACCGGCTCGACCGACCCGGAGGGTAGGCCGCTCACGTACTCGTGGGACCTCAACGGCGACGGAACCTTCGGTGATGCGACAACCGCAACGACGTCGTACACCTACACGGCTTCTGGCGTCTACCATCCCGCCCTTCGGGTGACCGACGACCAGGGCGCGAGCGACACGACGTCTGTGACCGTCACGGCTGGCAACACCGCGCCGACCGCAGTCATCGACTCCCCCGCGTCAACGCTGACCTGGAAGGTCGGTGACACGATTCCGTTCACAGGCCACGCGACCGACGCACAGGATGGGACACTGCCGGCTTCAGCGCTGAGCTGGTCCCTGATCATGCACCACTGCTACACGCCATCCGATTGCCACACGCATTTGATCCAGACGTTCAACGGCGTCTCGAGCGGCTCGTTCACCGCGCCCGACCACGAGTACCCATGCTGGATCGAACTGCAGCTCACGGCCACCGACTCTGGCGGCCTGTCCTCGACAACAAGCGTCCGCCTCGACCCGAAGACGGTGGTCCTCACCTTCAGGACCAACCCCGGCGGCCTCCAGCTCACCGACCTGGTGGTCAACGAGGCTCCCCGCACAACACCGTTCACCGTAACGGTGGTCGTCGGCTCCGCCATCTCGGTCAGCGCCCCCTCGCCGCAAACGTTCAACAAGTCCACGTACTTCTTCACTTCATGGTCAGACGGAGGCCCGCAGAGCCACACCATCACAGCGCCCGCGGTGAACACCACCTACACAGCGACGTACCGCAAGGCTAGATAACCTCGCGCGTCATCCAGACGAGGTTCCCCGCCACACCTGCCAAGGAGCGGCGGGTCCCTGATGGCAGAATCGGCTGGGTGCAGATCGGGATGCTTGGGTCGTTCGAGGTTCGTGCGGACGACGGCGTCTTTGTCGACG
>WNGE01006346.1_pt1 | contig 15780 bp, 7 predicted proteins | sample 5400651 | NCBI WGS metagenome assembly WNGE01 (sample SAMN13153370, study PRJNA577476) | soil metagenome | isolation source: 60 cm soil or saprolite under grassland replicate 2 | place: USA:California | collected 2016-06-15 | reverse complement strand
TAATTGCCAAGACCCAAAATCGTCAAGCAGACGCAATTGCAGCATTCGAGCGTGTCTTGAAAATCGATCCGAACGACGTAGGAGCCAACGTCAACCTCGGACAACTCTTCATGCAGCTAAGAAAGTTTCCGGAAGCCGTTGCGGTCTTGCGCAAGGCGTTAGCTGTGGAGCCTTACAATGCCACAGCCCTTTACAATCTCGGAACTTCGCTAATTCGCTCAGGTGACCGCACCGAAGGCCAGATTGTCATCAAGCGTTTCCAGGAATTGCGTCAACGCGGGAGCGGATCGACTCTGGGAACAAACTATCTGGAACAAGGTCGATACGCTGAAGCAGTGGCTTCTACAGGCGCCGAATCAGAGTTGGTCGATCGTGCAACTCCAGCGGTTACTTTCACAGATGCGACGGCGCTAACTGTACCGAATGCGTTGGTGCGGAGTCAGAGACCCTTATCGGGTCCACTCTTCGGACGCCAATTTAAGCGTGTGGAGTTGAATGATGCAGGGCGGGTTGAGATCGCGAGTGCGCTGGGCGGTAACGTAACCTTGTTTGATTTCGACGGAGACGGCGATCTTGATCTGTTTTGGGTCTCACCAACTGAACAGCGCCTCTACCGCAATGATGCCGGCAAGTTTACAGATGTCACGGATCAATCGGGAGCACTGGGCGGAAAGTTCAGGGGTACAGGCGTGGGTGCAGTCGCCGGTGATTACGACAATGACGGTAAGCCTGATTTGTTTGTGGTTCGTTACGGAAGCCTCGCACTCTACCACAACGATGGTGGCGGGAAGTTTTCGGACGTGACAGTCGCCGCCGGTATTCCTGAGTATAAGTATCTTCCTTCATCAGTAGCTTTCGTGGATGTGGACCATGACGGCGATCTGGATCTTTTTATCCTGGGCCTGGCTGATCTTTCCCAGGCGCCGAAAGGTGGCGAGTCGGCTGTTTTCCCGGATGACTTTGCCGGTGCGCCCAACTTGCTGTTGCGCAACGACGGAAACGGAAAATTTACCGACACGACCGCGGCCGCGAAGTTAGACAGACTGGGACATTCTGTGGCTGTCGTGCCAACGGATTTCAATAACCGACGCGATGTAGATCTCCTTGTCGTCAATTATGGCAAGGCGCCCGAACTTTTCAGCAATCAGCGTGACGGCACCTTTCGGAACGTCGCCGGCGATGTGGGGCTCGGCGTTGAGGGACGGTGGACCTGTGCAGCAGCCGGCGACGTGAACAAGGATGGTTATACCGATTTCTTTTTTGGCCGGGCTGATGGTCCAGGTCTTTTTGCAATCAGCGATGGCCAGGAGAAGTTTAAGACGGTGGCTGCACCGAGTGGCTCAGAGGCGGTTCGTGAGGCTTGATTGCGTCGTCTCCACAGAGAAAGGCTTACGTGTCTGGCGCAACCTCGGCAACGCCTGGTCAGACGTAAGCGAGCCGGCTCTGGCGCGCAAACCGCCTGAGGTGGTGGTGAAACGTCTATGCGCGGCGGGTGACTTGGACGGTGATGGGGATATAGACCTGATTGGCCTTTCGCCATCGGGCGAGTTGCGTATTTCTCGCAATGATGGCGGCAATGCCAACCATTCAGTGCGCGTTGATCTTACCGGTAAAGTCAGCAACCGCAGTGGGGTTGGCTCGAAGATCGAGTTACGCGCCGGAAGCCTCTGGCAAAAGCTCGAAACCTATTCGGCCTCACCAGCGCCTGCCCCGGCAGATATTATTTTTGGGCTCGGCATGCGTACGGAAGCGGACGCGGTGCGTATCCTTTGGCCTGCCGGCATTGTTCAGGCAGAGACGCAGATTGCGAAAGCGAGTTCGGCGGGAACAAAAAAACTAATCACACTCTCCGTTACCGAACTCGATCGCAAGCCATCATCATGTCCTTATCTCTATACCTGGAACGGCGCGCGCTTCGAATTCATCACCGACTTCATGGGTGGAGGCGAGATGGGCTATCTGGAGGAACCCGGCCGTCACAACACGCCTGACCCCGACGAATACGTGCGAATTCGGGGGGATCAATTAAAAGAACACAATGGTCGTTACGAGTTGCGCGTGACTAACGAACTGGAAGAGGCGCTGTTCGTTGATCATCTCAAATTGATCGTCGTCGCCCACCCTATCGGCGTCGAGGTCTATCCGAATGAAGGAATGATCGATCCACCACTGCCGCCTTTTAAACTCTACGCTACCCGCGCGGCACATCCACCACTATCCGCCGTTGACGACCAGGGGAACGACGTCCTCGATCGGATTACTCGCCTTGATCGACAGTACCCTGACGAGTTTCGCCGCCAACACATACGCGGTTACGCCGACAAGCACACGTTGACGATGAAACTCTTCGACGAAAAGTCCAACGTCCAAAGTCTAAAGTCCAAAGTCGGCAGAGAAAAGTCCAAAGTCCAACGTCCAAAGTCCAACGTCGGCGATCCCAATTCAAACTCGGACCCAAGAAGACAGACATTGGACATTGGACATTGGACATTAGACGCCAAACGTGGTTCCGAAAGAACATTACTATTATTAACCGGCTGGACGGATTACGCCTGGTCAAGTGATAACGTTGCCGCCTCACAGAGTGGCAAGAGCATGATCTTGCCCGCTCTTCAGGTGAAAGATGCGCGAGGGCGTTGGCGTACCATCGTCGAAGACTTTGGCATTCCGGTGGGCCGTCCGCAAACCGTGACGGTTGATCTAACCGGCAAGTTTCTCAGCGCGAGTCGCGAGGTGCGTATTGTCACTAACATGCGTATCTATTGGGATCAAATTTTGGTCGCCACTTCGAGGGGCGATTCACCGGTCCAAATGACGCGGCTCGACCCCATCGTCGCTGATCTTCGCTGGCGCGGCTTCTCGCGAGAGATCACGCCAGATGGCCGCGAGCCATTCGGGTACGACTATAGGCAAGTCTCTTTCACCTCCCCCTGGAAGGTGATGACAGGTCGCTATACACGTGAGGGGGATGTGCGGGAGTTATTGCTTAAATCGGACGACATGTTCGTGATCTCGCGACCCGGCGATGAGATCGCTCTGGCGTTTGACGCGACTAGTTTGCCGCCACTGCCGGCTGAGTGGACGCGCACCTTTTTGCTCTACGCGGATGGATTCAGCAAAGAGATGGACATCAACTCCGCAAGTCCCGACCAGGTTGGTCCTTTGCCTTTTCACGGCATGAGCAAGTATCCGTACGCTTGGCCCGAACACTATACGCTGACAGAAGCGCGGCGCGCTTACATGGAAAAGTACAACACACGGCTAGTGGCTTCGCCAATACCGCAAATCGATTCGGAGTTGGTTGGCAGGTGACTAACTACAATGAGGGGCTTTATGGGACACATCAGATACTCAGCTGCTGCTTGCCAAACGGATCAACCTAATCCAATCGAGCGAAAGGGCATGCGTGCGAATACTGATCGCATGCTCTCAATGATTGATTCGGCAGTGGCGGGCGCGGCTCCTTTTTTACCTGTACGGCTCGTGGTGTTTCCGGAATTTGCTCATTCGGCGCCGGTGTTCGTAACTGCCGCGGAACTGCTTGAAAAACTGGCCGTTCAGATCCCCAATGAACATACTGAGCGGCTCGAACAAAAGGCGCGAGAGCACAACATCTACATCCAGAGTGGCTCGATGTTGGAAAGCGATCCAAAATGGCCTAATCGCGTTTTTAATGCTACGTGTCTGATTGGTCCGGAAGGCATTCTGTACAAATACCGGAAGGTGAACACGTGGATCCCTTACGAAGTACATACTAGTCCTCATGACCTTGATGGTTACGACGAGCCGTTGTTTCCGGTTGCGGATACGCCCATTGGCCGCATCGGCTGCGCTATCTGTTACGACTGGTTGTTTCCCGAAGCGATGCGGCAATTAGCGGCAAACGGCGCAGAAGTGCTCGTGCGCGTCTCAGCTTATATGGACCCCTGGGGCGCAACCGAACCGCTGGCCTGGTGGACCATAGTAAATCGCTGCCGCGCGTTGGAGAATACTGCTTATGTGGTGGCGGCAAATCAGGGCGCCAGTCTGAAACACTATCCGCCCTATTCGTGGCCGGGTGGCAGTCAGGTGGTCGATTTTGACGGCCGCTTGCTGGCCGAAGCGTCACCCGGGCCGGGCGAAAGAATTGTTATCGCGCCCGTAGATATATCCGCTCTGCGTCACGAGCGCGCCACCCGCCGTGGACACCACATGCTGGCACATCTGCGTACCGAGGCGTATCCGGTGTACGGTCGCCATCAATATCCACCTGTACTTAGAGATGATAACTTGGCGCAAATCGACTACGAACGGAATAATAGTTTGATTGATGAAGCAAAGCTGAAACTTGAGCAGAGGCGACGCTCTGATGGTTGAGCCGTGTGTAGGCTCAATTTGCTTTTTTCTCATTTACATCGTGGCTTTAGAAGCCTGTGTGAAAACTGAGAAATCCCATCCACGGCAGAAGGTGTGAAAAAATTGATTTCGAGAAAATCAGCTCGGAAAAGTTTTGGCGCATATTTGACTTACAACGTAGAGACTTAAACTCTTCACTCCGTAGGAGTGAGATGTTTATAGCCCGAGTTGAAATGCCCGAACCACCGGCGTTCGGAGGAGCGGAATGCATCTAGACCTTTAGCACGCGAGAACAGTTCCGCTCCTCCGAACGCCGCCGGAGGTGTTATGTTCGTCGAGCTATAAACATGCCACCCCTAACGGGGTGAGATCGAGTTAACGCTTTTTTTCACAGCTTCGGCAGTGGGTGGATCGTTCAGCTCCCACCTGTTCGTCCCATAGAAGGGCCTATGAAACTGAACTCGCTTTTGAATGCGCTCGGTCCCTTTGTTTCGGAGGCCGGATCTGAACAATCCACCAACTTCCGTTGGTGGGATTCTCAGATTCGCAGTCCATCTCTTTGTAGGTTGGATCTGAACCATCCACCCACTCCCGTGACGGCAGTGGGTGGGATTTTAGAGTTTTTCACACAGCCCCGGTAGCGGGTGGGTCCAACCCTCCGAGATCGCGCGGACGTCGCTTACCCACCCGATACCAGCCGACACCGGGCTGAGGCCACGGTGTGCATGAGAGGAAGACGCTTTGCCTTGCAATAGAGGACGATTCCATAAGTGGTCAGAATGGAGAACGCTGACTGACCACTAATTTAAGCGCCAATGGTTATGAAACCCTTCTTGTTACTTATCTACCTCCTGCTTGTTCTGGCTGCAGCTGTCTTGGGCCAGACCAAACAGAATCCAAAGCCGGCTAAACAGGCGGAAGACGTCGTGCGGATCAATACGGATTTGGTCCAGACTGACGTGATGGTGTTTGACAAGCAAGGCCACTTTGTAAACGGGCTTCGTGCTCAAGATTTTGAGCTACGCATCGATGGTAAGTTGCAGCCCATCAGTTTCTTTGATCTAGTGAGCGCTGGAAGCGCTAACGAGGAATCGCAACTGGCTGCTGCACGCGGCTCTCGGTCTGTCAAAGATAACAAAGCCCCAGACTCCGACGATCTCGACCGGGGGCGAATGATCTTTTTCTACGTGGACGACCTGCATCTCGCGGCAAACAATCTCGTTTCCGCTCGCAAGCTCCTCCTCAATTACCTTGAAAAAGAGATGCGGCAGAACGACGAGTCGGGCATTACATCCGCCAGTGGTCAGATCGGGTTTTTGCAGCAACTCACCGACAACAAAACCGTCCTTCGCGCAGCGATTGAACGCCTAAAGATCCGGCCTTATTTTGTCAGCGATTCAGAGCGTCCGTCGATGACGGAATATCAGGCGTTGGCCGTGGAGCGCAACAACCGCGACGTGATCGATTATTTTGTTGATGAACTGATGAAGGATCTCCCTAACCTGTCGACAATCGCAGCTCCGGGAGGTTTGCCGCGGGGAAGAGCAGAGCAGCACGTGAGAGATCGTGCGCGTACCATGCTGCAACAGGCCGCAGCGATCTCGATAAGTTCACTCTCCGGTCTCGACAGTCTCGTACGTTCGTCGAGCAAGTTGCCTGGCCGTAAGCTCGTCTTTTTCATCTCGGACGGCTTTTTCCTCGACGATCAGAACTCCGACAATCGCGACCGGCCGCGTCACATCACCAGCCTGGCTGCGCACAACGGCGTGGTGATCTACTCGATTGATGCGCGCGGCCTTGTCGCCAGCCTGACAGACGCCAGCAGCGATGTTGCCCCGGATCCATCCGGACGTCTGCAGCGCATTGCCGGGGGTGAACTCGTAGAATCACAAGACGCGATGAACGCTCTTGCCAGTGACACTGGCGGGCGAACCATCTTCAATACGAATGCCCTGGATGCTGGTGTTGCTCAGGCGCTTAAAGAGACATCCACTTACTACTTGCTTGCGTGGCGGCCCGAGCGCGGCGAGCAAAAGAGTGAGAAGTTTCGCCACATCGATGTCAATGTAATCGGCCGACCTGAGTTCACTGTACGCGTTCGTAAAGGCTTCTTTGACGTTGAGCGTCCACCTGTTACGGTTTCCAGGCAATCCAAGGATGCCGATCAGAAAACTGCCGAAGCGAATGCCGAGAAAACGGCAGAAGCAAAGTTGCGCGCGGCGATCACGGCACCCTTTCCTGAACGTGGCCTGCCGGTTTCAGTAAGTCTCGCTTGGACCAGTACTCAAGAAAAACGACAGACTCTGAATATCGCAGTGCAGGTAAATGGCGGGGCCGTCTCTTTCGACGGAGAAGGTGGCAAAGAGAAGGCAGTTGTTGATATAGCTGGTTCGGTCTACAACGAAGAAGGAAAGGCCGGCGCGAGCTTCGGCGAACGGCTCACGGTTACTGGTTCAATCAACGGAACAAATAGCGATAGCAGTCCCGATCTCGTTTACAGCTATCCCCTAACTCTACCTCCGGGCCTTTACCAGGTTCGAGTAGGCGTGCGCGATGAGAAGAATGGGAGGATCGGCAGCGCGCAGCAGTGGATTGAGATACCCGATATCTCCGCGCATAAAGTTGTTCTCAGCAGTCTGATCGTTAGTGAGCGAACACCCGTCGCGACGCCGCAAACCGCAACTTCTCCGCGTAATGGTGACGCACCTCAAGACCATGTCATCCTTAGAGTGGATCACCGGTTTCAGCGAAACTCGTTTCTTCGCTTTCTGGTCTTCATCTACACAAACTTGCAGCCGGGCGTAACTCCTGAGATTGCCGTTCAGGTACAGATCTTACGATCCGACCAGCCTGTGATAACTACTTCGGTAAGAAAAGTATCCACTGAAGGCATGCCCGACTTAAAGAGACTTCCGTACGCTGCAGACATATCACTCGAGCAACTTCCACGCGGCCGCTACGTATTGTTGTTTACAGCTATAGATCGCCTATCCAAGACGACGGCTTCACAGAGTACGCGTTTCGAGATTGAGTGAGTGATCTATTTGGGCGCCTTAGACAGCTTCTCAGCAGTTCTTTTAATGCTGACGCTGAGTTCAACAACACTTTCCAGATCTTGTCGCGCTTTGTTTAGTTGCTCGACGTTTACCGTACCTGGATTTTCGATGACAGGATTTGTGACGAAGCTTTTGATCTGCTTACAAAGTGTAATGAGGGCGTCTTTCACTTGCGTATCACTTAGACCAATCTGCTTCTCCCGGCTTTGATCGCTCTCCTCCAGTTTAAGCACCAGAGTAGCCTGCAACCGACTGGCGCGCTTCCTGATCTCAGTGGTCGCATCCGAAACAAAGCCATAGTCAAGGTTGTTCGGCCCAGAAATCGCCCGTGCAATCTCATTGTGAAGAACCAGGATGCGACTGAAGTCTTGCTCAACCTGGTCGGCTAGCGCTTGAAGCTGTTTTCGATTGCTTGGCCTCCCAGGCGTTAGGCCGTATCCCCGCAGGAGCATTTCACGACGGTTCATGTCCTGTTGGCGTTCTCGGTCGGGATTAGACCGGTCCGTCGGTGGTCCCGGTGGTTGCTGCGCCAGCGTCGGCGTCGCCGTGACCACCAGGAAAGCAAAAGCTATTAACACATCTCTCCTTGCCAGCTGGGTGCGATGAGTTCTCATAACAAACCTTCCGTCCCCTAAAGAAGAACGTCAGTATAGTCCCGGGGTCAAAGCGATACAATGCGCCTGGTTACGGGAAAAGTTTTTGACGGGTTTCACTCAGTTAGGGGTGAGATGTTTATAGACCGATACTAAGGAGGCCCAGGCGCGATTCGGAGGGGCGGAATGAAAACTAGATTGGTACTTGTCAAGTTGAGTTCCGCCCCTCCGAACCGCGCCGGAGGTTCTCGGTCCTTTGAGCTATAAACATGTCACCCCTAACGGGGTGAAACCCGCTAGTTCCGAACGAAGCACGTTGAAATAGAAAGCACTAGTCCAAGATAACAAGGTGTCTTCACAAATCGTTCTGTTTGATGGTTCCCGGCTATCTGCAAGTCGGGTTTCCACGAAAATGACTGAAACAGTATTGACTGAAAGTCACACCTGTACTACTTAATAGCGTTCGGGTTTTTCTTCTAAAGTTGCGCCTACAGCTGGTTAAGTACTCTGTTCTCCTGTGAATACATCGTGCGACGCATAGATCTCCAGAGTGCAAACGTTGCCCGCTCGAATACGATTCGAGACATCAATCGTCAGATTGTGCTCAATTACGTGCGCGAAAGAGGGCCAATCTCCAGATCGGAGATTGCGCATGAAACCGCGTTGCAGCGGTCCACGATCTCACTGATCATGGATGAACTGAAAGCTGAGGGATTGATCGAAGAAGTAAGCGGAGAGTCAACAGGCGGCCGACCTCCAATCTTGCTCTCATTGCGGACGGCGGACGCAGTGGCGATAGGAGTAGACCTCGGCACGGTGAAAACGGTTCTGGCAACTAGTGACCTGGCTGGTCGCGTGCTGGAGCAGGAAGAGTTTGCGACGAATCCCGACGCCGCCAAGACAATCCGTGAGATCGTTCAGCGTACACGCAAGCTAGTCGCGAAAAACAAACGCACTGTTGAAGGCATCGGCATCAGTTTGCCCGGACTGGTTGACAACGAAGGGGGCAAACTCTACATACCGCACTTCCAATGGCGAGATTTACCTTTGGCAGACGAGTTAAAGGCTGCGGTTGGATTACCGGTGACGGTTGATAACGATGCCAATGCTGCAGCGCTGGCCGAGCTCTGGTTTGGTCGGCCCGAAATTCGACAAGTGCGAGATTTCATCATGGTGTTGGTTGAAGAGGGTGTAGGAACCGGCATTGTTTTTGATGGGCAAGTTTACCGAGGTGAAGGCGGCGCTGCCGGCGAGTTTGGTCACATGACAATTGGTATGGGAGCACCCGTGGCTTGCGCTGCTGGAAGTCGTGAGTGCTGGGAAGCTTTTTCATCCGAGCGAGCGGCATTGGCACGCTATGCGAAACTGTCGAGCGGATCAAACGGAGCTCCTAACATCAACTGTGGCCAGCTCATTGATCTCGCTCTGCAAGGCGATGCGCCCGCATGCGCTGCTTTGAAGGAGACGGCCCACTATCTCGGCACCGGTATTTCCAACCTGATTCAAGGCCTGGCGCCCCAAGCTGTTATTGTGGGTGGTCCAATTGTACGAGCATGGTCGGTGATTGCTGAAGATCTCAAAGGCGCTGTAGAAAGCAGCATCTGTCGCGGTCTTCCTTCCACCCCGATCATCGCTTCAACCCTGGGACCCCAACCGACTCTTATGGGGGCGATAAGTCTTGTACTGGCGAGCAAGTTCGCTTCAGTATCAGTGACTTGAGCACCACGCCCGCAGAAGGGCAAGAGTCTTCCGAAGTGATAATTAGTTTTCCCGGCGAACCAATTAAGAGTCCCTTCTTCGAAGATTGATAGTGTTAAAGGAATGGAAAGCGCGGCACACATCCTGAGGATCTTGGCCGCGCGAGACGCGAGCACTCACGGTCGTAGAATGAATCTTAACTGGTTTTGCTTTCAGTTTCCCTCAAGTTTAATCATTTATTGATGTTGCAGTCGGCAGTGTTCGGGGCTTGCGAGAATCTTCTTGACAAGCAAACGAATTCGTACTATATGCTTTTGTCCAGTCGTGCAACAAAGTACCCTAAGCGGTTAGCAACAGTCGCGAACTCCATTAATTTGATAAATTCTTTGAAATCTTGGATCGCCGTCTGATTGCTTTCTTCATCTGCATTCTTCTAAACGCTTTCGTTGGGGCAGTTTAGTTTTTGGAGAGCAAGTAGGAATGTTCTTTGCGTTGGTAAATCTTCCGGTCGGTTTCCAGCGTCAGTGTTGGTTGTCCGGCGTTCTCAAGTGAGGCTCATTCATAACTGAGAACTTTTCTCTGGCAAGACTTTCAGTAGCTCGAACACTTAATTCAGTCTGTTTTCTGTCACAGGGTTGTTTTGCCTTGGTCCATTTCTTTGTAGACCCAGGAAAACTGGATGGACTCCGTGCAATTGATTTTTCGGCACTCGCTCGCTGAGGCATCCGGTGTAAAGATGACTGTGCGGCCAGTACGTAGAGTAACACCGAGGAGGTTCGTTATGTCGAAGAGGCTTGGACTTCAAGTGGTTTTGTTCCTTCTGAGCATTGGTCTGCCGGCTGCAGTGCATGCCCAGACAAGTATAGTGGGAAACATCAGTGGCAATGTGCGAGATCCTCAGGGTGCTGCAGTCTCCAAGGCTGAAGTGACAATCACAGAGGAGAGAACCGGAGCTTCGCGTACAGTCATGAGCGATGACAACGGCTTCTACTCCGCTCCGAGTTTAGCTGTTGGTCACTACTCTGTGAGCACATCTCCACACGGCTTCAAGAAAACTGTCGCAAGTGGAGTGGATTTACACGTTGCTGAAAACAGGGTAGTCAACCTGGATCTTCAGCTCGGCCAAGTGAGTGAAACGGTCACGGTGACGAGCAACGCTACCCCGGTTGAAACACGTAGCGGCGATGTGAACAGTCTTATTTCAGAGAAGCAGGTGACCGAGCTTCCATTGAATGGTCGCAACTATGCTGCCCTGGTAACGCTCGTCCCGGGTTTGTCGGCGCCAAATGAGGCTGGCGCTTTTGGTACTCGGGGTACGGGACTCGATTCTCACGTCGACGTATCGGTAAATGGCAACCAATCTAACGCCAACATGTGGACCGTTGATGGCGTTAACAATATGGACGTCGGTTCAAACGCGACGCTTCTGGTGTTTCCATCCATAGATTCTATTGCCGAGTTCAAAGTTGAGCGTAATAGCTTCAGCGCAGAGTACGGTCAGGCACAGGGCGCCGTCATCAATCTGGTCACGAAAGGCGGCGGCAATCAGTTTCATGGCACTGGCTTCTATTTCTTGCGCAGTGACAGTCTCAACGCAAACGATTTCTTCCTTAATTCCGCTGGTCAGCCTAAAGGGCAGTTGAAGTACAAGAACTTCGGCGGCAATTTCAGCGGCCCGATTATCAAGAACAGAGTCTTCTTCTTCTGGTCTGAGGAGTGGCGCCGCGAGCAACGCGGCACCGCGCTGACAGGTCATGTCCCTACTCTTGGTGAACGAGCCGGAGATTTCACGGGGCCACTTGCGACAAATTTAAGCGGTGTTATAAAGCCGTGGGATCCGGTTACTTGTACACGAGATGCGAACGGCAATCGGGTATTCAGCGCCGCCACTTGTCAGCCCTTTCCGGGTAACAGGATTCCAACTGCTCGGCTCAGCCCCGCAGGACTTGCGATGATGGGAATCTTTCCCGCACCCAACAATGCATCCGATCCGCTTGGAACCAATTGGGTCTCGGCACCACTGCAGCCGGTGAACACTCGTCAGGATCTTATTAGAGGTGATGTCACAATCACCGACAAGATGAACTTGATGATTCGCTATATACATGAGAACTGGATCCATGGCGTCGCGTCAGGCAACTTCTGGGGAGACACTCCATTTCCGACGCTGTCGTCTGATTGGGACCAGCCTAGCCGGAGCTTCTCCGTGAAGTTGACCAACACGCTCACTTCGACATCAGTCAACGAATTCCAGTTCTCGCGGGCCGGTAATGACATCTTCATTGCGACGAGCCCTTCAAGCGACGCACTCAACAATGCAGTTGCCGCAGTATTCCCAACCGTCTTCCCACGAGTCGCGGGCACGGGATATCCCACCGTTGGTTGGGGCGCTGGTGGTATAGGTAATCTCTGGCACCAGGCGCCGTGGCAAAATCATGAAGACCTCTTCACCTGGAAGGACGACTTCTCCAAGGTGATGGGTAACCATGATCTGAAATTCGGCGGATTGTTCAGCCATAACATCAAAAATGAGCAGCCAAATGGTGGTAGCGGCATCTATACAGTTCAGCAGGATGGTCACAAGACTGGAAATGCGATTGCCGAGCTGTTGCTGAGAGACCTGCCGATTCTTGAGTACACCGAATACCAGCGTCAGGACACAACGCTGGGTCGCTGGCATGACCTTGAGTTTTTCGGAAACGACGTCTGGAAGATGCGACCCAATGTCACGCTGACCTTAGGACTACGATATTCAATCATCCCGCCTGCGTTCGCTGATGATAACCGCATTACCAACTGGATCCCCGAGCGCTACGACGGACGGAACCTCACTAGCGGCTTTGTTAGAGCGGATCAAGCTGACGCAGCCGGGCTGCCAAGAGCTTTGGTGAACACCTATCATGGCGGCTTCCAGCCACGCGTTGGCCTGGCCTGGGACATCAAGGGTGATGGCAAGACTGCGCTTCGCCTCGGCGCCGGACGCTACATGAGCAGGGCAAACGTGATCTCGGGTCTGCTGCGGTTGGCAAACAATCCACCCTGGAACACAGTGGTTGACTCGGGTTGGAATGATCAGGCTGTTCTATTGTCTGACTGCCCGACCTGTCGAAGTCTCGATACAATCAATCCGGGGTTAGCAACTTCTTCAGCCGGCTTGGGAGGCATAAACTCCATTGATCCAAACTTCAGGCCTGCTGAAAGCTGGCAATGGAATGTCACCCTGTCTCGCGAGATCATGAAGAACACGGTGGCGGAAGTTTCTTATGTCGGCAACCATGGTTTGCACATTTGGCGCTATATCAATGGCAATTACAACGATGTGATTCCGAGTGCGCGCGCAGCAGTGGCCGCGGGAACGCGAAGCTCATCTGATGCTTCAACACGCAGATTCAACTTTACCAACAGCGTAACCAGGGATGAATCGACGGGCGACTCGAATTACAACGCGCTTCAAGTTTGGGTCGATCGTCGCTTCTCCAACAGGTTGGCTTTCCAGGTTGCTTACACCTTGTCACGGACGATCAGTAACGTACCGACTCAGTCCTACATCAGCCAAACTACCGATGTCTTCAACTACGATCTCGATAAGGGATACGCTGACCTTGATCGAAGACACGCGTTCGTCTTCAACACGGTCTACGCCTTGCCGTCGTTCAAGAACCTCGGCGAGGTTGGGAGTGCGATCCTCGGCGATTGGCAATTGAATACCATCGCCTCGTTCTATAGCGGCACCCCGCTTAACATCTTTTCCGGGGTTAACACCGCAGGCCTTCAGGGAGCGGGCAGCCAGCGACCGGATGTTACAGGAGCAGATTTTTACCTGCATGTTCCCAATGACCCGGTTGGGATCATCAATCCGGCCGCATTCAAAATTCCCGCTTCCGGAACGTTCGGCAATCTGAAACGTGGCGATGTCCGTGGGCCTGGTATCAGCAACATCGACTTCTCGGTAGCAAAGAACTGGAAAGTGAAAGAGCGCTATGGCATTCAGTTCCGCACTGAGATGTTCAATGTTTTCAACCATACGAACTTTAGAGCGCACAATCAAAGTGTCGCGGGGGGCGGCATTGAGAACAACTTCAGCAATCCTGGATTTGGTCGCGCTAGTTCGACCCGAGGACCGCGCGAGATTCAGTTCGGCTTTAAGTTCACTTTCTGAGTTCGTTCATCCCGCTTGACTGAAGATGGAGGGCCCTGGTTTTTCGGCCCTCCATCTTAGTTTTTGTGGAACGGAAAGTTCGCTGGAAAAAATCCCACCGACCGCAGGGTGTGTAAAGAACGCTTGTGGTTGAACTGAACAAGTTGGGAAGGGGGCAAGCGACAAAAAGGCATCCAACCAAATCGACGCCGAGCGCGCCCCCGCTACGCTCCGCTAGCTGCAATCCAGAATTAAAAGCTCACAGCCCTTACTATCCCGATAAGCGATTGGCTGCGCACAAGCGGGGGCGCGCTGGAATTCCCTACCGCCACAAGCCTGAATCGCCGCTTGCCCCCTTCCCAACTTGTTCGGTTCCACCACATGCGTTCTTTACACGGTCGCAATTACTGCTGCGCTTCGGTTCCGTATGTGAAGGCTGCTCGAATACCAAACTGCATCAGTGCTTGCTTCTTATCCTTGCGGCTGGCATATTGGAAATAGATCAGTTCTGCACCGAATCCAACCTATTATATTTTTGTAATGCATTCCTCTTTCTTTCGCTCCTGCTCTTACCGTTTCAATCGCCTCGGGATTCAATTCGGCAACATTATGAAGCGGCGGAAGCACACCAGCGAGCCGGCAATTTGGTCGCGGCAGAGGCTGAGTACGCGGCGATTCTTATCGAGGCCTATCATAGGCTAGGCACGATCTACACGGCACAAGCAAACTATCAAGAAGCCGTTGGGGTGCTTGAGACGGCCGTGACTTATCGTTCTGATTCCCCGGAGGTTTTGATTGATCTGGCCATAGCATACTTTTATATCGGGCAATATCCGAAGGCAATTGAACCTCTTAGTAAAGCTCTGGTCGTGACCCCTCAAAGTTCAGCCGCGCACCATATGTTGGGGAAAACCTATTTCATGATTGGTGAGTTTGAGAAAGCCGAACATGAACTCGGAGCAGCCCAAAAACTGTTACCCTCAGATTATGACGTGTCGTACACGCTTGGGCTCGCTTACCTCCGACAGCATAAGTTCGCGCAAGCTAAACAGCTCTACGACCGCATGATCGTTCAACTCGGCAATCGAGCGCCACTGCGAGTCCTCATTGGCAGGGCTTACCGCGAGACTGGCTTTCTTCCTGAGGCTATAGAAGAGTTCAAAAAGGCTATTGCTGTCGATACTAATTTTCCTCGCGTCCACTACCATTTGGGCCTGACTTACCTGCTCAAGGATGGAGCTGCCAGGCTTGCCGACGCCGCAGAGGAGTTCAGGTTTGAGTTGGCTAATCACCCGGACGAATTCTTTGGGAATTACTATCTCGGAATAGTTTATGCCACTGAAGCAAAATGGTCTGATGCCATCAGCCTTCTTGAAAAGGCTGCTCGGATCCAGCCAAACAATCCGGATCCCTACTTCTTTCTTGGTCAGGCTTACCAGAGTTTGGAGAAGTACGAGCAGGCAATTGAGGCGCTGAAAAAGGCCATAGAACTGAATCCTGACCTGGCCCACAATGATTATCAAGTTACCAACGCGCACTATCGGCTGGGGCAGTCATTAATCAAAGCCGGGCGCGCCGATGAGGGTCGGAAAGAGTTGCAACTCGCTTCGGATCTGAAATCCAAAGCTTTCAAGAGGAACGAAGCGAAGTTAGAAGTTTTCATTAACACCGCAAACCTCGCTGAGCAAAATAAGTTTCCGGAGCTAAACTCGGCTCAAGGGGTCATCGCCGAGCGAGGGAAGCCAAACGAACAGACCATGCGAACCCTGGTCTCCGAAGGCGACTTTTACGCAAAGGTGATTGCGAGGGCGCACAATAATATTGGCCTACTAAGAGCAGAACGACAGGACTTTCGTGGTGCAGCAGAACAGTTCAAGCTTGCTGCGAAGTGGAACCCGCAGCAAGAAGGACTCGATTACAACTGGGGCCTGGCTTATTACAAATCAGAGTTGTACCAGGA
>WNGE01013326.1_pt1 | contig 15782 bp, 14 predicted proteins | sample 5400651 | NCBI WGS metagenome assembly WNGE01 (sample SAMN13153370, study PRJNA577476) | soil metagenome | isolation source: 60 cm soil or saprolite under grassland replicate 2 | place: USA:California | collected 2016-06-15 | reverse complement strand
ACGAGTTATGGCCGCAACATTCTTTATCACAATAACGGTAATGGGACATTTGCTGATGTGACTGACAAGACGGGCGTCGCCGCGCCTGGCTGGTCCACTTGCGCAGTCTGGTTCGACTATGACAACGACGGCAAGCTGGACCTGTTTGTCTCGAGCTTTGTTCTTTACGAAAAGTCTCTGAATATTCTGTGCACTGATGAGGGTTTGAGCCGGCGTTACTACTGCGTCCCGCGCCTGTTCAAGCCTCGGCCCAGCCATCTCTTTCACAACAACGGGAACGGCACCTTCACCGATGTCAGCAAAGAATCGGGAATCGCTGATTCGCCCGGGAAATCGTTCGGTGCGGTTGCTACGGATGTTAACAACGATGGCCGGATGGATCTGTTCGTGGCCAACGACACCATGCCGAACTTTCTATTCATCAATAAGGGCGGCGGCAAATTTGAAGAAGTGGGCCTGGCGGCCGGGGTGGCCTTCAGTGACATGGGTAAACCGCGCTCAGGAATGGGAGTAGACGCGGCGGACTATGACGGCGATGGCTGGCAGGATCTTTTTGTGGCCAATATTGATAAAGAATTTTTCAGCCTTTACCACAACCAGAAAGATCTGATTTTCACGGACGAGCCAGGTGAGATTGGCACCGCCACGCAGATGTTGAGCGGTTGGGGGCTGAGGTTTTTCGATTACGACAATGATGGCGATCCTGATATCTTCCTCGTCAATGGTCATCCCGATGACTTTATCGAGATGCGTACCACACGGGTGAAATACAAAGAGCCTTTGTTGATGTTCGAGAATACGGGTCGCGCCTTCAAAAACGTCAGCGCGCAATCAGGCTATATTTTCAGCAAGGATTTTTCCGGTCGGGGCATGGCCACGGGTGATTTTGATAATGATGGCGATCTCGATGTGCTGATCTCAAACAACGGCGAGGCCCCGCTTCTGCTTCGTAATCAGGGCGGCAATAAGAATAACTGGCTCGGTCTGCAACTGATCGCAACCAGGAGCAACCCGGCGGCTGTCGGAGCCGTGATCACGTGGCAGGCCGGCGCAGTGAAGCGAAGCCGGCTGAAAACTGCCGGCGGCAGTTATCTTTCTTCACACGATCCGCGCGAACTGCTTGGCTTGGGTACTGCCAGGAAGATCGACAGCGTTGAGATCCGCTGGCCCAGCGGCAAAGTGGACAAGCTCACGAATTTGCCAATTAACACATATCTAAAAGTCATTGAAGGCGAAGGCGTCGCTAAGAACAACCTCACCGCTGCGAAATAACATGACGAAACGAATCGGGAAAAACTTATTACTGACAAGTCTTTTCGTCTTAATTCTCGGTCTTTGGTTATTATCAGCATCGCGCGGCCAGAATCAACGCGACGCGTTTTCAAAATGGCGGCCGACTCATGAGCTTGCCGGCGTGCGTTATGTGGGAAGCGGCGCCTGTGCTCAATGCCATGCTCCGCTGGCCGCGAAGCGCCTGGCAAATCCGATGAGTCGCGCACTGTCATCGATCGACAGTTGCGAGATTCTGAAAACCCACCCGCACCTGAGCTTTCGCAACGGTCCCTACGACTACCAAATTCTTCGCGAGGGAAACCGCAGCACCTTCACCGTAACCAATGGTTCAAATTCGATTTCCGAACCGATTCTTTTTTGCTTTGGCCAGGGCAAGGCAGGCCAGACGTATGTGTTCCGACACAATGGAATGTTTTACGAGAGTCGCCTCAGCTATTATCAGGAAATACAGGGTCTCGACTTCACTATTCTGCATCCGCGCTCGGTTCCCGAGTCGTTGGAAGACGGTCTTGGCCGGCCAATGACCATCGAAGCAGCGCAGGGTTGTTTCGCTTGTCACTCGACCGCCGCGGTCGCCGGCGGGCAGCTACAGCTCGACCATCTGGTGCCGGGAATTACTTGCGAGGGTTGTCATGGACCGGGCGAAAGACATATTGCGGCCATCAAGGCAGGGAGCAAGAACCTCCAGGTCTTCAATCCCGCGAAGCTGGACGCTGATGAACTGTCGCAGGAATTCTGCGGCGCCTGCCATGTGAGTTTTGAAAAGGCGCTGGTTATGCCGAAGCAGGGCGGCGCTAATAACCTGCGTTACCAACCTTATCGAATTTTCAATAGCCGGGGACACAGCGGCGATCCGCGAATCAGTTGCGTCGCCTGTCATGATCCACACGATAAATTGGCAGAGGGCGTGGCCTCGTACGACTCAAAATGTCTGGCTTGTCATCTCACGACTCGCGGGCAGGCTAAAACTGCCGCGCGTTCGGCTCCGGCCTGTCCGGTGAGCAAGCAGCAATGCACATCGTGTCACATGCCGAAAATCGAACTGCCCGGGGGCCACGGTAAATTCACCGATCATTGGATCCGCATCGTCAAGGCGGGCGAACCAACTCCCAACTGAATTCGAATCGAAGGTTGCGGTCGTTCATCCAACGATAGACCGAAGCAAGTTCCGAGTGAGGAGTACCGGCTTCCTTTGGAAAACCCGCGGAGCGGGTGAAAGCCCACTCTTCACCAGCTTATTCACGGTCAACTAAAACTACGGCTTGGTAGCAGGAGGCGGTGGACTTGCCATCGTTGTGACTCGATTGTTCCATTCCACCGGCGTAGTAGATCGAAGTTGTGGTAATTCAGCGGCTGCGATCACCAGTTTACGCACGCTCGTGATGACGACGAACTCAAGCGCTGCGTTTGGTTTTGCTGCCTCGTTGAGCCTGGCTAACTGGGTGTCACGCCACTGTGTTGTGGCAGCGCTGCCCGCAGTTAAGTAAGAGGTCGCCTCCAGCCCAGCTTCCGCGATCGCCGATAAATTGTTTACCAGGGGCCTTGCCTCTTGTAGAGCGGGCGATCGATCAACCATCGGTCCCAGTGCGCGACTTGCATTTTGCCATTCGGCCAGGGTGCGTTCGAGGTTTGGTCGATTGAGCGCAAAGCGCGGCGCATCGGACAGGAACGCGTCGACGTCCGAAACGAACTGACGGGCCGTTTCGCTGTCGGGTCGCGCCGCATCAACCAGGCCGGTGAGCGGACTCAGCATCGTCTGCGGCCGCATTTGATAGCGGTGGTATTCTTTTACGGGCTCGATTATTGATGCCAGGGTGCGAAGTGGGATGGTGTTCTCAGTCGCAGCAAGACGGCGCAACAACATGCCATAGTTCTTTTCGTGAGTCAGTCCCAGCTCTTCCAGTTGGCGGCTGATCACCGACAAGCGGCGGTACATATCGCTGATGTCCGTCACGTTTCGTGGCGACCAAAGTCGCTCGGCGATCGCCGCCGTGCGCGGCCAGATGCGCGAGTCGATCGTCTCCGGGCTTACCCACTCGCCCCACATTGTCGCCTCACCACCGAGAATATGTTTCGCTTCTTCGGGCGTTAGGGTGGTATCCCGGGGAATTGGATCGGCCAGATAATGTTGTGACGCGGGAAAGATCAGATCGATATAATAGCCGGCAGAAAGAATCCCGTTGTACCCTCGCTTCGCGGCTTCGGCGAGAGATGCCGGCCCGCGCCACGAGTGAATTACGGCATCCTTAGGCAGATCCGGATGTAGTATTTCTTCCCAGCCAATCATCTTCTTGTGGTGCTTCTGTAAGATTTTCAGAACACGCTGATTGAAATAAGCCTGCAAAGCGTGATTGTCCTTGATGCCTTTCTCTTTCATGAAGGCTTGAATTTGCGGATTGCGATCCCACTGCTTGCCTTCGTTCTCGTCGCCGCCGATGTGCATGTAGGCGTCAGGAAAAAGAGAAGCCATCTCGCCCAGAAAACTATCAAGAAACTTGTAAGTCTGCTCTCGGGTGGGGTCCAGCGCCGGTTCGAAAATTCCCGCGCCCCGCTCAATCTTGTAAGGGCCGGGTGCGCTGCCTAATTCCGGGTAACTAACCAGCCAACTAGTGCTGTGTCCCGGAATATCGAACTCCGGCATTACCCGAATGCCACGATCGCGGGCATAGGCGATAATCTCGCGCACCTCGTCCTGCGTGTAGAAGAGACCATCCGAGCCGAGCGTGTGGAGTTTAGGAAACTTCTTACTCTCGACGCGAAATCCCTGGTCCTCGGTCAGATGCCAGTGAAGGACGTTCAGCTTTACTGCCGCCATCGCATCGAGGTTCCGTTTGAGGACTTCCATCGGTTCATAGTGACGGCCGACGTCGATTAACAAGCCCCGCCAGGGAAAGCGCGGTTGATCCTTGATCCTGATGCCCGCGAGATAATATCCGTCACGGTCGCCCTGGAGCAGTTGCAGGAAAGTTTCCAATCCGCGTAACCCGCCCACGACTGTGGGCGCGACCAGGCGTGCCTGCTTATCGGTGATTTCCAAATTGTAGCTTTCGTTTTCATCGAGAGAGGGAATGACCTCGCCGGGCCGTTCGCATTGGACTACGAGCGTCGCTGCGCTTTCATCGGCTGCCAGGTCCGCCGGCAGGGTCAGAACAGTTCGGCCCGCAAGCCGCGTGAGCATACGAGCGATGCCGGCGCGCAAACGGTCGTCTGCGTAGCCCCTAACCGCTACTTTAAAACTGCTGTTGATCGCGAGGCGGCCCGTTTGAGTCTCGACCGAAAAGGGCGCCGGCATCAGGTTGAGTTGAACCGGAACCGCGTCATTGAGTGCGGGCGCTTGTCCATAAGCCGCGGACGCCAGGCTTAGAACATAAGCCAGGATTAGCGCCGGCTTGCTGTATTTATCAGTCTTCATTGAAGCGAGTTTTCCACCTTTTTTCGAGGGTTGAGTTGCTTTTCCCGGCAATACTATTGGATCCGAAATCGTGACATAATCTCCGCGCATTTATCGCCCGCATTGTAGCTGATTCACAACGGATATTGGCGAACGAAAAGTTGCCGAGTGAACGATTTATTCGATGAAGACGAAGCTGCGCATGGTTCTTCATTCTAAACGACCGCTGTTTGCACCGATAATCAGAACCGGCGCGCCGCTAAGCGTTCTGGCGACGGTCGCGATCACTGCGTTTCTTGCGGCATGTCCAACCTTGTGCGCGGCCAAACCCCCGGCCTGGAAGCTGGTTTGGCGCGACGAGTTCGATGGTGCCAGTGGTCCGGCGGTTGATTCAAGCAAATGGAACTTTGATGTTGGCGGCAAGGGTTGGGGTAACAACGAACTCGAAACCTATACGAATCGCGCTGTGAACGCGCATCTTGAGCGTGGCCTGCTGGTAATCACCGCGCTGAAAGAATCCTTCACTGGCCCTGACGGCGCAACCCGCAACTACAGTTCAGCAAGATTGCTCACCAGGAATAAGTTCAGCCAGGCCTACGGACGGTTTGAGGCGCGAATTAAGATCCCGTACGGGCAAGGCATCTGGCCGGCATTCTGGCTTTTGGGTGACAACATCGGTATTGCGCACTGGCCGAACTGCGGGGAAATCGACATCATGGAAAATATCGGCAGGGAACCAGCGATCGTTCACGGCACTTTTCATGGACCAGGTTACTCTGGTGGAAGTGGTATTAGCGCAGCGTACGCATTGCCAAACGGCCGGAAGTTTTCGGATGATTTCCACACCTTCGCCCTCGAGTGGGAACCAAATGTAATTCGCTTTTATGTCGACGGGATCCTTTACAAGACGCGCACGCCTGCGGATCTTCCCGCCGGCACGACGTGGGTTTTTGATCACCCCTTTTTTATTATTCTGAACGTGGCAGTCGGAGGTGGCTGGCCGGGGAACCCCGATGCGACGACAGTGTTCCCGCAACAGATGTTGGTCGATTATGTTCGCGTGTATCAACGCGCGACCCTTGCCAAACGTGCGAGTGCTGTTCACTGAGTGAGACCAAACAGGAGCCCGGCCTGTGGAATTGAGTGACATTCGTACGCGATACGTTACGGGTCCGGCTTGGTAGCGGCAGAAGGAGATGCTCATGAGTTGCCGAAATTCAAATCCTAACAGGCCATCGTGGTTTCTGGTTGCCGGACTTTTGTTTCTCTGCCTGAGCGGTTCCGCCGCAGCCCAGCAGCCCACTGGCCCGCCGCCGGGAGCCGGACCACCGTTGAACAAACATCCCAACCTGGACGATCGTGTCCGACAGGTCGACGAAGGCAGGCTGCGAAGCGCGGAAGTGGATGCCGGCACTGAGGAAAGGAATCAGAAACTTCTGCAGGCCGCGATCGCAAACATGAAAGAGGACTTTAGCCGCATTCAAATTCTGCGCAATGACATTGCGAAAAACCTGGTGGCCCACAAGCCGCTCGACTGCAAACTCATTTCGGAACAGACAGCGGAGTGACCTGCTCGCGATCATTAAGCTAAGCGCCAGCCTTCAAAAAAAGGCCGAGCAGATGTCACCGTAACCGGCCCCCGCGGCACGCCCGCACGGTTCGGGACCGTGAGGTCGGTGGTTCGAATCCACTCGCCCCGACCAATTCATAGGCGAACTGCTGCCTTGCGCAGCCGTATCTGGAGAGAGATAAGGACGCGCGGAGCGAGTATAAACAAGCGGATGCTGTTTGCGTTTGAGTCGCATTACGCCTGGTACAAAACCGGTCAGCCGCACACACGCCGGCGAACGCAAGAAGCCGGCGGCAAAAGCTCCGGCGCTTAGCCAAGTACACCTTTGCCTTAGGTTACAGACGCCGTGCCAGCGGGTCGAAATAAAAAACGAACGACTCTCACGCGGCGCTGCGGCCAGGGAAGGAAATGTCAATATTAATCCAACAATCGAAGGAGGCACTCCATGGGACTGTTCCTAAATCTCACGCTAATTTCTACCGCTTTCGTTTATGCAGCCACAGCATTTGGAGGTGAAACATGGATAAAGGGCGATTTGCCGCTGGTCCAAAGAATAACGCGACGAGGATGGATTTGTTTGGCTCTGCTCGTGCTTACCCTGACCTTCGGCACCACCAAAGAAATCAACGGCCACCTCGGTGAAGGCTTATTGAGACAAGAAAGAGATGATGCCAAAAAACAGTTAAGAGACGTGCAGGACAACGCTGCGGCGGCGAACGATGGGATAAAGACGGCACGAGGAGATCTCGCAAAGACCGAGACAAGCCTGTCTGAAGCGCAGGCGCGGCTCCAGGATGCACAGGGCCGGTTGCAAGACACTCAAGGGCGCGTTGTCGGCTTACAAACACAGGCTCAGGAGGCACAAAGAAGACTGCAAGACACACAAGGTCGATTACAGGATGCACACGGCCGACTTGTGACCCTCCAGTCGCAAACTCAAGAGTTGAATCAGGAGCTGCTTACCGCAAACAAAAGTCTGACCGAGAACCGCGAGGTCGTTAACGGCATCGCGAAGTTAGCTGGTCAAATAAATAAAGTCGGCGTTATGAGTGCGTTATCAAGAAGTCAAGAGCGCCTGGTGGTCAAGGTCGCCATTCAACTTAAGCCTCAAAACCTCACCGGCACACCCGCTCCCTATCAGGTAGTGGAGACCTTGTTTCCAAACTGGCAACAGATAGCGGTGCCCAAAGCCGATGATCCCGAGCGTGACGAACTAATGATCTCTCTAACAGTTGAGTCAGAGCATCGTCACCTAATTGGTAGCGTGTGGGGCTTTAGAAACGACCCCTACGCGAAGTCATCGGTTGGGCAGGCGCAGATGCGCCCGACTGGTGCGGAATCAAGCTTGAGTATGTTTTCGGATGCCGGTCTCCTTAGAGTTGATAAGGATTTATTCCTGGAGGCGAACTATCTTTTTCCTACTCCACAGGTTGCCGGCGCCTGGCTGTCAGAGTTACTTCCGAATACCAAAATCTTTGAAGCAAGTTTCCATTTGAACCACAACCTCACCGAATCACAGGTAACAAGCATGAAACGTTTCTGGGACGAGTTGTTCGAAGGTGGCGGAACGATACGGATCGAATTGTTAGATCAGGAAAGCTTCTTCTTGGAATATGACATTCAAAAGAGAGATGCCGTCCTGAAAGACGATTGGTTCAAGGTCACTTATACCATCGCGTCAAAACCGAGACTGATCACTGAAAACCTGTGAAGCGCAGCTCCGCGGACACAAGCATTAGCGGGCGAAGCGTGACATCGCCTTCACGATCGAAATTGCACAAAGAAGGGCGAAACGCATCCAAAGGAAGTAACGTGGCGCATAGTTCGAAGACCAGCAAGTTCGTCTGCAAGTTTTGCGCAAAGACTCACAAGCTACCAAACCGAAGTTGGAACGTGTGCCCGCGCCAAAACACTAAAAGTAATTTCGTCTCGAAACAATGGCAAGACTGTGTGGTACGTGGCACGTAAGGGAAGATTCTCGGCGCGCTTGCGCGTGATTGCCGTGCAATTGTCGAAGTCTTCTGGCCATGATTAGACACCGCATAGCGTTTGCCACTTTCGGAAACCGTATTGATTGGGCCTGGCTGTTTGCCGCGCAGTTGGCATTGAATGAGCGCGAGGATTTGATTTCCTACGGAGTGATTTCAAAACGCGCTATATGCCTCATGATCAGGCCGGGCTTGTTGGCTCCTTCCACGAGTAAAGCTGACCACTTCGGAATGTCTGTTGATTGGGTTGTTTGTTCTTGTTCCTGCATCTTCTTTGCTCCTTCGTTGTGGTTGGTGTTTTTGAGAAGGTGTTTCCCCCTCGCAGCGAAGAAGATCGAAACGACTGGGCGCTCATTCGCATCACCCGCAGGGGCGTAACGAAGTGGAGCACTTGGAGCGAAGCGCAGAGTTGTGCGAATGGGCTGTCGTTTACGATGAAGCGGAGAGGGGGGAGGGAACTAAAAGGAATATCGTCGGCTGGAATGAAGGAGTTCAAATGAAACCCACGTCGCTATCTCGAACTGCTACGGCTCCTACCTTCGCCAAAAAAACATCACATCTGGGAAACCGGGTTCCGAAGGCGAGTACTCATACGGTGCTTGAATACATTCGATTGTTCCAATGTCGCCCGCACGGTTGGGAAGTGTCTCAGAGCTACGGAAGATCTCGTTTGTCGTGCGTGCGAGGTAGACACAAGAGCTTTCATCGAATGATTTGTTCCACGGTATTAGATTCTTTGACCCACAAGGTTGTGAGGTATGAAGGCTCTGTCGCCGATATTTAGGCGTGGGCACATCGGCGGGGACTTCATCGGAATTGAATAATTGTCGTTGCTTAACATCGCGAAGTTTCAGCTCTTCCCTCTTGCGAAGCCGATACTTCAGCCGACCCGCAATAGCGAGTCCTGGGTGAGTGGTTGCCAAACGATAGAGCGTGGCTTCGTAGGAGCTGCCGAATACTCCGGCGAGACGTGGAACATCCTTAATTCCGAAATCCTTGCCCCGTTCTTTCAGAAACTCTTCAGTTGGCATTAGAAGCTCTGAAGCTCCTAAATGACAAAGGCGTTCTAGTTCGGTGGCTTCACGCGAATCATCGACGTGCATACCTCGGAATCGCGCTCCGTATGTACTGTTAGGAAAAAATGTGTGAACAATCTCGTGAGCAATCGAGAAGTTAACGCGAGCGTCTGAGACATTGGGATCGTAGAATGCGTTTCGTTGACCGGCGGAATCGCGAAACAACAGTGCTTCGCGCCCTGCCGTACGAGTGCTAGGGCTGGCCATGGGAATCACCCTGACGCCAGCTAACGACGCCAAAATCTCAATTCTCTTTCGCGGGTCTTCAATACGGCTGAAGGAACGGAGCTGTTTATTGAGGTCTCGTGCTCGGTCGATTACAGCGGTGCGCGGATCGATTAGACTGTCACCACTGAAAATTAGCGACAGTACATCTGGGTCGGAGTAACGATGTCCCCCCACACTTACTGGCATCGATATGATTTCTATTTTTGTGGCTGGCCTAACATGTTCAGTGTATTGATCAGATATCGCCAGCCTTCTTTGTCTCGAGGCCGCTTACCGCGGAATTGAATGGTCGCGAGGCGTCCAACATCTGAATCAGTAAGGTTCAATTCCTCCTTGAGCTCTGCCAGTCCGGCTGGCAGATCCGCCGCCGCCGCCGCTATTTTTTCTGAATTGGCGTCCTCTACGGTTTCTTCTAATAATTGGTCCAGCGTAACGCCGAGTGAGCACGCGATCGAATATACGTACTGTATGTTTGGCTTGCCGGCTGATCCGTTCTCCAAATCAGATATATAAGCCTTCGAGATTCCTGATTCTCGCGCCAAATCAGCCAACGTCCAAGCCTTCCCGTTTCTCAGGAACCGTATGTTCTCTCCGAGTTTTCTTAAATCTATGGTGCCCGTGTTCGCCATTTCCAACGTGTTGCGAAAAAGTTGACAGCGTAAACTCTCTTAGTATATAACACTTCCAGAATTTTCCAATACGTTGTTTTTTAGCGACTTGGTATTCGAGTAAATGGAACGAGGAGACAGCGATGGCTAATTACCACGTTACAAATCCGAGGGGATCGGGTGAGTGGAGGGTGGTTCGTGAGAATGCAGATCGGGCATCAGCAACCGCCTCGACGCAAGGAGAGGCTGAACGTATCGCGAAGGTGTTGGCCGGAAATAGCGGCGGCGGTGAAGTCAGAATTCACAAACCAAATGGCGGGCCGATCCGTGATAGCGACACTGTTGCGCCCGGCAATGACCCGCATCCACCGATCGACAAAAAACACTAATGAGCGATCCCATTGTAAAGCATTCCCATATCGCGGCCTTCGCAAAAGACAGGGTTAATCTCCGCGCCGAAGACGTCGAAGACTACCGTGATCAAGTGAACCGCCTCCGTGAACGGCTCGACAAATATGTGACGGAGCATCCAGATTATGCGCTCGTTAAGATGTTGCACTCCGGAAGCGTAAGAAAAGGTACTGCGCTGAAGACGATTAACGATATGGATGTAGCCGTCTACGTCAAGGCGTCCGCCGTGCCCGATGAGTCCAAACTGCTGTCGTGGCTGGCGGATCGGCTGAGAGAGGCATATCCGAATCTTCAACCGGATCAGTTCACGGTTCAGACACACTGCGTGACTGTTTCCTTTCGAGGTTCCGGCTTGGACGTTGACGTTGTGCCGGTGCTTTATGAAGGAGATCCTGATGACCGTGGGTACTTGATTACAAAAGACACAGGCGACCGAGTATTGACGAGTATTCCGTTGCATCTGCAGTTCATCCGAAAACGAAAGAAAGATTACCATTTCCACTTCGCGCAATTTGTCAGGCTTGTCAAATGGTGGATTCGCTTGCAAAAACGACAGAGCGATTCTTTTCGCTTCAAATCGTTCATGGCGGAACTGATCTGCGCACACTTGGTAGCGAGAGGACTAGACCCATCAGACTATCAGATTACGCTTGAGGCGTTTTTTTCCTACATCGTTACAACTGGATTGAGGGAGAGAATCTCCTTCACGGATTACTATAAGAACTCCGAACTTCCCGTAGCAACCGGGGCTGCCATCGAAGTTTTTGATCCGGTAAATCCGGCGAATAATGTCGCAAAGCAATACTCAACGACCGATCGCGACGCGATCGTAGAATCAGCGCATGACGCGCTTGACGCATTGGTTGAAGCGCACCACGCTACTACACAGGGCCGCGCCGTCGATCTCTGGAGGATCGTACTGGGACCTGCATTTGATATTTAGAACTATGTCAACCACATACACAACAGCTTCCACATTTACGAGAACGAATGCGCGCTACCTGGCGTCGAAGGTGGCTGCCGATCTGAGGCAGATGAGACTGTTCTATGGTCGACCATCTGACAGTGAAATCGATGATTACAACACTGAGCTTATTGAGTTGCTTGTCGGCGGTTATCTCGATTCAGTTGACTACGGATTTCGTCGAAACGATTCGTGGGTTGTCGCGGTGAGTTACTCTGTACAAAACGGGACACTCGTGACGGACGATCGAGCTGGCCGGATTCCGGTTGGAGCAAACGTCGCCGGCGCGTCTTGGTACTCGTATCTGAGATATAACGACGAGTGGCTTGACCTGACAAGTTCTGAAAGGGTTCGAATCAAGAACCTCATTCCAGTAAAGCGTTCAAGCGCCTCTGAACCAAATGTTGGCAGCGGTAACGATTGGGTTGAGGACAAGGTTTACACTAGCGGTGGAACGAGCTTTAAACGTCGGACGTTGAAATCATGAGTGCGACAACAAAAGATCTTTTTGAGAGCATAATTGAATTTTCAGATCCGGGTGCCAAGCAGAGGTACGATCGGTTGGTGGGTCTTGACGAGGTCAAAGTGCGACTCGGTAAAGAGGCTCGAATACTCCTTAATCCAGCGTTGTTAGAGGAATGGAGTTCGAAACAACACGGGACTCAGATAGCGCTTGTCAATAAGTTTCGGGAACGAGCGCCGATGTTCATATTTCACGGCGACGTAGGCACCGGAAAGACTGAGCTGGCGGAAACCTTCGGAGACCGAATTGCTCGTGAGGAAGACATATCCGTAACCCTCTATCGATTGAGTCTGGCTGCGCGTGGAACAGGTGCGGTTGGGGAAATGACAATGCTTATCTCGACCGCCTTTAAGCAGGTAATTGAGGCGGCCCGAAAAATAGTCGTGAAAAAGCGTAAGCCTCAGGGGGCGGTGATTCTCGTAATCGATGAGGCCGACTCGCTCGCTCAATCGCGCGAATTGACTCAGATGCACCACGAAGATCGAGCGGGAGTGAACGCCTTGATTCGCGGAGTGAGTGGATTTGCAACAGGACATCTTCCGGCCATCGTTGTAATGTGCACTAATCGCCTAGGAGCAATTGATCCGGCAGTACGAAGGCGTGCTGGAGACATATTTGAGTTCACTAGGCCGAACGAGGAACAACGCCGGACAATGCTCTCGTGTCTGTTGGACGCCAACGTTACTGAGAAGGAAATAATCGAATTAGCTAAAGCGACTGGTTCAAATGGCGCGTCGTCCTACGGCTATACCTACTCTGATATCGCGCAACGTTTGTTGCCTGAAATTCTCATCGATTCATTCCCCGATAGGCCTGTGAGCTATGAGCGCGCACTCGCAATAGCTAAGACGCTGAAACCGACTCCTCCTTTTGGCGAGGAAAGGACTTCATGAGAAAACATTCCGCGAACCGAAGTCCGCGCCAGCCGACAAGTCGCAAGAAGTCGGGATCAAGAGAGCGTGCGCGTGCAGGTGAATGGTCATTGCCACGCCTTTTAGCCGGATTGCACGATGATATTCACACTCGTCTTGATACTGCTCGCAAGGCATTTCAGCATCCAGGTACGAAGGGAGATGCTAGCGAACACGTCTGGCTGCAATTGTTAGACACGTACTTACCGCGGCGGTACCAAGTGACGAAGGCCCACGTTGTCGATAGCGATGGAAAGTTCAGCGAGCAAATCGATGTGGTTGTCTTCGATCGTCAATACTCGCCATTCATTTTCAGTTATGAAGGACAGACTGTCGTTCCGGCTGAGAGTATCTATGCGGTATTTGAATCGAAGCAATCTATCAGCGCGAATGAAGTCGCTTATGCCCAGAATAAGATCAGTACCGTCCGACGTTTGCACAGGACAAGTTTGCCAATTCCTCATGCTGGCGGACTTTATCCTGCTAAACCTGTTCATCAGATCATCGGTGGACTGCTCGCGTTTGAAAGTGAATGGAAACCACCCTTGGGCCAGCCATTACTCACGGCTTTAAAAGCAGACACAGATGAAGGTCGTCTCGATCTAGGTTGCGTTGCTGCTCACGGCACGTTTGGTTGCGATTCTGAAAGCTGTTTCGCGACTACGCCTCAGCCCAAACCAGCCACGGCATTTCTTTTCGAGCTGATTGCTCGGCTGCAACAGACAGCTACCGTTCCGATGATTGACATTCGTGCTTATGCGCGTTGGCTCTCTAGCTAATGGCACAAGAACACGAAGTTAACTTCGTCTTGTTAACTCGTGGCGCAATAACGCAAAGCAGAACCGCTCCTCACGGGTCAGTCGTGAGGGTCGCTCGTGTATTTAGACAACGCTCAGGGGCATAGCATCGCGCCGTCAGAAGCGAACAAGGCAAACTCTCTCATTTTTGACTGTGGCAGATTTGTGGCATGCAACATCTCCCTGACCCTGCGCGCGGTGTGCGAAGATGCGTGGGAAGGTACGTAGAGCAATCGCGATCGGTCAAACTTGGGTATCACCGATCAGCCTCACGGGTGCCCATCGTGAGGTCGCCCGATTTTGCACCGCAAAGAGAGCAGAAACGCTGTGGCAGATTTGTGGCAGAAAAAAAATAGAAAGCGACGGTAACCGGATGTCACAGAATGTGAAGTCTTGCAAAAACCGTTGATTTTGACCGTGGCTGCAACTCGATTCAAGTCAATTACTTAGGGTTTCGTAATTTACGTCATTCGGGACCGTGAGGTCGGAGGCTCTCGCGCCGAAACGTCAGCGCTTCGCGACACGTCGCTCCCGGTTTTGGTCAAAGTTAAGTGTGCGGCTCGCCTGGAGCTTCGTCGCGTTGAATGGTCAAATGATTGCGCTTTCACCTATCACAAACGTTAGAATATGACATTCTACTTCGGGCTAAGTTTGTCTGCGGTCAGGTCTGAAATGATTTGCTTGCCGGAAGCTGGTGCTGTTCTTTCATCGAGCGCGGCAGTTAGAACTAGACGAAAGGAGTAAATAATGATCGCGATCATTGGATGGATCGTTTTTGGGCTAATTGCAGGTGTGATCGCTAAGGCGATCATGCCAGGCAGAGATCCCGGTGGATGCATAATCACGATCCTGCTGGGCATTGCGGGATCTGTTATTGGCGGATTCATCGGTCGAGCTCTATTCGGGTACGGCCGAGGCCGCGGTGATCTCACGGACCTAACTCAACCATCTTTTTTGATTAGTCTCGTGCTGGCAGTTATTGGAGCGATAATACTGCTGGCGATCTACAGATTCATCAAAGGCCGCGGAAGTTCGGTTTAGTGGAAGCTGGTGACAGTAACCGGGCGGCACCACCGCACGGTTCAAAGAGCTTACGGCACGATCACAAAAGACGCCTCGTGCTTGACCAGCTTCTGTTGCACCATGTCGCGGCTCTCAATTAACGCCGTGTATTTGCCGGGCGGCAGACCGGTGAGCTTGACGTATTTGGCGAACGTCAAATGAGGCAACGGTTCGATTCCCATTTCACTCAGTTGATAGTCCACCGGCCTGGCGGCCTGCTTTCCGTCTTTCATCAACGTGAGAGTGACTCTCACTAATGGTTTTCCGGTTTCGGTGATCGGGGCGGCGTTATAGAGTCTGAAAAAAATGATCAAGTTATCGCTCGCGTGAAATTCGCGGCTTGGTGATGGGCGAATCTGGACGTTCCCTTCGCTGAGCACGTCAGCGTTTCCGCCGATTTGCTTTGCAGGCTCAGCATGACGGCTCAAGACCGGTTCCGTGGCCCAGAAGGCCGGATTGTTGGCGGGCAATACGAGCTTCTCTCGTTTGGCGGCGACCTTTCCTGACAGCCGATCTCGAACAATAAGGTCGACCGTATAGTTGCCGGCGTATAACTGCATGTCCTGTCGGTAAAAGATCTTGTCATTCAAAATTGATTCATATTGCTGAGCGGTAAGGCCGACGTCAAAGTTTCCCCCGAGGCGGGAGAGGATTTTGTCTTCGCCTTCAACTCGGATCACGCCGAGAACTTCCAACTGTAAACGCTGCTTATCGCCTTTTTGATCGAACTGCACTGCCGCCGGAGGGATCTCGAATGAAAGAGGCACGATGTATAGGTCTTCTCGTGAACGGAATGCATTCAATTCCAACGATAAGGGTAAAGTCGGATGGGCCTCCATCGCGGAAAAGTTCGCCAGTAGTTTTTGGTCGTCAGGTGAAAAGGGGATGATCTGCGTTGGGGGAATCGCGTAATAGCCGGCCCGGCCTGACACACTTGCATCGGGTCTGCGGACCTCGATC
>WNGE01005772.1_pt1 | contig 15782 bp, 14 predicted proteins | sample 5400651 | NCBI WGS metagenome assembly WNGE01 (sample SAMN13153370, study PRJNA577476) | soil metagenome | isolation source: 60 cm soil or saprolite under grassland replicate 2 | place: USA:California | collected 2016-06-15 | reverse complement strand
GGGTCGTGGCGTTGGGCGCTCGCGATCTGGGGTCTTCCGCTGGTGCTGATCGCGATCTTGACCATGGCGCTGGCGCCGGCGCGCAAAGAGTTGGCGGACGCGCCCGCAGCCGTCCGCTGGTGGCCCGACTGGCGCAACAAGCTGATCTGGCAAGTCGGCATTCTCCTCGGCAGCGTCAATAGCGTCTATTTCTGCAGCAACGCGTTTCTCCCCGGCCACCTCACCGCCGCCGGCCGGCCCGACTTGATCAGCGCCGCCCTCACCGCGCTCAACCTCGGCCAGCTGCCCGCATCGTTTGCGCTGCTTGCGGTGGCGGACAGGCTCGTACGGCGGGCCTGGCCCTTCATTCTCTGCGGCGTGCTGATGCTCTTCTGCTTGGCCGGCATAGTCATGACCGCAAGCCTGTGGACCATCGCCTATGCCGGCGCGCTGGGCTTCCTCGGCGCCGGCGTTTTCACCCTCGCCCTTGCCCTGCCGCCGCTGTTGAGTGCGCCCGCCGACGTGGCACGCGTGTCGGCGGCGATCTTCGCGATCTGCTACGGCGAGGCTCTTCTCGTTTCCGTGCTCAGCGGCGCTGCCTGGGATCTCGGCGGAAATCCGCGCTTCGCCTTCGTGCCGATGGCGGCCAGCGCGCTGCCCTTGCTGTTCGTGCCCGTGCTCATTCGCTTCCGCCGAGCGCAGGACGCAACCTCGTAGGTCGCGTGATGCGCCATCCAAAACTCACGTCTGCATGGCGGACCGTGGCGAGACGCGTGGGCGTAAGCCTTGCGATCGCGGTTTTACTGTTCGTGGTTGCCACGATTGCTACCGCTCGCTGGGGCAACCGCAGCCTGTGGCCCCCCGCGCCGGGCGTGCCGACCACCGAGGTCTTTATCGTCAGTCATGGCTATCATGCCGGCATCATCGTTCCGCGCGTGGCGCTTGCGGAGCAGGCGAGCCGGCGCGGCCTGAGCGCGCTCGGCTACCTCGCGACGCGGTTTGCGGGCTTTGATCGACTTGAAATCGGCTGGGGCGACGAGGGCTTCTATCGCGAGGTCCCGACCGCCGAGTCGGTGACGATGGCACTGGCAATGCGCGCGCTGTTTCGCCCCGGCAATCCTTCCGTGCTGCACGTGGTCGGCGTCAAAGACGATCCGCGCGCGGTGTTCGCCAATTCCGACCTCGTGCGGGTGGATATCAGCGGTGCGGGCTTTGCGCGGCTGACGGACATGCTTGAGGCCACGTTCGCCCGCAGCAAGGGCAGCTTTGTGCCAGAGGAGCTCGGGCCTGGCCTCTATGGGACGAGTCTGTTCTTTCGCGCCAACGGCGCCTTTCATCTCTTCAACGTTTGCAATCATTGGATTGCCAACTTGCTTGATGCCGCCGGCGTCCCTAGTGCGCCCGTGCTCGCGACCTTGCCGTTCGGCTTGCTGCTCGATCTCGAATGGCGCTCCGGCCTCGTTCGGTTGCCACCGCTCGCGCCGAAGCCTTGAATCGAGTGTGCGTAACGTCCCGCGTGAAGCCCGCGGGCATCGACCTCGAGGTCGAGGTTCTGCGTCCGCGTCAGACCTTCCAGCGCATGCTCGACAACAAGGAGTTTGAGGTCTCCGAGCTTTCGCTCGCCTCCTACACGGCGCTCAAAGGCCGCGGCGAGTGCCCGTTCGTGGCGGTGCCGGTCGCGCTCTCGAAAATGTTCCGTCATTCCTGCATCTACGTGCGCACCGGCGCGGGCATCCACACGCCGCAGGATCTGAAGGGCAAACGCGTCGGCACGTCGCAGTGGAGTTCGACCGGGCTCGTCTTCATGCGCGGCATGCTGCAGCACGACTACGGCGTCAAGCCGCAGGACATGCACTGGTTCATGGGCGGGCTCAACAGCTTCGTCGAGGCTGCTCTCGCTCTATATCCCGAAGTTGTTTCTCGCACGCTCCCCCACGATCGCGCGCCTGTTCCCGAATTATAAGGACATCGAGCGGGACTATTATCGCCGCACGCGCATCCTGCCGATCATGCACACGGTGGTGCTGCGCGAGGACGTCCATCGTGCGCATCCGTGGGCGGCGCGCAGCATGTACCGGGCGTTCGTGGAAGCGCGCGACCTCGCGGTCAACGGCCTCTACGACACCGATGCCTTGCGCGTCGCGCTGCCGTGGCTGATCGATCACGTCGAGGAAGCCCGGCGCGAGTTCGGCGAGGACTTCTGGGCCTATGGTCTCGAGCCGAACCGGCCGGCCTTCGAGGCGATCGGCCGCTACGTCCACGAGCAGGGCCTTTCCCCGCGGGTGGTGAGCGCAGACGAACTCTTTGCCGCCGGTGCAGAATGATCGCGATGCCTGATCTCAACAACCCTCTCGGCGGTTCGCACCTGATCGTCACCGCGAAGACCGCCAACAAGGTGCAATTCTTCGACGCCGCGACGCTCGCCAAGACCGGCGAGATCGACATGCCGGCCTCGACCCATGAGATGATCCTCTCGCCCGACGGCAAGAAGGTTTTCGCCTCGGTCTATGGCGGCGGCATTTTCGGCAAGAACACCGCTCCTGACCGGCGCATCGGCGTCATCGATCTCGCGTCGAAGTCGCTCGAACGCCTGATCGACGTCGGCGCCAATGTGGCGCCGCACGGCGTGATGATGGACGAGGGCGGAACGTTGTGGGCGACGGGCGAACTCGGCAACGCGTTGCTCGCCATCGATCCGGATTCGGAGGAGGTCGAGCGCATCGATCTCGGCGGCAGCCCGCACTGGCTCGCGGTGAGCCACGCATCCGGAAAAGTTTTCGCCTCGCTGAAGGCGACCGATTCCGTCGCCGTCGTCGATCGCGATCGACGCAAGCCGCTGGACCGGATCCACATCCCGCATTGGGCCGAAGGCCTCGCGCTCGCGCCGGACGGTGAAACGCTCTACGTGGTGGCGCATCAGAGGGCCGAGTTTCACGTCATCGATGCGCGCAGCCATCGCTTGCGCGCCACGGTGACGATCGAAGGCGCGCCGGGCACGGTCAATCAGTTGCGCCGCGTGCGGGTGTCGCCCGACGGCCGTTACCTGCTGGTGTCGTCGACCTACGACCGCCACGCCGCGATCTTCGAGGCGGAGAGCCTCAAGCAGATCGCCTCGCTCAAGACCGCAAGGTCCCCCATGGGCTTCGGTTTCGGTCCCGACGGCACGCACGCCTATCTGTGCTGCCACGACGACGCGGTGGTGTTCGAGCTCGAACTATCCTCCGGTCGCGTGTCGCGCACCTTTGCGACCGGGTCGGGCTGTGAATTCATCATCGCGTACCAGTGATGGCGGCGCGCCACGCGTCACCTTTTGAACGGCTTGCTGACGAAGCGCGAGCCTTTGAGGCCGTAGCGCCACGGATGATCCACCGCCTTGGTGAGCCCGATGCGCGGACCAATGGCGACGTCGACGTCCTGCGTGCGCGCGCGAATCTCGAATGGCGGCGCATCGAGCGCAAGCCCGTACTGCGCGTCGGTGATACCGAGCGCCTCGCATAGCCGTCCCGGCCCCGCGCACAACAAGCGCTCGTCCGCGACGCCGCGGCGGCGCCGCATCGCGGCTAGGCCCTGCGTGGGCGCGAGCGCGCGGATGAGCACCGCGCTGGCGCTGCCCTGCGGCTCGCATACGAAGTTGAGGCACCAGTGCACGCCGTACGAGCGGTAGACGTAGGCGTAGCCCGGCGGACCGAACATCACGCTGTTGCGCTCGGTCTGCCCGCCAAAGGAATGCGCGGCAGGATCGGTGTGATGGTAGGCCTCGACCTCGACGATGACGCCGCCGACGCCCTTGAACAGCAGCGTCGCACCGATGAGATCGGGAGCGACCGCGTGCACGCTGCGGGCGAAGAAATCTCGGCGGAGCAGCTTGGACCTTGGCATCGAGTAGTGTCTCGGTTTGCTCGGTCGTATCTCAAGACACTCTCTTCCGCTCGTCCCCGCGAGGGGCACCCCGCGACGCTCGCGTCGCGGGGACCCCGTAAGCGGGGACCCAGTTCCGGACGAGAGACTGGATTCCCGCTTTCGTAGGCATGAGCGGAGTTTGCTGCGCGGTCGGCCGTATCTCACCGTCTCGACCGGAAGCGGCGTGGCGGCCTAGCATAGGGCAATGAGAGTATTCCTCGCGGGCGCCGCCGGCGCCATCGGCCGGCGGTTGGTGCCGCTTCTCCTTCGCGCCGGGCACGACGTCACCGGCACGACGCGCTCGGCCGAGACCGCAAGCGAGCTTGCGCGGGCAGGGGTGGTGCCCGCGGTGCTCGATGTTTTCGACGCGCAAGCGGTAACCGCGGCGATCGGCGCCGCAAAGCCCGCCGTGGTCATCCATCAGCTCACCGATCTGCCGCGCCAATTCGACCAGGCGCTCGTGGTTGCGTCCTATGCGAAGAATGCCCGCATCCGCACCGAAGGCACGCGCAACCTGATTGCCGCGGCGCAGGCCGCCGCGGCGCGGCGTTTCATCGTGCAAAGCATCGCCTTTGCCTACGCGCCTGGCGGCGAGCCGCATCCCGAGAGCGATCCGCTCAACCTTGCCGACCCCGTCCGCTCGGTTACGGTGAAGGGCGCGGCCGACATGGAACAGCAGGTGCTCGCGGCGTCTGGCCTCGATGCCATTGTGCTGCGCTATGGCCTGCTGTACGGACTAGGCACTTGGCACGCGGCATCCGGCCATAAGCCAGGGCTGCACGTCGACGCTGCCGCACACGCCGCGCTGCTCGCGATCACCCATGGCGCGGCCGGCGTCTACAACATCGCAGACGACGACGGCGCGGTCTCGATCGCCAAGGCGCGCGCCGAGCTTGGCTTCGATCCGCGATTTCGCGCGCCGTGACTCGCGGGTACTCGCCTGCGGTCTTTTGCGAAAGCGAGTCCCTCGTGTGGCCAAGGTGTGACATTTTTTATTAACCAATCATTAATCGTGTTGCGCGCGCGCAACACGGCTAAAACATTGACATCCGGATGGGAATCCGGCTCGGCCGCGCCGCGATTTGGCCATACGCGGCGCTGAGACGTTGATCCAACAACTTCCGGGCCGCGTCCATTCGGGGCGCGCTCGAGAAGAGCGGGACGGAAAGCGTGATGGACGCGAAGGCAAACCTCAAAGCGAAGCTGCCCAGCCGGCACGTGACCGAGGGTCCCGAGCGCGCCCCGCAGCGCTCCTACTATTACGCAATGGGGCTCACGCGCGAGCAGATCCATCAGCCCTTCGTCGGCGTCGCGACCTGCTGGAACGAGGCCGCCCCCTGCAACATCTCGCTCATGCGTCAGGCCCAGGCCGTGAAGAAGGGCGTCGCCGCTGCCGGCGGCACGCCGCGCGAGTTCTGCACCATCACCGTGACGGACGGCATCGCCATGGGGCACGAGGGCATGAAATCGTCGCTCCCCTCGCGCGAAGTGATCGCCGACTCGGTCGAGCTGACCATGCGCGGGCACGCCTACGATGCGCTCGTCGGTCTCGCCGGCTGCGACAAGTCGCTGCCTGGCATGATGATGGTGATGTGCCGGCTGAACGCCCCGTCGATCTTCATTTACGGCGGCTCGATCCTGCCCGGCACCTTCAAAGGTCAGCCGGTCACGATCCAAGACGTGTTCGAGGCGGTCGGCAAGTATTCGGTCGGGGAGATGTCGGACGCCGATCTCCAGACGCTCGAGCAGAACGCCTGCCCGTCGGCGGGCGCCTGCGGGGCGCAGTTCACCGCCAACACCATGGCGACCGTATCCGAGGCCATTGGGCTGGCACTGCCCTATTCGGCGGGGGCGCCGGCGCCTTACGAGATCCGCGACGCGTTCTGCATGACCGCCGGCGAGCAGATTGTCGACCTCATCAAATCCGGTCTGAGGCCGCGCGACATCGTGACCAGAAAGGCGCTGGAGAACGCCGCGGCGGTGGTGTCGGCGTCCGGCGGTTCGACCAATGCTGCGTTGCACCTGCCCGCGATTGGCCACGAATGCGGCTTGAAGTTCGACCTGTTCGACGTCGCCGATGTCTTCAAAAGGACACCATATATCGCGGATTTGAAACCGAGTGGCCGTTATGTTGCCAAAGATATGTTCGAAGCAGGCGGCGTTCCGCTCTTGATGAGGACGCTGCTCGACCACGGGTATCTTCACGGCGAATGCTTAACCGTGACTGGGCGCACGGTCGCCGAGAACCTCAAGCGGGTGAAGTGGAACAAGGACCAGCACGTGGTCCACCCCGCCGACAAGCCGCTCTCCGCCACCGGCGGCGTCGTCGGGCTCAGAGGCAACCTCGCGCCGGAAGGCGCCATTGCCAAGGTTGCTGGGATGGCGGGCTTGAAGTTTACCGGCCCGGCGCGCTGCTTTGACGGGGAGGAAGCGTGCTTCGAGGCCGTCAAGAAGAAGAAGTATAGGGAAGGCGACGTGCTCGTGATCCGATACGAAGGGCCCAAAGGTGGCCCCGGGATGCGAGAAATGCTGGCGACCACCGCGGCCCTTTATGGACAGGGCATGGGTGGGAAGGTCGCGCTCATCACCGACGGGCGCTTCTCCGGAGCGACCCGCGGTTTCTGCATCGGCCATGTGGGTCCAGAAGCCGCCGTCGGCGGCCCGATCGCGCTCGTGCGCGACGGCGACATCATCGCAATGGACGCGGTGAAGGGCACGCTCGAGGTCAAGCTCAGCAAGGCCGAGCTCGAGGCGCGGGCCAAGGCGTGGAAGCCGCGACGACCCGTATTCACCTCAGGATATTTGTGGAAATACGCCCAGCAGGTGGGATCGGCGCGCGATGGCGCGGTGACCCATCCCGGCGCGGCGGCCGAGAGGGCGTGCTATGCGGACATCTAGCGTCATCGCTAGCACTGCTTTGCTCGGCGCGGCCTTGCTCGGCATCGCCGTCGGCCTATCGCCGGCCATAAGCTTCGACGGCACCCGCGCTCCCGAAGGGACCACGGTGCCGCTGCCGGATACGACCCCGAGCCCGGCGGCGGGGAGCCCTTCGCTCGGCAGCGCAACGCCGCTCGCCGCAGCGCCAGAGGCGCCGCCAATCGCGCCGCTCACGCTGCCGCCGCGCACGGTCATGCCGCCGACGCCGCAGGAGGCGTTCCGCTCGGGCACGCAGTTGCTGCGCCAAGGCAAGACCGAGCAGGCAATCATGGAGCTCGAATACGCCGCCGAGCAGGGCGTTCCCGGCGCCATCTGGAAGCTCGGCCGCATGTACGCGGACGGCGATGGCATCAAGGCGAACAAGGCGCGCGCCTACGAATATTTCCGCCGCCTCACCACCATGCATGGCGACGACAGCGTCGGCGCCCCCAACGCGCGGTTCGTGGCCAACGCCTTCGTGACGTTGGGGCTCTACTATCTCGACGGCATTCCCGGAACGCTCAAGGCCGACTCCAATCTCGCGCGCGAAATGTTCCGCTACGCTGCCTCGTATTTCGCCGATCCCGAGGCCCAGTACCATCTCGGCCGGCTCTACCTCCTTGGCAAAGGCGCGCCGAAGGATTCCATCCAGGCGGCGCGCTGGCTGCGGCTCTCTGCCAACAAGGGTGATCACCGCGCGCAGGCGCTCCTCGGCAGCATGCTGTTCAAGGGCGACCAGGTTTCGCGCCAAGCCGCGCTCGGGCTGTTCTGGCTCATCGTTGCCAAAGACGCCGCCGGGCCGGATGAAGCCTGGATTACCGACATGTACACGAGTGCGCTCGCTCAGGCCGATGAGACCGAGCGGGCAATGGCGCATAAGTATTTGGAAGATTGGCTGAAAAACCGCCGGGAGTGAGAATCTGTGGCGCTCGCGCCACACTTCCCGGAAATCTGCTTTGGAACCCGGCTAAGTTCATGGACCCCCGTTCGGGGCGCGCGTATGTGTTCGTGCCAATGCGGGAAGCGTCTAGTTGAGGCTAAGAATGAAAAAATCGCTGTGCGCAAGCACGGCGGCGTTAGCATTGGTTCCGGCGTCGGCGATGCTGGCGCCGGCGTTCGCTGCCGACCTCAGCATTGCACCGATCTACAACGCGCCACCGGCCGTTGCGACCTGGGCGGGCTCTTATGTGGGAGTCGCGGGCGGTGGCGCGTGGGGAAGTGCCGTGTTGCGCGACAACGCGACCGGCGCCGACCAGACGCCGCGCACCAATCTCAGCGGCGGCATCATCGGCATCACCTCGGGCTTCAATATCCAGAACGGCAATGGAGTGCTGGGCTTTGAGGGCGACATATCGGCTGCGAACAAGAAGCGCAGCACGTTCGAATTTCCGCCCAACGCCGCCTTCAGCAACGAGGTGAAGGAGCAGTGGCTTTCGACCTTCCGCGGCCGCGTCGGCTACGCGCGGGATAACTGGCTCATTTACGCCACCGCCGGCGGCGCGCTCGCCAACGTCGCAAACAGCATCGTCGCTCCTGCCGGCACCATCTCGGATCAGCAGTGGCATTGGGGCTGGACCGCGGGCGGCGGCATCGAGGTCAAGCTCAGCCAGGATTGGTCGGCGAAGGTTGAATATCTCTACGTCGGATTGCAGGACAAATCCTATTTCACCCCGACGCCGAGTCCGGCGTTTCCCGGCAATCAGCGCCTCCACCTCGACGACCACATCGTTCGCGTCGGGGTGAACTACAAGCTGCCGTGGAATGTCTTGGACAGCTTCTTCAAGCGCTGAGTTCGAGATCCGCCCAGACCGGAACGTGGTCCGACGGCTTCTCCCAGCCGCGCACGTGCTTGTCGACCCCGGCGGCGATCAGCCGGTCGGCCGCCTGCGGCGATAGCAGCAGATGGTCGATGCGAATGCCGTCGTTCTTCTGCCAGGCGCCGGCCTGGTAGTCCCAGAACGTGTAAGGGCCGGGCCCATCGCTTCCGGCCCGGACCGCGTCGGTCAATCCGAGATGGTAGAGAACACGGAATTTCTGCCGCGTGCGCGGCAGGAACAGCGCGTCCGTCACCCAGCGGTCCGGGTGACGGGCATCGAGCTCGGTGGGAATGACATTGAAGTCGCCGCCCAGGACCAGCGGCTCTTCCAGCTGCAGCCGTTCGCGTGCATAGTGAATAAGTCGATCCATCCAGCTGATTTTATAAGAATATTTATCTGTGTCCGGCGGGTTGCCATTGGGCAGGTAAACGGATGCGACGCGTAGCGCGCCTTGGCCGGTCGACACCGTCGCTTCCATGAACCGGGCATGGCTGTCGGCCTCGTCGCCGGGAAGCCGCGCGGTCACGTCCTCGAGGGGAAATTTCGACAGTAGCGCGACGCCGTTGAAGGTCTTCTGCCCGTGCACTGCGACATTGTAGCCGAGCGCTTCGAAGGGCTCGCGCGGGAAGGAATCATCCACGCATTTGGTCTCCTGCAGGCAGACGATGTCGGGCCGCCGCTCGGCGAGCCATGCGGTCAGGTTGTCGATCCTTTGCTTGATGGAATTGATGTTCCAGGTGGCGATGCGCATGACGGGCCAAGATGGGTGTGGCGCGGTGCAACTTCAACTCAGCGTGACAAACGGGACGCGGCGCTGGGATAATGGGCTGTTGCGAAGGTTACGCCGTTTTTACGACGGTAAGTCGCTAGGGATATGTTAGAAGGTCTTTCCCGCATAACAAAAAGAATCGTTATGAGCAGGGCACCAGGAAAGAGAGGGAGGTCCCGGGTGGGCCGCTCGAGGGCCTGCGCGGCACGGTAATGAAGAAGCGGACGTTGGTGGCGGGGGCGGTGGTGGCGCTTGTCGCGGCGGGCTCGATCGTCGTAGCGACACGCGGCGGTCTGTGGTCGGACGGCGCGGTTGCGCAGGCGACCCGCCAGAATGGGCCGCGCGCGGTCCCGGTCGAAGTCGTGACCGCGATCAAGAGGGTCGTTCCCGTCCGCCTCGAAGCGCTGGGATCCGTCACCCCGATTGCCAGCGTCGCGGTCAAGTCGCGGGTGGACAGCGAGATCACCAGCGTGCACTTCCGCGATGGTGCGCTGGTGCGCGAAGGCGACCTCCTGTTCACGCTCGATAGCCGCACGATCGAAGCCCAGGTCAGGCAGGTGGAAGGCTTGCTCGCCGGCGCCAAGGCCAATCTCGAGCAGGCTGAACGCGATGTCGCGCGATATACTGAGCTCATCGCCAAGAACGCGACCACGCTGGTGACGCTGCAGAACGCGCGGACGCAAACAAATATCTATCGGGCTTCAGTCGATTCGAATACCGCGCAACTCGAGAACCTCAACGTCCAGCTCAGCTACTGCAACATCCGGGCGCCGATTACCGGGCGCGCCAGCATGGCGATGGTCAAGGTCGGCAACTTTGTGCGCGCCGGGGACGCCACGCTCGCAACCATCATCCAGACGGCGCCGGTCTACGTGACATTTGCGCTGTCCCAGGGCTTTCTGCCGGATCTGCGTCAAGCGCTCGCCAACGAGAGCTCCACCGTCGAGGCAATCATCCCGGGCGAGCCGCGCCGAGCAAGCGGCCAGGTCACGATGATCGAGAACAGCGTGGACGCGCCGACGGGCACCGTACCCGTTCGTGCCACCATGCCGAATACCGACGAGTTGCTGTGGCCGGGCACGTTGGTGACGGTGCAGTTGACGTTCCGTGAGGAAACGGCGGTCACGGTGCCCTCGACCGCAATCCAGCTCAGCCAGAGCGGGTCCTATGTGTTCGTCGTCAAGGGCGAGGTTGCGATCGTCCAGCCGGTCCAAGTCGCGCGCGTCCTGGGCAGCGAATCGGTCCTCGCCAGCGGACTTGAGGGCGGTGAAACGGTCGTCGTCAACGGCCAGCTCTTGCTTTCCGACGGGACAAAGGTTGCCGTGCGCGCGCCGAAGGTCGGATCATAACCCATGACGCTCTCGGAGACCTGCATCCGCCGTCCGGTGCTGACCACGCTGGTCACCGCGTCGATCATCGTGTTGGGGATTTTCGCCTACCGGCTGCTTGCAGTCGCGGCGCTTCCGGCCGTCGACTTTCCGACCATCAGCATCCAGGGACAACTGCCGGGCGCAAGCGCGGAAACCATGGCGGCATCGGTGGCGGCGCCCATCGAGCGCCAGCTGTCCACCATCGCCGGCATCACCTCGCTCACCTCTTCGTCGTCGCTCGGCATCACCTCGATCACGATCCAGTTCGAGCTCAACCGCAACATCGACGGCGCCGCGCTGGACGTGCAGACGGCGCTGACCGTTGCCGCTCGAAAGTTGCCGGTGGAGATGACCATCCCGCCGAGCTTTCGGAAGGTCAATCCGGGCGATTTCCCGGTCATGTATATCAGCTTGGTCTCGGCAACCTTGCCGTTGTCGGTTGTCGACGAATTCGGCGAGATCACGCTCGCACAGCAGATTTCGCAGATTCCAGGCGTTGCCCAGGTGCTGGTTTTCGGTGCGCAGAAATTTGCCGTGCGGGTTCAGGTCGATCCCGTGGCTGCCGCGGCGCGCAACATTTCGCTCGACGACATCCGCAGCGTGGTCGCAAAGACCAATTCCAACACTCCAGTCGGAACGCTCAACGGTCCCAAGCAGAGCGTGACGCTGACGGCGTCGTCCGCGATGACCAAGGCGGAGGAGTACCGCAAGGTCGTCGTCGCCTACCGCAACGGAGCTCCGGTTTACCTCGATCAGGTCGCGCGCGTCATCGACAGCGTCGAGAACGACAAGATCGCGAGCTGGTTCAACAACGACCGCGCCATCGTGCTGGCAATCCAGCGCCAGCCGGACGCCAATACCGTGGCGGTGGTCGATGCGGTGCGCGCGCGCTTGCCGCAATACCAGGCGTCGATACCGCCGTCGATCCGCATGCAAGTGCTGATGGACCGCTCGGTCTCGATCCGGGCCTCGGTGCTCAATGTGCAGGCGACGCTGGTCATCGCGATCATCATCGTCATTCTGGTGATCTTCCTGTTCCTGCGCTCGGTCTCCGCCACCGTCATTCCCGCGCTCGCGGTCCCGGTGTCGCTGATCGGCACCTGCGCGGCCATGTACGTGTTCGGTTTTTCGATCAACAACATGACGCTGTTGGCGCTGACGCTGTCGGTGGGTTTCGTGGTCGACGACGCCATCGTCATGCTGGAAAATATCGTGCGCCACGTCGAGGGCGGGATGCGGCCGTTCGAGGCGGCGCTCAAGGGCGCGCGCGAGATCGGCTTCACCATCATTTCGATCACGTTCTCGCTGATCGCCGTGTTCATCCCGGTGCTGCTGATGGGCGGCATGGTCGGCCGGGTGTTTCGCGAATTCGCGGTGTCGGTCGCGGTCGCTATCGTGGTGTCGGGCTTCGTATCGCTGACGCTCACGCCGATGCTGTGCGCACGCGTCTTGCGCACGCATCACGAAGGCGAGAAACAGAACGTCGTGTTGCGCGTCTTCGAGACGATGTTCAAGGCAGGGCTGCGCGCCTACGAATGGTCGCTCGATCGGGTGCTGCGATACAAAGCCGTGACGCTAGTTGTGACGATCGCGACGCTCGCTCTTTCGGTTTGGCTCTACATCATCATCCCAAAGGGCTTCTTCCCCACCGAGGACACCGGCTTTATTTCCGCCTCGACCGAAGGCTCGTCGGATATTTCGTTCCAGGGGATGGTCGCTCTGCAGCGGCAGGTGGCGGAAATCGTCCGTTCCGATCCCGCGGTTGATTACGTCAATTCCACGGTGGGCGCCGGCGGGCCGAACCCGACGGCCAATATCGGGCGCATGTTCATCGCGCTCAAGCCGAGGAAGGAGCGCGAGGAAAATTCCACCGCCGTGATCCAGCGCCTGCGCCGCACCGCCAATGTCGTTCCCGGCATGGCCGTGTATTTCCAGAATGTCCAGAACATCAACATCACCGGCCGCATTTCCAAGAGCGAGTACCAGTACACGCTGCAGTCCAGCGACACCCAGCTCTTGTACGATATCGCGCCGAAATTGCGCGACAAGATTGCGGAGATCGAGGGGCTGCGCGACGTCACCACCGATCTCTATATCAAGACCCCGCAGATGACGGTCGAGATCGACCGCGAAAAGGCGGCCTTCTACGGCGTCACCATCGACCAGATCCGCCAGGAACTGTTCAACGCCTTCGGCGCGCGCCAAGTGGCGACCATCTACACGCCGACCAACGACTATCAGGTCATTCTCGAGAGCCAACCCCGGTTTCAAGCCGACTCGTCGCAGCTGCAGAACATCTTCGTCAAGACCAACGTGTCCGGCGCGGGCGGCACCGGCACCGGGCCCGGCGCCGGCGTGAGCGGAAATGGCATCCCGTCCGGGACGTCGATCCCGCTCTCCACGGTCACCCGGGTGGTGTCGGCGGTCGGGCCATTGCAGGTCAATCACCAGGGCAATCAGCCCGCGGTGACCATCTCGTTCAACCTCGCGCCCGGCTATTCGCTCGGGCAGGCGGTCGACGCCATCAAGGAGATCGAGCGCGAATTCCGCCTGCCGATCACCGTCAGCACCGGCTTCCAAGGCTCGGCGCAGGTGTTCCAGGATTCGCTCAAAGGGCAGGGCGTGCTGGTCCTGGCCGCGGTGTTCGCCGCCTATGTGGTGCTCGGAGTTCTCTACGAGAGCTTCATTCATCCGATCACCATCATTTCCGGCTTGCCCTCCGCCGGTGTCGGCGCGCTGCTGGTCCTCATGATGTTCAACATGGACCTGTCGGTCATCGCTATGATCGGCATCGTCATGCTGGTCGGCATCGTGAAGAAGAACGCCATCATGATGATCGACTTCGCGATCGAGCGGCGGCGCGTGGGCATGGGCGCGCAGGCCGCAATCCGCGAGGCGGCGCTTCTGCGCTTCCGGCCGATCATGATGACGACGTTTGCGGCGATCTTCGGCACGCTGCCGATCGCACTCGGCACCGGCGCCGGCGCCGAGCTGCGTCAGCCGCTCGGCGTCGCCGTGGTCGGCGGACTCGTTCTGTCGCAGCTGCTGACGCTTTTCATCACGCCGGTCGTCTATGTCTATCTCGACCGTATCGACCGCATGCTCAAGTACCGGCTCGAGCCGCAGCTGCGGGAGGTGCCGGAGCACGCCGAACGTCCGACCGTCGTCGCGGCCGAGTAGATTTGGAAGGATAAGGGGCGCGGCGGACGAAATCGCCGCCGGTAGCCATCAGAGCGAGAAGCTGGTCCCGCAGCCGCAGGAGGCCGTGGCCTGCGGGTTGTTGATGCGAAACGACGCGCCGATCAGGTCGTCGACGAAATCGATCTCGGAACCGGCCAGATAGCCGACCGAGATCTGATCGATCAGCACGGTGGCACCGTCGCGCCGAATTATCACGTCGTCGGCGGCCTGAGCACGGTCCATGTCGAACTTGTACTGGAAACCGGAGCAGCCGCCGCCCTCCACGCTCACGCGCAGCATGGTGCCTGGCGGCTCGCGGCGCAAAATCTCGCCAATCCGGCGCGCCGCCCGTTCCGTGAGCGTAATGTTGTCCATCCGCATACCAATGATTGCCAGCGGGCCTGACCGATAGTTAAGTGCGCGCGGGGCTTTGGTCAATCGGGCGGTCCGCCATGGCGGTTGAAGCGGTGCTTGCGCGCGCCCCCTATGCGTCCGCTCCGGGCAGGAGCCGCGGGCGGTTCCATCCGGAGCCGGTGAGTGCGACCCGCAACGCCTTCCGCCGCGATTGCGACCGCATCATCCATGCGAGCGCCTTCCGGCGGCTCGCGTACAAGACCCAGGTCTTCGTCTTTCACGAAGGCGATCATTTTCGCACCCGTTTGACCCATACGCTGGAGGTCGCGCAGATTGCACGCTCGCTCGCTCGCGCGCTCGGGCTCGACGAGGATCTGGCCGAGGCGCTGGCGCTCGCCCACGACCTCGGCCATCCCCCGTTCGGCCATGCCGGCGAGCGCGCGCTCGATCGCTGCCTCGCCGCCTGCGGCGGCTTCGATCACAATGCGCAGACGCTGCGAGTGGTGACCGTGCTCGAGCGGCGCTATCCCGCTTTCGACGGATTGAACCTCTCCTGGGAGACGCTCGAGGGCCTGGTCAAGCACAACGGCCCGCTCACGCTTGCCGACGGCACTCCCACCGGGCCTTATCGCGAGCGCGGGCTGCCGCACGCCATCGCGCTTTATGGCAAGAGCCAAGACCTGGAGCTATGGAGCTTTGCCAGCGCCGAGGCCCAGATCGCCGCCATCGCGGACGATATCGCCTACGACGCCCACGACATCGACGACGGGCTGCGGGCCGGGCTTTTTGCGCTCGAAGATCTCGCCGATGTTCCGTTGGTCCGCGACATTCTGAGGGATATCCGCGACCAACATCCGGCGCTCGATCCGTCGCGGCTGGCGCATGAACTGGTGCGCCGCCTCGTCACGCAGATGATCGAGGACGTCATCGCGGAAACCGGCGCTCGCCTGCGGGCGTTGGCGCCGCGCGCGGCCGATGACGTGCGTCATGCCGAGCATCCGGTCGGCGCCTTCTCGCCGGCCATGGCCGAGGCCGACCGCGCCATCAAGGGTTTTCTTTACCCCCGGATGTATCGCCACAGCCGCATCATGCGCATCATGGGCGACGCCGAAAACCTCCTTCGCGCGCTGTTCGCGCGCTACCTGGAACAGCCCGACGACATGCCGGCGGAATGGGCCGAGATCGTCGACCGCGGCGATGCGGCCGCGCGCTCGCGCCACATCGCCGATTTCATCGCCGGCATGACCGACCGCTACGCGCTGATGGAGCACGCGCGGCTTTTTGACTCGACCCCGGAATTGCGTTAGTCGGCGCGACCCGACTTGAAGTTCCTACGGGTTTGCAGCGAGTTTCGAATAGGAACTTCAAATCCAAAAACCACACGAGAGTCATAAGTTTGCTAGTGTCCCTTTGATTCCGAAGTTCGCACGAGAGTGTGCCGCAAGGGCTTGCGAACTTCGGAATCGGGACACTAGCCTGCCGACCATGAGCGACCAG
>WNGE01009789.1_pt1 | contig 15785 bp, 9 predicted proteins | sample 5400651 | NCBI WGS metagenome assembly WNGE01 (sample SAMN13153370, study PRJNA577476) | soil metagenome | isolation source: 60 cm soil or saprolite under grassland replicate 2 | place: USA:California | collected 2016-06-15 | reverse complement strand
GTTTATTTTCACTTTCAGCATACAGCTGGTCAAATTCCCTTTTTACCTGGTTTACAAATTGGTCTGCAGAAAAATTCTTTCCTTCAATTAAAACAATATCGTTGCAACGCAAGGTATAGGGCACTACTGCAAAATCTTTGTTATTTACTTTTATAATAAAAGGTTCATCCCTGCTCACGTCATCAATATGATAAATAAAACCAAGTTCCTGCAAAATATTCAGCGTGTTTGCACCTCTCCTTAACCAGTTTGCATTATAACCTACCGGATTAAAACCAGTAGTATTTTTTATTGCATCCGCTCCGTCTTTAATAAATTTCTTTTCTTCCTCGTAAGGCATCGTATATTGAGTACTCCAGATCATACCATGTGCTGCAGCTTCGTGGCCACGTTGTACAATCTCCTTGGCCAGTTCAGGATTCTTTAATACCGCTGAACCTACCATATGCGAAGTAACCTTAATGCCTGACTTGTCCCAATGGTCAAGCATCCTGGGAATGCCTTCTTTATAACCATATTGATACCAGGTTGCGGCTGGCAGATCACTGTACCCTTTTTGTATGTTTTGCGGAAAAGGGCTCTCCGGGTTATCCGGCTGGCCACCGGCCTCAAACTGCATAGAAATTGAAACAACTAATTGCGAGCCGTCCGCCCATTTTGTTTTATCTTTTGATGACATCTTGTTTATTTTGTTTACTGAAAAAGTTTCCGCTGTGTTTATCATTCCGACTAAACTCAATAGAGTTCCTTGCCTGATAAAGTTTCTTCTTGAAGCCATTTGATTTTATTTTTTAAACAGATTATCCAAAGCCCAAACATTCTAGTCTCTCATCTTATACGTGCCCTTCAGTGAGTATACGTGCTCTTTGAAGATCTTCTCGAAGCGCTCATGGTTCGGGACAGGAGTTTTGATGATATCCAGCGTAAGCTCCTTTTGGTTTGCGTTGTTTGATGCCTTCAGGTGTAGGCTCAACGCGTATTTCGAGAAATCGCGAACCAGGAAGTCGAATATCTGCTCCAGGAGGTCGTCCTCGATCTGGAAGAATTTGCTACTTTCAATGATGAGCTGGCTGTAGACTACCAGGGTTAGCATCTCTCCCAGACCTAATGTGTAATCGATGTCGGTCAGCTGTTCCTGAGACGGTGGCGCCTCGGCGAGGAATTTCTTGAAGAGCTTTATCTGTTCCTTGAGAACGTTCACATTTGGCAGGCCCACCGAGTCGTAAGTAATATTATAATCGTGGAACTGTATTTGTCCGAGTCCACGGGCCGGTCCCTGGCAGAACAGGAAGGAGTCGTTCGATGGATCGTCACGACGTGGTATTTCGGGGTACTGCTTCGGATTGAATAAATAGTTCGTCATGAACTTCACGACGAGCGCCATGTTCACGTGTACTGTCCCTTCCAATTTCGGCAACATTGGCAGCTCTTGCCTGGCGATTTCGAAAAAGGGCTCGTTCTCGAAGCCTTTGGCGGCAATCACGTCGTGGAGGAGGTTTATTATTTCTTCCCCTTCGCGGGTGACTTTCATCTTCGCTATAGGGTTGTAGAGGAGATATCGCCGGTCGTTTTCATTGGCGGTCCTCATATAGTCGCTTGCGCGCTCGGAGAAGAGCTTCATCGCGACGAGCTTACAATAGGCATCAGTGAAAAGTTTTTTCACATGCGGAAAATCGGTGACGGACTTGCCATAGAGGTTCCTGTTCGCAGCGTGGTCGATAGATTCGTACAGCGCATGGGTGCAGAGCCCAACCGCCCCAAATGACAAATTAAACTTGCACACGTTTATAGTGTTCAGCGCGTCGTCCCACGCCTTGGGGCCACGTTCCAGCACGTCACCGTCGGTGATTGGGTAGTCGTGAAGTTCGAATGCAGCCACGTAACTCTGTTGGTTCACGACGTTCCTGATTAACTTGTAGTTCGGATGTTTGGATTCCACCACGAAGAAGACGTAGTCCTCACTGTTTTCTATTTTGGCAAAGACAGACACCAGCGCCGCTTCATTGCCGTTGCCGATATAATACTTATCGCCGTTTGCCTTATAGCTGCCATTCCCCTGCAGATAGAGCGTCATATCCGTTGAATAAACGTCCGCCCCGTGTTCCTTCTCGGATAACCCGAAGGCAAAAACGCCCCCCTCCTGAAGAAGCTTCGCAGTTTTGTGCTTTACCACCTCATTTGAGCCGTTCCAGATCGGGCAAAGCCCCAGCATCGACACTTGGAAAGTGTACCAGTAGGTGAGCCCGTAAAACCCTGCAATCTCTGAAAACTCGCAGTTCCGGTAGGTGTCCCATCGTGAATCGGCAGCGCCGTATCCCGAGGGGGTCATCAGTGTAGCAAAGACCTGGTTTTTCCTTAAAAATTCCGCAAAATCATAATTCCAGGTTCTGTCGTGCCAGTCCTTTTTGATCTGCTTTAGTCCCTTAGTTTCGAAGAACTGGATCGTTTTCAGCATGATGTCCTTCGATTTTTCATCCGGGTACTTTCTGTTGTGGTGATGGGGATTAAGAAGAATAGTTGATTTGCCTGAGCCGGGCTGCGTGATTGCTGAACCAACTGTAGTTTCAGTTCGCATAGAATTGTCGTTTATATGATTTAAAATTTTATTTGCTACCAAAGGTGCCATGCCATTGTATCGAAGTCAATGAAACAGTATTACTTCATTTCCCCCAATGCCTTTTTTAAATTGGCTTCGCTTATCTTATACTCTACTTTGGCATCTATTATATTACTATAAGCCTGCTGCCATATTGTTTGAGCCTCCAGCACATCCTTGCCGGTAATAGTTCCTGACTTAAAACGGTCATTACTTAATCTTAAATTCTCAACGGCCTGCTCCAGAGATGTGCCGGAAAGCTCAACGCGTCTGGCTGATTCATTCAATTGTAAGTATGCTTGCTGCACTTCCAGTGATATCAGTTCTTTTGTTTCCTTCAACTGGAATTGCTGTGCCACGATCTTGTATTGCTGCTGTTTTATTTTTTGTTTTTTAGTCCCCCAATCGAAAATAGGAATGCTGACATTCAATAACCCGTAATACGAAACCATTGTATTGGCACCCCATTTGGTCGGGTTAACGCCTTGTTTACCAAAAGCGCTGATGCCATTTGCACTTACTCCAATAGTTGGCTTAAAATCTGCCCTTAGCATTTTCTCCTGTATTGTTTCCGCCTCAAGAGACTTTTGCAACAGCATTATTTCAGGGCGTTTTGTTATAATATGCTCCAATGCGGCATCAATTTGTACAAGTTTAAATGAGCCAATTACCGAATCAGCTATAATAAAATCTATATTATCTGCACGCCCTATAAGCTGAGCCAAATTGAGTTTGGACAACACAAGCGCATCTCTTGCCCGGATAAGGTTTAATTCATTGTCATTCTGTTGAACTTTTACTCGCAGTACATCGTTCTTATATGTTAAACCCGCAGTAAACAGGTTATTCAAATCGGTGAAGAGTGTATCCAATTGCTTTTTAAACTGCTCCGCAAGTTTTATTCTTTCATTTACCGATACGACCTGCCAATAGGCTCTCTCTGTTTTGAGCAGCACTTCAGCCGTGGTTTGAATTTTCTGTACCTCCCTTATTTCTACCCCTTTGGATGCAGCTTCTTTTCCAAGCTTTATTTTACCCCCTGTGTAAATAGGTTGCGTTATACCAACACCCGGACTTACCACATATTCGGGAAGTATTCCGCTAAGCGGTTTGCCGAAATAAAATCCATTTACAGAACCATTCAATATAGGTTTCCCTCCCACATCTGCTTGTGCTTTCTGTGCTTTTGCGCCTTCTATATTCTCCTGTGATATTTTCAGGTTATTATTTGTTGCCAATGCCAGTTGACGACACTGTTCCAGTGTCAGCACTTGTTGTGCTGATACTTTGTAAGTGAACAAGGCTACCTTGACCATCAAACCAAACAATAGTATTTGTTTACTATTCATTTTCGTTCGTTTAAATAATTAACTATGCGATGGCTTATACCGGATATGCCCAGCAACATCCGGTTGCGATATTTCCTTTGTCGCTGGTTCAGGTTTTATGAATTTGTAATACAGCACCGGCACTACAAAGAGGGTGAGTACCATGGAAACGATTAACCCGAAAGCCAGCACGCTGCCGAGCGGCGCCCATAGGGGTGACTTACTGATGATCATAGGTATCACACCTACTGCAGCCGCTGCAGATGTAAGAAATATTGGGCGCATCCTGCGTTTTGCAGCAGCCAGGGCAGCAGTTTTGATCTTAAACCCATGATCCCTGATTAATTCATCCGCGTAAGCCACCAGGATAATCCCGTTGCGCACGACAATACCAATCAGGCTGACAATGCCCATGAATGCTGTCATGCCCAGAGGATTACCTGTTATATATAAACCAGAGAAAGCACCTAATAAACTGAGAGGAAAGGTGGCCAATATGACAAGAATTTTGCCGAAATTTTTGAACTGGAAAAGCAATGTGAGAAAGATCAGAACAAGGCTTACACCCAACGATACCATCATCGGAGGCTGATTTTCTGCACTTGATTCCGCATCTCCTCCATAGCCAATACTGATGCCAGCCGGCAGTTTCAGTTTGTCAATTTGCGGCTGGATTTCCTTTAAAATACGGGAAGGTTTTAAACCCATTTGAGCCTCAGAAAAAACCGTTAACATTCTGAGCCCGTTTCTGTGTGCAATCATTCCTGTGTGCCAGGCAGGTGTTAAATCAGCTACTTCTTTCAAAGGAATTTTACCACCGTATGCTGAGCTTAGATGTAAATTCTCCAATGCATTACTATTTTTTCGGCTGGCGGAATCATAACGCAGAAATATGTCTACTGGCTTGTCTCCTTCCCATAATGTTGATATGGAATATCCTTTAAGTCCTGCTCCTAACGTTTGAGTAATGGACTCGTTGGATATGCCCAATCGATTGGCTTTGTCTTCATTTATTTTCAATTTAATGCCAAAGTAATCTTCTTCATTGTCCAATCTTACCCAGTTGGTGCCTTTAGCATTCTGTAAAATAGCTTTCACTTGTTGAGCGACTTTCTTTTGTGCACTTTCATCGTCGCCGATCACACGAATAGCTATAGGGGATCCTTCCTGGAAACTTAACTGTTTTAATTTTATATTTCCATCTGGTACAAATCCGTCCAACTTTTTCAGGTATTCATGCACCATGTCATTGGCGGCTTCGTTACCTGTTGTGGTGATAAATACTTGTGCAAAATTTCTGCGTGGCACTTCCGGAGCATAAGCAACATTGAAACGGGGCGAACTCATCCCCATAAAGCTTGTTACATTGGTTACCCGTTTATCTTTTTTGAGTATTTCTTCCAATCGCTTTACTATGCTTTCCGTTTGAGGTAATGACGAGCCGGACGGCATCCATACTTCCATATTGAACTGGTTACGTTCATTTATGGGAAAAAATTCGGGGTCTACCTTACCAGCGATTACAACGGCAAGAACAACTGCCGCAACAGCTCCCGTCATTGTAGATTTCGGCCAGACGAAACAAAATTCTACAGCTTTATTAAATACAGTTTGTAACCTGTCAAGCAGACTTTTTTTAACAGGCCGGTCGCTCATTTTATGTTTAAGTCCTTTTTTGATGAAAACATAACAGGTGTATGGCGTAAAAAACAAGGCTACCAGCATAGATGCCATAAGAGCAATTGCCACTGTCACCGGCAGCGACTGCATAAAATCTTTAGGAATTCCCTCCATAAAAAAGGCAAGTGGTGCAAAAGCAAATACGATAGCCAGCGTTGCTGTAAAAATGGGCAAGGCTAATTGTTTTGCCGCCTGCCATGCTGCTGTCCATGGGGTAATGCCTTCATCTAATTTCTCTATATAGTTATCTACGACCACAATCGCATTATCTACTACCATTCCAAGAACGATAATAAGAGCGGCAAGGGTTACCTGGTGCAATTCCAGCCCCATGAGGTTCATCACACCAAAGGTGATGAGGATCGAAACAGGAGCTGCAACGGAGGCTACGGCCGCTACCCGAAAAGGAAGTAAAAGCATAACGACAATAATCACTGATCCGATCGCCATGCCAAATTCTCTCATAAATTGGCTGATGCTCTTCGCCACTACTTCCGGCTGGTTTACAGGTGTGTTAATTTTTACGTCAGGAGGGAATGTGCTTTGTATCTCTTTAATTTTTTTTTCTACTTCATGCCCAAACTGTACTATGTTATGACCAGGCTGCATATCAATGGACAAAACCATTGCTTTCTCATCGTCTACGCGTACATAGGAAGTTTTTTCTTCAAAACGGCGCTCAAGGGAAGCAACGTCTTTTAATCTTACGACAGTTCCGTCAGGCCTTGTGTAAACAATCTGATTAGCTATATCATTTTCCGATTTATAACGGCTGGCAGTATTAATAGGGATAATATTATCAGAAGACATATTTAACTCACCCGAATAACCGGTTATATTCTGCCTTTGCAACACGCCTGCAAGGGTAGCAATATCAAAACCATATTGCTGCATCTTCTGGTCATTCACATTGATGTACAATTGTTGTTTTTGAGCACCTGAACGGTTTATTTTGGACACTGATGGAATAGTTTTTAATCCATCTTCCAGTTTATCCAGATATTTTTCTATTTCTGCGTAACTGCGGACGGGAGAAGAAACAGCAATGATCATCGCGGTAACATCGCTAAAGCTACTGTTCACAAAAGGCCCTATCACCCCTGCCGGCAGTTTGGGACGCAGGTTGGCATCCATATCCAACTGTATGGTGTGCCAGAACCTCTTACGGTCTTTTACCTCCGTATTCATTTCTACCGTAATAAAAGTTTGCCCCTCTTTTGTTTCAGATTTTGTTTTCCGCTTCTTTACTTCTTCAAAAGAAAAAAGGTATTGCTCAATCTTTTTAGTTACTTCCTGTTCCACTTGTTTTTCATCAGCGCCAGGATAAAAAGCATATACCGATGCAATAGGTATGTCTATTTTCGGATTTTCGCTGCGCGGCATATTCATCAGAGAATAGCCTCCCATAATAAGTAATAACGCAGTTACTACAAAAACTACTTGCTTATGCTTCATGGCAGCTTCCAGGTAATGCATTTTATTCATTATACTCAATGTTGAAGAGTGTTTGCAATTTTTATCGCTTGCTTAAAATTGTACGCCGATACCATCCTCCAGCTTTGTCTGGCCTGCAATAACTACTTTGTCGCCTGTATTCAGCCCCGATCCGATAATGACATCATCGTCACCTGAAATACCGGATACAACAATGCGTTTCCTCATCGCCTTTCCGTTCTTACCTATTACAAATACATAAGTGATTTCATCAGCGTCACGTACCACGGCGTTTGCAGGAATAACAATAACATCCCTTTTTTTACCGGAATTAATCTGTATTTCTGTTATCATACCTGGCAACAATTTACCCTGGTCATTCTCCAACCTGATTTTTACTATGTAAGTCTTCGAAACATTGTCTGCCTGTGGATTGATAATGGATACTTTGCCTTTCATACTATCGTTTAAAACGGGAATAGTTATCAGCGCATCTTTCCCAATGGAAATCTTATTGATCTCACTTTCTGCAATGGAAGCTCTGGCATATACCTGGTCTGTTTTTAACAGCGTAAAAGCCGGTACCCCGGGAGAAGCCATGGCCCCTTTCTCAGTAAGTTTTGCAGATATGATTCCTGAAAACGGGGCATAGAGTTTTGTATCTGCCAAATGTTTTGCTGATAAATTCTTATTGGCAGTTGCCTGTGAAAGAACTGACTTAGCGGTTATGTAATCTCTTTCAGGCAAGCTGCCTTTAGAATACAATTCATTTAATCTTTTATAATTGTCGGCCGTTTGTTCCAGCGAGGCATTTGCAATAACCACTGCGTTTGCATATTCAGTCGTTTCAATCGTCGCCAATAACTGCCCGGCGTGTACAAGCTGACCTTCCCGCACCAACACAGAGGTAATCCTTCCGGGAACAGAAAAACCAAGCGACACAGTAATATCTGCCTCAATGGTGCCACTATAAGTTAATAGTTCCTCCTGCTGCTCTGGCAGTATTTCTTTTACAACAACCCTAACTGATGATTCGGTCCTTTTTTGTTCTTCCTTACTGCTACATGCTGCAAGTAATACTATAATCAAAAAGAAAAGTGAACCGCTTTTGAGCTTTGTTCTCATAATCTTATTTATTTTATTGCTTGTTTTAAGTTGTTTATATCAGCATCTTATTTACCATGCAGCCATTTGGAAAAGATTATCTGCATTATCACCGGTTTGCAGCACTATGTCGTACAATAAAGCAACCAACCATATCGGTTGGGTCCAGTAGCTCAGGCTAAGATTTTTGTCCATTTACAGAAATAGCATCCGCAGCAGCAATCACTAAAGATTCAATCGATTTGATTCTCCTTTTCATGATTTTTAATATTTAAAATTTCCACTTAATGACTTTTGCATTTTGAAATCACGAAACTATTTCAGTACAAAGGCAAAAGCAATTGACAGATAAGGATAAATGTTGTCTATATCGTTTGAAAGAGAAATAATCATATAAACCAGTCAGGCATATTTCAATAGTTTCAAAAGGGCAGAATCTTAGCTGCTCTATCATTCTATATTTATTACTCCTTAAACTATTTCAATGCTTTCCTTAATTTAACAAATAAGAAAATAAATCTTGTCATCGTAGGGTCAGTAGGAATCTTGTGCCATTTATTTCTAAAAGAATGCAGGCCGTTTCAATTTATCACTTGCCGTCAATACTTTTTATCCATTCAAGGATATAATCTGTATTTATTTTCCACGTAGCCTGCCCTAAAACAAAATGATTGCGCCCGGGAAATTCTTTGTAATCCAATACAGAACCGTTCTTTTTATACTTCTTGAAATTCCGGAGATTGAGATGAGCAGGGATTATATTGTCTTGACTTCCGGAAGTAAATAATAATGGTGCATGGGGTTTTGTATAATCTACCTGCCGGCCAGGTTGACTTCTATTTGCCCGACTATTTTGTTTTCAATAATCATAGCAAAAAATCCCTGACCGTTTTCGTTCATATTTACTGAAATCCTGTACATAGTCCATTTGATGTCACAAATCTCCTAATATGAAACTCTTTTCTCAATGCCTGTATCACTCCACTTGTTGTGTAAATCATCGCGTTTCGACAGGTCATTTAGTGCAAAGTCAGCTCATAATTCATTTATACAAGTTTTGGCAGTATCTGTTTATTGAAAAGCAGAGCCAGTAAAAATAGATTTGCGGAATATTTTGTAGTTATCGAGCATCTTAAAAAGCACAAATACGCAAGCTCTACCCGTATTGCTTCAATATTGTTGATGATCAGACTGTCAATGCACGCATAGGAAATGGCTTCTTCTTTAAATGTAGTCGACACCAGACAAAAAAAGATTAGGTCGGGAAAGCCTTATCAGCAAAAGCTCAGGTATTCTATTAACAAACTCAAATTATCAATCATGAAAAAGGTAATGATCATTGGTGGGGGTTTCGGAGGAATTAATTTAGCAAAAAGACTTGCAGGCAACCCTGATTTCCAAATTACACTTGTTGACAGAAATAATTATAATTTCTTTCCTCCTCTGCTTTACCAGGTAGCAACGGGCTACCTGGAGCCATCCAATATCAGCTATCCTTTTCGCCGGTTATTTCGCGACGGGAAAAATATAAGCTTTCGTATGGGAGAGTTTGAAAAACTGGTTACTTCAGAAAACAAGATCATTCTTTCAACAGGGGATTTGCAATACGACTATCTCGTTTTTGCAACCGGGGCAGAGACAAACTATTTTGGAATGGAAAATGTGAAGAAGAATGCATTGCCGATGAAAACAGTAAATGACGCTTTGGAATTGCGTAACCATTTTTTGCAAAAAATGGAGGAAGCATCCCGAACTACGGATGAAGGAGAAAGAAAAAAAATACTTACCACTGTGATCGCAGGTGGCGGACCCACCGGGGTAGAGGTATCCTTTGATAGATAACCAGGACAAAGTACTGGCACCTATGAGTAAGAAATCACAATCCGATACGTTCAACGCATTAACTAAATTAGGGGTGGAGATAAAATTTGGTTTGCAGGTAAAGGATTACATTGATGATGTGGTAAGTTTCGTAAATGGTGAAACGATCGAAACAAAAACATTGGTATGGGCGGCAGGTGTTACAGCTTCTGTTTTTAATGGAATTCCGCAAGAAAGTTATGGACGCGGGAGAAGATTGATTGTAAACGAATTTAACGAAATTAAAGGGTTACAAAACATTTTTGCAATTGGGGATACATGTTTGCAAACTACAGATAACCAGTTCCCTAACGGACATCCACAATTAGCACAGGTAGCTATTCAGCAAGGTCAGCAGCTTGCAAAAAATTTCATAGCAGTCAAATCAGGAAAACCACAACGTCCTTTTTCATATTTTGATAAAGGTTCCATGGCTATTATAGGGTGGAATAAAGCGGTAGTGGATATTCCGAAACCCTTGTTGCACTTTAAAGGATTTATAGCCTGGCTCATGTGGATATTCGTTCACCTTGTTTCATTAATTAATTATCGCAATCGTATCAGGACCCTGTATAATTGGATCGGTGCTTATTTCACAAAGGATCAATCACTGAGATTGTTGATACGACCTTTGAAAAAATAGAGCACTTGTTGGACTTTGTTATATGGGTGCTTGCGTTTTTTTCTGTGTGTTTTTTAAGAAGGGCATTCAAATGATTAGGATGTATGTATAATTTATCCGCGAATTCCTGGGCTGTTTTGGCTTTGATTGGGGAGGTGTAACTAATATCGTTATCCTTGGAAATAATAGTCATAATTAGTTGCTTTTTTTTAAGAACAAATTTTAAACTATGATCTTTTGGTTTAGTTTCATACGGAAATAATGAATAACTTGTAAATTTCACTGATGCCACGAGCCTTACCGAAAGCTGAGATAGCTTATGTTATTAAAGTTGTGCAGTTATACCAGGCAGCAAGGTCATAGGATTGACTCCTTTTTCATTTCGCTTGGATATGATTCGGCATCAAATTCAATGTCCGGTCTGCCAAAACGAGTTGTAAAATGAACCCCTCATTTCAGAAGGCGTTGTTATATGTTTCGTCGTTTTTACTTTTATATCTCCAGTATCAGGAATAAACTCTGATGAGTAATAAATAAGAATTTATTTTTTTGAGGCACGGATAATGATTCTCACCAATAAGTGCAGATCCAGTACAAATAGAGGTAAGAAGCACCTTGGTCATTATTGTCCTGCGATTTATCAGGACATGCAGGACCGTACGGGAGTTATCGGTAACAATATTCATTTAACTTACACTTGATGTGGCTTTACTCTCGGGTATGAAGGGTTGGGAATCGCGCCACTCGTCTGCAGAGCATCAATTTCCGTAGCATCATATCCGAGTTCGCTAAGAATTTCAATTGTGTGCTGACCCAAGCCTGGGGCCGGTTTTGGTTGCACTTTTACTTCTTCTTTTATTTTCATAGGACTATCTACAGTGAATGAATTCTTATCTGTTCCATTTTGTATTGGCAGTATAATATCGTTCTGTATAAGCTGTGCATCCGTAGCCAGTTCTTCTATTGTTTGCACAACACCAAATGTTACATTTTCCTTGTCAAGAGCTTCCCGCCAGTAATCAATCGGTTTTGTCAAAAATGTTTCCTCCAATATTTTCGTCAATACCTTTACATTTTCTCTTCTTCTTTTTGTATCTACAAAGCGGTTATCCGTAAGCAGATCCAGCCTGTTCATCGCTTTTATCAAACCGGGCCAGTCCTTATCCTCCTGCACAAATGCCAGCATTAACCATCGGATATCCTCTGTTTGATAGGTATTGACAAGAGCATTCAAAGGAGATGTCCTGTCAATTTGCTTTGCAGGGATCGCACCATCCAATGCAGCCTGCAACCACCCCCCGACTGCCCATGCGCCTTCTCCAATTAATGAAGTTGATACATGGCAGCCTGTTCCGGTCTTCTCGCGACGGTACAACCCGGTAACAATTGAACAATACAATGTGCTTGCAGTTGCATGATCCCCGATGCCTGCAACCGGAAAGGCAGGCGGACTATTTAAATCCCTGGCTGAATTCATAAGCCCGGTTCGTGCCCAATAAGCCGTAACATCATATCCTGGTTTATCTGCTTCCGGTCCCTTTTCTCCATAACCGCTTATATCCGCATAGATGATCTTCGGGTTTAATTTTGAAACATCTTGGTAAGTCAGCCTGAGAACCCTCCTGACGTGAGGTGGGAAATTAATAACAAAGACATCTGCCCCCAAAATAAGCTTCTGCAAGATCTCAACGCTTGCCGGGCTTTTCAAATTCAATGCGATGCTCCGCTTATTACGATTCGTGAGTTGCCAGAAATAATTTTTCGAAGATGAAGGGTTAGGCTCCAAACGATACAAGAACCTATATGGATCACCGGTTCCGGGTGGTTCCACCTTTATCACATCTGCACCAAAATCCGACAGAATCGTGGCTGCGGCGGGACCGGCGATAAAGCTGGCGCAGTCGATGACTTTTAATTCCGCGAATATTCCAGATTCTTTTGACATATTGTTTTTTTTTGATTATGATTAATTGCGAAGTGGTTTGTTGTTCTTAAGTAAGAATTCAATACGTTCTTGTGTTTTTTGCGTTCCCAGCAGAGAAAGAAAGGCCTCACGCTCCAGGTTCAGAAAATGTTGTTCTGTTGCCGTTCCAGCCGGATGATCTCCACCGCACAAAATCGTTGCAACGTGTAAAGCGATGACGGCATCGTGTTCGGTGATGGCCATCGAATCGAGCAACTGATCAATCTGGGATTTAAATATACGTATGCCTTTTGCCCCAATCATTGCCAGGTCGGTCCTTGGCGTGCTGTTTCGGTAACCAGAATGGACCAGTTCAAGGGCCACTTGTTTGGCAATCCCGATCGGCCCTTCCCGGTTGGGAACTACGATATCTGTCCCCGCCAGGAATAGTTCTTTTGCCTCCGCTCCGGTACGAGATACTTTGGCGCGAGTGATCGCTTCGAATACTTTCTGGAGAGCCGATAGTAGATGAACGTCACCTTGCTTGACAGCGGAATGCTGAGCACGAAGGCCAAGCTCTTTCGTGCCACCGCCCGCAGGGATCAGTCCTACACTTGTTTCAACCAGTCCCATATACGTTTCATTGGCAAGTACGACCCTTGCCGAATGCAGGCAGATTTCACATCCACCACCAAGAGCATTACTGAAGGGAGCAGCTACAACTGGGAGCGGACCATACTTCAGAGTCATGCTTGTAGCCTGCAACATGCGGATTGTCTGATCCAGGAATGTCCATTTGTTGTTCCGGGCAGCATCCAGTACAAGGAGCAGGTTTGCTCCGGCGGAGAAATGTTTGCCCCGATTCCCGATTACAAGGGCGTCAAAATGGGCAGCCCCCTTTTCGCTTGCGAACAAGAGTATTTCGCATACTTCATTGGTCAGGGAATTTGCCTTGGTGTGAAACTCCACCAGTCCGATGCGATCGCCGATATCGATAATGCTGGCTCCCATATTTTCCCGAAAAACTTTTCCATTAAGCTTTAACTCGTCGAGGTTAATTTCCGGAGGGTTCAACTTGCCTGCTGCGAAACTGTCTGCCGTGCTTTCGGTATTCATGTTTTTATATTTTCGTTTACTGGTTAATGGGCTTTGGATAACCCCTGGAATGGGTTATTTGATCATTTGCTATACAAATGCTCCAAAACCGGTGATCGCCTTGCCTACAACTAGTGTATTCATCTCGCGGGTGCCTTCATACGAGTAAATCGCTTCCGCATCGGCAACAAAGCGGCCAATCTGGTGTTCGAGCAAAATGCCGTTAGCACCTAGCAGTTCACGCGCATATCCCACAGCTTCCCTCATCTTTACAGTGCAGAATGCCTTGGCCAGTGATGCATGTTCATCTTTCAACCTGCCCTTATCCTGCAGGTCAGATAGCCGGACCACCATGCACTGGCAGGCAGTTATGTTGCCAAGCATCCTCACCAACAGGTCCTGGACGAGCTGAAACTTCGCGATAGGTTTGCCGAATTGCTCACGCTTTTGCGCATAAGCCAGCGCATGCTCGTAAGCTCCCATCATGCAGCCAACTGCTTCCCAGGCAACAAAGCCCCGTGTCATCCGCAGCACACGGGCAGTATCACGGAAGGAAGTGTCCATTTGAAGACGATTTTCCTCCGGCACACGGCAATTCTCCATTGTGATGAGCGCATTTTGCACGACCCTCAGGGCCATTTTGTTCTGGATTTTTTCCGCCTTAAAGCCGGGTGTGTTGTTTTCGACGACGAAGCCTTTTACCTGGTTATCGGCGAGGTCACGCGCCCAGATGATGGTAACATGGCCCAAAGTGGCGTTGCCAATCCACTTCTTCTGTCCATTGAGCACCCAGGTATCACCTTCCCACGTAGCGGTCGTAGTTAGTCCGCCGGAGGCCCCGGATCCAACTTCAGGTTCTGTAAGACCGAAAGAGCCTATCTTTTCAAGGCGTGCCATTGGCGGCAACCACTTCTTCTTTTGATCCTCTGAACCGCAAAGAAAGATGGACCCCATCGCCAGGCCACTGTGGACACCATGAAATGTCGCAATTGATGAATCTACCCTAGCCATTTCCATGGCAACGAAACCAGCGAGCTTCATACTCCCTCCGGCGCATCCATAGCCCTCATACCCGAGACCAATGATTTTCAAGTCACGGAGGTCTGGCAACAACTCCAAAGGAAAGGAACCTTCTGCCCAATATTTGTTGATGATAGGTGCCACCTTTGATTCCATAAACGCACGAACCTGTTTCAGTTTTTCGCTTTCACTGTCGTTCAAACAGTCAGTGACCTGATAAAAATCTGCGTCAGGCTCCGGTAGCATCACCGGAGTTTGTGTTTGGATCATAGTATTTTATTTTTTTAATTGGCAGGAAAAAAGGAAAGAAATAATCTTTTTTACAGTCTAACTTTTGATTGGTGCAAACTCACCGGCTACATATGCAATACCTGTAAACATCTCCTTATCTTTACCGGAGTAAAATAAATTGAATTCAGTTCCGTCTAAATGGCTGCAATAAAGATTGCCCCCCAAGTCGCCAAAGAAGGCACGATTGTTTTCTACATCCAGTGCCAGACCGATTGCCTCTTTCAGTCCGCCCAGCAATATCTCGGGCACTAATGGTCCTTCTTCACAGACACTGGCGCGGTTAAGTGTGTTACCCTTTGGTGAATCGCCCCGATCGGTCCAATAAAGCTGCCCCGTCAAATGATTCAATTCAAGATCGATTGGTTCTGATAAATGATCCCATAACACTTCGATGTCTTCCCGGTGAGCGGGATGACTGCCCGGAGGTAGCGTAAGGCCGGCGCGAAAAATGCGGCCTTTGCCTCCATTGGACGGACCCTTTTGTGTCCAATAGATATACCCCTTTTCCGCATCCAGGGCAATGCCCACGCAGTGTTTTGTCTCATCCTTCCGATCCTCGTCTCCCCGACCTGCTTCTATAAGAGTTGTAATATTTTTTCCGTCCAGTCTTGCCCGCATCACTCGCATGCCTTCGCGATCACACCAATACATCAGGCCACTGTCAACGTCCAACTGTAATTGTTTTGGAGTAAATGTTCCACCCTTCGGTACGATCATTGTCCGATTCGTCCCGTCAAAGTTGATCCGCTCGATAAATCCGTCGTTCTGATCAAAGTGCTCCCCCATATTTGTCCAGTAGATATGGCGTTTAGAAATGTCTATTGCTATGCCATCGGGGGTTCCCCCACACTC
>WNGE01004635.1_pt1 | contig 15785 bp, 14 predicted proteins | sample 5400651 | NCBI WGS metagenome assembly WNGE01 (sample SAMN13153370, study PRJNA577476) | soil metagenome | isolation source: 60 cm soil or saprolite under grassland replicate 2 | place: USA:California | collected 2016-06-15 | reverse complement strand
GACCAGTCGCTCGTCATCCCCAGTCTCGCGGTCACGCCGCGGCTCCTGCGCGCGCTCTGCGACGACGCCACCCCCGACCAGGTGTGGGCCTCCCCGAAGCCAGGCGAATGGTCCATCGGCGATGTCGTCCGGCACCTCCTCGCCGCCGATCAGCGCGTGTTCCTCCCCCGGCTCGACCGCATGCTCGCGGAGGCGCGACCGACGTTCGCCTCGGTGGAAGACGTGCTCGCGGCCGGCCGCGAGCTCGCGCCCCTCCTCGACGCCTTCACATCGACACGTGGAGAGTTGGTCAGCCTTCTCGAGCCCCTGGCCCCGGAGGCGTGGCGTCGCGAAGGCGTGGTCCCGCGCGGCCCCGTGAGCGTGACCTCCTACGCGAATATCGTGGCCGAGCACGACATCGAGCACCGGCGTCAGATCCATGATCTGCGCCAGGGGCTCGGCCTCAAGCCCAAGCGGGCCGAGGCCAAGCGGCCGCTGCCCATGGCCGAGATCATCGGGGCCATCGCACAGGGACCGGAGCACGTGCGCCGGGCCGCCGAGGGGCTGACGGCGGCGAGGATGAAGCAGCGGCCCCGGCCCGCCGACTGGTCGATCAAGGAGGTCATGGCCCATCTGCTCAAGGTGGAGCGTGACCTCTTCCTCCCGCGGCTCACCCAGCTCGCCCTCACAGAGCGGGCGGAATTTCCGTCCTTCGACGCGGACGCATGGGCACGCGAGCGGGACCACCGCGAGGGCGATTTCGACGACGAATGGCGTCAGTTCAGGGCGACACGGGCCGAGACGATCGCCCTGCTCGAGAAGCTGCCCGCCGAGGCCGAGGGGCGAATCGGCCTTTCCGGCTATTTCGGTCCCGTCACCCTCATCGAATACGCCACGCACGTGGTCGATCACGATCTCGAGCATCTCGGACAGATCGCCGAAGCCCGGGCGACCATCGGAGACTGAGGGGCATGCGCGGGGTCGAGCGCTAGCTCCCCCCCGTCAGGAAAAACGCCAGGGCGGCCGCGGTCATGACCGCGGTCGCCGTCCAGCCGAGCAGCCTCAGCCAAAGGCTGTTGACGTGCTCCCCCATGATCTTGGGGTTGCCGCCCACCAGCATGACCAGCACCATGAGCGGAGGGGCGAGGAGGCCGTTGAGCACGGCGGAGAAGAAGAGGATACGGATCGGATTGGTGCCGAAAAGCCCGAGCAGGATGCCGGCGCCCATGGCCCCCGCGAAGACGAGATAGAAGCGGCGCGCGCGGCGTGGCTTGAGGTCGAGGCCGGCACGCCAGACGAAGAGCTCGGCTACCGCGAAAGAGGCGGAGCCGGCGAGGACGGGAATGGCGAGCAGACCCGTGCCAATCAGGCCCATGGCGAAGAGGACATAGGCGGCGTCGCCCACGAGGGGGCGCAGCGCCTCCGCGGCCTGACGGGCCGTCTGGATATCCTGCAGGCCGGCGCGATGCAGGGTGGAGGCGGTGGCGAGGATGATGAAGTACATCACGAGATTGGAAAAGAACATGCCGGTGTTGACGTCCAGGCGGGCGTCGGCCAGCTCGTGAAGGGTGGCTCCGCGTCGCTGGGCCAGGGTTTTTCTCCCCAGGCCTTTCTCCTCTTCGACCTCCTGGGTCGCCTGCCAGAAGAACAGATAGGGCGAGATGGTCGTGCCGAGAATCCCCACGAGCGTGCCCACCGAGCTCTGGTTCCAGTGAAAATTGGGAACGACGGTGGCCGTCAGCACGGCCGGCCACTGCGGCCGGGCCATGAAGGCCGCCGCGACATAAGCAAAGAGGACGGCGGTGAGCCACTTGAGAGTCTGGGCAAACGTCGCATAGCTCATATAGATGGTGATGGCGGTGATCCCGACGCCGAACACCACCACGAAGGGCAACGCGGGCAGCCCTGTGAGCATGGCCGCGGCCTCGGCCATCCCGGCGAGGTCGGCCGCGATATTGAAGACATTGGCGACAAGGAGAATGAAGCAGGCGCCGACGATGAGCGGCCGCGGATAGTGCTGCCGCACCGTGCCCGCGAGGCCCCGGCCCGTGACGAGGCCGATTCGTGCGCAGACGAGCTGGATGGCGGCCATGAGCGGGAAGGTGATCACCGCCGTCCACAGGAAGAGATAGCCGTGGGCCGCTCCCGCGATGGAGTAGGTGGCAATGCCGCTCGGATCATCGTCGGAGGCGCCCGTGACCAGGCCGGGTCCGAGTATCCGGAAATAACGAACGAGCGGATTGTGCGAGTGGGCGGGTTGCCGCGCCTCTTGTTCCGTCACGGGCGAGGATGGGGCAGATCGGAGCGATGGGCAGGCGCGACCACGTCGCTGCGCCCGCGGCGTCTGACGGCTGACATGGCCAGCACCGAGACCGACAGGGCAGAGATCAGCACCCCGATTCGCTCGGCTCCGCCCGGGGTGTGATGAAGCGTGATGTCCGACGCGCCCCCGGGCCCTTCGATCTCGAGCATCCCGCCAGCGCCGCGTCGAGTGGGCACTGGTCTTCCTCCTGATTCAGCGCTCCAGAGAGGCGAGTAGGCGAAGCCGGCGGCGCGCCATCCCGCTAAGGACGTCGTAGGCAAGCGCCAGGCCTGGAGACCCGTGCGCTGGGAAAGGATGCGCGGCGCGCGCGCGACATAGACCCGGAACGGACCGATGGTGCGGGGCGGCGAGAAATCAGCGCCTGCTTCGAGGAAGGCCACACGCCCGGCATCTTCTTCGGAGGCTACCACGACCGAGATCCCGAGCTGGTCCGCCCATGCCCGGAAGCTTTCGGCGGTAAGCGAATCGAGCGGGCGCCCGAAGAGGCTCACTCCATCCCGCTCTTCGACCAGCACGGTGATAGGACGGTTCTCGGCCGAGCCGGTGTAGAGCAATCCGGCGACGGGTGAGGGGTGGGTGAAGGTGCCGTTGATGATCTCGCGCCCGGTCTCGATGGGCGTGAGCGCGGTGATGTGGCTGTGCGGCCGCCACCACTCGGGGCGATAGTCGAGGCGCACGGCGGAGCGGAGAAAGAGGACTCGCCCGGGTGGTGCCTCGCGAAGAGCCTGCCAGAGCGCATCCAGCCTGTCGCCGCGGGCCACCTCGTCGTACGTCGGCCATTGCCCGCGTGTCGGCCAGAGGGTGAGGGCCGGCTCGGGCGACCCTGGCGAGAGCAGTACTGCTCCCGCGATCAGGGCGATGGCGAGGCCGGCGTGTCCGAGGCGCGGCAGGCGCGCGGCCAGACCAGGGACTCCAAGCGACGCCCCGATGACGAGCGCGAGGAGCAGGCTGTCGACGAGCCGATCGGCGGGCAGCCAGAGCGCGCCGACAGCCGCGGCCATGAGGGCGTCGAGGGCGACCACCGCGGCCACCGCGGGCGTGAAGGCCTGAAGCCAGCGAATGGGAGTGTCGCCCGAGCGTCGCGTCGAGATCCAGGCCGCGACCTGAGTGAGGGCGAGAACCCCGACGAGTGGACGGCCCATCTGCCTGACAACGCCGAGGAGCGAGCCGTCGCCCCAGGCGAGGGGGAGGGCCATGCGAAGATGCGCGAGCAGGGGGAAAAGCCAGAGCGCGCTGAGACCGAGAGCGAGCGCGGCCACGATCGCTGCCTGCTTCACGCGTTGCCGTTTCTGCCCGTTGCCGATCCACCCGCCCGTGCCGAGCAGAGCCAGCGCGGCCGGAGTGTGCGCGGGGTGGACGAGGACGATGGCGGCAAGGAGAGGCACGGCGAGAAGCGGAGCGCGGCGCGCGTCTTCAACCCAATCCACGAGCGAGAGGGCCACGAGGGGGATAAGACCCCATCCGAGCCGGGCCGCGACCAGTCCCCATCTCAGGCCTTCTTCGACCCCGCTCCGCGAGCCGGCCGACAGGGTCAGGGCAACGAAGGCTCCGGGCAAGGCCAGCCAGCCGTTGCCGAGCACGCGCTGGAGCAGCGCGAAAGTGGTGATACCCGGGAGCATCCACGCGATCCAGACCACGGATTCGTAGGCCCGCGGGACGCTGAGAGCGCCCAGCGACGCGGTGTGAATGACGGCGCCGAGCCATGCTGCGCCCGGAGGATAGTACTGGAGCTCAGCGTAGCCGGCCCACCAGCCGGGATTCAGACGCCAGGGCGCCCAGCCGAGCTCGATGACCTGATGGAGGCGGTAGAGCTGGCCGGGATGATCGTCGAAGGCGGGAAGACCGTTGCCGAGGGCGGCCAAGCCGAAGACCACGGCGTAGACCAGGAGCAGGGAGGCGGGCACGAGAGCTCGGCTCACGCTTGAGAAGCATACGTCATGGGGCGATTTTGCCCGAAGTTCCGTTGACATTTGCGTCGATCGCCTGTCTACTAGGGCAATTGCTGGCTCGGTCGGTGATCCGGGAGGAGTAGCCTGGGTCGTGCCGTTCATTCCGGGGCTCAAATCCCCTACCGATGGAGAAGCCATGGAACGATTGAAGGGTCTCAAGTGTCGCGAGTGCGGCCGCTACTATCCTTCCTCGCCCGTCCACGTCTGCGAGTTCTGCTTCGGCCCCCTCGAGGTCGACTACGACTACGAGGTGATCCGAAACCTCGTCAGCCGGAAGAGCATCGAAGCGGGGCCTCCCAGCATCTGGCGCTACGCCGATCTCCTCCCCCTGAACCTCGGGGAAGGCGAGACGCATGTCGGACAGGCAGTGGGCTTCACGCCGCTTATTCGCGCGCGCAATCTGGCCAGGAGCTGGGCGTGCGCGAGCTCTATGTCAAGAACGACTCGGTCTGCCATCCCACCTGGTCGTTCAAGGATCGCGTGGTGGCGGTGGCTATCGGCAAGGCCAAGGAGTTCGGTTTCGACACCGTGGCCTGCGCTTCCACGGGCAACCTTGCCAACTCGGTGGCCGCGCACTCGGCGGAAGCCCGGCTCAAGTCCTATATCTTCATCCCCGCGGACCTCGAGCGCGGCAAGGTCATCACCACCCTCGTCTATGGGCCCACCCTCGTGGCCGTCGAGGGCACCTACGACGAGGTCAACCGCCTCTGCGCCGAGGTCGGCGACAAGTACCGTTGGGCCTTCGTCAACATCAATATCCGTCCGTACTACGCCGAAGGCTCCAAGACCTACGGTTACGAGATCGCGGAGCAGCTGGGCTGGCGCGCCCCCGCTCATGTCGTCGTGCCCTGCGCGGGCGGCTCGCTCATTACCAAGATTCACAAGGCCTTCAAGGAGCTCCGCATGCTGGGGCTCATTCCCGAGGGCCAGACGAGCATGTACGCGGCGCAGGCGGCGGGCTGCGGCCCCATCGTGACCATGATCAAGAAGGATTCGGACATCCTCGAGCCCGTGCGCCCCAACACCATCGCCAAGTCCCTGGCCATTGGCAATCCGGCCGACGGCTACTATGCCTATCGCGTCGCCAAGGACACGGGCGGCTATGGCGAGCACGCGCAAGACCCGGAGATCATCGAGGGGATGCAGCTCCTCGCCCGGACCGAAGGCATTTTTACGGAGACCGCGGGCGGCGTCACGGTGGCCGCGACCCGGAAGCTCATCGAGTCGGGGCGCATTCCGCGCGATGAGCCCATCGTCATCTGCATCACGGGCAATGGGCTCAAGACGCCCGACGTCTTCTACGACCGCCTCTCGGTGGACGTGACCATTCGCCCGTCGCTGGCCGTGTTCGACCAGGCCCTGGCCGATTTGAAATCCAAAGCCGGCGCCTGAGCCGGGAAGCAAGGAGACGCTCCCATGGCCGTGCTCGTACGCATTCCCACGCCGCTCCGGTCGCTCACCAAGGGCCAGGCCGAGGTGCAGGCCGCCGCCGATTCCGTGGGCGGGCTCATCGAGGATCTCGAAAAGCAGTATCCGGGTCTCAAGGAGCGCCTGGTGGACGAGGGGGGCGAAGTCCGCCGCTTCATCAATTTCTACGTCAACGAAGAGGACATCCGCTTCCTCCAGGGCGCCAAAACCGTGCTCAAGACGGGCGACCAGGTCTCCATCGTCCCCGCGATCGCCGGCGGGCGCTGAGCGGAATCGCCTGGAGCCGATCCCATGGCGCGAATGCGCGTGAGGCTGACCTATCCCACCGAGCTGATCCAGCAGCCCATCGTCTATCACCTGGTGAAAGACTTCGGGATCGTACCGAACATACGTCGGGCGGACGTGCGCGCGGACCACGGCTGGATTGTGCTGGAGCTTGAAGCGCCGCAGGAAAAGCTCGAAGAGGGCGTGGCCTGGCTCCGCCAGCAGGGCATCAAGGTGGATCCCATCGAGCGGGACGTCGTCCTGTCATGATTTCCAAGCGCGTGCAGGGCTTCACCGAGTCCGTCATCCGGGAGATGACCCGAGTCAACAACCAGTACGACGGCATCAACCTCGCCCAGGGCATGCCCAATTTCCCGCCGCCCAAGGAGATCCTCGAGGCGGCGCACCAGGCCATCGACGGCGACTTTCATCAATATGCGATCACGTGGGGCACGCCCCGCCTCCGCCAGGCCATCGCCGAGAAGTACCGGAAGTTCTACGCCATGGAGATTCTCCCCGATCGCCATGTCACGGTGTGCTGCGGCTCGACGGAGACCATGCTGGCGACCCTCATGGCCGTGCTCAATCCCGGGGACGAGGTCATCATCTTCGAGCCGTTCTACGAGAACTACGGGCCGGGCTGCATCATGTCCCAGGCCGAGCCCGTCTACGTACCCCTCGAGCCGCCGGACTTCGGCTTCGATCCCGACCGGCTCCGTCGGGCCGTCTCGCCGCGCACGCGGGCCATTATCTTCAACAGCCCGAACAATCCCACGGGCAAGATCTTTTCCCGGGCCGAGCTGCAGGTGATCGCCGACATCTGCATCGAGCACGATCTCCTCGCCATTACGGACGAGATTTACGAACACATCCTCTACGACGGCGCCACGCATATTCCCATCGCGACGCTGCCCGGCATGGCCGAGCGGACCATCACCATCTCCGGCATCTCGAAGTCGTATTCGGTCACGGGCTGGCGGGTGGGCTATGCGGTGGCGAGCCCGGAACTCTCGCTGGGGATACGCCGGGCCCACGACTTCATCACGGTGGGCGCGCCGCATCCGCTGCAGGAAGCCGCCGTCACCGCCCTCAACCTGCCCGACGCCTACTATGTCTATCTCCGCGAGAGCTATCAGGCACGGCGCGACCTGCTCTTCTCCAAGGTCGAGGAGGCGGGCTTCACAGCCTTCAAGCCGAGGGGCGCCTATTACATCCTGACCGACGTCGCGCACTGGCTGCCCGAATACAGGTGCGCCGATGACCACGAGTTCGCCATGTTCCTCGTCAAGGAGGTCGGGGTGGCCACCGTGCCCGGGTCGTCCTTCTATTCGACGAAGGAGCTCGGGCGCACCAAGATCCGCTTCTGCTTCCCCAAGACCGACGACATGCTGATCGAGGCGGGACGGCGCCTGCAAAAGCTGGCCCACTGACATTCTTCGGCCCATTGATGCTCCGGACTTGACCCTCAGGGAGTCCGCCCGCTCCATCTTCGACGCCGCGCTTGCTGCGGGAGACGTGCGTCCGCTCGTCACGCAGGCGCTCGCCGGCATAGACAGGCCCGCCCGGGGGCGTGTCCTCGTCGTGGGTGCGGGCAAGGCGTCGGGCGCCATGGCGGCCGCTGTCGAGGAAGCCTGGAGCGACGGAATTGCCGACGGTGTCGTGGCGGTGAAGGACGGCTACACCGTCCCCACGCGCAGAATCCGGCTGCGGGAGGCCGGGCATCCCGTGCCCGACGAGCGGGGAGCGGCCGCGGCACGAGCGATTCATGCGCTGGCACGATCCGCGGTGGCCGAGGATCTCGTGCTCGCCCTCGTCTCCGGCGGCGGCTCCGCGCTCACTCCGGCGCCGGTGCCCCCCATCACCCTCGGTGACAAGCAGGCCATGACGCGGCTGCTCCTCGCTGCCGGCGCCACCATCAATCAGCTCAATGCCATCCGGAAGCATGTCTCGCTCCTCAAGGGCGGCCAGCTCGCCCGTGCGGCTTCCCCCGCGCGCGTCGAGGCCCTGCTCCTGTCGGACGTGGTCGGCGACGCACTCGACGTCATCGCCTCCGGACCGACCACTCCCGACGTGTCCACCTTCCCCGAGGCGCTCGACATCCTCGACCGCTTCGGCCTGCGCGAGCGGGCGCCGCAATCCATCGTCCTCCGGCTCAAGCAAGGTGCCCACGGAGAGCTGCCCGAGACGCCCAAGCCGGGCGATCCGCTCTTCGCGCGGGTCAGGAACAGCGTCATCGGCAACAATGCGCTGGTGGTGGATGCCGCCGCGGCACGGGCACGCGAGCTCGGGTTCACGCCGCACGTGCTGACCCGGGCCCTCGAAGGTGAGGCGCGAGACATGGCCGGGCGCTTCGTCGAGATGGCGCGCGCGATCCAGGCGGGCCGCGGCCCTGTCGCGGCGCCCGCCTGCGTGATCGCGGGGGGCGAGACGACGGTGACGATCAAAGGCCGGGGCAAAGGCGGCCGCTGCCAGGAGTTCGCTCTGACCGCCGCCCTCGCCATGGACGGCCTCAGCGATGTCGTCGTGCTCGCCGCGGGCACCGACGGCAGCGACGGACCGACAGAGGCGGCGGGCGCCATCGTGGATCGGGAGAGCGCGGCCCGGGCCCGCGCTCGAGGCTTCGACCCCGAGGCCGGCCTCGCGGAGAGCGATTCGAATACCGTCCTGGGCGGCGCGGGAGACCTCGTGGTCACCGGTCCCACCAATACCAACTTGCTGGACCTCTACATGGTCTTGGTGCGCTAACCACGCTTGTCCTCGCGCTCGCCGGTGTGCTAGTGTTCGCGCCGATGCAACTCCGGAGACGGATGCGCGTCCGGTGACGTCGAAGCGTTGGCATGGAGGGGTGACCGTGCTCGCGGCCATCGCGATCATCCTCGTCTTGACGAACATCGTCCTCTTCGAGCGGAACCGCTCCCTCCAGGCGGAAGTCAGCGCGCGGGCCCAGTACATCCAGCAGACGACTCAGCTCGAAATCCTGAACCGGGAAATCGTCAACGCCATCGCCAATCTCGCCGTTCGCAACAAGGACGACGCGCTCAGGACCCTCCTGACCCAGCAGGGCATCAGCATCAACATGGGTGCGGGGCAAGGTGGGCCGCCGCCCGCCGGACAGTCGCCCGAGGGTCGTCGATGAGCGCCGACGAGCCGAAAAGCACACCGGAGGAGAGGCATTCCGATCCGTGGCGGGCCGTGGCCCTCCTCACCGTCGCCTTCGTCGCCTGGCTCTCGTTCCAGATGGTTCAGCACATCAGGGAGCGAAGCACACTGCAGGCGGTGAGAACAGGTCAGGAGGCGAGGATCGCGCAGGCCCAGAGAATTCGTGGACAGTTCGAGTCCATCACCAAGGGGACGCTCGAGTTGGCCCAGCGGGGTAATGCGGGCGCTACTTTCATCGTCGAAGAGCTCGCCCGACGAGGCGTGACGATCAATCCGAACAGCCCCTTCGGCTCCGCCGCTCCCGCCCCCTCGAAGTAGCGGCGGCGGTCAGCGGACGAAAAGACACGCCGGGGGAGACCGATGCCGAGGATGCTTGAAGGAATGGAGAGCATGGTGCGCGGGGAGACGGCAATGCCCGCGGCCGCCACGCTCATAGGGATGCGGCTCGAGTCCTTCGCGGCCGGCGAAGCCCTCGTGGCGCTCGACGCGACGGCGGTCCACGCGAACCCCATGGGCACCGTACAGGGAGGCATCCTCGCCGCGGTGGCGGACGCGGCCATGGGCTGGGCCTTCATGACCACGTTGGGCGAGAACGAGTCCTATACCACCCTCGAGGTGAAGATCAATTTCCTCCGGCCGGTCTGGGCGGGGCGGCTCGAGGCGCGAGGACGGGTGAAGAGTGCCGGGCGCAACGTCTCGCTCGTGGAATGCGACGTGGTGTCCGGAGGCAAGCTCGTGGCCCACGGCGTGAGCACGTGCATGACCTTGCGTGGAGAGCAGGCCTCCGGTCGCTGACCAATATCAGAATCGCACCCGGATTCGGTAGGTCAGTTTGGTCTCTCCGTCCTTGGGCACGGGAATCTTCCACTGTGCGGTGAAGGCCTGAATCTTTTCGTGGGGGTGGCTGGCGCGGAGGACTTCCCAGTCGCCGGGCATGGGCTCCACCACGTCTATCGTGACCGCTTCCTTTTTGTGATTGCGCAGCGAGATTTCCCACTCCACTTCGTAGAGGTTCGAGGCGATGCGCTTCCAGTCTTTCTGGGTGCGCTGGCCGACCACGTCGAAGGCGTCGCCCATTTTGATCTTGATCTTCTCGTCCTTGGGGGTGTGGTCCACCCAGTCCTCGCCGATGAGCTGCTGACTGCCCGAGGTGTCCGCCTTGTACACGCGCACGCGTCCCTTGGGTATGGGAAGGCCGAGGCGATTGTCCTTGCTGTTCTTGAGCTCGAGGTAGACGCCGACCTTCTGGTTCGACATGGGCACCCCGTACTGCGTCCGATGGTAGTCCGCGGCACCGTGATAGATGAAGTGCTTGTCCACCGGCACTTCCGAAGCCGACATGAGCGCGAGCTGTTTGGTCTGGTTGTCCTTGACGGTGGTGCGGCCGTCCAGAGTGTACAGGTGATACTCGAAGAAGCCTTCGGACTTGAAGTCCCGCTCGGCGTTGTCCATCGACGGTGCCCTCGCCGCGAGCTCCATGAGCCGCCCCTCGCGGCGGCGATCCGGGGCGCGATTGATGTCGCCGGCCACGAGCTTGAGGGCCGCGTTCGAATAGGTCGAGCCGCTTTTGTTGTCGATGGTGACCCAGCCCGTGAGGTCGGAGCGCGTATCGGCGGCATTGATGACCATGACGTAGTCGGCCTTCCAGCTGATACCGCCCGTGAGGTAGGACGCTTCGACGCGCTGGGCCGCCGCCTTCGCATTGCGCAGAAGCCAGACCAGCGTGGGCCTGGAGACCAGGTTGTCCGGCAGGGCGGGGAGCACGACCTGGCCCGAGTGGCCCATGTGGATCTGGCCATTGATCTCGTAAATGGGGCCATTGGTCGAGAGGAGCGTGGCCTCCTGGTAGGCCCCGTTGGATTGATACAGCCGCACCTTCTTGCCCACGTACTTCTCCAGGAGCTTGGCCGAGGTGAGGAGATCGTATTCGTAGTTCTGCTCGAGGATCTTGAGGGCGGTGGGGTCGGTCAGGGACTTGAGATGTACCGAAGTCGGGTCGATGAGGGCCGCCACGTCGGCGAACTGGACCTCCAGAGTGCCCGCGTCCAGCCGGACTTCCCGCGTGTCCTTCACGAGCCCCAGGTTGCCGTTGTAGATGGTGACCATCACGTCCTTCTGGTCCTCGCGCGTGATGGCCTCGGGAGCGGCATGGGCAAGCTGGCCACACCACAACACCGCCACCAGAGTGAGAGCAATCGATCGCTTGATCATGGATGGAGCCTCCTTGGGCGCCCGTCATTGAGCGCAACTGAAGGCTTAGACCGTCCACCACCAGAAAAGTTCCGGCGAGGGAAGAGGCGGGGGTGGGCGTCTATGCGGCGGGGAGACTACTCGGAAATGCGAACACTGAGCCGAACCAGGGCTGCCGTCGCGTCCGGCTGCCCCTCCAGCCGTACCGAACCGAGCCCGCCAAGCTCCCGGGTAAAGTCCGCATAGTCCGCCTGGGGCACCACCAGGTCCACGATCGTGGCGGTACCCTCCTGGCGTCTCCCGGTCTCGCGAGCGCCCGTCCTGGCAATCAAATCGGTCAGAGCACGCTCAGCCTGGGACCTGTCCTTTACGGTCAGCACTCCGGAGACCATAGGCGCGGCGGCCTGCCGCTTGGCCGACATCACGGAGGGAGGGGCGGGCGCGAAGCTCGGGGCGCTCTTCTTGTCCTCCTCAGCCCGATCGGCCCTTCCTTCCCGCGAATCGAGAGCTCTCGGGGCGGCCGATCGAGCCGCAGGCGCGTCCGGCTTTTCGGGTTCTGCCGCCGGCGGCGCAGCCTGGGGGGCGGCCTCCTTCCTGAGCTCCTGTCTCATCTCGGAGGGTGCCTGAGCCTGATCCGGGGGCGGGACGACATTGGCACGCTCGCGCTGCCCGTCGGGCGCCGGTGAACCTCTGCTCTCGATCTTGGCCTCGCCCTTTCTCGAGGGAGGCCGGGGAGTAGCCGGCGGCAATGGTGCTGGTGGTGCGGCCGGTGGCGCAGCCGGACGCGATGCCACCGCTGGAGCATCAGGGCGGGCGGCGTCCTTCATCTCGGGAGTGCTCTGGAGCAAGTAGACGCCGAGAATCGCGATCACCACCATGGCCCCGGCCTCGAGAGGCAACTTGATCGATAGCGGCAGGAAGACCAGCCGTCCGAGCCTCTGGTACCACGGCACGGGATAGACCTCGCCCATTATCTTGTCCACGAATCCCACGGGGGCCCGGACCCGCTCGACGCGGGAGAGAAGGGAGACGGTCGAGCGGAGCCCTTCCAGCTCGCGGCGGCAGTCGGGGCAGCCGGTCAGGTGCGCCTCGACCTGCTCGCGCTCGCGGGTATCCAGCGCCTCGTCCAGTAATGCGGAGAGCAGCTCGCGCGTCTCGGGGCAGGTCATGGCAGAAAGCGCTCCATCTTGTCCTTGAGATCCATACGCCCCCGGTGGAGTCGCGAGCGGACGGTGCCAAGCTCGATCCCCAGAGCGGCCGCGATCTCCTCGTAGGACAGTCCTTCGAGGTCGCGGAGAATCACCACCACGCGACGGTCCTCGGCCAGCTCGGCGATGGCGCGATGGAGAGCGGCTTCCATCTCGCCGCGCTCGGCCCCCGCGTCGGGCCCTCCGCGTGGATCGGCCACGCGGAGCAGGATTTCTTCACCATGGCGCACCGCCTTGCGCTCTCCCAAGGCCAGGCGGTTGAGGCAGAGCCGCGACACGATGGCGTACAGCCAGGTCGAGAGCTTGGCGTCGCCACGGAACTCCGGGAGACTCCGGTGAGCACGGAGGAACGCCTCCTGCGCGACTTCTTCGGCTTCGGCCGCGCTGCCCAGCATGCGCAGGGCGACGCCGAAGACGCGGTGCTGGTGAGTGGCCACGAGCTCCTCGAAGGCCCGCGCGTCGCCCGCCCGCAGACGTTCGAGAAATGCAGGGACATCGGCGGTCTCTCCTTCCCGCACAGTTAGACCATAGCGCGGCGCGAAAGTTCCCCGTGGCAAAAATGATAGACTTCTCCGCCTATGACAAAGCGAGAGCGCGTGCTGGCCACCCTGGGCCGTAAGGCAGTAGACCGCCTGCCCGTTTCGTTCTGGCGCCATGTTCCCGACGTGGACCACACCGCACGCGGCCTCGCCGACGCCATGCTGGGCTTCCAGCGCCGCTGGGATCTCGATCTCCTCAAGGTCATGTCGAGCGGGGTCTATTGCGTCGAGGACTGGGGGTGCCGGGTCGCCTATCAGGGCTCTCCGAACGGGGCGAAGACCTGCACTCAGCACGCGGTCCGTGAAGTCTCGGACTGGGCGAAGCTCAAACCCCTCGACCCGGGGCAGGGCGCGCTCGGCCGCGAGCTCGAGGCGCTCCGGCTCATCCTGGCCGGGCGCAGCGACGATGTGCCGGTGCTCCACACCGTCTTCGCGCCCCTCACCATCGCGCGCAAGCTGGCCGGGGAGCGGCTGGCCCAGGACCTCCGCGATCATCCGGAGGCGGTCAAGGGCGCGCTCGACGTCATCACGGAGACGGTCATCCACTATGCCGGTGCCGTGGCAAAAGCCGGGGCCGACGGCATCTTCTACGCCTCACAGGACGCGAGCCGCGATGTCATGACGGAAGAGGACCACGAGAGGTTCGGCATGCCCTACTCCCGGCGCGTGCTCGAGAGTCTCAAGGGCGGCCCGCTCTTCACCATGCTCCACGTCCACGGGCAGCACAACTACTTCGACCAGATGGCCGGGTTGCCGGTGGCCTCTATCAACTGGCATGACCGGCTCACCGCGCCGTCGCTCGGCGATGCGCTCCAGCGCTTCCCGGGAGCAGCCGTGGGCGGGCTGAGCGAGAAGGAGACGCTGCTGAACGGTCCCGTGACGGCGGTCGCCGCCCAGGTCGCGGATACGATTCGTCAGAGCGGCGGCACCGGCGTGATCGTGGCGCCGGGGTGCGTCCTGCCTCTTGCCGTGCCCGACGAGAGCCTCGAAGCGGTGGTCAAGGGGGTCAGGGGAGCACGCCCGTGACACGGGTTCTCCTCCTCGCCGTCGCGGCGCTGCTGGCGTTGATGCCGGCCCGCGCTCCCGCCCAACCCCAGGGTGAGCTACGTGTGGCGATACCGTGGACGCCCGAGAATCTGGACCCGACCATGAACCTTTCGTCCTTCAGGGCGATGGTCGGGGTGAGCCTGTTCGACTCGCTCGTCGGCCGTGACGCCGAAAACCGCATCGTGCCCCAGCTGGCGGAGTCGTGGCGCCTCGTCGACGACGTCACGTGGCAGCTCAAGCTTCGCCGGGGCGTCGTCTTTCACGACGGCGAGCCCTTCAATGCCGAGACCGTGCGCTTCACCTTCCAGCGCGTGCTCGACCCGGAGCAGAAGTCGCCCAATCGCGCCAACGTGGCGGAGATCGTGCGCGTGGAGGTGGTGGACGACTACACGGTGAACGTGGTCACGCGCCAGCCCTACGCGCCTCTGATCAACCGGTTGTTGGACTTCGCCATGGTTCCTCCGAAATACGTCGTCGAGAAGGGAAACCAGGGCATGGCCTTGAGACCTGTGGGGACCGGCCCATACCGCTTCGTGGAGCTGATCAAGGACGACCGGATGGTGGTCGAGGCATTCGACCGGCATTGGCGGGGGGCGCCGAAGATCAAGCGTATCGTCTACAAGCCCATCCCGGAGCCCTTCACGCGGGCGGCTGCGCTCCGCAACAACGAGGTCGATCTGGTCACCACCATGCCCCCGAGCCTCGCGCGTGAGCTCGAGCGCGCGCCGGGTATCCGGGTCCAGCGCGTGCCGAGCAGCTGGATCATCTATCTCGGGCTCAATGCCTTGAAGAAGCCCCTGTCCGACGTGAAGGTGCGCCAGGCGTTGAACTACGCCACGGACGTGGACGCCATCATCAGGAATGTCCTCGAGGGCAATGGCCGGAAGCTCGAGGGGCCCCTTACGCCCCAGATGTTCGGCTATGACGCGTCTATCAAGGGCTATCCGTATGACCCGGCGCGGGCACGGAAGCTGCTTGCCGAAGCCGGCTATCCGGACGGCGTCGAGATCATCCTCGAGTCGCCTGCGGGACGCTATCAGGGCGACAAGGAAATCGCCGAGGCTCTGGGTGGCCAGTGGCAGAAGGCCGGCTTCAAGCCCAAAGTGCAGGTGGCCGAGTGGGGCGCCTACTTCAAGCGCTATCTGGCCAAGCAGTTTCAGGACGCCTATGTCCTGGGTCTCGGCGGGCCCATGCAGGACGCCGACGAGCTCTACAACCTGGTGTCCTCGAAGGGGCGGGGGCTCTACTACAAGAACGAGCGAGTGGATGCCCTCTTCGATCTCGGGCGCAGCACCATGGACCAGGCCAAGCGGCGACAGATCTACCGTGACCTCCAGGGTGCCATGGTCGAGGACGCGACCTGGGTCTTCCTTCTCCAGCAGGTGGACATCTACGCGAGCCGCGACCGCCTCACCTGGACGCCGCGGACGGACCAGTGGATGCCGCTCCAGGACGCCACCCTCAGATAGACAGGGCGGCGTTGCCCTCGGATTGAGCGATCTGCTCTTAGTGCGCGGAATTTCTTGGTGGACGACGATTCACTCACAGGCTTATCCACTGGCCCCCCACAAGGATTGGGGATTACACATACCCAGCCTGGACCGCCACGATCGCGGCCGCTTCTGCTAGACTCCCGCCCAGCCCGGAAGGAGGTTTCCGCCTGGAACCGACCTGGTTGCCCCATGCCCCGTTCCGAGAG
>WNGE01004633.1_pt1 | contig 15786 bp, 14 predicted proteins | sample 5400651 | NCBI WGS metagenome assembly WNGE01 (sample SAMN13153370, study PRJNA577476) | soil metagenome | isolation source: 60 cm soil or saprolite under grassland replicate 2 | place: USA:California | collected 2016-06-15 | reverse complement strand
CGAACTCGGGCAGCGAGGTCGGCAACTGGGAGTGCGGCGTCTCACCGGAACAGCAGGGTCGCCTCGTCGGCAGGGCGCTCGAGATGATGCGGCAGAACGACTGGTACGACCTGTACCGGGTCAGGGTGGCGTTCTGGTACGACGACCGGAACTGGAACATGGGCCAGCCGGATCCGAACGTCGACCAGATCAAGGACAACAACTTCGGCCTGTTCGGCCTGCCGTCGTCGCAGGGCGCCACGACGTTCCCCGAGAAGCCCTCGTACCTCTGGCTGAAGGGTTATCTGAGGGCGGGAGTCATGCCGCCCGAGCAGGACTCGACGATGGCGCCGAGCGGAGAGGCGATACCCGACCTGCTCGCCCCCGGCCACGCGACGCAGCTTCCCTCCGGCCTCTGGACGACGAATCCCGTCATCACGGAGCAGGACTACTGTCGGGCGAACGTATATGTCAAGGTGGTGAACGACACGGGAACGACGAAGACGATCCAGTATCGGACCGTGGACCTCACCGCGCACGGAACGACCTATGGCGTGGGCTCGGGCGACGTGGACTACGAGCTCACGTCGGGCCAGATGACGGTCCAGCCCCGAGAGATCGGTACGATCACCATCCCCGTCGTGCCCGATCTCTGTCTGGAACCGCCCGAGGCGTTCTACCTGCGGTACGGAGTGACGCCGGGCGACCTCGGCCAGGGGCAGGCCACGATCACCATCCTGGACGACGACACTCGGCCCTGCTGAGCCTTACGCGATTCGCCGGATGATCAGGGCGTCGCCCTGGCCGCCGCCGCCGCACAGAGTGGCACCGCCGTACTCGACCCCCCGTCGGCGCATCTCGTAAGCCAGCGTCAGCACAAGCCGCGCGCCGGTGGCCCCGATCGGGTGCCCCAGCGCCACGGCGCCCCCGTTCACGTTCACGATCCCCTCGTCGGCGCCGAGCATCCGGGTGGCGTTCAGGGACACCGACGCGAAGGCCTCGTTGATCTCGATCAGGCCCAGGTCGTGGACGTCCTTCCCCGCCTTCTTCAGCGCGTTCTGCAGGGCGATGGCCGGTACGGTGTGCAGGTAGGCGTAGCGCTCCGCGCACATCCCGTGGGCCACGATCTCCGCCAGGGGCTGCACCCCCAGCGATTCGGCCCGCTCGCGCTTCATCACCACCACGGCCGCGCCACCGTCGGAGATCTGCGAGGCGTTGCCGGCGGTGATGGTCCCGTCCTTCTGGAACACCGGGTTCAGCCTGCCCAGGGACTCGGTCGTCGTGCCCGCCCGGATCCCCTCGTCGGTCGAAACCACGACCGGATCGCCCTTCCGCTGCGGGATCTCCACGGCCACGACCTCCTCGGCCATCCGTCCCGACTCCCAGGCCTCGTGGGCTCGAAGATGCGAGCGGGCCGACCAGGCATCCTGGTCCTCCCGCGCCAGACCAAGCTCGCGGTTCACGTCGTCGGAGGAGTCGCCCATGTGCTTGTCGGTGAACGTCGACCACAGCCCGTCGTAGACCATGGTGTCGACCATCTCGACGTTGCCCATGCGGGCTCCCCACCGCGCCGAGGGCACCACGTATGGCGCCTGGGACATCGACTCCATCCCTCCGGCCACCACCACCTCGACCTCCCCGGCCCGGATCAGCTGGTCGGCCAGGGCGATGGCGTTCAGGCCTGACAAGCACACCTTGTTGATGGTGATGGAGGGGACCTCCTTCGGGATCCCGGCCTCGATGGCGGCCTGCCGTGACGTGATCTGGCCGGCCCCGGCCTGGAGCACCTGCCCCATGATCACGTAGTCGACCTGATCGGCCGGAACGCCGGACCGGGCCAGCGCCTCACTGATGGCGGCGGCCCCCAGCTTGACGGCGGGAACATCCTTGAATCCGCCCCCGAAACGCCCGATGGGGGTGCGGACGCCGTCGACGATGACGGACGTGGTCATGGCGAGCTCCTTCCGAATGGGTCCGAGGAGATGATCGGAACCATTCTACGATCAGCCCGGTGGGCGATCGCTACGAGACGGGATCGGGCTCCTCGTCCGGGCTGGCCGCCGAGTCCATCGCGATCAGGTCCACGACCGCTCGGCGGTCGGGCCACCCCGCGCCACGCTTGCCCATGGCGCCCCGGATGACCTCGAGGATGTCCTCTCCCACCAGCTCGTCCCGCTCGATGAGGGCGTCCCGGAGGGCCTCAAGGATGTCGCGATTCGTACCCAGCACCTCGAGGGCGCGCTCCTTCTGCGCCATCAGGATGGCGCCCGCCTCGAGCTTGGCATCGGCGTCGCCGAGCACCTTGCCCACCAGGTTCTTCTCGTTGACCGGCCCCTCGTTCACCGCTTCGAACGACAGGAGCGAGCGGCCCATCCCCAGGGCGCCGACCATGACGGCGGCCAGCGAAGTGGCGTGGGACAGGTCGCCGCTTGGGCCGCTGCTGCTCTCGCCGAAGTAGATCTCCTCCGCGGCCATCCCGGCCATAGCGATCGCGATCCCGGTCTCCAGCTCGGACCGTGACTGGGTGAACCGCTCCTCGAGGTCGGCGCGGGCGAGGAGGCCCAGGGCCCCCTGGCGCTTGATGATCGAAAGGACCTCCAGGCGCTGGAAGGTGCCGAGCAGATACGCCACCGTGGCGTGCCCGGCCTCGTGCGTGGCGATGACCCGGCGCTCGTGATCGGTGTACTTCACGGGCTGCTTCAGCCCCAGCTCCTGCCCGAGCTTCGCCTCGTACAGGTCGGGCAAAATCATGGCGTCCCTCCCGTGCCGCAGCGCGACCACCAGCGACTCGTCGAACAGGTTCTCGATCATGGCAGGCGTGTAGCCGAGCGTGTCGTGCGCGAGGCGGTCCCGGGTCACGTCCTCGTCGAGCTTCGGCGCGTGCGCCTTGCGGGCCAGGAAGAAGTCGATGAGGTCGCGCCGGGCCCGCTTGCTGGGCGGGTCGAAGTAGATGCGCCGGTCGAAGCGCCCCGGCCGCAGCAGCGCCGGATCCAGCGCGGAGGCCCGGTTCGTCGCCGCCACGACCAGGATGTTGTGGTACGTGGGATGGCCCGCCCGGAGGCGCCAGTGTGACGGAAGGTAGTTGTTGACCGACCCGACGAGCCGGCCCCACAGGCGATGCATCCGAGACGGCTCGTCGAAGGACTGCAGCTGGACCAGCAGCTCGTTCACGATCCCGGTTCCGCTGGACGGGCCCATGAACGGTGAAGACTTGCCGCCGGGAACCCCGGCCGGAGACATCGCCACGCCCCCTCGGTTCTCCCCGATGGTGTCGATCTCCTCGATGAAGCCGATGGCTCCGCCCTCCCGCAGGGCGGCCTTGCGAAGCCGCTTGAAGAACTTACGGATCCGAACGTTCGTCATGCCGAAGTAGACGTTCTGGAACTGCGACGACGAGGCGAAGAGGAAGGGAACATCGGCCTGCTTCGCCATCGCCTTGGCCAGGTAGGTCTTGCCGGTCCCAGGTGGACCTTCGAACAGGATCCCCCGTCGCGGGTTCCCACCCAGGCGTTCGCGGAACGTCTTGTAGGCGAGGAACACATCCAGCGTTCGCATCACCTCGTCGACCTGCCCATCCAGCCCGACCACCTGGTTCAGGCCGACCTCGATCTCCTCTGGCCGCACCAGGCGGTCGGGCGACCGGCCGGAGAGCAGCGGCAGGAGCATGACGACCGAGATCGCCCCGATGGCCAGGAGCAACATGACCTGGGGAAGCCAGAACTCAGCGCCGGGCGGCAATCCGGGGAGGGCCGACTTGCCCTGCAGGGTCTTGGAGCTGAGGTAGAAGGTCACCAGCCCGACCAGCACGATGGCCCGGACCAGGCGGATGCGGAGGGTCCGGTCGCGGATCCGCGCCACGTCGGCCCGCCCGGCCTTCACGAAGATCGACTCCGGGACGGACGCGGGGCCATAGCGGTCCGAAGCTTCGGCGGTCACCGGACTGTCGCGGTCGTCCTCCATGGGCCCCCTTCCACCACTTCCGAGGCGGGCTCGGAGCTGGGGGCATCGAGCAGGTTGCCGACCGGATGGGCGCCCGGGACTTGGTGCATCCTACCCCTCGCCCAGCCATTCAGTCATCCGACCTTCGGCCCGGGCCCTCAGCGTTGGTCCTAGTCGCGGCTGTTCCGAACGGACTGTTGTATGTTTGGCCCTCCAAACGATCCGCCTCGAGGAGGTCTCATCCGTGCCGCGAAAGAAGCAGGAACCGATCGACACCGAAACGGCCAAACGCATCGGTGGGCTGCTGCGGGGCCTTCGCCGGACGGCCGGCTATCGAGCAGTCAAGGACGCCGCCCAGCGACCCGGCTGCCCCGCGGCCCAGCAGACCATCTACGCGTACGAGCGGGGAGGCCTGGTCCCCTCGCTCAAGCAGTTCATGGAGCTCGTCGAGTTCTACGCGCTGAAGACGGCCGGGGCCCCCATGGAGGTGCGGTACCAGGCGGTCGCGGCCCTGGTCTCCGCCCTGACCACGCCCGCATACCACATCACCGAGGCGATGGACCTGATCGACCGGCTGCAGCCGCCTCCGGTGGCGGGGCGCCGGCGCCGCGCCCGCCAGTCCTGAGGGCGACGATGCCGGGCGACGCCCTGGGGTCGGTCGTGCTCGATATCGACCATGTGGGGATCGCGGTCCGCGACCTCGAAGCGGCTGTGGAGGAGTACCGGGCCAGCCTGGGGGTGGAGCCGGTGCATCGCGAACGGGTCGAGGACCAGGGGGTCGAGGAGGTCCTGTTCCCGGTGGGGACCTCCTACGTGCAGCTCCTCACGGCCACCGGCCCCGACACGCCCGTGGGCAGGTTCCTCGAACGCCGGGGCGAGGGCGTCCACCACGTCGGCTACCGGGTGGCCGACGTGGCCGCGGCGCTGGAGCGGCTTCGGACCGCGGGTGTCCCGCTGGTCGACGAGGCGCCCAGGCCGGGATCGCGCGGAACGACGGTCGCGTTCGTGCATCCCAAGGGCTTCCGCGGCGTGCTGGTCGAGCTGGTCCAGGAGGGCTAGGCGGCCCAGACCGCGTCCTCGAGCGGGAACCCCTGGTCGTCCGGCCGCGAGGGGAGCCGGCGACCGATCCGGGTGAGCTCGATCGGCCGGGCGCGTCCGGTGGTGTCGATGGCCACTGCGCGGCCTTCGCAGGCCGAGTACAGGAGCCATGGCCCGTGCCACGACATCCGGGCCACGTGCGCGCACGGCGCCATGTACATCCTGCCCCCGTACAGCAGCGTCCCCCGCGCTGCGCCCTCGGGGAGGGCATAGACGCCCTCCCATCCCTTCCAGCCCTTCGGCCCCGGCGTGTAGTCCCAGCGGGTCACCACGAAGACCACCGTCTCGCTGTCCGGCTCAACCCCGAGCCCATCGGGCGGGGCGCCCACCCAACCCCACCCCCCCTTGGGGAGGGTGAACGAGGCGGAGGCCTCGACCCGCCCGGCTGACGTCAGGACGGCGATCCGGTTCGGCGCCACCATGACGATCCGCCCGTCGGCGAGCCGTCCGAGCGTGGGGATCATGGCCTCGGGCCGGAGGTGGAAACCGAGGGCCCGGACGTCGGCGATCGCCGTCTGACTGGATCCATCGAGGCGCTCGAGCCGGCCCGCCTTCGTCACGAACAGGACGGCCCCGGTCCACGGAGACCAGGGGCCGAACGAGCGCACGCCGGGAGCCACGACCACCGGGCGGGTTCCGTCGGGACCTCGCACCACCAGGTCGGCGTGGCTGCCGTCGGGGCGCCACCTCGAGGTCACCAGCCGTCCGGAGGAGAGCCAGCCCACGGGTTCCTCGTTGTGCCCGACCACCCGCTCGGGCGCTCGGGGACCGGCGACGTACAGGACCGAGCCATTCCTCTTCGAGATCGAGAAAGCCACCCCATTCGATCCGAAGGCTGCGGACCCCACGTCCTCGAGGGGGTACGCCATCCGACTCGACCGCCAGACCACCGAGCCTCCTCGGACGATCAGGAGGTGTCCGCCGCGGACGACCATGCGACCGCCTCCGGCCACCGGGACCCTGGAGCGTTGGACGAGGGGCTTTCCGATCCTCCTCACGCTCCCGTCCGTCCCTTCGAAGTACCGCCCGCAACCCGTGGTGAGGATCACGGGCCAGGGAAGCCGGGGCCCTCCCTGCGGCGGTGGACGATCGCACGCAGAACGGGTCGCCGCCGGGGCGGCGGATGCGAAAAGGGCTGGCGCCGGAGAAGATGCCGGACCCGTCGCGGCCGGGACCGTGCGGCGCTCGCTCCCCCCTCCATGACCGGCCCACGCCACCCCGGAGCAGGCCAGGGCGAAGACGGTGCCGACCACGATCTCCGCGCGCCGCTCCGGCCCCAGCACGCCCGGTAAGACGGCCCGGGCGGTCCCTCGGTTCGCGGCCGTGGTGAAATACGAGCCGTGGTCGACTTCACCATCCCGGCCGAGTTGGACGAGATCCGGCTCCGGGTCCGCGCGTTCGTCAACGACGTCGTGCTTCCCGTCGAGCCGGAGGTTGACGAGGGCAACTTCGACGCGCGCCTGAACGAGCTCCGCGACCGGGCCAGGGAGGCGGGGCTCTGGAACCCCCACCTGCCGCCGGAGTGGGGCGGTCTGGGGCTGGGAGCGCTGGGGATGGCCCTGGTGTCCCAGGAGCTCGGGGTCTCGGGCCTGGCGTCGCTGGCCCTGAACTGCATGGCGCCCGACGAGGGCAACATGCACCTGCTGCTCCACGCCGCGAACGAAGCCCAGAAGGAACGGTACCTGCGGCCGCTGGCGGACGGGCTGGTCCGGTCGTGCTTCGCCATGACCGAGAAGGACGTGGCTTCGTCCGACCCGACGCTCCTTCGGACCAGGGCCGAGCCCGACGGGGACGGGTGGGTCATCAACGGGGAGAAGTGGTTCATCACCGGGGCCAACGGGGCGGCCTTCGCCATCGTGGTGGCCAGCACCGGACCGGACGAGCGGGCCGACCCGCGCAAGCGCTACTCGCTCTTGCTGGTGGACGGCGACAACCCCGGCTGGCAGGTGCTCCGCGAGATCCCGGTCATGGGGACCCACGGGCCGGGCGGGCACTGCGAGGTTCGACTGGCGGACTGCCGGGTGGGGCCGGAGGCGATGCTCGGGGGCCGGGGTGAAGGGTTCTCGCTAGCCCAGGTCCGCCTGGGACCGGCCCGGCTGGCCCACGCCATGCGCTGGATCGGGGTGGCCCAGCGGGCCCTGGACGTCGCCACCGAGCGCGCCCTGAAGCGCGAGGCGTTCGGCAAGCAGCTGATCCGGCACGAGGCCGTGGCTTGGATGCTGGCCGACTCGGCGATGGATTTGTACGCGTCGCGCCTGATGGTCCTGCATTCGGCGTGGAAGATCGAGACCGCCCAAGATTTCAAGCAGGAGGTGGCCTTCGTCAAAACGTTCGTGTCCGAGGTGCTCGGGCGGGTGGTCGACCGGGCCATCCAGATCTGCGGCTCGCTCGGCTACTCGACCGACCTGCCGCTGGAGCGCTACTACCGGGACGCCCGTGCCGCGCGGATCTACGACGGCCCGTCGGAGGTCCACCGGATGGTGATCGCCCGCAACCTGGCGAAGGCCATGGTGGCCGAGGGAACCACCTCCGGCGCCACCGGCGGCCTGGCCTGACGACCTTGGCGGAGGCTTCGGCGGGCCGGCCATACCGCGCGCTGCTGGTCGACTACGGCGGGGTCCTGACCACGTCGGTGACCACGAGCTTCGCCGCGTTCTGCGTGGCGAACGGGGTCAGCCCGGAGAGGATGAAGGCGCTGATGGGGGCGGCCTACGGCTCGGACCCGGCCTCGGCGGGACCTGACGCCGAGCTCATCCCGAGCATGGAGACCGGAACGCTGCCGGCCGACGAGTTCGATCGCCGGCTCGCCGTCATCCTGTCCGAGGGACTGGCCGAACCGCTCGATCCCACGGACCTCACCGCCAGGATGCTGGCCCAGATCACGCCCGACGAACGGATGATCGAAGCCGTCCGGATCGCTCGCGGCCACGGGGTGAAGACGGCGCTGGTCTCGAACACGTGGAGCCTGGAGGCGTCTCCCTCGGCGTCGCTGGACATTTTCGACGTGCGGGTGCTCTCGGGCCAGGAGGGGGTTCGGAAACCCCAGCCCGAGATCTACCTCCGGGCCGCGGCCAGGCTCGGCGTCGAACCCAACGGATGCGTGTTCGTCGACGACCTGCCGTCCAACGTCGAGGGCGCCCGGGCGGCGGGCATGACGGGGGTCCTGCACCGGGACGCCGCCATCACCATCCCGAGACTGGAGGAGCTGTTCGGCCTGTCGCTCTCGGGCTGATCTCAGCGACGCTGGACGGCGTCGAGCGTCGCGCGCATCTGCTCGAGGTGGAGGAGCCCGTAGCCCGCGATTTCGCGCGACAGTCTCCCAGATGGCGACGGCGAGGCAGCGACCCCTTCAGTCGGGCAGGTCGGTCAGGCCCTCCCGTGGCGCCCCGACCAGGGCCGCCATGTTCCCCTCGGGATGCTGGTTCTCCGACATGAGCTGGTGGGCCGTCCCGATCTCGGCGAAGCCGAAGGTCCTGGAAAGGCAGGGGTCCACCCGGCCTTCCATCACCAGCCGGTTGAACGCCGCCGACTGCTCGTCGTTGGCGAAGTGCGAGCCCTGGAACCGCTTCTGCCGCATCCACAGGTACCGGAGGTCGGCCACGGCGCTGTAGCCGGTGGTGCCGGCGCAGATCACGATCATGCCTCCGGTGTCGCACACGAAGATGGAGGTCGGGATGGTGTCCTCGCCGGGGTGTTCGAACACGATCCGGGGGCTCCGCTTCTCGCCCAGCGCGGTCCAGAACGACTTGCCGAAGGCCTTCGCCCCCTCGAACCAGTCCGCGTAGGCCTTCGTATTGGTCCAGTGCGGCGGAAGGCCCCAATGCGTGAACTCCTTGCGGTTGACCACGCCCACCGCCCCCAGCTTCAGGCAGAACTCCGCCTTGTCCTCGGACGAGACCACGGCAACGGCCCGGCCACCCATCTCCCGCACGATCTGGATGGCCATGGAACCCAGTCCCCCGGCCCCGCCCCAGACCAGCACGGGGTCCCCCTCCTGGACAACGTTCGGAGGCCAGCCCATGAGCATCCGGTAGGCGGTGGCCCCGACCAGCGTGGGCGCCGCGGCCTGCTCCCACGTGAGGTGCGGCGCCTTCGGCAGGCACTGGTGGGCCTGGACCTTCGTGAACTGGGCGAAGGAGCCCCAGTTCGACTCGTAGCCCCAGATCCGGTACGAGTCCGCGAACCCCGGGTCGCCACCCGATGCCACGAGGGGATCGGCGGCGTCCCACTGCCCGCAGTGGATCACGACATGATCCCCCACCCTCAGGTTCGCGACGCCGTCCCCAACGGCCCACACCACGCCCGAGGCGTCGCTCCCGCCGATGTGGAAGTCGTCGGGCTCCCCGAAGCGCGCGTGGACCTTGGTCACGTCGACCGGGATCCCCTTCGCCGCCCACACGTTGTTGTAGTTGATGCCCGCGGCCATGACCAGGACCAGGACCTCGCCCTGGCCGGGGAGCGGGGTGTCGATCGCCTCGACCTGGAACGCCTCTTGGGGCTCCCCGAACCCCTCCGGGCGGATCACCTGGGCGTGCATCTTCGGCGGGACCTCGCCGAGGGGTGGGACCCGCCCCACCTCGTAGAGCTCCTTCGCGGACATGGCCGGCCTCCTTGCCTTGTTCCCGGTGGTTCCCGCAGCCCAACCGGATGAAACCTACCGAGCGGTAGGTAATGTCTGAGGAGACTGTAGCCCGGAGGCGGGGCTCCGGCAACCGGCGGTCACCGGTCCTCGCCCTCTGCCGGCTGGAGCGCCGGACATGACTCCCGGCGAGGGCACCTGGCGCAGTGCGGACCGGGGCGAAGCTCGGCACGACCGCCGGTCGACACCTGGGCGGCGGTTCGGACCGCGGCGACCACCCGGTCGGCGGCGCGGTCGAGGGTTTCCTCGGTGACCAGCTCGGCCTGGGCAGAGCCCGACCCCAGGAACAATGTGGCGACCCGGTACGGCGGGGCCCCGTACCGGAGCGTGTACAGCAGCGCGTACAGCCGCATGTCCTCGGCGTGATCCGGCCACGCCCTGCCGGTCTTCAGGTCGATCAGGACCCGGGTCCCCCGGGCCGGGTCCGGTCGGTTCAGCATGAGGTCGACCTTTCCCACCACGGTGACCGCCCCGCCGCCGAAGGCCGCTTCGAGCCAGTGCTCGCAGACCGGGGCGATGGCCCTCCGCAGGATATGGAACGGAGGGAAGCTGGCCCGAAAGGAATCGAGGGTCTGGATCGTCCGCATGAGCAGCTCGTCGCGATCAGGATCGTCGAGCCCGGCCCAGTACGGCCCGAACTGGCGGTCGCCGGCCAGCGCGCCGGCGGCGCGATCCGCCACCTCGTGGGGATCGGCCGGCTCGCGGCTCCCGATCTCGAGCTCGATGGCCTTGTGGACCAGGGTGCCCTGGGCGCTGCGGGGCCCGTACACGAACGGCGGAGCCTCCCCGGCCAGAACCGAGGCGAACAGCCCCTGGCACCGTTCCAGGTCGTTCAGGCGCTCCTTCCACAGCCGGAGCGGCACGGCCGGGAGGAACGGCTCGATGTCCCGTTCGATCCGGAGACGAAGCCGCTCCTCGAGGCCGGGCGGGAAGACCGTTCCCTCCCCGACGGCCACGAGGTCCCGGAGGGTCCGTGCCTGGACCGAGGTGAGTTCCACGGAGGGTAAGGTACGGGCGGCCACCGACACAGCCCCCCCACCGCGAAGGAGGACCGGATGAAGACGTATCCGTCGGACGACGGAAAGGCCGCGTTCGTGAGCCTGGCCCGGGGCGAGGACCTGATGGAGGGCCTGAACCGCGGGGTCGCGGAGCTCGGGGTCCGGGCGGCCACGCTCCAGGTGATCGGGGGCCTGGAGGAGGCAGTGGTCGGATACTTCGACCCCGAGACGGCCGAATACCGGCCCACCCGGACCGGGCACGTGGAGATCTGCGCCGGCCTGGGCAACGTGTCGATGCGGGACGGGGAGCCGTTCATCCACCTGCACCTGGTGGTGTCCGGGCCGGACGGCGCGGCGCTCGGCGGCCACGCGATGGAGGGTTGCCGAGCGTACGTGGTGGAAGCCTACTTCCGTAAGCTCGACGGTCCCTCTCCCGAACGGCAGCAGGTCGAGGGGATGACGCTGAAGGTCTGGCCCGGCGCCTAGCGCCCGGGCGAATCGGGGAGCCCCGGGCCCGAGGGCAGGCTAGACTCGCCGCAACGATGGCCGAGACCAGGCAACGGCGAGATCGGGCGGGAGCCGAGGCCGAACCCGAACCGCAGCGACCCGAGCCTCAGGAGGCGGCGGTGCAGAGGCGCGACGGCGCACCGGATGGCGGCGGGGCCGACCGCGCCGCCCGTCCACGCAAGCACACCAGCGAGGAACGCATCGGCGACCTTCGCGACATGCAGGCCGAAGCCCATGCCGGCGGGGGCGCCGAGGCCATCGAGCGCCAGCACGCCCGGGGCAAGCTCTCGGCTCGCGAGCGGCTCGAGCTCCTGCTGGACCCGGGCTCGTTCGTGGAGACCGACATGCTGGTGCGCCACCGGCTGGGAACGTTCGGGCTGGACCGGTCTCGCCCGTACACCGACGGCGTGGTGACCGGGTGGGGAGCGATCGATGGTCGCAAGGTCTTCGTGTTCAGCCAGGACTTCACGGTGTTCGGGGGCTCGCTCGGCGAGGCCTTCGCCGAGAAGGTGTGCAAGATCATGGACCTGGCCGCCTCCGTTGGGGCGCCGGTCATCGGCATCAACGACTCGGGCGGGGCGCGGATCCAGGAGGGCGCCGCCTCGCTGGCGGGCTACGGCTACATCTTCGACCGCAACGTCCGGGCCAGCGGGGTGATCCCCCAGATCAGCGTGATCATGGGTCCCTGCGCGGGCGGCGCGGTGTACTCCCCGGCCATCACCGACTTCGTGTTCATGGTCAAGGAGACGTCCCACATGTTCATCACCGGGCCGGACGTGATCAAGGCCGTGACCAGCGAGGACGTCACGTTCGAGGAGCTGGGCGGGGCCATGACCCACGCCACCCGCTCGGGCATGGCGAGCTTCGTGGCCGAGGACGAGCAGGACTGCCTGGCCCAGGTCCGGTACCTCCTGTCGTTCCTTCCGTCGAACAACCTGGAGGACCCCCCCACCTACGCCTCCGCCGACGAACCCGACCGCCGCGACGAGTCGCTCAACACGATCGTTCCGGACTCCCCGAAGCAGCCCTACGACATGAAGGACGTGATCCGCAAGGTCTTCGACGGGGGCGAGTTCTTCGAGGTCTTCCCCCTGTGGGCCATGAACATCGTGATCGGGTTCGCCCGGCTCGACGGCCAGACGGTGGGGATCGTGGCGAACCAGCCGAAGGTCCTGGCCGGCACGCTCGATTTCGACTCGAGCGAGAAGGCGGCCCGGTTCATCCGATTCTGCGACGCGTTCAACATCCCGCTGGTCTGCTTCGAGGACGTTCCCGGGTTCCTCCCCGGCACCGCGCAGGAATACGGGGGGATCATCCGGCGTGGGGCGAAGCTCCTGTACGCGTTCAGCGAGGCCACGGTGCCGAAGATGACCGTGATCACCCGCAAGGCCTACGGCGGAGCGTACGTGGTCATGAACTCGAAGCACCTCCGGGCGGACGTGTGCCTGGCCTGGCCCACCGCGGAGATCGCAGTGATGGGCTCCGAGGGCGCGGTGAACGTGATCTTCCGAAGGGAGATCAAGGCGGCCCCGGACCCCGCCGCCAAGCGGACCGAGCTCATCTCGAAGTACGAGGACCAGTTCAACACCCCGTACCTGGCCGCCGAGCGCGGGTACGTCGACGACGTGATCGAGCCCGCGGAGACACGGTGGAGGCTGATCCAGTCACTGCGGATGCTGCGGACGAAGCGCGAGCAGGTGCCTCCACGCAAGCACGGGAACATCCCCCTGTAGCGCTCATGCCTCGGTTCGAGCTCCCGCTGGATCTGCCCCCGGAGGAACGACGGGCCGTCGTGGCCGCGCTCGAGCGCTACCTCGGCACGGCGAGCGTCCGGCCCAGCCCGTGGGCCCTGGCGGGGAGGGCGGAGGGGCTGGGTCTCGGCGCCTTGCAGATCCGGTACCAGTCGCCTCACCCGTGGACGGAGATCCGCCTGAACCCGTACACGCGGCGAGGGACCGACCCCCGGATGGGTCGGGGCGACAGCAGGTAGCGGCTGGACGCGCATGACGTCGCTCGCGTTCCTGATCGACCAGCTGTTCTCACCCGCCCCCGGCGGGATGGGCACCTATGTCCGGGAGCTGGTCCCGGCGATGGTCAGAGCCGACCCCTCGTTGGAGATCCGGCTGTTCCACTCGAGGTTCGACCAGGCCGAACCCGAGCTGTGGACCCGGCGGTTCGGCGTCGAGTCCCTCCCGCGCGAAGCCCGCCGCCTGTACCCGTCGTGGGCCCTCCTGGCCCGGCCGGCCCTCCCGGAGTCGATCGCGTCGGCCAGCCTGCTCCACAGCCCGGTACCGGCGGCCGTGCCCCCGGCTCGAACGGGGCAACGACTGGTCGTGACCATCCACGACGTGGCCTTCCTGGCCCATCCGGAGGTGTTTCCGCCGGTCTGGCGGCTGATGTACCGCGCCGGCCTCCGCGCCGCGGTGCGCCGGGCCGACGCCCTCATCGCCCCCTCCCGGCACACGGCCGAGGACCTGGTGCGGCGGACGAAGGTCCCCTCCGACCGGGTCCACGTGGTGCCGCTGGCTCCCTTCCCTTCTTCCCCGGGCCCGAGCGTGGAGAAGGTTCTGGCCCGGTTCAAGATCCGGCAACCGTACGTGCTGTTCGCCGGGACGCTCGAGCCGAGGAAGAACCTGGTCCGGCTGGTTCGGGCCTACCGGCGGATGGCTGGGCGGGGCTCGGCCCACGGCCTGGTGCTGGCCGGCCCCATCGGCTGGCAGCCCCAGCCGCTGATGCGCGAGGTGGCCCAGGAGGGACCGGGCGAGGTGCTGATGGTGGGGAAGGTGTCGCCCGCCGACCTCGATGCCCTGTACCGGGGCGCGGACGCGTTCGCCTATCCCTCGCTCTACGAGGGTTTCGGCCTGCCGGTCCTCGAGGCCATGGCGCGGGGGGTCCCGTGCGTGGTCTCGACCTCGTCGTCGCTCCCCGAGGTGGCGGGCGAGGCCGCCCTCCCGGTCGATCCCCTGTCGGTGGGCGCGCTGGCCGAGGCCATGGAGCGGCTGACCACGGACCCGGGGCTGGCCACGCGGCTCCGGCAGGCCGGACTGGAGCGGGCGGCCAGGTTCAGCTGGGACCAGACGGCCCGATGGACCCTCGACGTCTACAAGTCGTTGGGCTGAGGCCGGCTGCCCGTGAAGGTCTCCCTGATCGCCACGGTGAAGGACGCCGGCCCGGCCATCCACGAGTTCCTGGCCTCCCTCGACGCCCAGACCCGGCCGCCGGACGAGATCGTCGTCGTCGACGGGGGGTCGACGGACGGAACGCTCGAGGCGCTGCGATCTGCGGACGGGATCACGGTGATCTCCGAGCCCGGGGCGAACATCGGCCGAGGACGCAACGTGGCGGTCCGGGCCGCAACCCACGACGTCCTCGCGGTCACCGACGCCGACTGCCGGCTGGCGCCCGACTGGCTGGAGCGGATCGTCCGCCCGTTGGAGGGCGGCGCCGACGTGGTCGCCGGCGCCTACCGTCCGGTGGCTCGTTCGGTCTGGCAGGCCGCCGCGGCCGCGCACATCCCGGAGCCCGAGGAGCTTCGTCCGGGGTGGCTCCCCTCCTCCCGGTCGCTGGCGTTCCGAAGGGAGGCCTTCGACGCCGCGGGGGGGTATCCCGAGTGGCTCGAGATCGGCGAGGACATGTACCTGAACCATCGGTGGCTCGAGCTGGACGTCCGGATGGAGCTGGCTCCCGGCGCGGTCGCACACTGGCGGGTCCGGCCGACCCTGGCCGCCACGTGGCGCCAGTACGCGAGGTACGCGGAGGGCGACGCCCTGGCCGGGATGTACACGGGCCGGCACCTGTTGCGGTTCGCCACGTACCTCGGCGCGCTGCTCACCGTGGAGTCACGCCGCGGGTGGCTGCTTGTGGTGGCGGGGGCGGCCGGCGTCGCGTACACAGCCCGTCCGGTGGCGCGAACGCTCCGCCGTCTCCCCGAAGGATCCGCCGAACGAGCGAAGGCCATGGCCGCCGTCCCCGCCATGATGGCCTTCATCGACGGCGCGAAGATGTGGGGCTACCTCCGGGGGCTGGCCCGCCGGAAGCGGTGACCGAACGGTTACGTGGGAGCCTGGCCCCGGTCACCGGGGCCGTTCAAGCTTGGGGCATGATCCCGGCACGGATGCGGATGCCCCACGCGCGGCGGTTGCTGATCGCGGCGGTGGGCCTGGGCCTCCTGGCGGCGGCGTGCGGCCCCGACCCGGCCGGGCGGCAGTCCCGAACCGTCCCGCCAGGGCCCGTCGCCGACCGCCCCACGGCGAGCCCGCCCCAGAGCAGCCCATCCCGACCGCCGGAGGCCTCGTCGACCACACCCGCTCCGGCTCCACCACGGTTCCACGGCTCCAGCGCGGTCATCGACGGCGCGACCCGGGCCAGCATGGCGGCCTCCTGGCACGAGGGCTGCCCGGTTCCGATCGAGGACCTCCGCCTGCTCACGATGGACTTCTGGGGGTTCGACGGCCGCATCCACCGGGGCGAGATGGTGATCAATGCAAAGGTGGCGTCCGACGTCCTGACGGTCTTCGGCCAGCTGTTCGACGCTCGGTTCCCCATCCAGCGCATGGAGCTGGTGGACGCCTACGGCGGCGATGACGACCGCTCGATGGCGGCGAACAACACCTCTGCCTTCAACTG
>WNGE01017810.1_pt1 | contig 15790 bp, 17 predicted proteins | sample 5400651 | NCBI WGS metagenome assembly WNGE01 (sample SAMN13153370, study PRJNA577476) | soil metagenome | isolation source: 60 cm soil or saprolite under grassland replicate 2 | place: USA:California | collected 2016-06-15 | reverse complement strand
GCCGGTGATCGCGGGCGGCCACGGACGCCGCTGGAGGACCCGGCTCCACCGGTACCAGAACGACTCCCGAACCTCGCCCTCGGCGCGCTTCTTGTGCGGAAGGCCGAGCTTGTCCACATTGCGGCCGACGAAGCCGAGCACCGCCGGGAGCAGGGTCACCGCGGCGAGCATCGTCATGAGGACGCCGAGCGCGATCCCGACCGCGAGGCCGCGCACGGCGGGCACGTTGATCAGCAGCATCCCGAGCACCGCGATGACGACGGTCGTGCCGGCGAAGACGACCGAGCGGCCCGCGGTGTCGGCGGCGAGCGCCACCGCGCTCTCGGGCTGCTGGCCGTCGCGCAGCGCCTGCCGGTAGCGGGTGACGATGAGGAGCGCATAGTCGATCCCAACGCCGATGCCGATCATCGCCACCGCTTGGGTCGTGAAGTCGGGCATCGTCAGCCCGTTCGCGGTGAGCTGCACCAAAGCGATGCCGGTACCGATGCCGAAGAGCGCGGTGAGGATCGGCAGACCGGCGGCGAGCACCGAGCCGAAGGCGATCAGCAACACGATGATCGCGGCGAAGATCCCGATGGCTTCGCTCGCCGGGAGCTCCTGGTCGCCAAAGAGCTGCCCTCCGAGCTCGAGGCGAAGACCCGGGGCCTTCACGGCCTCTGCCTCCGCTTTGACCTTGTCGGCCGCGTCCTGGAAGGCCGCGTCCGATCGGTCGGCGAAGTTGACCTCGCCGTAGGCGATCCGGCCGTTGTCGGAGATCTGCCTGGCCCCCGCAGGCGTGTACGGGCTCACGACCTGGGTGCGCGGGACCGTGCGCTCGATGCGCGCGAACAGCTGCTCCATCTTCTGACGGACGTTCGGATCCTCGACACCCCGATCGGTGGCGAACACGATCTGCCCGCTGAACCCGGCACGGTTGCCGAACCCGCGCTCCTTCAGCAGCTCCTGGGCCTGCTTGCTCTCCGAACCCGACAGCGAGAACTCGTTGCGGAACACACCGCCCGCGGCCGAGCTGAACACAGAGACGGCAACGAGGAACACCACCCAGGCGGCGAGGACCCGCCAGCGGCGGCGGTAACAGGTGCGGGCAAGGCGCTTCAGCATGGGGGGAACCTCTGCGTCTGTGGTTGTGTGTCGGGACGTGATCGCACCGCTTCGACCGTGGGCCTGCGCGGAACTCATCGGTCTCGCTTGACAGCCCCGTTACCTTACGGATTGAATGACTCACATGTCAAGACGTTCGAAACGTGACCTATTTCTCGAAACAATGACGGCGTGCCGCGAGTTCACGAGCGCGGTCGACGTCGTGAACCAGATGATCGGCGAGCGCATGGCCGTCAACCGCACCGATCATCGGGTGCTCGAGATCCTGAATCGCAAGGGGGCGATGACCGCGGGCGACCTGGCCACGGCCGGCCACTTGACGACCGGCGCCGTCACCGCCGTCCTCGACCGGTTGGAGTCCGTTGGTTACGTGCGGCGGGTCCGCGACACCGAGGACCGCCGCCGCGTGTTGGTGGAGCAGACGCCCGAAGGCATGAAGACGGGAGTGCGGTTCTACAAGCCGTTCATGAACCGGACGTTCGAGACGATGTCGAACTACGACGTCGAGCAACTCACCGCCATCCGCGATTTCATGCGCGAGGCAGCCGAATTCACCGAGGAGTACGCCAAGGAACTGCGCGCCGGCGGTCCGCCCGACACCGCCGGCTGACGCCGCGGCGCTACTTGGCTTCGGCCCAGGTCGTGCCGAAGCCGAGGTCGACGACGAGCGGCACCTTGAGCTCGCACACCGACTCCATGACGGCGCGCACGAGCAGCTCGACGCGGTCCCGCTCGTCGAGCGGCACCTCGAGCACGAGCTCGTCGTGCACGGTGAGGACCATCCGGGATCGGAGGTCCGCGCCCTCGATGGCGCGGTCGAGCTCGACCATCGCCAGCTTGAACACGTCGGCGGCCGAGCCCTGCACGGGAGCGTTCTGGGCCATTCGCTCCCCCATCTGGCGGATGCGGAAGTTGTCCGACGACAGCTCGGTGATCTGGCGGCGACGCCCGAAGATCGTCGTCGTGTAACCGCGCTGCTTGGCCTCGCGCACGGTCGAGTCCATGAACTCCTTCACGTTCGGGAAGCTCGCGAAGTAGTTGTCGAGGATCTCGCGGGCCTCCTCGGTGGGGACGCCGAGCCGCTGGCCGAGGCCGTAGGCCTCCATCCCGTACGCCAGGCCGAAGTTCACCACCTTGGCGAACCGCCGCTGAAAGGGGTCGACATCCTTCTCGTCGACGCCGAACACCAGGGCAGCCGTCGTCGTGTGGACGTCGGCGCTGCGGGAGAACGCCTCGATCAGCCCCGGGTCGTCCGTCAGGTGTGCGAGCACCCGCAGCTCGATCTGCGAGTAGTCGGCGGTGAGCAGCCCCCAGCCCTCGTCGGCGATGAACGCTCGGCGCATCTCGCGGCCGTCGGCGGTGCGGACGGGCACGTTCTGCAGGTTGGGGGCCTCGCTCGAGATGCGGCCGGTCGTCGTGTCGGTCTGCTTGAACGTGCCGTGGATCCGCCCGTCCTCGCCGATCAACGGCGGGAGCGCGTCGGCGTAGGTGCTGCGCAGCTTCTCGACCTCGCGGTAGCGCAGCAGGTCCTCGATGATCGGGTGCTCCTCGACCATCTTCTGCAGCGAGTCGGCGTCGGTCGACGGCCCGGTCTTCGTCTTCTTCACCGGAGCGAGGCCGAGCTTCTCGAACAGGACCTGCCGCAGCTGCGGCGTCGAGTTCACGTTGAACTCCTCGCCGGCGTGGGCGTGAATGCGGCCCACGAGGTCGTCGCAGGCCGCAGCCAGCTCCGCGCGCAAGGTCTCGAGGAAGTCGCGATCGATCTTGACGCCGAAGTCCTCCATCCTCGCCAGGACGCGGACGAGCGGTCGCTCGATCCGCAGGTACAGATCGGTGAGCTCGCGCGACTCGAGCGCGTCCGCGAGCGTGCCGGCGAGCCGGTGCACCGCGATCGCACGACGGCCGGTCTCCTCGACGGCCGACGCGCCGTCGAGATCGAGGTCGAGCGTTCCTTCCTCGACATCGGGTGAGTGCACCTCGAGCTGCAGGTACCGCAGCGCGAGGTCGTCGAGCAGGTACTTCCCCTCCGCCGGGTCGAGCAGGTACGCCATCACGGCGGTGTCCTGGTCGAGCGAGTGCACCTCGATCGGCGCGAGGCCGTGCATGAGCTCCTTCGCGCGGTGCGTGATCAGCGGCGGTCCCCCGTCGCGCACGAGCTCGCCGAGTGCATCGGCGACCTTCGGATCGCGGAGCTTGTCCCCGTCGATATACGTGGCGGTCTTGCCATCGTCGCTGACCGCCAGGCCGCGCAGCGCGGTCTTCCCCGCGTCGCCGTCCCACATGGGCTCGAGCGCGTACGGGCGGCCTCCGGCACTCAGATCACGCAGCCGCGTCGCCGCCGCAGCGGCGTCGCGCGCGACGACCACTTCGGCCTCGAGCGAGTCGGACTCGGGCTCGGCAGCACCCTCGCCAACGGCTTCGAACAACCGCGGTAACAGCGTGCGGAACTCGAGCTGGTCGAACAGCACGCGCACCTGCTCGCGGTCCCACCCGCCCATTCGCAGCGCCTCGGGACTGGCGGAGACGTCCACGTCGGCGCGCAGCTTCGACATCTCCCGGTTGAGGAACACGCGGTCGCGCGCCGCCCCCAGGTTCTGGCGCTGCTTGGGCGGCAGGTCGTCGAGGTGCTCGTAGATGCCCTCGAGGTCCCCGTACGTGGAGATGGGCTTGGCGGCAGTCTTCTCGCCGATGCCGGGAACGCCCGGGAGGTTGTCACTCGTGTCGCCCCGGAGCGCGGCGTAGTTCGTGTACTGCGCAGCCGTCACGCCGCCAGTGCGCTCGACGATGCCGGCCTCGTCATAGAGCACATAATCGGACACACCGCGCCGGTTGTAGAGCACCTTGACGTGCGGATCGCGGACGAGCTGATAGGTGTCGCGGTCGCCGGTGACGATCACCGTGTCGATGCCGTCACCGGCCGCCTGCTCGGCGAGCGTGGCGATGACGTCGTCGGCCTCGACCCCCTCGACCTCCAGGATGGGGATCTCGAGCGCGTCGAGGACCTCGTGGATGAGCGGCAGCTGCGACGAGAAGACGTCCGGCGTCTCCTTGCGGCCCGCCTTGTAGTCGGCGTCCATCTCGTCGCGGAAGGTCGGTGCGGCGGTGTCGAACGCGACCGCGATGTAGTCGGGCTGCTCGTCGCCGAGCATCTTGATCAGCATCGACGTGAACCCGTAGACGGCGTTCGTGATCGTCCCGGATCTGGTCGCGAGGTCGGTCGGCAGGGCGTAGAACGCCCGGTACGCCAGGGAATGACCGTCGAGCAGGAGGAGCTTGGGCACCAACCCCGATCGTATGCCCGGGACCCCCCGGTTCACGCGGAGAGTCGGCGGTCCAGGACCGACGCTCGTGGGGCGCCGACGGCGGTCAGAACGCGGCGTCGATCGTTCTCCACATCTCGGGGAAGAAGATGAACGCCAAGCCCAGGCCCACGAAGCCGACCGATCCGCCGGCGCGGCGGAGAAGGTTCGGTCCGGCGAACGCGGCCAGGACGAAGCACGCGACGCCGATGATGAGGAAGATCGCGAGCTCTTTCGACGCCGGTTCGAACGCGGCCAGCAGCATGCATTCCTCCAAGTCCGGACGGCCGACTAACGCTTTCTCGGAGGCTGAGTACCCGCGCGCGACCGGCGGGAAACGGACGCGGTGTGCGACTACGGCGTGAGCTCGCCGTCGACGACTCGGCGGGCGATGTCCTGGACCTTCACCCGGTTCTGCATGGCCCGCTGCTGGAGGAACCGCCATGCCTCGCTCTCGGTCTTGCCGTGCTGGTCCATGAGGACGCCCTTGGCGCGGTCGATCGTCTTGCGTGTCTCGAGCCGCTCGGCGAGGTCGCCGACGTCGCGCTCGAGCGACGCGAGCTCCGCGTACCGGCCGATCGCCATCTCCATCGCAGGGATGAGATCGCTCTTCTGGAACGGCTTCACGAGGTAGGCGAGCGCGCCGGCGTCACGTGCTTGCTCGACGAGGTCGCGCTGTGAGAACGCCGTCAGGACGAGCACGGCCGCCAGGCGCTCGCTGGTGATGTGGCGCGCGGCCGAGAGGCCGTCCATGCCTGGCATCTTGATGTCGAGGATCACCAGGTCGGGGTCGGTCTCACGGACGAGCTCGATGGCCTCGTCGCCGCGCCCGGTCTCCCCCACGACCTCGTAGCCCTCCTCCTCGAGCAGCTCTTTGAGGTCGAGGCGGATGATCGCCTCGTCCTCCGCGATGACGACGCGTGTGGGGTCGGGCACGGGGTGACTCCAGTGCTCGGAGGTTCAGTGGGCCGAGAGCTCGGCCGCCATGCGGTCGAGCAAGGCGTCCTGCTCGCGCTCGAGCTCGACGATCGACCCGGCGAGGGTGTCACGGTGCCGGGCGAGCGCGTCGGCGTGGCGGCGCGCGTCGCGAGCGTCGACGTCGCCGAGGGGTGTCTCCGCCACGAGCGCGCGCAGGCGGGCGTCGTCGGCTTCCTCCTCGAGGAAGACGAGCTGCTCCTCGGTGACGCCAAGCTCGGTCCGCAGGCGCTTGAGCCGCTCGCTCACGTCGACGAGCCGCCGCTGGAGGATCGACTGGGACATGGGACAAGGAGTCTACGGCGTGGGGCCGCAAATCGAGCTGGAAACCGGGCCAGAATGGTCCCGTGGCCGTTCCGCCCCACGCGATCTTCGCCGCCGAGCACGACGAGCTGCGGGCGGCGGTGCGCCGGTTCGTCGACAAGGAGCTCGTGCCGTCGGTCGACGAGTGGGAGGAAGCGGGTTACTTCCCCGACTGGGTGTTCAAGCGGTGCGGCGAGCTCGGCTTCCTCGGGCTGCACTACTCCGAGGAGTGGGGCGGCGCGGGCGGCGATCTCGCCGCGGAGGTCGTGTTCATCGAGGAGCTGTCGCACTGCGGCGCGGGCGCGATCCCGATGGCGATCTCGGTGCAGACCGACATGGCGACGCCGGCGCTCGCCGAGTTCGGCACCGACGAGCAGCGCGAGCGCTACCTACGACCCGCGATCGCGGGCGACAAGATCGGCGCGATCACGGTGTCGGAGCCGGACGCCGGCTCGGACGTCGCCGGCATCTCGACCCGGGCCGTCCGCGACGGCGACACGTGGATGGTCAACGGCCGCAAGATGTTCATCACGAACGGCGCCCGCGCCGACTTTCTGACGCTCGTGGCGCAGACGGAACCCGGGTCCGGGTATCGCGGCATCTCGCTGTTTCTCGTCGACACCGACCTGCCCGGGGTGTCCGTGTCCCGGACGCTGAAGAAGCTGGGCATGTGCTCGAGCGACACCGCCGAGATCGCGCTCGACGAGGTACCCGTCCCCCACGCCAACCTCATCGGGCTCGAACCGGGTCAGGGGTTCTCGCAGCAGATGTGGCAGTTCCAGTACGAGCGATTGGCGAGCGCCGCCGCGTGCGTCGGGCAGGCGGAGAAGATCCTGGACGAGACGATCGCCTACGCGCGAGAGCGGCACGCGTTCGGCAAGCCGATCGCCGAGCACCAGGTGATCGCGCACATGCTCGCCGATGCCGCCACCGAGCTCGAGGCCGGACGTGCGCTGCTGTACGACACGGTGTGGCGGATCCAGCAGGGTGAGTACCCGGTCGCCACGATCTCGATGGCGAAGAAGTACTGCGCGCAGATGCAGAACCGGCTCGCCGACACGTGCCTGCAGGTGTACGGCGGCTATGGATACATGGAGGAGACGCCCGTGAGCCGCCCTGGGCATCCGCTCGGGCGACTGACGAACTACTCCGGTTAATCCGCGCCGCCGTAGGCTGGAGCTGTAGCCCCGGTATCCCAACTTTGGTAGAGGAAGCCGCCTCAAACGCGGTCCAGTGTGGGTTCGAATCCCACCCGGGGCACTCAGCGCTTCGGCCCGACGAACGAGTCGAGCTTTGCCACGCTCTCACGTTGGGCAACTGAGATCGTGTTCACGCACCTGATCCTCCCGACGCGATTGGCGGGCATGACCCGCCGCATCGCGGCCTCGCACTCCGCCATGATCTCGGGGTATGCGTCGCACGCCGCGATCCGCAGCCTGAAGACATGCCTGGGCGCGGCGCTGATCGTCCCGTCACCGAGGTACTGCCCCAGCAGGTATGCGTACGCCGGTTGGTCAACTTGAGCGGCCAGATCGCATGAACGGTCGCAGGGAAGACCGTTGCGATTCGTACTGCGCACGCGCATCGGCGAGTTGAGGACCGCGTCACGACCCATCTCCAGCCAGCAGCGCACCTGCGCCCGCGAAACGCCTGAGCGCCTGGCGATCTCTGTTTTTGCGAGACCAACTTCTCTCAGCTCGAACACGCGCTGAACATCAGCTTCGGAGCGCACCGCGATAGGTTAGCGAACGTATGTTCGCCCAGCCCTTGCTAGTTCAGCGAAAGCATCCACTGACTCCCGCGCGTGGGCGCGGAAACGCGTTCGCGTCGGTCTGGATGTGGGTACGCCCTCAGTAGACTGAAAATCTCGTCGTCGGAGTCGTGATGCACATCGCCCTCGAGACCAACCAGCTCATCGCCTTGATCCTCGGTGGAGTGTGCGTCGCGGCGCTCGTGATCATCGTGGTCGCCCCCTGGCACAGGATCCGGGCCGAGCCGAAGATCCCCGACGAGGTCGAGACGCGACTCCTGCTCGGCGACGACCCCGCCGAGATCGCCGAGGAAGAGGACGAAGCCGAGCGGCGCGAGGCGCACGAGGGCCAGCGGGCCGAGATCCTCGACCTCGATCCCGAGCGCCGTTCCTCCGCGAACAGCTAAGCCTCGCCCGGCGCGAGCGCGAAGAACAGCCTCGCCTCGCACGCTACGCCACCGTCCACCGTCGCCTTCCCCTGGCCCCATCCCCCGCGGGCGCTGAGCCGCTCGAGCTCCACGGTGGTCACCAGCTCGTCCCCCGGCACGACCAGGCGGCGGAAGCGCACCTTCTCGACCCCGCCGAACAATGGCAGCTTCCCTGCGTAGCGCTCGTCGGCCAGCACCGCGATCGCGCCCGTCTGGGCTAGCGCCTCGAGCTGGATCACGCCGGGGAAGACCGGATTCCCGGGGAAGTGACCGGCGAGGAACGCCTCGTCACCCGTCACGCGGTAGCGGCCCCGCACCGAGACCCCGGGCTCGAGCGCGTCGATGGCGTCGACGAACCGGAACGGCGGCCGGTGCGGAAGAAGGGCGACGAGCGCGTCGGAATCGATGGCCATGACGCCCCATTGTCGCCGTCGCAAGCTCCGGCTTTGCGGCGCCGGTCGGCAAAGCCGCCGTCGCCGCGGCGACGAGACGTTACACGCCGTTCTCCTGACCGCAATCTGAGCGTGTAACCCTGCTCGTGCGCCGCTGGTCGGAGCACCAAACCACTCGTCGGAGCACCAACGACTCGTTCGGGCGGAATCGATTCGTGGCTCTCACCATCATCTTCCCTGGTCAAGGGACCCAAGCCACCGGTATGGGCGCGTCCTGGCGCGATCACGCCGCCTGGCGGGTCGTCGACCAGGCGGAAGCCGCCCTGGGCGAGCCACTCTCGTCCTTGATCCTTGAAGTACCGGCAGAACAACTAGCCCGGACCCGAGACGCCCAGCTCGCCGTTCTTCTCACCTCGCTCATCGCTTGGGAGGCGGTGCACGACCGCATCGAAGCGCCGATCGCCTTCGCCGGGCACTCGCTCGGGCAGGTCACCGCGCTCATTGCATCCGGCGCGCTGCCCGTCGAGGACGGCGTCCGTTTCGCCGCCCGCAGGGCAGAGCTGACCCAAGCGGCCGCCGACGCCCACCCGGGCCGCATGGCCGCGCTCCTCGGCGCATCACTCGAGCAGGCCGAAGGCGCGTGCAGCGCGGCGCCCGACGGATGCTGGATCGCGAACGACAACGCGCCCGGCCAGGTCGTGATTGCCGGGACCCCCGACGGCGTCGAGGCCGCATCTGCGAAAGCCAAAGAGCTGGGCGTCAAGCGGGCGACGCCCCTGAACGTCGGCGGGGCCTTCCACACGCCACTGATGCGCGACGCCGCCGACGAGCTCGCAGCCGAGCTGCCGGGCGTGCCCCTCGCTGCCCCCGCCGCTCCGGTCGTCTCGAACGGCGACGCGCAGCCGTACGACGACGCCGACGGCTGGCGCGCCCGACTCGCCGAGCACGTCACCACGCCCGTCCGCTGGCGCTCGTCGATGGACACGCTCGCCGGGCTGGGCACGACGCGGTTCCTCGAGGTCGGCCACGGCTCGATGCTGGCGACGTTGGCGAAGCGGATCGTGCCCGACCTGCCGGTCCAGGGCGTTGCAACACCTGATGATCTCCCCTCACTCACGGAGGTTCGATGACGATGGAGCTGGAACTCGTGCAGGGCGAGGGCCTACTGGTGCCGGAGCGGGTGATCGTGGCACCCTCGGTCGGCGTGTTCCGCTCGCTGTTCGGCCACGACGTCGCTTGTGGCCGGTCCGTCGATGCCGGCCAGGAAGTCGGGGTCATCGAAGGACCCGGCGTCTCGACCCCCGTCCTCAGCCCCTTCCGAGGTGTCCTCGCCGGCCTCCTCGCGCACGACGGCGAGCGCCTGCGCGAGGGTGAGCCCGTGGCCTGGTTGCGAGTCGCGTAGTCGTGCGGGCGAGCGTCAACGGTTGGGGCATCGCGGCCCCCGAGAAGCGCGTCACGAACGCCGACCTCGAGCAACGCGTCGACACGAGCGACGCCTGGATCGTCGAGCGCACCGGCATCCGCGAGTGCGCCGGGTTCGTCTACACGCTCGTGGCCGGCTCCTCGCTGCTCACGACGGGCAACCTCGACCACGTCCTCGTCGTCGGCGCCGAGATCCTGAGCCGAGTCATCGATCCCGACGACCGCTCGACGTGCGTCCTTTTCGGCGACGGCGCCGCAGCCGCCGTGCTCAGCCGCTCCCCCGACGACGGGCCGGGCGTGCTGGCGTGGGACCTCGGCTGCGACGGGTCGTTAGCCGGCCTCCTCGAGATCCGCGCCGGCGGCAGCCGCATGCCCGCAACCCCCGAGACCATCGCTGCCGGCGAGCAGTACCTGAAGATGCAGGGGCAGGAGGTGTTCCGGCGGGCCGTGCGGGCCGTCGTCGACTCGGCACGCGTGACCCTCGATCGAGCCGGCGTGACGCCCTCGGACGTCGCCTGGTTCGTCCCCCACCAGGCCAACATCCGCATCATCGATTCGGCGGCCACCCGTTTGGGTATCGCCGGTGAACGCACGATCGTCAACATCGACCGATACGGCAACACGTCGGCGGCGTCGATCCCGCTCGCGTTGGCCGAAGCGGCCGACGACGGACGGGTGCGTGAGGGTGACCTCGTGCTCCTCTCCGGCTTCGGCGCCGGCATGACCTGGGCGAGCGCGCTCCTGCGATGGGGGAAGGCGTGACGGACGCGCGGGTCGCCTTCGTCACGGGCGGATCTCGCGGGATCGGGCGCGCGTGCGCCGTGGCCCTCGCCGACGCCGGCCACCAGGTCGCGTTCTGCTACTCGAGCGACGAGGACGGTGCCAAGGAGACGCGCGCCGCCGTGGAGGAGACCGGCAGGGACGCGCTCGCGGTGTGTGCCGACGTGCGCGACTCGGAGGCTGTCGACGCCGCGTTCGGCGAGATCGAAGAGACACTCGGCCCCGTCGAGCTGCTCGTGAACAACGCCGGTACGAACCAGGACGGGCTCGTTGCACGCATGAGCGACGAGCAGTGGCAGCGGGTCCTCGACACGAACCTCACCGGCGCCTTCCACACGATCCGGCGCGCGGCGCCGAAGATGATGCGGGCGCGCTGGGGCCGCATCGTCAACGTTTCCTCTGTCGTCGGCCAGGGCGGCGGCCCCGGCCAGGCGAACTACGCGGCCGCCAAAGCCGGGCTCCTGGGTCTCACTCGCTCCGTCGCCCGGGAGCTCGCCCCCCGCAACGTCACCTGCAACGTCGTCGCGCCGGGGCCTATCGTGACTGCCATGACCGAGAGCCTCTCCGAGGAGTGGCAGGGCAAGGCGGAGGAATCGGTGCCGCTCGGCCGGTTCGGCACACCCGACGAGGTCGGCGCAGTGGTCGCCTTCCTGTGCTCGGACGCCGCCGGCTACGTCACCGGAGCTGAAGCACTCGGCGTGCTGCGCGAGGTCGCCGTCGAGGTCTTGAGCGTGGAGCCCGACCAGGTGACGGAGGGCGCCCGCTTCAAGGAGGACCTCGACGCCGACAGCCTCGACCTCGTCGAGATGGTCATGGGGCTCGAGGAGCGCTTCGACATCTCGGTGCCCGAGGAAGATCTCGAAGGTGTGACGACGGTCGGCCAGGCCGTCGACCTGGTGCTCTCGAAGGTGGGCGCCGGCGCATGACCACGACCGACGCTCGCGGGCGACCGCGCATCGCCGTGACCGGCGTCGGCGTCAAGACGCCGGCCGGCACCGACGTGGCGACGTTCTGGGACCGGCTGCGCTCCGGCCGCGCGACGGCGCGCACGATCGACAGCTTCGACCCCTCCGGTCTGTCGATCACGTTCGCCGGCGAGGTGCGGGACTTCGACCCGGTCCCGTATTTCGGGCCCAAGGAGGCACGCCGCCAGGACCGGGTCACGCAGCTCGGCTTCGGGGCCGCCGCCGACGCGCTCGCCGAAGCGGGTGAGCTCGGCGCCGATCCGAGCCGATGCGCCGTGATCATCGGCACCGGCGTCGGCGGGCTGCACACGCTCGAGGAGAACCAACGCCTGTACTTCGAGAAGGGCCCGTCACGCGTCAGCCCGTTCTTCGTCCCGATGATGATGCCCAACGCCACTGCGGGAGTCGTCGCCATGCAGCTGGGCTGGACCGGCCCGAACCTCTGCATCGCCACCGCATGCGCCGCGGGCGCGCACGCGATCGGCGAAGGCGCACGGCTGATCCGCGACGGCACCGCCGACGTCGTCATGACCGGGGGCACCGAGGCGGCAGTGACACCGCTCACCGTCGCCGCGTTCGCGCGCATGGGGGCGCTCAGCTCGCGCAACGAGGATCCCGAGCGCGCGTCCCGACCCTTCGACGCCGACCGCGACGGCTTCGTCATCGGCGAGGGCGCGACCTGCGTGGTGCTCGAGTCGCTCGAACGGGCCCGTGCGCGTGGCGCGCCGATCTACGGCGAGGTCGCCGGGTACGGACGCAACGCGGACGCGTACCACATCACCGCGCCGTCGCCGGGTGGGGCGGGGGCGGCCGTCTGCATGCAGCTGGCGCTCGACGACGCCGGTATCGCGCCGTCCGCGATCGGCCACGTGAACGCGCACGGCACGTCGACGGAGCTGAACGACGCCGCCGAGGCCGAGGCCATCCGGAAGGTGTTCGGCGACTCCGCGCCGCCCGTCACGTCCACCAAGGGTGTGACCGGTCACCTGATCGGCGCCGCCGGTGCCGTGGAAGCCGTCGCCGCGCTCCTGTCCGTGCGGGACGGCGTCGTCCCGCCGACCGCCAACCTCGAGCGTCTCGGCGACGACATCGAGCTGGACGTGGTCGCGGGCTCGGCGCGCGAGATCGGCACGAAGCCTGCGCTCTCGAACTCGTTCGGGTTCGGCGGGCACAACGCGTCCCTCGTGCTCACCGCAGCCGAGTGATCGCAGCGGGCGGGGTGATGCGTACCTCAACGACGCTCAGCGTCCCTCAGATACGCATCGACGTGGTGACGTGACGCCGCTGTTCTCACCGGTGCCGGTCGCGCCGGTGATGGTGCAGCGGAGCGACGCGGTCACCACGGCGCTCTCCGATCTCCACGGCCGAACGGTCAGCTGGTTCCGGCTCGACGGCGGGAAGCACCGGGGCGCGATCGGCGTCGCCGAAGGCGAGGCGCTCGAGCGGGCGGTTCGCCTCGGTGTCGAGCTGGGCGTGCCGGTCGTCGGGGCCATCGCAACCTCCGGTCGCACGCGCGCTCACCGACGCGTCGGGCGTCGTTCCCACGGTCGTCGCCGCGGTCGGTCCGTGCGTGTCGGGGCCGGCGTTGATGCTCGGCCTCGTCGACCAGGTCGTGATGACGAGCGACGCGTTCGCGTACGTCTCCGGGCCCGACACGGTGAGCGCATTCACGGGCGTGCCCGTCGGCCGCGCCGATCTCGGGGGCGCGGCGGTCCACGATCTCCGCAGCGGCGTGGCTGCAGTCGTCGTCGACGACGACGCGGACGCGCTCGCCGCGATCGCCACGATCCTCGACTACCTGCCCGGCCACCATCTCGATGATCCGCCCGTGATCTTCACCGACGACCCGGTCGATCGGGCGTGCGTCGGTGCGGCCGCCACCGTGCCGGCCCGGGCGATGGCCTCGTACGACGTGCGCGAGATCATCGGCGACGTCGTCGACGGGGACAGCTTCTTCGAGCTGCGGGCTCGCCATGCATCGAACCTCGTGACCGGGCTTGCCCGGCTCGGTGGGCGGCCCGTCGGCGTCGTAGCGAACCAGCCGAGCCAGCGGGCGGGAACGCTCGACGTCGCCGCGTCCCGCAAGGGCGCGCGCTTCGTACAGTGGTGCGACGCGTTCAACGTGCCGCTGGTGACGTTCGTCGACACACCCGGCTTCGAGCCCGGCACCGACCTCGAATGGCGCGGCATGATCCGCCACGGGGCACAGCTCGTCCACGCCTATGCAGCCGCCACAGTTCCGCGGCTGTGCGTCGTGCTCCGCAAGGCGTTCGGCGGTGCGTACATCGTGATGGACTCCAAGCAGTTGGGGAACGACTGGTGCGGCGCGTGGCCGACGGCCGAGATCGCGGTGATCGGCGCCGCCGGCGCGGTGCAGATCCTGCACGGCAAGCGGCTCTCCGCCATCACCGACGACCGGGCCCGCCGGGCCGAGCAGGTCGAGCTCGAACGCGAGTACGCGGCGCGCTTCTCGAGTCCGCTGCCGGCCGCCGAACAGGGCTTCGTCGACGAGGTGATCGCGCCGTCCGATACGCGGCGAGCGCTCGCAGCGGCGCTCGAGCGCCTGGCCACCAAGCGCGAGGACCCGCCGTCCCGCCGGCACTCGAACACGCCGCTCTGAGGGAGGATCACGGCGGCATGCTGCTCGACGGCAAACGCATCCTCGTCACCGGCGTCCTCAACGACTCGTCCATCGCGTTCGGCGTGGCCAAGAAGGCGCAGGAGGAAGGCGCTGCGGTCGTCCTGACGTCGTTCGGGCGGGCCATGAGCCTCACGCAGCGGGCGGCGAAGCGCCTGCCGTCACCGCCTGAGATCGCCGAGCTCGATGTCACCAAGCCGGAGGACCTCGACGCCCTCGCCGGGCGCGTCGGCGAGCCGCTCGACGGGGTGCTCCACGCGATCGGCTTCGCGCCCGAGTCGTGCCTGGGCGGAGGGTTCCTCACCGCGCCGTGGGAGGACGTCGCGGTCGCGCTCCAGGTCTCGGCGTACTCGCTCAAGGCGCTGGCAGTCGCCGCGCTCCCCCTGATGAGCGACGGCGGGTCGATCGTCGGCCTCGACTTCGACAACACCCACGCGTGGCCCGTGTACGACTGGATGGGCGTGGCGAAGAGCGCGTTCGAGTCCACGGCGCGGTATCTCGCGCGTGACCTCGGCCCCCAGGGCATTCGCGTCAACCTCGTCTGCGCCGGTCCGATTCGCACGATCGCGGCCCGCAGCATCCCGGGGTTCGACAAGTTCGAGTCGGTCTGGAGCGAGCGCGCGCCATTGGGCTGGAACATCAAGGACACCGAGCCGGTCGCCAAGGCGTGCGTGGCGCTCCTCTCGGACCTGTTCCCGGCCACGACGGGCGAGATGCTCCACGTCGACGGCGGCTTCCACGCCATCGGCGCGTAGCCACGATGCGTATCTGGAGGACGCTGAGCGTCCCTCAGATACGCATCAGAGCACCTCAGTCACCTTGGGAACGGTGGCCTTCGGGCTGATCTTGTAGAAGACGTCGGCGACCTTGCCCTTCTCGTCGACGACGAACGCGGAGCGGATGATGCCCATGAACGACCGCCCGTAGAGGGACTTCTTGCCCCACGTTCCCCACGCTTGCGCGACCTTGTGGTTCTCGTCGGCGAGCAGCGGGAAGCCCAGTCCGTACTTGTCGTCGAACTTCTTCTGCTTCTCCGGGGTATCCGGACTGATGCCCACGACCTTCGCCTTCAGCTTCTTCAGGTCGGGTTCGGCGTCGCGCAGCGAGCACGCTTGCGTCGTGCACCCGGGCGTGTCGGCTTTCGGGTAGAAGTAGACGACGACCTTCTTGCCCCGGAAGTCCTTCAGCTTCACCGTCTTCCCGCGTTGGTCGCGGAGCGCGAAATCGGGAGCCGTGTCGCCGGGCTTCAGCTTGGGCATGAGCTCTCCTTGCAACAGTGATCGAGGAGGCAGGCCGTAGCATGCCGCACGTGCCTCGACCTGTGCGTCTCAGCGTCGAGGCGTCGCCGGCCGAGGTCGAGGAGGTCGCGCGAGGGAAACTCGGGCTCAGCCGCGACGCCGACGGCGCGTTCACGGGCCCCCTCCCCGACTGGGCCGACCCGGGGGCACGCCTCCGCGTCGAGATCGAGTCCGAGAGCAGCGGCGGGGCGCGAATCGCGCTGGACCTGGAGAGCACGCCGCACGTCCCCTACTTCCAATGGTTCTTGGGCCCGGTCCTCCGCCGTGGTGAGACCCGCACGTTGCAGCACCGCGCGGAGGTGCTGGCGGCCCAGGCCGAGGGTCGACCCCCGCCTCCCCCACCGAAACGGTCGCCCCTTCTCCCCCCGGTGCCGTTCCCAGCTCGGGCCACAGCGCTGCTGGCGACGGTGGCGGCCATCGCCGCCCTTGCGAACTTCGG
>WNGE01004629.1_pt1 | contig 15794 bp, 18 predicted proteins | sample 5400651 | NCBI WGS metagenome assembly WNGE01 (sample SAMN13153370, study PRJNA577476) | soil metagenome | isolation source: 60 cm soil or saprolite under grassland replicate 2 | place: USA:California | collected 2016-06-15 | reverse complement strand
TGGCGGCCGGTGCGCGGCTCGGCGCACCACGGCCAGCCCGACCCTGGTGAGATCGGAGCGGATCTCGCGCATCTGGGCTCGAAGTTCCGCGATCTCGCCCTTGAGCTCCGACCGGAGCTCTCTGATCTCCTCCCTGGTCTCGTGCCGGAGGCCCTGGGTCATCCTGGCGAGCACGAGGCCAACGACCCCGATGGCCATGGCGTTGACGATCGTCTGAACGAGCTCCACCTCTCCTCCTCCTCGCTCGATCGGAGAGGTAGGCGTGAGCGTGGCAGGGGAGACCGATACGCTCTGACCGCCGGCGGGGAGCGCTCAGGTCGGGGCTTCGGCGGCCTGGCGTTCGTCCTCCTCGAGCTCCTCGACGAACGCGGCCGACCGCCGGAGCGTCGGGATGACGGTCGAGCCGCCCACCACGAGCGTCAGCGCGAAGAACTCGTAGAGCTCTTCCCGAGTGGACTCGAGCTCCCGCAGACGGATCAGGTGATAGGTGATGCAGTCCTCGCAATCCCGCACGATCGAGATCGCCAGCGCGAGCAACTCCTTGGTCTTCGTCGAGAGGGCGCCCTCCTCGTACGCCAACGGGTAGAGCTCGGAGAATCGTTCGAACACCGGATTGCCGCTCTCCCGGAACCGGTTCGGCTGCCCGCTCAAGCGCCGGAATGACTCGAGTCGCTCGCCCATGTTCGTTGCCTCCTCTCGCTCGTTCTACGGCGACGGGGCCTCTGGGTGCTTGACCCGCCGTCTCCGGCATCGCTCACGCCCTGAGATGCGCCAAGGAACTAGAAGAACTTCCGATTCCACTCCCGTTCGCGGATGCGATGGTCGTGCCGTCAAAAGGAGCACGTCGAAAGGAGGGGGAGATGGCCCAGGAACAGCTGGTGGCAGGCCGGGCGGCGGGTTCATGGGGCCGGGTCGGTGGATGGCTCTACGAGCTCGCGAAGACCGAGCCCGTTCACCTGCAGGGTTTCGTTCAGACCGTCCTCGCCCTGGTGGTGGCCATGGGGTTTCAGCTCACCACGAACCAGACCGGCGCGATGCTGGCCGTGTCCGCTTCGTTTCTGTCGTTGCTCACGAGGCAGCAGGTGACCCCCATGGCCAGGCCGAGAGATAGGGACGGGAATCGCTGGCCGACCGATACGCGCAAGGAGAAAGGAGATGAGAGTCCACGCTGATCGAACAGGAGGCCGAGAGGTTCGGGGCCGGCCTCATTGGCGATGGCGTCGATGACGACCAGGAACGGCACGATCATCGGTCGAGCTCGCGGTGAACCCCCTCATCGTGGTCGGCCTGGTCGTGGGGGATCTGGTTGCCCAGGCGAGGAGAGAGCCAGGCTGAGGTGTAAGACTTCCCTTGATGCCATGAGGATCCTCGTGCTCGGCGGCACGCGACTGATCGGCAAGAGCTTCGTGTCGCTCGCCCTGGCTCGAGGACACGAGGTGACCCTGTTCAACCGAGGCGCCACCGATCCAAGTCCGCTCGACGGCGTCGAGCAGATCCACGGCGATCGTGACGGCGGCCTGGCCGGTCTCCAAGGGCGGGAGTGGGACAGCGTGCTCGACACCAGCGGCTACGTCCCCCGGGTGGTCCGGATGTCAGCGGAGCTGCTCGAAGGCGCGGGGCATTACACGTTCATCTCCTCCGAATCCGTCTACGCCGACGATGCGACACCGGGTCAGGACGAGTCCGCTCCTCTGGCCGGCCTCGAGGATCCAGCCATCGAAGAGGTGACCGAACGAACCTATGGCGGGCTCAAAGTCCTGTGCGAGGAGGAGGTCAGGCGGGTCTTCGGCGATCGATCGTTGATCATCCGGGCCGGGCTGATCGTGGGACCGCACGACTACACCGACCGGTTCACGTACTGGGTTCGCCGCTTGGCGAAAGGCGGCGAGGTCCTGGCCCCCGCGCCCCCCGACGCCCCCGTGCAGCTGATCGACGCGCGGGACCTCGGCGATTGGATGCTCCTCGTGAGCGAGACCCGCGGTTCCGGGACGATGAACGTCACGGGTCCCCGCGAACCCCTGACGATGGAAACGGTGCTCGAGACCTGCCACCAGGTGGCCGGCTCCGATGCTCGGATCACCTGGGTCGATCCGGGATTCCTCCTGGACCAGGGCGTGGAGCCGTGGACGGAGGTTCCGCTCTGGATCCCGGGCGAGGATGCGGCTGGATTCATGACCCGCGACGCTTCGGCGGCCGTGGCGGCGGGGCTTAGGTTTCGCCCTCTGGCCGAGACCGTCCGGGACACGCTCGAATGGGACGCCACCCGCCCTCGCGATGAGCCCTTGAAGGCAGGGCTCACCGCGTCACGGGAGGCCGGGCTCCTCGCCGAATGGCGCCGGCGGGATCACCCCTGAGCCGGTCCGAACGATCCACCGGGTCCCCCCGATCGGCCGATTGACACGGCCTCCCGCCGCTGCCACGGTCGATCCATGCGGAGACGAACGCTCCCCGCCCTCGCGGCGGCCCTCGTCGCGCTCACCATCGCTGTGCCCTCCGCGGCGGATGGAGCGCTGCCGGCCACGGCTCAGGCGAGGCCGGTCCACAACCCTCCGCACGTCGCCGCGGGATGCGCCTTCTTCCCCGCAGACAACATCTGGAACACCGACGTCTCGCGGCTGCCCGTCCACCCCAAGAGTGCCGCGTGGCTCGCCTCGATGAACGCCTCGACCACGAACCTCCATCCCGACTTCGGGCGGCCCCCCTACGGCATGCCCTACGCCGTGGTGGACGGCTCGCACTCGACCACCTTCATCAAGTTCCTGTACGCCGACGAGAGCGACCCGGGACCGTACCCCTTCGGCCCGGACATCCCCATCGAACAGGGCTCCGACCGGCATGCGCTCATGGTGAACGGCGACACGTGCGTCCTGTTCGAGCTGTACCTGGCGTTCTGGCACGCCCGTGATCCGAGGGCCGGCAGCGGGGCCATCTTCGACCTGGGATCGAACGCACTCCGGCCCGACACCTGGACCTCCGCCGACGCCGCCGGGCTCCCCATCGTGCCCGGTCTGGTCCGGTACGACGAGGTGAAGGCCGGGGCGATCAACCATGCCATCCGGTTCACCGCGCAACTCACCGACTGCTCGCACCTGTGGCCGGCCCGGCATGACGCCGGCACCTGCGACCCGGCCTACCCCCCGATGGGGGCCCGGTTCCGCCTCAAGGCCAGCTTCAGCCTGACCGGCTTCAGCCTGGACGCGAAGGTGGTGCTCCGGGCCATGAAGCGGTATGGGATGTTCCTGGCGGACAACGGCTCGAACTGGTACTTCCAGGGGACCGAGGACCCACGCTGGACCGACGACCTCCTGGACCAGCTCAAGACCGTGCCCGCCGGCGCGTTCGAGGCGGTCGACGAATCGGCCTGCCAGTTGAGCGCTGACTCGGCCCAGGCCGCCTGTCCGTGACCGCGAGCCGTCCTCCTTCGTACGGAGGACCGAAACGGACGCCTATCTGTAGCACGGACCGGCGCCGTTACGCCAAACGACGCGTTCACGGCCCGAAGGCGACGACCTCGCCGTTCCCCGAGCCGATCCACGACGCCGCGAAGACCATCCCGTCGACGACGACGGGCGGGGCGAACACCCCACCGCCCATGCTCCGGCCGCTGTTCCACAGGACACTGCCCGTCGCGGCGTCGAACGCGAACACGCGGCCTCCCCCGCCGGTGCCGAAGTAGACGACGCCGTTCGCCACGGTGGGGCTCGACACCATCATCGTTCCGGTCGGGACGCCGCTCTGCCACGCTAGGTGGAGCCGGCAGTCCGGGCCGAGCCGTAGGGCCACCATCCCGTGCACGAAGGGGGGCGCGTCCGGCCCGGGGTTCGACACGTACACCAAGCCCGTCACCGGCGAGTAGGCGGGGAGGCCGATGAAGCGACCCAGCCCCGGCTCCGAGGCGTTGCCCGCGATCTGGATCCGTTGCATCGGTCCCTCTCCGATGGCATCGCGGTCGTACACGAACAGGGAGCCCACCTTGTTCTCGGCCGCGAGCAGGGGCGGGCAGCCGGGAGGCCGAAACAGCATCGGCGTGGTGCCGAAGTCCACGTCTCGGCCCGTCAGGGACGGGTGATGGGAGTCGACCAGCTCGAGAGACGGGGTCAGCCGGACCACGCGATCGGCGTACGGCTGGCCCTCCGGCTCGGGCCGGAACGCGTTCCCCGTGGCCACGTACACGCTGCCGTCGGAGGGATCGATCGACGCACCGCCGTATCCCCAGATGCCTCCCCCGCCCACCACCGAGCCCGCGTCGTGGACCACGAACCACCTGGCGGCGATCCGGGCCCGCCGAGTGTCGATCGCCACCACCCTCCCGTAGCTGGGCGAGGCGTCGCAGAGGCTCGCCATGGTGACGTACAGCGTCCCGTCCCGGAGGGTCAGCGCTCCCCACACGTGCATGTGGGTGGGATCGGTGCTGATCGTCACCGGCCACCCGGGCGAAACGATGCCAGTCGCCAGGCTCACCGCGTACACGAAGACCCGGCTCCTCGGGCCGTCGGCAACCGCGACGTACAGCCGGCCGGTGGACCGGTCGATCACCGGCGTGCCGCTGATGCCGGCCACGTGGTCGGGCAGGTCGTAGCAGGCGGTCCGAACGGACCCCAGCCGGTCCCGCCACACCTCCTTGCCCGTCGCCGCATTCAGTGCGACGAGCGTGCCGTGCTCGGTCCCCGCGTACACGAGGACCACCGGGCCCCCCGCGGTCCGTACGCGGCTGGCGACCACCGGAGAGGCCGCGGCCACGCCGTCCAGCGACCGCCTCCACAGGACGTGCAGCTTCCCGGCGTTTCGTGGTCCCAGGGCGATCTCGTCCGGATTGAACCCCGAGCGCTGAAGGTCGAAGCCGTAGGTGGCCCAGTCGGACCGCTGCGCGGCGAGCGGGAGGTTCGCCCGGCCCTCCGACGGGTTCGAGATCGCGGCGAGGAGCGCCGCCAGGCCCACGCCGAGCAGCGCGAGCCGGCGGATCATGGACGTCTCCGTCAGGACGTGGTGAGCTCGCCCACCATCCCGGAGCTCTTGTGGTACTTGCAGAAGAACTCGAGGAACCCCGACTGCGGGAACGTGACCGTGACCTCGGTGCTCTGGTCGGCCTGCACGTCCTGGTCGATGTTCTGATCGCTCAGGGTGAAGTTGTGCAGCGTTCCGGCCTTGCTCTCGTTCTTCAGCTCGATGGTCAGCTTCTGCCCGGGGCTGCCGGTCAGTACCGTGGGTCCGAAGTAGAAGTCGTCCATCTCGACCTCCACGCTGGTGATGTTGTCGACCTCCTTCGACCCATGGTTGTTGGCCGTGTCGGACCCGACGGTGATCGTTCCGCCCGCGGACTCCGACGCCGATGCCGAGGCCGACGCCGAAACCGACTCGGAGGGCGAGGGTGAACCGCCCGACGACGAGTTGGACTTGCTCGAACAGGCCGCCCCGAACACGGCCAGGACGGCGAACAGCACCGCCACACGCATTGGAATCGATCTCATCTCGAACACCTCCCGTTGTTGCCGTGTACTACGGACGGACGGCGGGCCCGGATTCAGGGGACACCGGCGTGAGCGACGAGAGCTGGCTGCTCGGAGCGGAACGACAGGAGGTGTTCGCGGATCCGCGCAGCCAGCTCACCAGGATTACGAACGCTTCGATGGGCCGGATTCTCGGGGGGAGGTGCCGCCTGGAGGACCGGCCTACCCGGGCCGCCCGGCTCCGACGTAGTCGGGCTCGGACGCCAGCGGGACCTCCTCCACGAAGCCGCCGGTGTGAGGGGCGTGGATCATCATGCCGCCGCCCACGTAGATCCCCACATGCGAGATGGGCACGTAGAAGAACACCAGGTCTCCGGGTTGGAGCTGGTCCTGAGACACGTGCGGCAGCATCGCGTACTGGCCGGCCGAGGAATGGGGCAACGAAACGCCGGCCTGAGCCCACGACCACATGGTGAGACCGGAGCAGTCGAACCCCTCCTGGGGATTCGAGCCTCCCCAGTGGTACGGGACGCCGATCACGGAGAACGCGGCCTGCACGGCGACGCCCGCCCCGCCACCAGGCGGAGGCGGTGGAGGAGGCGGCGGGGGTGAGGGTGGGGGGGACGGATCGGGGCCGGGGTCCTTTCCCCCCGAAGGAGGCGGGCCGCCGCTCGCCGGCTGCTGCTGCACCGGCGGCTTCGGCTTCGGGTACAGGGGCTTGGCCATCTCCTTCTCGAGCTGCGCGACGAGGGCCTCCTGGGCGGCGATCCCGGACTTGATCTCGGCCGTCTTCGATCGGATCTGGGCCAGGATCGATTGTTGCCGGGCGATGGCGTCGTGCAGCCGGCCGCTCGCTCGGATCGACTCCTGCCGCTTGATCTCGGCCTGGGTCGCGGCGTCCGCGTCCTGCCGGGCGATGCTGTTCACGAATTCGAGCCGGTCGGCGAATTCGGAGAAGCTGGTCGACCCCAGGATCGCCTCGATCTCGGACCCGGCGCCCTCGTACGCCGCAGCCGCGCGAGCCGACAGCTGCGCCCGGGCCGCGTTCGCTTCGGCATGGGCCCGGTCCGCGGCGTTCCGGGCGTCGACCAGCTGCCCCTGGGCCGCTTCGAGCTGCACCCGCGCCTGGTCGTACTGCTCGACCAGCAGGTCGAGGTGTCGATTCATTGAGTCCAGCTGCGCTTTGGCGGCTTCCAGATCCTGGTGGGAGGGTCGGGCGGAGGAGACGGTGCCGGTCCCCGCGACGAGCGACGCCGCGAGCAGCGCGGCTCCGAGGAGCCGCGCCAGGGGCGCCCGGGCAAGGTTCGTCTTCGTCATTGCCATAACAAACGGGCTGCAAATGCAGCCCGGAATCAGACCCTATGCGGCGCCGGGGTCGATGTCAAACCCCCAAACGGCCGTCCCCCGGAGCCGGGGCCTCGGCTCGAACCTTCGTCTTTCGTCTGTCGTCGGGACCCCGTACGCTCTGCACCGAGGGCGACGTGGCGAAGAAGCGGATCCTTTTCATCGATGACCGGCCGGACCATCTCCGCCAGCCGGTCCTCCGGCTCCAGCTGGCCGGCTACGAGGTGGAGGAGGCCCGAAGCGGCGCGGAAGGGCTGGCCTGGCTCCGCCAGGAGCCGTTCGACCTGCTCATCCTGGACGCCGATCTGCCCACCGAGGACGGATGGGGCGTGCTCAAGGAGGTTCGCGCCGATGACTCGCTCTCCGAGGTCAAGGCCATCGTGTTCATGGCGGCGAAGGGCGAGACCCAGAAGCTCATGCTGGTGCCCGTGGACGCCGAGCTTCGAAGACCCTTCTCGATGGGGGCGCTCCTGGAGGCCGTTCGGCAGGTGATCGGCGAACCCTGAGCCAAAGGCCGGTCGCCTCATGGGTGGCGAGAAGTGGCGGCTCAACGGGACCTGGGGTCGCCCAGTTCGCCCCCGGCGTGAGGCCCATCGCCCGCGGCCACGTCCACTCGGTGCGGGGGCGTGTCGAGCTTGGTGCCGATCAATCGTCGCCCGAACACGAAGATGTCGTTGTACCAGGAACCGGCCCCGACCCACTCGATGGCAACCCCATCGCTGCTCCCCGACGAGTGGATCATCCAGTCGTTGCCGAGGTAGATGGCCACATGGTCGACGTTCGAGGCCTTTCCCGAGCCGTCGCTGGCGAAGAACATCAGGTCGCCGATCCGGAGGTTCCCATAGGAGACCTGCGACGTGGTGGCCTCGGCCATGTCATGGCTGACGCGTTCGAGAAGCGTCCAGCCCGAATACGCGGTGTGGTACTGGGCCGCGTTGTAGTTCCCTTCGTTCTTCTTCATGACCCACCAGGCGAACCCGGAGCAGTCCATCCCTCCGATCGGCTGAGAGCCGCAGCAGTACCCGGGGGGCGAGGCCTTGTTCCACTCGCCGCCCCACACGTACGGGTAACCCATCTGATCGAGGGCGTAGGCCGTCACGTTCTCCTTGTCCTTCTGGTTCTGGTTCTTGGTCGGGTCGAGCGCCGGCAACGAGATGTCGTCGAACGCGGCGGCGTCGTCGATCTCCCAGGAGGGCACGGTCTCAGAGACCCACAGGGAGTACGCCACCTCGTCCCGATGGATGTGATCCTTCTTGTTGAGGTCCATGGACTCGTCGTCGTGGTTGTAGTGAAGCCCCAGCCAGTGCGCGAGCTGGATGTAGGCGAAGTACCCGTCGACGGAGTAGGCAGTGCCGTCGTCCTGGTGGATCTTCGACAGACCTGTGACGGCGTCGGCAAGCGAGCCCATCGCGCTGACGATGGCCTTGTCGAACTTCTGGACGCTGATCTCGCTCAGGGGATCGAACGCGCCGCCGCCCTTCGTGGCGATCCACCCGAGCTTCACCGCAACGTTGGCGTATGGGTAGAACGGGTCGGTCGTGGGCAGGTCGGGGAAGGTGATCGTGGGGTCGATCGGCTCCGTGGGCGCATATGCTTCGACCAGCGCCCTGGCCGCCAGCTCGCGATTCTCGTCCGTTGTCGGCTTGAAGAGCGACGTCCCATAGTCCTGCATCCACGTGTGGGTCTGGGCCACATAGGTGATGGCCGTGTAGTCCCAATAGCTGGTGGGCACGTCGGTGAAATCGGCGAATGCCGATCGTGCGGGGATGAACGTGGCCGCCACGAGGACGAACAACAGCGGAAGCCGCCCGCGCCACCTTCGCATAACGCTCCTATCGACCCCGCCGGACTCGATCTTGAGCAGACCGAGCAGCGGCCCAAACGGGCCGACCACCTACACTCGATCCCATGCCGGAACTGCCGGAGGTCCAGGCGCTCGCAGAGCGGATCGAGGCCCGGCTTCTCGGTGCTCGGTTCACCCGGGCCGAACCCCTTTCGTTCTCGGGCCTCAAGACCGTGGCCCCGCCTCCCTCGGACGTGGTCGGGAGGCGGCTGACCGCGACAGGTCGACGGGGCAAGTTCCTGCTCCTCGACGCAGAGAGTCTGACCGTGGCCCTGCATCTGTCGCAAGGAGGTCGGATCGATTTCGAGGTGACATCCAGACCAACCCGGCCGAAGGGCGGGGTGGCGCGGTTCTCCTTCGACCGCCCGCCGGCCCTGCTGGTGAAGGAGTTCGGCACGGAGCGGAAGGCCGGGTGGTGGGTCCTGGCTCCCGGCGATCCCGGTCCGCTGGCCAAGCTCGGGCCGGAGCCCTTTTCCGAGGCGTTCGCCGCGACGGTCATGGCCGAGGCCGACCGGGGCCGCCTGCACGCCATGCTGCGCGACCAGCGACGGGTGGCCGGGATCGGACGCGGCTATTCGGACGACATCCTGCACCGGGCGAGGCTCTCCCCGTTCCGTTCGCTCTCCGCGCTGGACGGCGCCGAGCGGGCTCGGCTCCTGGACGCGGTGCGCTCGGTCCTCACCGAGGGATTGGATGTCGAACGCCGCCGCGAGGGTGGCCTGCCGCCGAAGCTGGGCGATCACTGGATCGTCCACGGGCGGGCCGGGACTCCCTGCCCCGCGTGCGGGACGGAGCTCAGGCGGGTGTCCTACGAGTCGCACGAGGTGACGTACTGCCCGTCCTGCCAGACCGGAGGCCGGGTCCTGGCGGACCGCCGACTCTCCAGGCTGGTCAGGTGAGCGTCATCTGGCGGTACCTCGACGCCGCGGGCGGCGAGGTGGAAACGTCAGCGACGTTCGACCATCGCGACGCAGCGGAGGAGTGGCTGGGCGGGGCGTGGCGCGAGCTGCTCCAGCGTGGCATCGAGGAGGCCGAGCTGGTCGACGGCGACCGCATCCTCTATCGGATGGGATTGCGGGAGACCTGACCGGCCGCGGGAGGGCTGACCGGCTACAGGTACTGGCCGGCGTGGGGGTCGATCCGGTCCGAGCTGATGGCCTGGATATCGCGCTCCCGCAGCAGCAAGAAGGTGTCGCCCTTCACGTCGACCTCCAGTCCCGTCTGCGGGATGAACAGGACCCGGTCGCCCGGCTTCACGTTGCGGGTCTCGGGGCCGACCAGGACCACGTTCGACCACACGCAGCGTTTGATGGGGGTGGCGGCGGTGGCCGGGATGACCAGGCCCCCCTTCGATCGGCGCTCGCTCTCGTCCGGCACGTTGACCAGGACCCGGTCGGCGGTCAGCCGGATCTGGTCCACGGCCTCGGCGGGCCGCTCTTCGGGGACGGGGCGCAGCTTCGGTGGAGCCATGGCCGCCTGCGATTCTACGGGGCGCCGTCGGAGTCCAGGATGGCCGAGGCGATCCGGCTTCGATGCTCGGCTCCCCACCCCATGAGCGCCGAGATCCCCAGGGCCCGCTTGTACCACCGGTGCAGCGGGTGGTCCCAGGTGAATCCGGTGCCGCCGTGCACCTGGATGGCCCGCTCGCACGCGGCGACCGCGGCGTCGGCCGCCCGGGCCTTCGCCGCCGCCGCGGCCGTGGGGGCCTCCGGCTGGTCCTCGGCCACCGCCCACCCGGCCCAGTAGGCGAGGGAGCGGGCGGTCTCGATCTCGAGGAAAGCCTGGGCCAGCTGGTGGGACACGGCCTGGAACGCTCCGATCGGCCGGCCGAACTGGACGCGGGTCCCGGCATGGGCCACGCCCATGTCGAGGGCGGCGTGTCCGACCCCCACGGCCTCCGCGGCCAGAGCGGCGAGGGCCCGGTCCCGAGCCTTCGCCAGCTCGCCGGGGCCGATCGTGCCGAGCAGCCGCGCCGCGGCGCCGTCGAGCGCCACCTCTCCCATCCTGCGGGTGGCGTCGACGGTGGGCAGCTCGCGCCACGCCACGCCGTCCGCGTCCCGGTCCACGGCCCAGACGCCGGTCCCCTCGGGCAGGCCTCCCAGCACCACCAGCAGTTCGGCCGCGGCCAGGTCGGGGACGAAGAGCCTGACTCCGGTGAGCCGGTCACCCTCCCAGGTCATCTTGGGGGCTGGGTCCACGTCGAAGTCGCCCTCCGGTCCGGCCCAGGCCACGGTGGCCACGCGTTCGCCGGCGACGAGACCCGCGACCAATTCGTCTCCGCCGGTGGCGCGGAGCAGCGGGAGGGCCAGCACCACCGAACCGAAGAACGGCCCCGGATAGAGCCCCCGCCCCAGCTCCTCGGCCAGGATCATCTCCTCGAAGAACGAAAGCCCGGCGCCGCCGTCGGCCTCGGGCACCGAGATCCCGGTCCACCCCATCTCGGCGAGGGCCCGCCATTCGGATCGGTCGAACCCGGAGCCGTCCGCGAGGGTGGCCACCCGATCCGGGGGATACCGGTCCCGCACGAACTGCCGGGCCGAGTCCCGGAGCATCTCCTGCTCATCGGAGAACGCGAAGTCCACGGGTCAGCGGCTCTTCGCCAGGCCGAGGATGCGCTCGGCGATGATGTTTCGGAGGATCTCGGACGTACCCGCCTCGATCGAGTTCCCGCGGCTCCGCAGCTGCGCGGTCTGCCACCGGCCGCCCTCCACCGCGAGGTCCGAGCCTCCCCCCAGCATCGCGTAGGCGCCCTCGATCTCCAGGGCCGTCTTGGTCAGGCGCTGGTTCGTCTCCGACCAGAACAGCTTCGCCACCGAGCCCTCGGGCCCGGGGACCCCCGTCTTGAGCAGGGCGGAGAACGAACGGTAGATGGTGAACCGGAAGGCCTGGACGTCGGTCCACAGCTCGGCCAGCCGGTCGCGCACAAGCGGGTCGTCGGCCGCCCTGGCGCCGTTGCGCGAGGTTGCCTTCGCCAGCGCGATGAGCCGGTGAAGGTTGGCGTCCAGCCTGGCCAGTAGGGCGAACCCCACGTTCGCCCGCTCGTTCATGAGCGTGGTGATGGCGACCTGCCAGCCCTGCCCGATCTCGCCCACGACCCGGTCTCGGGGGACGAACACGTCGTCCATGAAGATCTCGTTGAACTCGGCGTCGCCGGTGATCTGGCGGAGCGGGCGAACCTCCACGCCCGGGGCATGCATGTCCATGAGGAGGTAGGTCAGCCCCTCGTGCTTGCCGCCGGAGCCGTCGGTGCGAGCCACCAGGATGCACCAGTCGGCGATGTGGGCGAACGAGGACCACACCTTCTGCCCGGTGACTCGGAAGCCGTCGCCGTCGGGGACCGCCTTCGTCTGGAGCGAGGCCAGGTCGGAACCGGCCCCGGGTTCGGAGAACCCCTGGCACCACACCTCCTCGCCGGACAGGATGTTGGCCAGGAAGCGGTGCTTCTGCTCGTCGGTGCCGTGGGCCATGATGGTGGGCCCGGCCATCCCGATCCCGATGAGCCCGATGTGCTCGGGCGCTTCGGACCGCGCCAGCTCCTCCAGGACGATGGCGGAGAGCGTTATGGGAGCCTCGCCCCCGCCGTATGCCTTGGGCCAGTGGAGACCGATGTACCCGGCCTCGTACAGCTTCCGGGACCAGTCCTTGTAGAAGGCGACCCGAGCGTCGCCCTCGGGCTCTCGCCACTCGGGCGCGCCCCACCCGTCGGGGAGGTTCGCGGCGAGCCAACCGCGGAGCTTCGACCGGAACGCGGCCTCCTTCGGGGTGTCGCGGAAGTCCATGTCCCTATGATGCACGGCATGCTGAGCATTGGCGAGGTCCTCGATCGCGCCGAGGCCGCGCTCAAGGCGTCCGACGCCGTCGAACATCCACATGCCGGCAAGGAGCGATACGACGCGGAGGAGCTCCTCGAGTGGGTCGTCGGCCCGGACTGGGACCTCGACGAGATGCTCCCGGCGCAGCGGCTCCGCCGGTTCGATCGGCTCCTGGCCCGGCGCCTGGCCGGCGAGCCTCCGGCCTACATCACGGGACGAACCACGTTCGCCGGGCTCGAGCTCCGGATCCGCCCCGGCGCGTTCATCCCCAGGGAGTCGAGCGAGTGGATGGCCGAGCAGGCGGTTCGCCGGCTCCGCCGCCGCCCCCGGCCGGTGCTCGTCGACGTGGCCACCGGGATCGGGCCGGTGGCCCTGGCCGTCGCGTCGAGGCTGTCGTCCGCCCAGGTCCTCGGCGTCGATATCTCCCCCATCCCCATCCGGCTGGCGAAGGAGAACGCTCGCCGCCTGGGCCTGAGGAACGTCCGGTTCCACCTGGGAGACCTGTTCGGACCGGTGCCCGGTGGGCTGCTCGGGCGGGTGGACGTGATCACCGTGCACCCCCCCTACGTGGGAAAGCGGGAGCTGAAGGAGCTGCCCGACGAGATCCGGCGGTTCGAGCCCCTGGAGGCGCTGACCGATCACTCCCCGCTGGGCGACCGGATCCTCGGGCTGGTGGCCCGGGAGTCCCCGGCGTGGCTGAAGCCGGGCGGCTGGCTGCTGGTCGAGGTGAGCCCGGACCGGTCCCGAGGAGTGAAGAGCGTCCTGAACGCGGCCGGCTATCGGGACGTGCGCAGCACGAAGGGCGGGGTCGAGGTCAGCCGGGTGGTCGTGGGGCGGGCCTGAGGGCCGGGCCTGAGCCCCGCGCCGCCTCCTGGCGCCGACCCCACTCGTACAGCGCGTCGTACACCGGAGACTCCGCGGCCAGCAGGCGCTGGTCGTCGGGTTCGACGCTCACGAAGCCCTCGGCGATGGCCAGCAGCCCGGCGGACTGCGGGGTGGCGTCGATCTCTCCCTCGATGTCGGCCCCGTGCACGATCCGGGCCAGAAGCTGGAGCGCCGGGTCGTCCAGCTCGAAGTCCTCGATCAGCACCTCGAACGTGCACCTACCGTCCCGGTGGGTGAACTCGGCCCCGGGAGCGTCGAACGATCGCGCCCCGCGCTCGGCGGCGTAGTCCAGCACCTGCTCGCGAGGCACGTACGTGATCTGGGCTTCGGGGTCGATGAAGCGCCGGATCAGCCACGGACAGGCGATCCGGTCCGTCTTCGGCCGTGCCCGGGTGACCCACTCCATCTGGTGCCTCCTCGTCCAGTCCTCCCTCGCAGCGTACCCCGTCGTGGACGGAGCTGTGGGCTATCCTCCGGTGGTGCGACCGGCTCTCCTGCTCCCCGGGATCGCGCTCCTCGTCATCGGGGTGATCTGGATCTTCCAGGGGCTCGACGTCCTGAAGGGGAGCTTCATGACGGGCGAGCCCTTCTGGGCCTGGATGGGCGCCCTCGCCGTCCTGCTGGGTCTTCCCCTGGTCCTGCGGGGCCTTCGCCGAGGCTGACGTCGGCCGTCAGGGCCGGCGGGCACGGACCCAGGCCCGATGATCGGGCAGCGGCCAGTACCCATCGACGGCCATCCCGACATCAACGGTGACGGCCGGGCCGGCCGAGCCGATACCATTGGCCGATGCGGCAGCGAACTCCAGCACCGAAGCCGGGACGCCGGCGGGACCCGAACGCCCCTCCAAAGCCGAGGCGGCCACGCGATCAGCTGGGCCGCCCGCTCGCGTGGGAGGCGAGGGGGACGCTCGAGATGGAGGACTACGACTCCCTGTCCCTCGAGCAGAACCACCGCCTGGGGATCGGGCACTTCAACGCGGAGCGATTCTTCCCGGCCCACGAGGCATGGGAGACGTGCTGGAAGCAGGCGAAGGAGACGGACGAAGCGGAGTTCTTCAAGGGGCTGTCGCAGCTCGGCGCTGGCTACACGCACATCCTTCGGGGCAACCAGCACGGGGCGTTCACGCTACTCCGGCGGGGGGCCGGGCGGATCGAACGGTACGAGGACGGCCACCGCGGGGTGAACGTCCGCGAGCTGGCCACCGCAGCGATGGGCCTGGCCGATCGGATCGAGGCCGCCGAGCAGGCCGGCCGGCCGAGCCCAGAGGTGTCCTTTCCCAAGATCGCCTGAGCCGGCGCCCCGGCTCGCCCTATACTTGGGGCCCGCGACAGAGGCGATGGGGCTCGCCGAACGCCTTCGGGCTGATAGCTCCTACCCGAACAGAAGGTAGGGGCTTTTTCATGGGCCAGTGGACATTCGCGGAATCCAGGGACCGGCTCCGGAGGACGCTGTCGGCACTGACCGAGGTGGCGAGTGGCCGCGGGAGCGGGGCGGTGGCCGAGGCCGCGACGGCCCTCATCCGGAAGCTCGAGGAAGAGCGGTTCAACGTCGTGGTGGCGGGGGAGTTCAAGCGGGGCAAGAGCACGCTCGTCAATGCCCTGCTGGGAATGGACGTCCTGCCGACTTCGGTGGTCCCGCTGACGTCGGTGGTCACCGCCGTCACGTGGGGGGACCCGCCGCGGGCGGAGGTCTTCCTGCGCACCGGCGAGACGCGCCGGGTCGGCGTGGGGGAGATCGCCGCCTTCGTCACCGAGCGGGGGAACCCGAACAACGCGCTGGGCGTCGACCGCGCCATCGTGTATTGCCCCTCGGACCTGCTTCGAGACGGCGTGTTCCTGGTCGACACCCCGGGGGTCGGAAGCGTCCACCGGCACAACACCGAAGCCGCGCTGGCGTTCGTTCCCGAGGCGGACGCGGCGATCTTCCTGACCTCCGCCGACCCGCCGATCTCCGACGGGGAGCGGCGGTTCCTCGAGGCGGTCAGTGCGGAGGCGGCGCGGATGTTCTTCGTGCTCAACAAGATCGACTACCTGGGCGGGGACGAGCTGTCCGACGCGCTCTCGTTCACCGCTGAGGTGGTCGGGTCGGCGGTGGGGCGCCCGGCGCGGCTGTATCCGGTGAGCGCCCGGCGGGCCCTCCGGGCGAAGCTCGACGAGGACGAGGCGACGCTCGACGCGTCGGGGCTCCCGGAGTTCGAGCGAGACTTTCGCCGCTTCCTCATGCGGGAGAAGGGGCGGACGATCCTGGCGTCGGCCGCGGGCCAGGCGCTGAAGCTCCTGGTCGACGAGCGGAACTCGCTGCACGTCGAGGAACGGACCCTGGCGCTTTCGGACGACGAGGTCTCGGAGCGAACCCGGGCGATGGAGGCCGTGTTCGAGGAAGCCCTGAGGGCGCGGGAGGACATCCGCGCGCTGCTCCGCGCCGAACGGGGGGGGCTGCTCGCGGCGGTGGAGGAGGATCTC
>WNGE01004627.1_pt1 | contig 15796 bp, 18 predicted proteins | sample 5400651 | NCBI WGS metagenome assembly WNGE01 (sample SAMN13153370, study PRJNA577476) | soil metagenome | isolation source: 60 cm soil or saprolite under grassland replicate 2 | place: USA:California | collected 2016-06-15 | reverse complement strand
CAGCGGCGAGAGGAACGGTGGGAAGGCGGACGACGCTGCGACCGCAACAGCCAGCCGCAGCCGGGGGCTCTCGATCTTTCCGACGCGGTAGTCCCACATGTACTTCTTCGAGAAGCGCCAGAGCACACCGGACTGGAGGTTCGTCGCGTTGAAGACGAAGCGCGGCGGATCGTCGGGGATGTCCTGCAGCGTTGCGCCGTCGAAGAGATGCTCGTCGTACGAGTTCGCGACGCGGTCCGCGATCGACCCCCGCAGGAACGCGCCCTTCAGACCCGCTGCGATGTCGACCGTCCGCCCCGCGAGCTCTCGTATCGGATCGACGAGCTCGCTTCCGAAATTCGTCGCCACGTCTCCGCCGTCGAAGGTGAGCTCACTCCAGTGGTGTGCGAGCACGCCTGCGGTGATCGAGCCGCCCGAGACGCTCGAGACCCGCTCGAGCTTCTTGAGCCAGCCGAGCTCGTTCAGCCTCCAGAGCGCACCGACGTGGAAGAGCATCGCGCGATAGCCGCCGCCTGAGAGGCATAGCGCAACGCCGGGCTTCGGTTGGCTGTCCGCTTCGTCACCGGGAATCGGCCGTACCGGCGCCGCCGCCTCGACGAGCGCCTGCTCGCGCGTTTCGGTCGTGCTCACGGAAACAGCCTCCGCGCCAACTCGGCGTGCCGTTGTGCGACGGCGTTTGCCTCGCGCCCCTGGTCGGGGCCCAGCGACTCGAGGCCGCCCGCGCTCTGCGCGTCAGGCGCCTCTGCTTTGAGCGTCTCGGCGAGCGCGCGGCCCTTTGCAGCGTCGCCCGCGTTCTCCTGCGCCGCCTGCTCGGCTTTCTCGGCCCGGGCGCGCTGGATGCTCGAGCCGAAGAGCGCTCCAGCCGCTCCGAAGGCGATCGCCTCGACGGACGTGAACAGCCAGGCGAGGCGCGCCCAGCGCACCTCACCGGCATTTGTCTCTCTGATCAAGAAGACGACGAACACGGCGAACGCGACCAGCACGACGAACGCGGCAACGAGCGCGGCACCGGACAGTCGCGCCGTCCGCGGCGCGTTCGACCCCGTCGTCTCGGTCACGGTCTCCTGTTCAGGTGGACCGAAGACAGCAGCAACATGCCTGCGCCTCTCGTAGCCAAGAACCCCTCCTCCGCTGCCCAGAGGCAATCGTCTGCCTCCCGGCCCGGGCTGTCAAGTGAGCGGATGTCGCCGCGTACCGGCCCGCCGTCCTACGACTTGAGCAGAAGGCCGATCAGGCTCGTCGTCAGCGGCGCGAGAATCGCAACGCCGGCGCGTAAGCTGCTCGATGTCGAGACCTCTAGTTGCAGCAGCTCGCCGAGGTTCTTGCGGCGCGTGTACACGTCGTCGAACGACTCGTCGGTCGGGGCGGGCAGGTCCGCGGCGAGATTGCGAACGCGCCGTCCCCCTGCCTGCAACTCGAGGAACGTCGGTACGTAGATGAGCGCCAGCAGGAGCGAGAAGAAGCCGCCGTAGAGCAGGACGAAGTCGAACGGGATCTCGTCTGCGCGCGCGAGTCGGACACCGGCGGCGGTGACCATATGGATGTCCACGTAGGGCAACTGGGGGCCTCCGCGCTGCTCTCGCAACCTCGGCTTCGCCAAGAAGTAGCGTTCGGCACGTGAGCGACTTCAGCCTCGCCGAGCTGCTTGCTGGGCGCGACGACAGCAACGTCGACCTCTGGGGTCGCACGATCAATCCGCAGTTCTCGCGCGTCCTCAAGAAGATCGGCTTCGACCGTGAGTGGGTCCGCGCCGAAGGCGCCTACCTTTGGGACGAGCGCGGGGACAAGTTCCTCGACATGCTCGGCGGCTTCGGGATGTTCAACGTGGGGCGCAACAACGCACGCATACGCGCCGCGCTCGTCGAGGCGCTCGAGCTCGACCTGCCGGGCTCGGTGCAACTCGGCGCCTCGCCGCTGCCGCCGCTCCTCGCCGCCGAGCTCATCCGCCGCACGCCCGCGCGGCTCGAGCGCGTGCTGTTCACGAGCTCCGGCACCGAGGCAGTCGAGGCGGCGCTCAAGCTCGGCCGTGCTGCAACCGGACGCACGCGCGTGCTCTCGGCACAGCACGGCTTCCACGGCCTCACGCTCGGCGCGCTCTCCGCGAACGGCAGCGCAGAGTTCACCGAGCGCTTCGGCCCGCTGCTGCCCGGGTTCTCGCAGGTGCCGTTCGGCGATCTCGATTCGCTCGAGCGCGAGCTACGCGGAGAGGATGTGGCGCTGTTCCTCGTCGAACCAGTGCAGGGGAAGGGCGTGAACCTGCCGCCGCCCGGCTACCTCGAGGGCGCGCAGGAGCTGTGTCGCCGCTACGGGACGCTCTTCTGCGTCGACGAGGTGCAGACGGGCTTCGGCCGAACGGGAAAGATGTTCGCCTTCGAGCACTGGGGGCTCGAGCCCGATCTCGTACCGGTGGCGAAGTCGCTCTCCGGCGGCTACGTGCCGGTCGGCGCACTGCTGATGTCGAAGACGGTGCACACCGCGGTGTTCGACTCGCTCGAGCACTCGTTCTCGCACGGCTCGACGTTCGCGCCGAACGAGCTCGCGATGGCGGCGGGCCTCGCGACGCTGCACGAGCTCGACGAGCAGGACCTCGTCGCGCGCACGGCCCGTCTCGGCGAACGCCTGCTCGAGTTGACGCTTCCGCTCGTCGGGCGCTACGACGTCGTGCACGACGTGCGCGGGCTCGGGCTGCTGTGGGCGATCGAGTTTGCCGAGCCCGCATCGGGGAGGCGCTCGTACCGCCTGCTCGACCGCGTCCAACCCGGTCTCTTCGCGCAGGTCGTCGTCGTGCCGCTCTTCAAGGAACACCGGATCCTGAGCCAGGTCGCCGGCCACAAGATCCCGGTCATCAAGGGCATCCCGCCACTGACAGTCTCGGACGCCGATCTCGACTGGTTCGCGGAGGCACTCGACGAGACGATCCGCAAGGCGCAGCGGCTGCCCCGTGCGCTCGCGAAGCTTGCGCTAACGGCTGCAGGCGTCCGCTAGGAGAGCTGCCACGCGTCGTTGCGGATGATCGGCACGGTGTCGCCGCGCTCCGTCACGCCGTCGACCTCGACCTCGGGACCTCCGATCATGAAGTCGGTGTGCACCGTCGACTGGTTGACGCCCACCTCTTGCTGCGCCGCCTCGTCGAGCTCTTCGCTCCCCTCGACGCAGTAGGCGATTCCGCGCCCGTACGCGATGTGGCACGTGGCGTTCTCGTCGAAGAGCGTGTTGAAGAAGATGTGCCCGATCTGCCCGACGCGCGACGTACCGTCGACGAGCGCAACCTCGCCGAGCTGCGCCGCGCCTTCGTCGGCCGCGATCTGCGCGCGTACGTACTCTTCGCCGGTCGACGCCTTGGTGTCCACCACGCGACCGCCGGCGAAACACAGCTCGAGATCGCGGATGATGTTTCCCGGCAGCGCGAGCGGCATCGTCGAGCGAACCGTTCCCTCGGTACGCCGCCAGTCCGGCGTCGTAAAGACCTCCTCGGTCGGCATGTTCGGGACGTGGCGGCGGCCGAACTCCGTCTCCGTGTTCCCGGATGCCCACCGCGACCTTTTGTTGAGGCCGACGGTGAGATCGGTCCCTGGGCCGCGGAAGCGGATCGCGTCGAACCGGCGCTCGTTCAGCAGCCGGCAGCGCTCGTCGAGCCGCGCGATGTGCTCGTTCCACGCGGCCACGGGGTCGTCCTCGTCGAGCCGGACGGCGTGCTCGACGTCCTTCCAGAGCTGTTCGACGTTCGGCTCGCCGTAGATGGTCTGCGCCCAGCCTTCGTTCGGATAGCTGACGATCGTCCAGCCGATGCGGCGGTCCATCACGTTGCGGAGATGCGCTTCCGCGATCTTGACCGGACGCGCCTTGCCGATCCGGGCCTGGTCGAGATCGCTTAGGAGCTCCGGCTCGGGGTCGCCCGTGATCGTGATCAGCGCCCCGTGCTCCTTGCCGAGGTCGTCGATCCGCTTGACGGCCCAGTCCGGGCTCCATTCGAGGATCTCATCTGGGCCCTTCTCGATCATCGAGCGGCGCACGTGCTGGTCGGCGTATGCGACATCGACGTAGCGCGCTCCGAGCTCATACGACACGTCCGCAATTGCCCGCGCAAGTGGCGCGTGCTCGATCAGGGCGGTGACGAGGACGTATTGACCCTCGCCGACGTTGGCGCCGACCTTGACGGCGAGCTCTGCCATTGCGTGAAGACGGCCGTTGTCCACCCCGGCACCCTACCGATCACGGTCCTGCGGACTTCGGTGTAAGCGATCGCCGTCCCTGGTACCTGTGGAAGGATGGCGCGGACGGCGGACACCGGCACGGCGGCCGAATACCTTCCGGAACGGCTCAGCCTCACGTCGCTGCGCGAGGCGGCCGCGACCTGCCGGGCGTGCCCGCTCTGGCGGACGGGCACGCAGACCGTCTTCGGAGAGGGCGCGAGACGCTCGGCGGTGATGCTCGTCGGCGAGCAGCCCGGCGACCGCGAAGATCACGAAGGGCGCCCGTTCGTCGGGCCGGCGGGGCGCCTGCTCGACGAGGCGCTCGTCGAGGCCGGCATCGATCGTTCTCGCGCGTACGTGACCAACGTCGTCAAGCACTTCAAGTGGCAGGCGCGCGGCAAACGCAGGATCCACGCGAAGCCGGCCTGGGCCGAGGTCGCGGCGTGCCGCCCGTGGCTCGACGCGGAGCTCCAGGTCGTGAAGCCGGAAGTCCTCGTGTGCCTGGGCGCGACCGCGGCGCAGGCCCTGCTCGGCCGCAGCTTCCGCGTGACGCGCGAACGCGGGCGTCCCGTCGACTCGGACCTCGCGCCGTGCGTCCTCGCGACGATTCACCCCTCGGCGATCCTGCGGGCCGACCCCGAGACGCGCGAGGCAGAGCGGGCTGCATTCGTCGACGACCTCAAGGTCGTCGCGTCGCTGCTTCAGGCATAGTCAGCGGCCATCGGCGGGCGGATCGACATCCCCGGCGCGGCCCGGACGGCAGCGCTCTACGGAACGAGCGCCGCACGCGTTCTCCGGCGCACACGCTCGCGGCCGTCGCTGAAGCGCGAGGCGCGGCTGATCTTCGTCGTCGGCTCGCCGCGGTCGGGCACGACGTTCCTCGGGAGCTCGCTCGGCGCGCAGCCCGGGCTCGTCGACCTCGGCGAGGTGAAACCGCTGAAGGCGATGATCCCGCAGCTCGCGCGCCTTCCCGAGCAGGAGGCGGCGGCGCGCTTTCGGCGCAGGCTCGAAGTCGTGCGTCAACTCGGGCTCGCCGGCCATCTGCGAGGTGTCGAGCAGACGCCGGAAACGAGCTTCGTCCTCGCCGCCGCGCTGCGCGCATACCCGAAGGCACGCGCCGTGCACATCGTGCGAGACGGCCGCGACGTCGTCTGCTCGCTGCTCGAACGCGGCTGGCTCGGCGCCGACCGCGCAGGAAGCGACGACGCCGGCGTGGCCTACGGCGCCCATCCGCGCTTCTGGGTCGAGCCGGAGCGCGCCGATGAGTTCCGGTCGGCGAGCGAAGCCCGCAGAGCAGCGTGGGCGTGGCGCCGCTACGTGTCGGCGGCGCGCGCCGTGCCGGAGCGGACGCTGGAAATCCGCTACGAGGAGCTGGTCAGCGAGCCGGAGCCCGTCGCGAAACGGCTGTCCGAGTACCTCGATTTGGAGCTCGAGCCGCTGAGAGCCTCTCTCTCCAAGGCGTTCGACCGCTCGGTCGGCCGATACACGAAAGACCTGACCCCGGACCAGCTCGCCGAGGTCGAGGCAGAAGCCGGCGAGGTCTTGGCCGAGCTCGGCTACCTCTGATCGAGCGCCGGCCCGCGCGTCAGCGCGGCAGCGCTAGTCGCCCCAGTCGAAGTCGCGCGACTCGCGGCCCCAGAGGCTGTCCTCGAGGTCGGGGCGCCGGCGCGACGCCACGGTACGCTCGACCGTCGCCGTCTCCTCGCCGGGCCAGGGACCTGCCGCGACGACGGCGGGCTCGCCGTCCATCGTCTCCTCGATGCGCGCCTGCTCCTCGGTCTTGAAGAGCGGATGGTTCTCGAAGGGATCCTCCGACTTGTATCCGTGCAGCGGCATCTGACGCTCGAGCGTTGCGTTCCGCTGCTTCAGTTCGAGATGTTCCTGGATCGCCTGCGCGAAAGGCGAGGCAACGTCAATCGTCATGCATTTCCTCCTGAGACTGTTTCGACGAGGGAGTCTAGCCCCTTCCGCGGCGGGCAACTGTATCGAAGGTCACGAGAGCGGGACGCAAAGGTCACGAGAGCGGGACGCAGCAGCATCAGGAAGAATGCACCGATGCCCGGCTTCAGCCGCCTCTCGCGCCGCGCCGGCCCGGTCGGGCTCGTGCTGACGGCGATCGACCTCTGGAGCAGGCTGAGCCCCTCACAGCGGCGTCGCCTGGTCAAGATGACGAGGAAGCACGGCCCGAAGGTGGCGCGGGCGGCCGTCCGCCACGCGGCGGCGCGACGGTCTAGGAAAGGGCCTCTCTAGCGATCCGCTCCTGCTCGCGGAGGTGCGCCGTCGGGTAGCCCTCCGACGGGGATGCGCGCCAGGGACGGCCGACGTAGCGGAGCGGAACGCCGCCCGCTGCCTCCTCGAGGCGGTGCCGGATCGCGCGCCACGGGCCCATGTTCTGCGGCTCTTCCTGGACCCACACGATCTCGCTCAGCTTCGGATACCCGCGAACGAGCTCGGCCGCCGCCTTGACGGGGAAGGGATAGAGCTGCTCGATCCTCGCGACGGCGACGGTGCGCGCATCCGCGCGCGCCTCGTGCCCGGCGACGTCGTAGTAGACCTTGCCCGCGCAGAGGTCGAGGCGCGTGACTTCGTCCCGCTCGACGGAGCGATCGTCGAGCACCGGCCGGAACGATCCCTCGGCGAGATCCTGAAGCGTCGACGACGCGTCCTTCAGCCGCAGGAGACCCTTCGGCGTCAGCACCACGAGCGGACGCGCGGCCGGCGACAGCGCCTGCCGGCGCAGGAGGTGGAAGTACTGGGCCGATGTCGTGCAGTTCGCGATGCGAATGTTCTCCTGCGCGGCGAGCTGCAGAAAGCGCTCCGCACGCGCGCTCGAGTGCTCGGGCCCGTTTCCCTCGTAACCGTGCGGGAGCAGCAGCGTGAGGCGCGACGTCTGCCCCCACTTCGAGAGGCCGCTCGACATGAACTGGTCGATCACGATCTGCGCGCCGTTGACGAAGTCGCCGAACTGCGCCTCCCACAGCACGAGCGCGTCCGCCGCGGCGATCGAGTAGCCGTACTCGAAGCCGACGCACGCGTATTCGGACAGCGGCGAGTTGAAGACCTCGAAGGAGGCCGTCGCGTCTGGCAGGCGCTGGACGGGCGCCCAGCGCTGGCCGTTCTCCGCGTCGTGCAGGACGAGGTGGCGGTGCGAGAACGTCCCGCGCTCGGTGTCCTGGCCCGTGAGCCGCACGGGGATTCCCTCGACGACGAGGGAGCCGAACGCGAGCGCCTCCGCCTGGCCCCAGTCGATGCCGCCTTCGTCGAACGCGTCGCGTCGCCGTTCGAGCTGGCGGAGCAGCTTCGGATGAATCGTGAATCGCTCCGGCACGTCGAGGAGCTGCTGGTTGAGGATGCGCAGGCGCTCCGCGGGCACGGCGGTCGCAACCTCGCCTTCCGCCTCGACGGGCACGCGCTCCTCGCGCGGTGCGGGGGGCGCCGAGGCGGCGATCGACTTCTTCAGCCGCTCGTGCGCCGCGCGCAGCGTCGCCTGCATCTCTTCGGCGAGCCGATCCGCCTCCTCGCGCGTGACGATGTCGCGCTGCTCGAGACGCTGCGCGAACTGCTCGCGCACGGGCGGATGCCGAGCGATGCGTGCGGCCATCAACGGTTGTGTGTACGCGGGCTCGTCCTGTTCGTTGTGGCCGTGCCTCCGGTAGCCGACGAGGTCGATGACGATGTCGTTGCAGAAACGGCGCCGGAACGCGAGCGCGAGCCGGACCGCCGAGATCGCCGCCTCGGGATCGTCGGCGTTCACATGGATGATCGGCGCGTCGAAGCCCTTCGCGAGGTCGCTCGAGTAGCGCGTCGAGCGTCCTTCCTCGGGCTCGGTCGTGAAGCCGACCTGGTTGTTGGCGATCAGGTGGAGCGTGCCCCCGGTGGCGTAGCCGTCGAGGTACGAAAGATTGAGCGTCTCGGCGACGACGCCTTGCGCGGGGAACGCAGCGTCTCCGTGGATGAGGATCGCGAGCCCGACGGAGGGATCGTGGAGTCCCTCGCGTGTCGAGCGGTCGGTCTGGTCGGCGCGCGTTCGCCCCTCGACGACCGGGTCGACGGCCTCGAGGTGGCTCGGATTTGCGGTGAGCGTGACGTTGATCTCCCCGCTCGCCGTCGTCCGCCTGCCCTTGGCGCCGAGGTGGTACTTGACGTCGCCGGTGCCGCCTTCGGAGTCCGCGCTGACGGCCTCGAGCGAACGCTCGCCCTCGAACTCGCGCAGGATCGTCTCGTACGGGCGGCCGACGACATGCGCGAGGACGTTGAGGCGGCCGCGATGCGCCATTCCGAGAACGACCTCGTGCGCGCCGGCCTCCGCTGCGAGATGAATCGACTCGTCGAGCATGGGCACGAGCACGTCGAGGCCTTCGATCGAGAACTGCTTCTGGCCGAGGAACGCTTTCCGCAGGTAGGTCTCGAGCCCCTCGACCTCGGTCAGCCGCGTGAGCAGCGCGCGCTCCTCGTCGTCGCTGAGCGTCGTGCGGTAGCGGCCGGACTCGATCGCTTCGCGAAGCCACACGCGCTCTTCGTGGTCGGAGATGTGCTCGATCTCGTACGCGATCGTTCCGCAGTACGTTTCCTGCAGCTTGGGCAACGCCTCGGCGAGCGTCTCACCTTCGACGTACGTGCGCAGGAGACGAGCCGGGATGCGCGCCTGGAGCTCCGGCGTCAGCTCCGGGTCCATCCGCTCCGGCTCGAGCGCGGGATCGCCCGGCGGCTCCGAGCCGAGCGGGTCGAGCCGCGCCGCGAGATGTCCGTGCATACGGTAGGCCTTGACGAGCGCCATCGCGGCCGCAACGCCTCCCAGAAGCTCCTCGTCCACCTGCGTCTCGGCGGCAATGGGGCCTTGTGACACTGTGTCACTTGGCGTGGGAGCACCGTTCGCGCGCAACTCGAGGAGGCGCACGAGGCCGGGCTGAAGCGCAAGGACCTCCGCGCCGTCGCCCCGCTCGAAGACTTCGCGCCATTCCTCGGGGACGGACGACGGATTCTCGAGATACTGCTCGAGCAGCTGACCCGCGAAGCCCGCGTTCAGCGCATCGACGTCATGCGGCACGCCTCAGTTGTAGCAGCAGGCCGCGGCGTCAGTAGATCGGATTGTTGGTCGTCACGGCGATCGTCATGCCTGCGATGAAGCAGAGCGCGCCGATGACGACCGCGAGGAGCGGCAGCCGTGCGCCTCTCGGCGACATGCCGACGGCGATGAACGCCAGCAGGACGGTGAACGGAATCACCCTCAGCGGATTCCAGAAGATCGCGAGAGCGCTGCCCGCGATCGAGACGACCGAGAGGAAGCCGGCGACGAGCTCCGCCGGCCCTGCGGTCGATGACGGCTCGGCGCTCACTCGTGCCTAGCGTACGTCCGCGCGACACGCGGCGAGCGGCCGGCGCGCGGCGAGGGCACCGGCGGCCGGCGCGGGCCGGCCGGCTTCCGGTGGCGCAGCCGCCACGGACACAACGGCTCGGGCTCCGGAGCCTCGACGAGCTTCACGGCCGGCTCCGGCGGGTCGGGCGGCTTGCACGCGTACCAGACGACCCCGGCCAGGTACGCGATCGGCACCTTCATAATCAGCATCAGGAAGATGAAGCCCCACCACTCGCCGGACATAGGCGCAGAGTGTAGTACCCGCTCCGGGCCCGTCAAACCCGCCCTCCGGACGGTTGCGGGGTTATTCTCGGCGGCAGAACGGGGATAAGCGGATCGGATGGCTCAGGACGCAATTGCGGCGCTGATCGCCCACGGTGAGGACGAGGGCTGCGTCTGCATGTCCGAGCTGGAGCGCCTCTCACAGGAGCTCGAGCTCGACGAGGAGCAGCTCACGGCGCTCTACCAGGACATCGAGGAGCGCGGCCTGGAGATGACGGACGACTGCTGCAAGGAAGACGCGCCGGATGCAACGTACGTCAACGGCGATCTCGTCAACGCGACCACGGACGCACTGCAGCTGTTCCTCAACGAGGCCGGGCGCTACAAGCTGCTCACGGCGGAGGAAGAGGTCGCACTCTCGAAGCGGATCGAGCGCGGCGACAAAGTCGCCAAGGACCTGATGGTCAACTCCAACCTGCGGCTCGTCGTCTCGATCGCGAAGAAGTACCAGGGTCACGGGCTCTCGCTGCTCGACCTGATCCAGGAAGGGATCATCGGCCTGATCCGCGCAGTCGAGAAATTCGACTGGCGCCGCGGTTACAAGTTCTCGACGTATGCGACGTGGTGGATCCGGCAAGCCGTACAGCGCGGCGTGGCGAACAAGTCGCGCACGATCCGCATCCCGGTACACATCCTCGAGCGCGAGACGAAGATCGCGCGCGCGGAGCGTGAGCTCGTCACCGAGCTCGAGCGCCAGCCGACCGACGAGGAGATCTCGCAGCGCGCGAAGCTCCCGGTGAAGCAGGTGCGCGAGGTGCGCAAGGCCGCGCGTGCCGTGACGAGCCTCGACAAGCCGCTCGGCGACGAGAGCGACTCGTCGCTCGGCGACATCGTCGCGTCGACGGAGCACGACTTCGAGGAGGAGATCCACGTCGGCCTCACCGAGGAGACGTTGAAGCGCGCCGTCGGCGCGCTACCGGAACGCGAGCAACACGTGGTGAAGCTCCGTTACGGGATGAACGGCGACCAGGAGCCGAAATCGCTCGACGAGATCGGCCGCCGGCTCGGCCTCACGCGCGAGCGTGTGCGCCAGATCGAGGCGCAGGCCCTTCGCCGGCTCGCCGTCAACCGCGAGATCGAGGCGCTTCGCTCCGCTGCGTAACGGCGGTTTGCGCGAGAAGCGGCTAAACTGGTGGTCGAACACGAGAGCGAGTACCGGTGGTGCCAAGCACTCCCCTACCCGTTCGTGAACTTGGTAAGGGAGGTGTTTTTCTATGGCAACTGGAACCGTGAAGTGGTTCAGTGACGCGAAGGGTTACGGCTTCATTACGCCCGAAGAGGGTGGGAAGGATCTGTTCGTCCACCATTCGCAGATCACCGGCAATGGCTTCAAGACGCTCGCCGAGGGCGCGAAGGTCGAGTTCGAGTCGCGCGAGGGCGAAAAGGGTCCCGAGGCGACGAACGTGACGCCCGTCGCGTAGGACGTTTACGACGATTCCGCCCGCGCCTTCGGGCGTGGGCGGAACGTCCTTAAGGAGAAGTGAATGGCAGAAGGCAAAGAAGAAAAAATCGAGCTGGAAGGCGAAGTGATGGAAGCCTTCCGCAACGGCATGTACCGGATCGCGCTCGAGAACGGTCACGAGACGCTCGGCTACACGGCCGGAAAGATGCGGCGCCACCGCATCCGCATCTTGCCCGGGGACAAGATCAAGGTCGAGCTGTCGGCTTACGATCTCAACCGCGGGCGCATCGTCTACCGCTACCGGTAGGCGGGAGGCCGCCGGCGGCGGCCTCCCTCAGACATCTTCGTCAGTCGGCCGCGAGGCCGATTGCGCCGGCGGGCAAGCCGCCGATCGTGCCGACGAAGGTCAAGCTGCCGTCGTGCGCGATGCGGAACGTGCCCAGGCTGTGCGTTCCGTCGACCAGGACGTGCAGGAAGCGCCCGTCCCCGGTGACGGACTCGTCGAGAGGATGGCTCCCGGCACCGAGGTTGCCGCTGACCCCGCTCGGGTCGAGCAACGTCAGCGCTCCGTCGTGGTGGACCGAGAAGCCGGAGATCGTCCCGCTGCCGGCGTTCGCCGTGTACGCGTAGCGGCCGTTCTTCGAGGCGACGAGCCAGCAGGGCGCACCCTGGAAGGTCGGCACGGCGCCGCTGAGCACGGAGACTGCGCCGTCCTTGGCGACGTCGTACGACGAGGCCGAGCCGGTCGCGTTCGAGGTGAGCAGGTTGCCGTGCTCGTCGAAGTCGAAGCCGAACGGCGTCCCGCCGACAGCGGTGTTGACCGTCGGGGATCCCGCGACGCCGTGCTTGCCGACGACGTACGTGTCGATCGTGTTCGAGCTCTTCTCGGTGACGACGAGCACCTTGCCGTTCGGCGTGAACGAGACCTGCGCGGGCCCGGAGCCGCCTGCGCCCAGGGGCCGCGTCGATCCGGCCAGCGGCGACAGCTCGCCGTGCTTCACGACGAACCCGGTGATGTTCCCGGCTCCGCCGGCATTCAGGACGTACAGAAGGTCGTCGTGGACCGTGAGGCTGATGGGGCGCACGCCGCCCGAGGCGACCGTGTCCTGCAGCTCGAGCCCGTCGTGCGCGACCTTGAAGTACGAGATCGAGTCGCTGCCGGCGTTGACGGCGAACAGCTCGTGGCCGTCTTCGCCGAGGATGACCGCGCCCTGCGAGCCGAGCCCGGCTCCGGTTCCGTTGCCGCCGGTCGCGAACGTTCCCTGCGGCGTGAGCGTTCCGTCCTTCGCCTGCCCGAAGACCGCGACCGCATTGCCGCCGGTTGCATTCGTGAGCGTGTAGACCGAACCGACGAGGTGGTCGCCGGTCGCTCCGGCAGTGGCTGCGGTCAGCAGCAACGCGGCGCACGACATGAACAGCGCAACTGTGCCTCGATGCACGATGAGTCCTCCTGTGAGAGTTGGCCGGGGGCGATTCCCCCGGGCCTTGCTCTCAGACTCGCGAGGCGCGCTCGCGTTACACGAAGAGCGTCAGGTCGGGCTCGCGCTCGCCACGCAGGACGGCGAGATCGATCTCCACGCATTGGACGTCGCGCGCCTCGGCGAGCACGACGGCCTGCGGCTTGAACCGTTGCGCTGCGAGCACGCCGCGCACGGCGGCGAGCGCGGGATCGCGCCGGATGCGCTCGAGGTAGCGGCAGAGCTGCTCGACCGCGTCGATCGTGCCGAGGCGCTTGATCTCGACCGCGACCCAGCCGTCGACGTCGTCGCGGCACATCAGATCGACCGGCCCGATGTCGGTCGGCCACTCCCGGCGCACGAGGCGCAAATCGGCGCCGAGCGCCTCGGGACGTTCCGCGAGCAGCTCCTGCAGGTCCCGCTCCACCCCGTCCTTCTCGAGCGCGGCCGCCTCGCCCATCTCGTGCATGGCGTCGCTGAGCACCTCGAAGAGGCGGATCTCCAGCCGGTCCTCCGCCTTGCCCGCGCGCTTTCGTACGACGATGACGTCGCCGTTTTCCTCGATCGCGGTCGGGGGGGTCATCCAGTTGAGCGGTTTGTAGCCGCCTGCGTCGGCGTGGACGAGGACGGAGCCGTCCGCCTTCAGGATCAGGAGTCGGGTCGACTCGGGGAGAACGGCGTTGAGCCGACCGGTATAGTGGACCTCGCAACGGGCGACAATTAGGCGCACGGCCGAGGACCGTACCGGCCGTTTCGGACGTGTCCCTAGAGGGGAATACGGGGCCGCGGCGAAGCGTTTTAACCTGTGTGGCGCCCGCAGCGTCTCCGTTGCGCGCCCGTGACCCGAACGAAGGAGTGAACGACCTGAGCACAATGACTTTTCCTACCCCTGTCCAGGCCTTCCTGGACGACGCCGAGGAGCGCGGCGCGATCGACGAGTCCGCGCTGGAGGCGTTCGCCGTCGAGCACGAGCTCGACGACGACGAGCTGACCGCGATGCGCGAGGAGCTCGCCGCGCGCGAGGTCGACGTCGTCACGCCCGAAGCCGAGGAGGCCCACGTCGCCCCCGCGTCGACGGATTCGCTGACCCTGTTCATGAACGCGGCCGGCCGCTACGAGCTGCTCACGGCGGCCGACGAGGTGGCGCTCGCAAAGCGGATCGAGCGTGGCGACGCCGCCGCGAAGGAGCTGATGATCAACTCCAACCTCCGGCTCGTCGTCTCGATCGCAAAGCGCTACCAGGGCCGCGACCTGCCGCTGGGCGACCTCATCCAGGAGGGCGTGATCGGCCTCAACCGTGCCGTCGAGAAGTTCGACTGGCGGCGCGGCTTCAAGTTCTCGACCTACGCGACCTGGTGGATTCGTCAGGCGTGCCAGCGCGCGATCGCGAACCAGTCGACGACGATCCGCGTTCCCGTGCACGTCAACGAGCGGCGGCTGAAGCTGTCGCGCGCCGCGACTCAGCTGCAGGCGAAGCTCGGCCGCGAGGCAACCCGCGAGGAGCTCGCCGAGGCCGCAAGCCTTTCGCTGCAGCACGTCGACGAGGCACTCGACGCGGCTGACGCGCCCGTGTCGCTGAACGCAAGCGTCGGCTCCGACGGAGACGCCGAGCTCGGCGACCTGTTCAGCGATCCGACCGCGGCAGATCCCGCAGAGGACGCCGCCGAGTCGCTGAAGCGCCAGACGGTGCAGCAGGCGATCGCGCGACTGCCCGAGCGGCAGCGGCGGATCGTCGAGCTGCGCTACGGCTTCGCCGGCGAGACGACGTCGCTCGAGGCGATCGGCAAGGAGCTGGGCATCACGCGCGAGCGCGTGCGCCAGCTCGAGCGCGACGCGCTCGACCGGCTCGAGCACGAGCTCGACGGCGTCGTCACCGGCGACGACCTCGCGAACGCGGCTTAACGACAGCGCGTAGCGGCTACCGCTTCACTGCGCGGATGTGCAGGAAGAGCGGTAGCCGCTGCCAGCGCCGCTGGCGCGGCTCCGTGATCCCGTGCTCGGGCGTCGCCGGCTCGCGCAGGCGCTCGATGAGGAAGCCTGCGTCCGAGAGGGCGGCGGTGTACGCCTGCAGCGGCCGATGTGCGCTGACGAGCGTGAGCTCGAGGCCGCCACGGGCGATCTCGTCGGCGTAGTACGTGCTGTCGAGGTACGACCCCGAGATCGTGAAGGGACTGTCGGCGGCATCGCCGTCGAACTGGCCCGCCGAGTTGAGCGGGTGCACGATGGCCATGCAAAAGCGCCCGCCCTGCTCGAGCGTTCGTGAGGCTTCGCGAACAGCGCCTTCGAGATCCTCGACGTCCTGCAGCGACATGAACGCGACGACGCAATCGAATGCGCCGTCGGCGAACGGCAGTGCAGACGCGTCTGCGAGATGCGTCTCAATTTCGGGATCAGCCTCGCGACCGGCGGCGAGCATCGTCGGCGATGCGTCGACGCCCACGACGTCGTGGCCGAGCGCCTTCAGGTCGCGCGAGAGCCTCCCCTCGCCGCAGCCGAGATCGAGCGTCCGCCGCCCCGGCGGCGGCACCAACTCGAGGAAGAGATCGCGATGGAAGCGCCAGTAGCTGTCGTGTCCGGGCCTCCGTGCCCAGGCAACGAAGTCAGACGCGTGCTCCTCCCAGGCGGAGCGGAGATCCGCCGAGTCCATGCGCGTCCGTTTCATTGGCCGGTCGGCAGGTTGCGACATTGGTAGTCAGGGGCGCGGTGCCTGTTGGGCAGGCCCGGTTCCCCATTCCCCTTTCAAACCGTGCGTGCGGTTTTCCCGCACACGGCTTACCGATGGTCTTCTTGGTGTCACGACGCGACTCCCGGATAGCGGATCGTGCCGCGCAACCGATGCAGGCCTTGCTCTCGAAACCAGTCGCTTGTCCATCGATCAGCCTGACCGGGACGCAGGTTACGGCCGTAGCGTTTCACAAGGAGCCGCCTGAGCCGCGCCCGCGCGTAGTCATCGATCTCGACGAACTTGCCGGAGGCGTTCCCGGTGCGAAAGTAGTTGCCCCAGCCGCGGAGCACGGGGTTGAGGTCACCGATCACGACCCGCACATCCGCGCCCGAGCGGTTGCGGCCGGTGCGCTCGCGGATCTTCGCCCGGATCCGCTTCATG
>WNGE01013670.1_pt1 | contig 15797 bp, 6 predicted proteins | sample 5400651 | NCBI WGS metagenome assembly WNGE01 (sample SAMN13153370, study PRJNA577476) | soil metagenome | isolation source: 60 cm soil or saprolite under grassland replicate 2 | place: USA:California | collected 2016-06-15 | reverse complement strand
TGACCTAGTTTCGCGTTGTAGTGTGATGACAAAGTATGACAAGGCATGACAGACATCAGTGACATACCTTGTCATCGCACCAGATGAATCAGCATTGGGGTGACAGGGTATGTCCGTCATCGCTCCAGCAAATAGCGTTGAGAAGACAGAGTATGCTAATTAAGCTCATCGAGGAATCATGGTTTGGGGCGACACACCCGCAGGGGCGTGTCGAGGGCGCGCACCCCCCCCGGGTCATCGTTTGTATAGATGTTTCTACCGCACAAGATCATCGTTTGTAAGGACGGAAGTTGACGGTTTTTGATCCGCTGCAGACCCTACGTCATGCGACACCATTTCGCGGTCTTAATTATCGCGATAGCAAACAGCAGTGATTTGAACTTACGCCGGCAAAGTGCAAGTCCGCCAAAAGAACTGATCAGCTGAATATCACGTAGGTCAGATAAACTGACTCAGCAGAATGAAATAGGCTAAACTGAAACAGGTCCAGGCATTTCCAGGACAAGAATTAGCAAAAGCAGGCCTCAGTGTGCTTCCAGCATTTCAACGCTAGTTTTTTTTTTCATTTTTGCAAGTATGTGGGCTATTTATTTGTCAAGGTTTAAAAATGTTCCCGCAAAATTTTTAGTTTTGTTTCATGCGGTAGTGCGAGTATATGTAGGCCCCACCCAGCATGACAATAAATGATATCATCTCCTCTCACTGCCCGGTAATCACGTGACTATTAGGCATCGCGTCCTAGCATGACAAGAAATGGCGTCATCTTCTATCATAGCAGACCAGCCCGGTGTCCCAGCATGACAAAGAAATGGCGTCATCTTCTGCCATAGCTGAGACATCGTTGTCATCCAATATCATTTCCCAATCAGTATGACAGGACCTATGTCCTCAATCCCATGACTCACTTGAATGCAGTAGGCCTAATAATGCTACAATTTTTACCAATTCAGCCGATGCATTGTGCGGATGACGTGACCTATTTTCGTGTAGTGTGATGATTCACAGCATGATAAAATACTGTCTGTCATCCTGCGGTCATCGGTATGCCAAGCCCCAGCTAATATCGTTGAGATGTCAATGATGTCTTGTCATACCTTGACATTTCTTGTCATCATGACAGTCATACTGGACATCTCAATGCTGTTTGCATGGCACCTATGACAAGGTATGACGGCGAGATGACAGAGTATTTCTCAAAGACGCGTGCACGTGCATACAATAAAAATATAATAGAATTCAACTCATAGCCAACTGCCCAACGAGAAAATGCTACACACATTCCCTTAATATTATCGCCCGAAGATGGTAGAAGCAAGTGCGAGAAGTATTCGAAATGTGAGCATAGGAGCAAATGTTACAAATCAATGACTGTAGTTAAACAGTGAGCAAAGCGATCTCTAGTTTGAAACTGGAGCTTCAAGACACTTAAAAATTTCAAAATTTAAAAATCTAAAAATACTATAATCCAAAAAATCTAAAATTCTAAAAATTTAAAAATCTAAAAATTTTAAAATCTAAAATATCAAAATCTAAAAAATGTAAAATTCTAAAAAATAAAAAAAATCTAAAAATTTTTAAAATCTAAAAATCTACAAATCTAACTTCTTAAAATCTAAAAATCTAAATATATAAGAATCTAAAAATCTAAAATCTAAAAAACATAAAATCTTAAAGTTTAAAAATCTACAAATCTAAAATTCTTAAAATCTAAAAGATTAAAAATCTAAAAGTCAAAATCTACATTCTTAAAATCTAAAAATCTAAAAACCTGAATGTATAAGAATCTAAAAATCTCAAAATCTAAAATTATAAAATCTAAAATGCATAAGAATCTTAAAATCTAAAAGTTTCAAATCTAAAAATCTAAAATTCTTATTATCTAAAAGTTTAAACATCTAAAATTCTGAAATTTTTAAAATTTTAAATCGAAAGCAACACAACCTCCAACTAAATCAAGTCATGGAATTGGAGCAACGCAAGAATGACAGGAAGTGAGAGTAGTACTAGTAACCAACAACAGATAGGCGTGATCCGCAACTAACTACGCTATTTATTTATTGCCGAACATGCGACGTTATCGCACCAAGTCAAGTGCGAGTATGAAACGGGTGAGTGAGTAAGTAAGCTGCTGGAAACGCATTGTTCAGGAAAAATCGCATGTGTTGGCCTACAGACAATACAACTTTACAAATTTCGACGTCATCTTTCCGAGTCGTCGACGTTACGACGCAAATATTTGTTTGCGAACGGATAAAATGCACAATTAAATCCATGAGTAAGTTCAAATCTACCGACGGCAGAATTAACGGCGCACAGCTCTGATTCACCGGCGGTCAGAGGAAAACTGTTTGAAGCAAACGTAGAGGAATGCGAATGAAAACGGTAGCGTAGTGTACTTAAAGCAAAGCGTAGTTTGAAAATGGAGCTTAAAGAAACTTTAAAAAATCTCAAATTTAAAAAAAAATCTAAACGTACTAAAAGCTAAAAATCTTAAATTATAAAAATTAAAAAATCTTAAATTTTAAAATATAAATATCAAAAAAAATTTAAAGATCTACAATTGTAAAATTCTAAAAAAAAAGAACATAACATTCTTAAAATCTAAAATATAAAAATCTAAAAATCTACAAATCTAACTTCCTAAAATCTAAAAATCTAAATATCTAAGAATTTAAAAAATCTTAAATCTAAAATATAAAAACATAAAATCTAAACATCTAAAATAGATACTACCCCAACGACGGCACGCCCGATTAATGAAGACTGATATAAGCCACGACTTTTAACCCCGCTAATGAACGGTGAATAAATAACAAACACGAGAACTTTGTAATTTTTTTTCACGACATAGATAATGAGCTTTGTACAGTGGATATTTAAACGATGCGAAACATATATAACGATATTAAATCGGTCGGGATGAGGGAGGGAAGGGTATGGGGAGGAGTCGGGCCCTGTCCCTCCACCCCACCCCTACCCCTGCCCCCGATCACTGCAGGACGCTCCCGTAGGGAGCGTCCAAACGAATGATATTCGAAAAGAACTTACAATTTAGTTGGGAAATAACGATGCCGAGACCACCGAATCGGCAAAATTAAACAAATATACAAATTTAAAAATATTGACAAATATGCTACACAGTTCAAACGGTTGCGAATAAAGTATAAGAGTCGACGATGACGAGTGATATATACAATAAACGAAATTCCATCAACAATGTCGATATCGTTGACATATGCGAATTATACTTTAAATGTTACTCAAATCAGCTGTAAATTAAATAGACGAAACACAATTGCGATGATGGTCATACAGTCGGATATGGTTCACAGGTTCAGCAGCTACGATTGTTAATAATGATAATAGCGCGATGACGACGAAATGCGCTATCTATTGTCGGCGTCACGCCAGTGCCCGTAAGCACGACTGTGCACGCCATCCGACAATAAATAGCGCTTATCGTCGTATGCGCACAACGACGTTTTTGTAATTTCAATTGTCTGCAGGCAATGGCATTGGCTACGAATCGTTCGGAAAGTAGCGGTAGATTTAGAACTATTGGTTAGGGTATCTCTGTACTGATGATGACGGAGATGATTCTTGACAAATGATTTTTTAACACCTTTGGCTGTCTTTTTTTCTTGGCCGTGGGGGAGTAATATGGAGTACATCTTCGACCTTAAGCCAACGAATTCGACGGGTGGAACTCCATGACACTCGTCCTTCATCAAGCCTACTTGCTTGGCATTCGTAGGGTCGTAAAGCATATGCTCTTTTGGATAGTCGGATGTATCGTAAAATTTTGCATCCGACTTCATATCTGAATAAATGTCAGCTGTTTCGATATGATAAAACAACGAATCCGTATCTGTAAAAAGGAGTTTAGCCTTGTCGCTGTACTTCGGTATGACGACATTGTAGTGGAAGTCGTACATGTGCGACTTCGACAGATCCAATATCGCCATACCGATGTACAGCGGCTTGTTGAGATAGACGACGGCTTTTCGCAGCTTTATAACCGTAACTCCTTCGTTGATGATGTTAAATGATTCGAAGGTTGGGCGGGCGATGAAGCGTCTGGCTTGCTGTGCCTTCGTGACAATGCGCACGTCGACTCGCTTACGCAGATTCTCCATCGTCTTTCCGAATATGGCGTTGTTTGCGAGTTTGAAGAAGTCACGTTCAAAGCTGCTAGTCGCCATCTTTCTCTTCTCCGTGTTGAAGTCGATGTATTTTTTCAACCACGGAGATTGGCTAAACTCCAAGATACGATGCGTTTTCGTTACTTTTAACCCCAATTTTATATATTGCTGCAAATTTACGTAATGGACGACGTAACGCTCTTTATTCCGTAAATTCGGAATTAGTTTTTCACAACCCGCAAATGATCCCGTGTATAATTTTTCGTACAAATTGAGAGCGTACGGCGAAAGCATATCCTTTACGACCTTGACACTTTCCGGAGCAAGTGGGTAGTCGTTATGAGTGTCATGCAGTTCCATGGGATATTCGAGATCGACTTCGAGAAAATATCCCGTCTCGTCCGTAGGCTCCAGGGTGGAGATGTCGAAATTTTCAATTTGTTGTTCGGTTAGAAAATTGAAGTTTCCGGTCGGTAGATATTGGCTCATGGAATGTCCGTATAGATTATTACAGTCCAAGTACATGAGGTATGATGATGGTAACGTCGGGTCGTAGTTGTCAGGATCGTATCTGTTGTTAGCGGCACCGTGACGATTGCTGATCACAGACACTCCGCCTCGGATCCCGCGTTCTATAAAAAGCATTTGCTCGGGATCCGTGATGAGGTCGAGTTCGACATCCGTCATACGCAGACAGGCATCGAAACTCAGACCTGGTAATGTGAAATAGTGGAGAGGGTCTAATTTGTAATAATTCATGGACATATCACGAAAGTTTTCAAATACGTCACTTAACAGTAAAACATCAGTGAGGAGGTACAGGTCGTGATAATCCTTCATGGTCTTCATGCCAAAAGTCGTCCAGACATTCTGTGCATGCTCGTAATCCTCTTCACTGATGCTTTCGTCTGCTAAGTGACTGTAAAAAGCTTCGATCGGGGGTAATTTTATATCGTCAAATTTTGAAATATCATCCATATATTCATATGGAAATGTGCCTTTCTTCATAGTTAATTTCAATTTCGTGTCATCGGAGTGATGACGACGAGTGTGCAAGAATTTGTCCGGCGGAGTGTTTTTTACTAAACTGTCGAGTGAACTATTTAAAAATGCCAACGAATCTATGAAGCGCACATTACCAACTTGGAATGATATGTATCTTTCGGTATTCGTGGCAATTACCGAAAGATCTCTTTTCTTAGCGAATTCGGCCGATAAATTCTTCAAAATGATGTGGGAGTCGTAATTTTTCAAATTGTGGAAAACCACGGGGATGAAGAAACGATCGACGTATCGTTTATCTTTTTGATCGTCGTCGAATCTTCGGAATTTCAACTGCAAATTGCAATCGTTACACGCTGCCGCGATGAAGTCGCCTGTCACGTGACAATGGTGTTTTATCTTAACGGTCAGTGGATCGCCGCAACAGAAACAATGATCTGCGAGATCGAAGTCAAGTTTCTGTTGCGGAGTCAAAGGGTTCATAGGCTTATTTACATTTAAAAGCAAGTTGATTTTTTCCTGTTCCGTCTCGAGGTATTTGAAAAACCCATCCATCACGCCTTCGCCGCTGAAGAGGACTGCTTTTTCATTATTTAAATGAGGGAAAGATGAAACGCGTAGAGCACAAAACCCACTTGGAACGTGGGCTTCGCATGAACGTGTCGCTCTACTCGCCTCATCTTCAATTTTCGGTAGGAAAGCTTCAAAATCACAATATACAGCAAAGGGGACACGCATGGATCGGATGTAATTTTTGAATTTTAATTTATTATGTTCATCGTCCGGATATTTAAGTCGTTGGAGGCCATGCACGCTGCACTCGGGGATATGTCTTTGCAAACATTCCTCCGTATAGAAGCAGTGCAGGCAGTAGGGGCATACGTGGACGGCATCTTTATGATCCGAACGATGCGCGACGAGACGTGACAGATTCCGGATCAGAAGATAATGCCTTTTCTCCTCCTGGGCAAGAAGTAGGAGATTTACGTGAAACTTCCTACCTCTAAACCTGGAGGCATACTCGGGAATTATCTTCTTTGTTTCTTCATCGAAAATATTGACGTTGATCGAGTAATCCGGATTTTGTTTTTCAAACACCTCGATCTGTCTAGTTTCGAGTGGAAACTTCAATTTTTCAATATTTAGCTCGTGGAGAAAAGGTTTGTATTTATTTGCTCTATTGGCGTTGTCGTCTGAGGCTACGGGGTGGGAGTGCGCGAGGACGCTGTACAAGAAGCATCTATCGTCATCAAAATTCTGGATATTCAAAAGGGCATTTTTGGTGGCTAAGAATTTCGGGGTGGGGATATAACTAGAGCCGCCAATGGGGTCAAATTCTGCGGAAGAAATTTTTAAATTAATCAAACTGGATATTACCCATCCTGAACCCTCCCTCTGAAAAGCCGATACTCGTTTAAGAATCGTAGCCAGTGCCTGCTCGATCGATTCATCGATGTTACTAGCGTCGAATAGTGACGTCATTTCACTGCCGAACCTGCCGGTGGTCAAGGTTACAACACCATCTACCGACTGACGTGAGAACTCGACGTCCAGAGAGATGAAGTACTTGACGCATCTGCAAGACAAAAGTGTTAATATCTCATTAGATTTATGTAAATATATGATCAGCTTATAGATGAACACAAAACAACCTTCAAAGGGATTGGACAGCAGCTTGAAAATGCTTTAATCGTTAAATAGCATATTAGTCGATTACATGTACCTCTGGACGTCTAAGGATTCTTCCAGGATGCCACGTATCTCCTGGAACCGATCGCGAAGATAGCCTTCAGCATCCGTGCCATGTGCCGGTATATCCTGGGTGCGAAAGGTTCCAAACAGCGATTGGCGTCCACCTTTTCGAACAGCCATCTTTTTTGCGCAAGCATCACAGCGGTCGGCTCCGTCAGTAAAGGACTGATGTTGTAGATATCTGGCACAGGCACGACATCTCTTGCGCTGTTCATCATCTACAATAGAACGGAATGCATGTCACATATTTGGTGTGTGTTAACAATCAGAATTCAGAATATACACGCACACACATATGACGCAGCACCCAGGCTCTGAAACGATCTGCCGTCATCAACAACTGACGCTGTCACCATCGTCCAGTTTAGGCGTTCTCTGAAAACATATTTGTTCACTACAGCTTTTGGTTAGCCCGTGATCCACCGGCGCCTCTGTCTCGCTCCGGTGAATCACGGCGCCTTATGTTTTATTTGTATTTGTATTTGTATATACATATCTGTAAAACTACTTCAAGATGAAAGTAATGATTGGCCCTCACATTTAGGCTTTTTCGCAGGAACTGCTGTAGTGCCGAGGACAGGTCGCTTCAGTATCCCACTTGTCAAGGGCATGCTGCGATCCAGATCCATTTTATCAGGTTCTGCACAGGCTGCGGCAGCTGGATGAGCATTGGGTGGATATACAGACTGTCCTGGATGCAATCGAACAATATTATCAACCGATATGTCAATCAATCAATAGGATAATGTATTTCGTTAAAAATAGATCATATTTATACACATATTTTCAACGACTACATTTTGCGTTGCCACTGGCGTTACGTTACGTACAGATGGAACTACTGATATTTATTGTGAATTTAATGATTTGGATCCTACCTGTGAACTCCCGAAACAATGCGTATAGACTGTCTTCGTCATTTTCCATAGGCCAACCTACAGTCTCTGAAAACATAAAAAGTTAAAAAATGTATGAGATGTGTGCCTAGGTAGTAGTAGTAGCGATGTTGGTGGTGTTGGTGTTGGTAATATAGGAAATCTTCAAATAACACAATGCATCGTTGATTTGTGATAAAGCATTAGAACATGATGAATACTTCAACAAGTGGATTGTCACTTTTTGTTCTAGTTATATGGCTAGAAATATATTAACCTCTTGCTGATATGTCGCTCGGCTGCTGTTGCTCCTGTGGTCTGCCAGGTTCGACATGATCTTATAGAAGTCAAAACAAATACAATTTTAGTTTACTGTGAACATTTGCTTGACAAACGCATGTGAACTTTACAAAGTAGGAATGTAAGCCATGGAGCAATAAAAATTTTAAAATAAGTTTCATGCAAAGATTGCAGTTCGTTAACGTCTGTATGATAGACAAAACAGTGCTTACGTATAATTAATTATTATTATTATTATTATTATTCATATAAAAAACATGGCCTTTAATAAAACACACTGTACAATGAAATTATTATTATTTATATTTATTATTATTTTTTTATTTTTTATTTTTCTTAAGATTTAATTACCTGCTTGCATAGAAGTCTGTTGAAGTTGATTTAGTTCAGCCAATAATGCAGCAGTTTCGTTTAAATTCCTAACATCCTCCTCGTCAGCTGCAGCAGTTTCCAATTGATCGAATGTGGAATCGTTGTCATCTTGAGTAAATGCTGTGTGATTTAAAAAGTATATATATATACATGTGTGTGTGTGTGTGTGTGTGTGTGTGTGTGTGTGTGTGTGAGTTTGTAAGACCTGCGAACTCGCGACATTTGCACGCTGCAGAGCCGCAAACCCATGACACTTTGTAAACCCATGACGTCGCGATTTTGTTTTCGGCTATGAGTGCGCTTTCCGATATAGATTTCATGACGGCATGTAAATCTGGCGTAGTGTCATCAGTTTGAGGGCCGTCATGAGTTTTTCAGTATCCTGCGGAACTTCATGTTCGCTTGTGTGTCGATATTTTCAAACGTCTATATCTCGAAACTTTGTTACGTCATGGGTTCTGGATTTTAGAGCTTGACATAGAAATATGAATATGCATATCTTCACGTGATGTTGAAAAATGGCGACTGAAAGACCGCTTCGTTTAATTGAATAACAGAATCTGGGGGTTGAAATTTCGGAATTCTGGTGAGTTCGATTGAAAGTAGTAGCCTGGTTCATTAATTGATTAAGCTAATTTATTGGATAATAACGGAGAGTTGATTACGTGGCCGCAATCTGGGTTTCTAACAGATAAAGCTTATAAAGCCATGACAAAAACCTATTCTATGTAGCAAATTACTCATAAACTGATGAAACACACCAAAAAATTTATTTTTGGGAGTCGAAGGTATCAATGGGTACTGTGATCTGGTGAGTTAGATGGAACGTAGTAATTAATTGATTAAGCGAATTTATTGCTAATCTTGCTTTCTAACCGATAGGCGCGAATTATGCCTTGGTAAATTAAACCGTTTTTCCGTTGCCGTTTTTCCGATTCCGTAATTGCCTAGGCCCTACATTCATTAGTTTACGCGCTGATTAATGTAGAGGACCTCCAAGATCAGCTCGAAGATTTTGGGGTTGTGGTCCGCCATCGCCAAAAATAAAGGGTCCGCCATCGCAAATGATGCTGAGATGTTTTATTGAACTTAAGAAGCCTATACAAAAACCAGTATTCCTGAAGGTAGCGAGCGGTCAGCCTTTCCGGGGGTCCGCCTTTCCTGGGGTTCGCCATTCCGGACTAGGGTTAGGATTACTCACATGCCTTAATAATTCAGGAATGGCGGACCCCCAGAATGGCCGGCCCTAACCTTCCTGAAACCCTAGTCAATAATAATAAAAATAATTCGCTTTATTTGACATATGACCAATGCACATCACTTGGGGGGGGGAGGCTACAGGCAATTATCTATCAATGTTTTATATAGCGCCCTAACGCAGGCAGAGCGCTCGTACACAATATTTCCCGTCCTAAGTGTACAATTTGACGACCTAGTGCCGCCAGCCTAGGTCGCTGGAATGGGACTTAGAGTAGCGTAAGAGCATTCATAGATGTAGGAACGTGCCAATAGGCAGCGAATAACAGATTATTTATTGTGAAATCAATACTGCCCCAGGCCCGGTTCGAACTCGTGACCTCTTGATTCGCGGGCGAATGCTCAACACACTGAGCTAAAGCACCAACCCAGATTAGGCTTTAGCTCAATGTGTTGTTTTATGTTTTATAGAACGTGTTTGATGCCGAGTTAGCTTTAAAATAAGGTGACCAAAACTGGGACATTCTTTCACCGCAATCCCAGACTTGTGTTTTTTACTTTGAATGTGGTCATGCTGCTCGTACATGTCTGAGCGATCACCATGAGTTTGCATGTATATTGATTTGTGTACGTACTGTTTATCATTGTCATTCACAACAGTACTTTCATTAAAATTCTCATCTGCCTATCGTATTACCTACTGTTAATTTTCTTTATATTATTAGCATTTATTGCATATATATTGATTTGTGTGTGTACTATTTAGTTGGAAGAAATCTCAATAAATAAATAAATATTGTGAAACGTATAATGGGCCATTCAAACTGATCTTCAACACTGCTAGAACTGGGTTTTCACCTTGAATAGTTGACAGTGGTGGTGTTTAACGTTAAGTTTCGTACAGCATGCAGCAATAAGAATGCATCAAATAACACTGTTACTGTTTACGTCAGTGAACCGACATAGCAATGCAGTCAGTTTAAAAATGAGGCTAAGTTCATTGGATGATCAGGAATGGCTTCGAAACATTGTTGCAATGTTCACCGGCTTAACAAATGGATAATCCTGCTGAAGTTGCGTTGTAAGAGTTGATTTTCTTTTCGGCATTATATTATAGGCCCTAGCTAGGTCAGTAACTGGTTACGACTTTTTAGTTTAGAAATTGAAAAGTTAGGATTCAAATTTGAAATATTTCGATTTTCCGTTTCTATTTTAAACTGAAATAGGCATCGGCCGAACTGTGGAAGTAAACATAAGCATGAGCTTATGCAAAAAGCGTGAATTGCTTTATCAACATGCAACTATGGAAGCCAGCTGGGGTCTATTCTAAATGAGTGTCTTATAAGACTGTAAGCTATGTATGACTCATTAAACTTGGACTGCTTCGGTTGTCTTTCAGAGGAGCGTGCCTTGTCGGGTTCCCGTTAAGATAAAGACGTAATATTTTATTTATTTTTATGTTGTAAAACGAGGACTTATGGTTGTGGGAACATGATAGTTATAGCCATCTAGATCACTGTAACCCTAACCTATCACTGGGTGGCGCTTTAAAAACGACATATTTTTCTCATATTATTGAAAATAAGTCCACGATTTTAGTTGGGGTTGATGGTCAGGGGAAGTCGGAGCAAAGCTTTTAAAGTATACTGAAATATCTTTAAAATTGCTTCAGTAAAATTAAACTTGCTTTAAAATCATCCAGCATATTTTTTTGTGATATAATGGACGATTTTCTCAGTTTGTGCAGTGATGTGCAACTGTCTTACTGGTTATTATCTGACTTAGGAGTACATTTTTGGAGTAGATACACAGTTCTATGTTACTAGTGCGCATGCAATATCCACGCATGCCTTAATGCTAACCCTAGTCCAAACCCAGATTTATTACCGATAAATAGTAACAATCGAACTATCGCCAAAATCGTCATATCGGCATCAACATTTTAAACTTCATGGCATGACACATACTGCCATACAAAACACAATGTCTGCAAACTCATGACACACAGTTGCATTTTATCTACACACTAATGACACACACCACCATACAATGTCTGCAAACTCATAGCACACGCTTACATTTCATTACATACACACTCATGACACACACTGCCATGTGTGTCATAAGTTTGCAGGCATTGTTTGTGTGGTGGTTGGGTGTGTCATGGGATTGTTGACTATTAAATGTAACTGTGTGTCATGCATTTGCAGATGTGTCATGAGTTTGTAAACTGTATATCGTTATTTTCCATACAATGTTTGTGTGATGTTGTGTGTCATGAGTTTGCAAATTTTGCTATAATGGCATTTCCTCATCCTTGTCTTTTCTTTCTATATTTACGATATAAAATATATCCAGGAATATTGATTTGTGTGTGTACTGTTTATCATTATCATTCTCAACAGTACTTTCATTAAAATTCTCATCTGCCTATCGTGATACCTACTGTGAATTTTCTTTATTTTATTATCATTTATTGCATGTTTATTGATTTGTGTGCGTACTATTTAGTTGGAAGAAATCTCAATAAATAAATAAATATTGTGAAACTTTTAACGAAATGCACCTGGCCATTCAAACTGATCTTCAACACTGCTTGAACTGGGTTTTCACCTTGAATAGTTGACATTGGCAGTGTTCAATGTTAAGTTTCTTACAGCATGCAGCAACAAGAAATGCATCAAATAACACCGTCAACTGTTTAGAATCGGGTTGGGTTTCTGCCGGCAAAAACCTGTTTCTGTCGGACATGAGGTTTAAAGCGGTTTAAATCGGTAAAAACCAAAATGCGTGCATATGAGCATATCTCATAAACAGTGATACACCATACCATTGAAATTTATGTCACTACGAGTGTTATTTAAGATGTCGATCACTGAAATCAATTACAACTGCGCAACTGTGACTGTGAGGCTAAGAAAAGATTTTCAAAGCATACGTAGTTGAACATAACAGCGAACAGTTAAACCTCAAAAGCATAAAAGCTATTTTTGACGACTTAAATAAAACTACCAATACCAGTAAGTCAGTTAAAATTAATAATTTACTTACACTTATCTGAGTTGCCTATTATATTTATGCACTCATTACACATGATGATTTTATATTCCTATCATTTTTCTCTAATACACTGGCAGAAACAGGTTTCTGCCAGTTTCTGCCAGAGTACTGGCAGAAACCAGTTTCTTTAAGGACGGTTTAAACCAGATTAAACCGCGGTTTAAACTGCTGTCGGCAGAAACTTGCCAACCCTGGTTTAGATCAGTGAACCGACATATAGCAATGCAGTCAGTTTAAAAATGAGGCTAAGCTCATTCGAAACATTGTTGCAATGCTCAACGACTTTAAAAATCATCATGATGGCGATTGATCCATCTAGTCAAGCACTTTAATGCAGAAGGAGCCAACTGGGACTGTCCCATATGATGCTGTTGCTTAACTCTTCTTCCAGGGTACCAATGGAAAGTACAGCTCTAAGCTCGGTTGAATTCCATCAGCTTAAGAAAGCTCATCAATGCTCGGAGGAAGCAGAGTTTCCTCAGCAGTCATCCACTGAAGACCCCGTAGTGCAACCACAGCAATCGGAGGAAGCAGAGTTTCCTCAGCAGTCATCCACTGAAGATCCAGTAGTGCAACCACAGCAATCGGAGGAAGCAGAGTTTCCTCAGCCACCAGTTGGAGACCATATATTTTATTTTGTTACTGATTCGGACTGTTCTGTGGAATTAGAGCCTGTGCCAGTGAGTAAAGAGCTTTAAAGCTATTGTTATTTGATCATTCATGATTCTTTGAAGTTTATCACATAACATTTTATTTTGAAGCTTGTCTTTGAATATAAAAAATACCACATCTTAAAAAGTAACACTATAGTTTACAATTTGGGGCTGCTAGGTGGTGCTTTAAGTTTGTTCCTACTTTAATGCCTTAACCAGGTAATAATTACTTACCTAGTTACTCAGTTACCTACAAATATGAATAATTCATAGAGTAACTACATGTTTGTGGAAATTGTTGACTGTTGTTTTTGTGTTCTTTGAGATGTAAAATTACATTTGGACAGGTGGGGAAGTTGGGGAAATGGCCATGTGTTGTATGTCAGAAAGTTGTTGGAAGCAACTCAGTTTGCTGTGGGATGTGCAAGAAGTGGATTCACGAGAAATGTAGTTTTTTGTGAGGCATATTGCAAAATGTTGTCAAGTTTAAATGTGATACGTGTTGTGGAGATTTGGGCAATAAAGAAGAGAGAACAGGACTGTTGCGGGGATAGGATGGCAAGCTGTAATTTGTTGATAGGTTTTGCTATTTAGGGGATGCGGTTTGGGCAGGCAGAGGGGTGGAGTGAATGTGTGTCAGATGTAGTGAAAATTGGCAGACGCTGTGGTTTGAGCATGTAGAATGTAAGAACAAGGATGATTTGTGTCAGCGTGCTGAGATGTGGTGGTAGAATGTGGAAAAGGCAGAGGAAGAAAAAATGTGGCAAGACTGTGTGGCGGTGGACATGAGATTGTTCAAGTTGAGAAAAGATGAGATCCAATGGGGCTTGGAAGAGTGGAATTAGTGCAGAAAAATAGCCGTTAAATTGATGATGGTGATGATGTTTCACGGTTATTTTTGGTTTGACAGGTTAAATCAAATTTACCATTAATGATATGCTGTTGATTGTCACGTTATATGGTTGTTTATGAATTAGCTGCTGACACCGAATCAGATGTGGAACCTGATGATAATTCACCCGAGTACATCAGCTACTTCATACCATGGTGGTCTTTGTGACAGGAAAGACCAGAAGAGCCGTAAGAGAACAGGTACAGCTATTTGAAGTGCATATCTACAAACTCATGGCACACCCCTCCGCCTTGCCAGCCATGTCTGCAAACTCATGACATGCATTGACATTTAACTGTGCATGCACTGTATGATGTATGTATAAGATTTTTAGGTGCTGTTATACGAACAGACAATGATCAAATCAGAAGCACCACTCCACGTTTGTACAGCGACCGAGCCACCCGCTGTAAAGATCCGAGAAATAAATCTCCGAAGCTGCCGCCGGGAATCGAACCCGTGCTTTCAGCATGACGAGCGAGCGTCCTACCCACTTGGCCACCGCACTTGTGTCACTCAACACCACAATATCTGCAAACTCATGACATTTAGTTCTTTACACACATATGATGCACACCATTACAATGCATGCAAACTCATGACACACAGAACCCTACTGTCTGCAAACTCATGACACACATTTACTATATGCCACTGATTGCTATCTGCAAACTCATGACATTTAGTTCTTTACACACATATGATGCACAGTGTTTGCACACCATTACAATGCATGCAAACGCATGACACACAGTGATATTTAACCATCTTCAAACTCATGACACACAGTGATATTTAACCATATTCAAACACATGACACACAGAACCATACTGTCTGCAAACTCATGACACACATTTACTATATGCCACTGATTGCTTGACAAATGATATGGTTTGTTTATGACTTAGCTGCTGACACCGATGATGATTCACCCGATTCAGATGCTGAATTGCCTAGTACATCAGCTACTTCATACCGTGGTGGTATTCGTGACAGGAAAGGCCAGAAGTGCCGTAAGAGAACAGGTACGGCTATTTGAAGTGCATGTAATTCACATTTAAAAAATCTGTCTTGTGCTGTCATTTTTTGACTTTTAACAACTTTTTTACTGTGGCCAGATATCATCATGAATATTTATTATTGCCAGTGAATCACATTGCCCCATTATGGGCCATTTCTTGACAGGCTAGTCAGGCTACCCCGGTGTTAAGTCAGTTGGGTCAGTTGCAAAACTGACCTTAAGCTGTGGAACTTTGGGTGATCTTAAAAATAAAAGGCCGATAATGTGAATGTGAAATAATTAGTATTTGGTAGTATTTATATATTTTATTTTAAACAGAAATGTGCTAAACCTGAACTCAACTAGAGTGGGTTTTGCAAAACTTTGGAAGGGTTCAGAACCCGACCTTTCGCAATATTATAGTACTAAATTGGATTTAATTTTGAGTAGCAATAGCATACCACTAAATTCAGGGTGGGCAAACTCAAAAGTGGGGTGGGCGAAATCAAAAATTTTTCAGCACACCCAATCATGCCAGCGTCCCTGCTTTA